>VFQN01008741.1_pt1 | contig 10108 bp, 14 predicted proteins | sample 3512371 | NCBI WGS metagenome assembly VFQN01 (sample SAMN10412370, study PRJNA504923) | tailings metagenome | isolation source: Replicate 2 from Balatoc abandoned mine | place: Philippines: Itogon, Benguet | collected 2017-08-28 | reverse complement strand
CCACTGCACCACCACCACCACCACCCGGCAAGGCCACTGCACCACCACCACCACCTGGCAAGGCCACTGCACCACCACCACCACCACCCGGCAAGGCCACTGCACCACCACCACCACCACCCGGCAAGGCCACTGCACCACCACCACCACCACCTGGCAAGGCCACTGCACCTCCACCACCACCACCCGGTAAGGCCACTGCGCAGAGCAAACGGCACCGCGCAAGGGGAGCATGGGGCTCCCTTGAACGACACACCTTTGTTGAACCACGTGCATCGCGCGTCGCAAGCATAGCTAGGGTCTGGAGGGAGTCGAGGGCAAACGTGGGCACGTGTAAGGGAACAACGTGGGTTTGTCGGGTTTATTGCACATAACGCCCTGCACATGCGTGCTTCACACACTGGGTTGGCGGGGGATCCACCTCCTTGCTGGGCGGTGTCCATGTTCTTTTTGGTGGCGTGGAACGACTGGGGTTGGCAGTGTTGGTGTCTCCACCCCCACACGCCATGGCCACGAACAACACAATTAACTATATGGCGTGTCCCTTGACGCACGAGCTTCGAACCCTGACTTCATGGGCAGCTGTTCCTGCGCGCAACCTACCAGGTGCCACATCTGTCGTACAGCCTGTGGCCTGCCGTACACCTGTCGTACAGGTTCTGGAGTACTCGGACGAGGAGACGCACAAGATGCTGGACGATGCCGGGGGGCCCGTCAACGTGTTCCTCATCTGGACCACCGACGCCTCCACCTTTGACGAGCTGGCGACGCAGGTGTGCAAGTAGGGGTGTTTCGTTGGGATTACCGTAGCAAAACGCAAAGCAAGCAGGACCTGGGCACAGCAGGGACAGCAACATACCGTATGCGTTTCCCTGGTTCCCCGGTGTGTGACTGGCCTGGTTGTCACCGGCACCGACTCTCACATAATGCAGACCCTGTTCCACACCGCGCCCTGCAATGCACAACAGCGATGGCCGGAAATCTGTGGTTATTTCACCGTCATGGACATTTGCCGTACTGTACTGTAGTGCATCGACTCGGTCATCAAGACGTATGGCAGCCGGGTACGGCTATTCGCCAACCACCTCCAACCGGAGGACCTGCGGGCGCGGGGGTGGCAGGAGGCGATGCTCGTACGCTACCACCCGGAGCAGGTCGTCATGGTAGGTGGGGGTGTGAGGGGTGGGGGGAGTGCCTGGTCATGGTAGGTGGGGGTGGACGAGGGAGTGCCGACCTGTCTGTATTGTTGGGTGTGAGTGTGGGGGTATAAGGGACCTGGTGGCGAGTGGGGTAGCGTTATGGGCGGTGGGTAGGTTCTGCACCCGTTTGTCCGGGGCAGGCGGTCGTGACAGGTGGGGTGTAAGGACGCTATTGGCGCGTGGGGTAGCTTTGCTGGTTGTGGGCGGCTGTCCTGCTCTGGTGGTCATGGCGGGTGGGGGTAACCGCAGAGCGGGTGGTAGGTGCAGGTTTCAGGGCGCGGCTGGCGAGTGGGGTACTGAGGTGGCAGTGGGGCTGGGACGAGCGACTCGGGGACGGGGCACGGGGGGACTGTAAGGCCCAGGGGAGCTTCCCTGGCAAGGCCAGCCGCCCTGCGCACGCGAGCTTGCGAGCCTGCCCCGGCGTCCGCTCCCAACTTCAAGCCGGGGCAGGTGGCCATGGTAGGTGCGCGTCCTCACATGGGAAGCGGTGGATTGGAATGTTGGAAGGTTGTTTCGGTCATCCCACTGCCTCGCCTCGCAACCCCCTGCACCTCGCCCCTTTCCCCGCAGGACACTCCCCTGTACCGCTTCTTCATCAAGCGCCACGAGGAGATCAAGGCCGGGCCCTACTTCTTCTCCCACCTATCCGACTTCATGCGCCTGGCGCTCATGTACAAGCACGGCGGGCTGTACTTTGATGCAGGTGGGTCCAGTTGTGTATTAGCGAGAGCGGTGTGTATTAAGGATGGCGGTGTGCTAGGTGACATGGGTCATGCGCCTGGCCCTGATGCTCAAGCACGGCGGGCTGTACTTTGACGCAGGTGGAGCTGATTCTGCAAAAACGCGGACGCCTCCTTAGGCCGTGGCACACGTTTGACTTGCTGCTGCGCACCCTTGTTGGCTGCCATCCTCAACGCCATTCCTGACACAGACGTGCTGGGTTATATTCATTAACCTTTTGCATATCCATCCTTCACGCCAATCTTTAAATCAGGCACGTCTGTGGCTTTGTGCCCCCTTGAGCCGTCGCACACGTCAACCGTTGCTACCATACCCTCAACCCACCACCCCACCCCTTCGTTCCCTACCTCCCCCCACAGACGTGCTGGTGCTGCGCCCCGTGAGCGACGCCTACCGCAACCGCCTCATCGTGCACCCGTGGGACAGCCCCGGCCCCAACAACCACAGCAGCATCGAGTCGGCCATCATGTTCCACGACGCAGGTGGGCAGCGGGAAGAGGGGTATGTATTAGCGGCGGGGGCGGGGGCATGTGTATTAGCGACTGCTTCGGCCCCACCGGCCACAGCAGCATCGAGTCGGCCATCATGTTCCACGACGCAGGTGGGGAGCGGGAAGAGGGGTGTGTATCAGCGGCGGGGGCAGGGGCATGTGTATTAGCGACTGCTTCGGTCCCACCGGCCACAGCAGCATCGAGTCGGCCATCATGTTCCACGACGCAGGTGGGGAGCGGGCAGGGACGTGTGTGTTAACGGCGGGGACATGTGAATGTGTATTAGCGACAGCTGAAGCCTCAACCGTCACAGCAGCCTCTGATGACTTAATGATGACCATGCGTGTTGGTGAGTGCCTGAGGAGCGGAGGAACCCTGCCCTGTTCAAAGTCATATGTCGTAACACACTCTCGTAACACTGTAGTTCTTCTTCATTGCGCTCAGACAATGCGGTGCCGATCTTTTGCTCATCCTTCGCAGGCGACCCCTACCTGTTCGAGGTGATGCGGCTCATCACGCGCTCCTACCACCCCGGCTGGTGGGTGGCCGCCGCCGCCTGGCCCCTCACCGAGGTGTACCAGAAGGTGCCGCTGCACAGCCTCACGCGGAAGCCGGGCCTCATCCCGACGGGCGCCTTCTTCGGGTAAGACTTTTGTCCGCACGGTAGTGAAAAGTGATCGAAGACTCAAGGCCCCCAGCACAGCGCAAGGCGCCAGCCTGCTGGTCTTGCGATTATTGGCGTGGCCTTTCTTCCGGGGAGGGTGCATGCCATGCAAGCCGGGTAGGTTGCCCAAAGGCGCTTGACGGGGTTTGACGTTACAGTACGAATCAGGGGAAGGCCTCACGGCACTGGGTATGCTAGCTACACTTTGGTCATTCTGTTGACACCGCTGGCAATCTCTGTTGTGTTGCGGATGTTGCTTACCGCCTTGCAGGCTGCACTACTGGACGGGGTACGACTTCTGGGACAAGGGCATCGAGCTGAACAAGGACGAGTTCGTGGTGAGTGGGTAGCTGGGGTCTGCTGCCCAATGGGTATAATTTCGTAATCAACAAAATGCTAAAACCGTTGCCATGTTTTCTAAGTTGTACCGACTGCGGATGCGTTCGTGGTGGGTAGCTGGGGTATGTCGCTCAGTGGGGTGCACAACCTCACAGCCCTGGGGGTGGGAATGCAGGTGTGGGTGTGAGTGTGTCGACTGAGCGAAGCGAACGACTTCGGTGTGGGTAGCTGGGGGCTCGTGGTGTCGCTGTTGCGGTGGGAGTGGGAGTGGTAAGGCTGCTGCACCTGGGCCAAAGGCGAGTGTCTCTGGCTTACTTCGTCTTACTCCCCGCTGTGACTCCTGTGCTCAAAGGCGAGTGCCTCTGGCTTACTTGGTCTTACTCCCCGCTGTGACTCCTGTGCTAACCCGCCCCCAGGGCTGCGAGGTGGTGCACCTGTGGGGCTCCGTTGCCCGCGGCTACCACCACAAGCGCAAGGAGGCCGACTACATGCGCACCCCGGACAACATCCAGCGCGTGCGGGACAGGTGGGGCTGCTTATATTATATTATGTATTATATATTTCTACATTTTTGTGGCAGTGTGATACTGACTACATGCGCCCCCCGGACAACATCCAGCGCGTGCGGGACAGGTGGGGCCGTATGTTGAGCTTGGATGCACAGAAGTTGCATTACTACAGGAATATGAATGCCAATGAATATCGACTATGGCGCGTGCGGGACAGCGGGGCAAGGATGCGGCATTTGGGCCGGGAAGGGGCATCGCTCGCTGGTGGCCGGCTGCTATAGGGCCAAGGCTGCGGCACACATTCGACACGCCCCGCCCAGCAAGCACGCATGCAAGACATGCTACGTATCAACAAGCTACGCTGTCTGTCGCTATCCTGCAGGCTGGCCTACCTGCGCAACATCAGCCACTGCCAGCCCGACGCGCCGCACGCCACCGACGTGCCCACCGACACGTGGCTGCCTGGGCCCATCAAGAACCGCCGCCTTACAACCGCCCGGAGGCGGGCCCTGTCCCTGGCTGCGGCGGCGCAGGCTGCGGTGCGCGGTCACCCCATCAGCGTGCAGGAGTACGACAAGCTGTAGCACCGCGGGGTCGGTGAATCCCGATGCGCGGGGGGCCTTGCCGGTGCCGTCCAAGGCGTTTCAGGGCCATCCGGGCGGGGCCGCCGGACAGGACATGACACGTGCCTGCCGGGGGCTGCCGGGGCCCTTCGAGAAGCGCTGTATGGAGATGGGCCTTGGCGGCTGAGGCGGTGGCGGGAGGTGGCGGCGGGCGGTTGCTCCCATCAACGTCCAGGGGTACGACAAGCTGTGCAGCCAGTCAGCGGGTGCAGCAGGAGGAGCGTTGAATGAGGAGGAGCGTCGAATGGCGGCGCATTGGATGGCTGCGCGCCGGGGCCCCTTGGGCGGCGAAAGGGGAGGCGACGGCGCGCGGGCAACCCATTACCGTAAAGGGGTATGTCAAGCTGGGCCGCGTGCGGCGAGCTGTCTGGACGGGTGCGCGCTGAGGATCCTTGGGCGGCGGGGGAGGCGGCTGTGCGCGGCCAGTTTTATCGGGGTGTCAGAGTGCGACACGCTGTGAAGGGCGATTTGTCGAGCGCTGATTGGCTGTGCGCCTGGGCCCCTGGGCAGCGGCGGAATAGGAGGCGACGACGCGCGGGCAACCCATTACCGTAAAGGGGTATGTCAAGCTGGGCCGCGTGCGGCGAGCTGTCTGGACGGGTGCGCGCTGAGGATCCTTGGGCGGCGGGGGAGGCGGCTGTGCGCGGCCAGTTTTATCGGGGTGTCAGAGTGCGACACGCTGTGAAGGGCGATTTGTCGAGCGCTGATTGGCTGTGCGCCTGGGCCCCTGGGCAGCGGCGGAATAGGAGGCGACGACGCGCGGGCAACCCATTACCGTAAAGGGGTATGTCAAGCTGGGCCGCGTGCGGCGAGCTGTCTGGACGGGTGCGTGATGGGGATTCGGGCGGTGGAATCGGAGGCGGCTGTGGGCGGTCACCCCGTCAAGGTGTCTGAGTGCGACAGGCGGTGAAGGGCGGGTGCAGCGAGCACTAAATGGCTGTGGGCGTGGGAGTAGTGGATTGAAAGCCGCGAGCAGGACAGAGTGACGGGGTTGTGATGACACAGCATTCGTACGTGTGCACGGTGAGCATGCACTTGACTGCAGCGATGGGGAGCAGTCATTGAAAGTGAAGCAGGAAGCAAACGCGTTCGCGTGTGTGCATGCGCGCACGACATTTGCGCGGCGAGTGAGGAGTGGTCACCAGCAAGTGCTCGACGCAAGCTAAAGGAGAGCAGCGCTTGCGCGCTGTCTGCATAGGATCGTTTGTACTGTCCAAAGCTGAGTGCGAAGCAACCTGGCATATGGCATGTGCATTCTATTGCTGCCTTGGAGGTTGACGGAGCGGTGTACTCGTTGACAAGAGATGGAGGCCGCCATGGCGGTTGGGAGTTGTACGACAGACATGCGGGTACAGTGAGAGCAGGGCAGGTGGTTGCGGTTGCTTGTGGTTGAGTTGAAGTTTGGGAGAGGTTCAGTCTTTATTACTGTAAGACGGGTCACCGGAAACCCGAGGCGTGTTGCGTTACTGCCACAGCGCAAGTACCAGGGAGCAGTCGGAGCACGATTCTTTATCACGCACGAGCAACGGATTCTTTATCACGCACAAGCAACGGAGAGTTGTGCATGTGGCTGCGTCGTGCATGGCAATTGGCATGAAACGGCATTTCACTCGAAGTATCGACCCTGTTGAGAGCATGTTGGCCGTATGCCCTAACGCCTTGCTGGAGGCAGGACGGTGGTTGGTGGTGGGCAGTTTGGTGGTGGTGTGGGCAGGTTGGTGGTGGTGGTGGAGGCAGGGCGGTGGTTGCCGTACAGTGTTCTGGTGCGAGGGACATGGTAAGGAGGGACCTGGTAAGGAGGGTGCCTGGTCACTACATACGCTCATCGGGTGCCTGGTGGACTCGGGCAGCCTGTACGCCCGTTGAGGCGTAGCTCGGGGTGTCCCCATGTCCTGCCGTATGTACGGCGGGTACCTGAAACATGCTTCGAGAGCTCCTGGCTGGGTGGCCGCGCTGTCAGGCCCCAAGCTAGGTGACGCTCTTGCGGAGGGTAGCTTAGGTTGGGTCTCCCCTGTCGTGTCAGCAACAGCCACAGCAACTTGCTCTGGGCTTCGTTAGCGGCGCACTTGCAGACCAGCACAGCCTTTTACACAGCTAGCCCGGGAGTCCTGCTCTTGCCGCGACAACTGGCCTCGGGCCAGCGTCGCGGCTTACCTCCCGCACGGACCCAGGAGCGGTTAGACCGTTCTGCACGCTCAGCAACTCGCCCACCAGGCGACACCCAGCAACACAACCGCCAAGTATACTGGCATCACCGCTATTGTACACACCGCAAATAGTAATACACTTGTGCAGAAATGATCTACCCAAACCTGAAGCACACGCTCAAGGCAGAGGCCTGCGACGCACCCAAAGGCCCTCACTCGACGCGGCCGGGCTTCCAGCCAGGTACACGCACACCACTGACACCAACCCCAAGTCATGACACACGCCAGTTACGCGATTACGCCATCGGTCCTCAAGCGAAGCGCCCACAAGGCATCCTCCAAGTAGGATTAGTAATACCAACAGGCAGGGGAGAACTCCCTTGCCTGACAGCAACATCACAAAGCAAGCAGGCCCAAGCAGCCAGTAACACGCAAAGTAAGCCGAACACTACACACATTATTCTCCCAGCCGGTAAAATGCCCGTAACACCATCTGGGCCCGACAGCGTGCATGCCCCCACGCCGTGTTGGAGGCAGGGCTGCGGCTTGCTGCAACCGACACGGTCAAGGGAGGGCGCAGTGGTCGCGTGTGGTGCTTATTAGATGCTGCTTGTGGCGTGTATTGGATGCTGCTTGTATGTGTATGGCGGTGTAGGTGCGCGCAGGCGACATGGTGAGGATGTGCCTGGCCGCTGCTGTACGGTACTTGACGCCTCCTGGGCGCACCCAGGCGTTGGGCTGTCCTGCTAATAACGGCAGGGCAGGGCAGGGCAGGGCAGGGACGAGCGGTTGCCTGTAGATCATGGACAGATAGCTTGCATCTATCAGCGGGAGCTGTTCTTGTACCACGCGACCACGCTAGCCAGTGGGGGTGCCACCTGTGGCAGTTGGGTGGTTGTCGACTTGGTAGTTCGAAAAAGCGCGACATGAGCGCATTCCAATGCCAATGCAGCATAGATGATCACTCCCTTGTTTCCACTCGTTACAAGCTCGAAGCAGACAGGAGGCACGGCCGCGAGTTTGGCTCTCCGCACTCGCGCCTCGGCACAGTCTACGGCCTCGGAACGCCAAAACTCTGCAAGGCATGAGACATGAACTCAAAATTTTGCAATGTTGTAAGTAGCCCACATATACATTTGTGATTGGGCGGTGATCTGGCGGCAAGGCGATGCATCATCGCCATGGGCGCACTGCCCTCACAGCGGCGGCCCTCTCGGTCATCGCTGCGCTCATCGCATCATGCACCTATCACATCCATACCAGCGTGCTGCCTTCGCAGCAGCGCTGCGAGATGAGCTACATGTTCTCGGTCTATGACCCTGTGAGGATGCCGTACGACCACAGCCCCCGCGGAGCTGCCAGCAGCTGTCCCCCGCACAACAGCACCCCTCAAACGGTCAAAGAAGATGCTACCGTGGACGGGGGTCATGTTTCCCCAGCGGCGGCCGGCAGTGGCAATCAAGACCAGCGGGGGGATGCGGCAGGCAGCAAGGCAGTGGGTCCAGCCGCAGCAGCTGCAGCAGCAGCAGTGCCAGGGGGGTCCCTGAGTGAGCTGCTTCCGCCGGGCGTGTGGGAGGCTGTGAACCACACGGGTGCGGCGGTGGGGCGTATGCGGGCGGACCGCTACCGCCTGTGGCGCTTCAGCGGGGAGAGCGCAGACGTGTCAGGTGGGGGCTGTGGGGCGGGCCGTGCGGTGGTCATGTTTGGGGTTACAGTCCGTGCTTGCGGGCGCATCGGCGTGGGTGTTAGCCGGACCAAAGCCACGCCCGGGAGGCCAGGGTGTGCTTTAATAGCTCACCGGGTATGGGTGGCTCATTGGGCGCCTCTGGGAAACCGGTGTGTAAAGGTGTGCTGCAATGGCGCACTTGGCAGGGTCCCGGGTGCGTGTGTCTTGGGGGTGCGTTGGGGGAACAGCCCCCATCACACCCGCCAGGGAAGGCCACCTAACTCTTCTATTCATACCGTACTAAGCGTACCATGCCGCTTGGTTGCCTAGCGTACCGTACCGTACACGTGAAACACACGTTTCACTGCTCTCTCTCACGTAGGCCTGGAGCGGGGCCAGCCCTCCCTCCCCGTGCTCTTCATCCCCGGGAATCGTGGGTCGTACAGGAACGTGAGTTTGTGTGTTGCGTTCCATGATTGAACGCACCGGGCCGGAACGTGAGGGCCAGGGGCATGTCTTGCAACGAAGCGCTGGTGGGCTGGTGGAGCGCGCCCTTGGCTGTCCTCCTGTCCCCTGCCTTGCTGCGGACAAGTTCACTTGGTACGTGCCTCTGACAGTGCGCACCTCTCGGTACACTGGTTTCCCACTTCGTTCGGGGGAACAGCTGGATAGCATCGTTGGTTGTGAGGGTGCTGGCAAGAGAGCAGCGCGACCGAATGTAGACTGTCCCCTGGCTCGCCCTCTCCGATCCTTGTAGCTTGTGCGTCGCCACCGGCAGTACTCACCACCTAATGCTACATCTCCGCTCCTGCATGGCCGTGCCACCGACAGCACATCACTACCCCGTACACTGCTTCCCCTCACACCTGTGTAAGAACGTAACGTGTAAGCACTGCGTCCCATCTCCTTGCAGGGCCGCACCCTGGCGTCCGAGAGCGCGCGCATCCTGGAGCGGTTGCGGCCAACGGCCGTGGCGGTTGCGACGGTTGACTGGTACCTGGTGGACCTGGAGGGCGAGTGGTCGGCGCTGGACGGAGAGACGCTGGTGGGCAACGTAGTTTAGCGGATGCGGTGCGGGAATGGGATACATAGAATCCCTTACACGTATACATACAGGAAAGTGTCACTCACTGCCACCTCCGGGAAGAAGAAGACTGCCTGAGGCGATGGGGCTGAGAAGGCGACTGAAGGCTCCGCCCGGCTGCTCCCGCTGAATGCTGTTAGCTATACCATCTGTGTCGGGCTAGTTGCCCCCCGGCGCGCGCCAGACCAGACCAGTGCGTGCACACGCGAGTGGGCAACGTAGTGTGAATATATATAGCACATGTCTTATTTTAGTTTAGTAATTATATTGTATCTATGAACACCTGTAGTAATATGCTGGTTGACCTGGAGGGCGAAGTGGTCGGCGCTGGACGGAGACACGCTGGTGGGCAGCGCGCTGTGTGCTACTAGCGAATTGTATAAAGCATTGCATTCATGCCTGGTGTATGTTATACACACACCACACCTGGGAAGGTACGTGTTGGCGGACACGCGCTCCCCTCCAGGCGCAGCTCCACCTCCTTAATACACACACGTTGTCCTCCCTTAATACACAGGAGCGCCAGGTGCACTACGTTCTGGCCGCGATGCGCTTCCTGGCGCACAAGTACAACATCAGCGGCAGCACAGCCACCACCACCACCACCACCACCACCACCACCACCACCACCACCACCACCACCAC
>VFQN01008740.1_pt1 | contig 10109 bp, 3 predicted proteins | sample 3512371 | NCBI WGS metagenome assembly VFQN01 (sample SAMN10412370, study PRJNA504923) | tailings metagenome | isolation source: Replicate 2 from Balatoc abandoned mine | place: Philippines: Itogon, Benguet | collected 2017-08-28 | reverse complement strand
CACACAATAGATCCACACTCAAATTCACTACAATCAAACCCTTCGCACAAACATTGTTCCCTCTCATCATCGTCAACACCCGGATCGCATCAGCCGCAGCTACTATCTGGTTCTGATTCTTGGTATCATCATTATGCACTTTCACATAATACAAGAACCGAATCCAATCCAAACTGAAGTAATGTGAGATGAAGATGGTCAAAGCCTTGTAGGTAAGTGCTTGTTTTTCTTTTTCTCTTTTACTGATCATTTGGTTTTATTCTATAGAAAAGACTCCTAATACTGTTATTATTGTCTCTCTTAATCTTCTTCAAAGATACTCACTCCTTAAACTATCTCTTTTTTAATTAATACGTTACAAGAATTTTCAACAGTATGTCTCATGTATGTCGTAAAATTAAAAGAGACATAGTTGCGAGTACAATCAATCAACAAGACAAATGCCATTAATGGTCTTGAAACCTGCTAAACCGAAGCTCTCAACCACTGAATTCAATTCATTGCATGATTTCTATAATGCTACGAACGGATTGTTCTGGCGATGGCACAATGTCTCCGTCCAATCTACACCATGGAACTTTTCCATTCCTGGAGTAAATCCTTGCCTCGATGATTGGCAAGGATTGATTTGTAATTGTGGGGTGACTTCCTGTACAGTGAATGTATTATATCTTGATCACCACAATTTAACAGGTCATTTACCCGACTCGATGGAGAATTTCTCCAAGATGTCACTGCTAGTCCTTCGAGGTAACAACATTACTGGGACGATTACTCGGTCGATCGGAAACATGACTGACTTGGAAGTGTTGGATCTTAGCTATAATCGACTATATGGAGAGATTCCATCCTCTATTGGTCGGTTGACAAAGCTTCATTCATTAAATCTCGGTGTGAATCGATTAACGAAAATTCCTGAAGAATTATATGAATTACGTCAACTACAGGGTTTAGATATCACGATTAATCGAATAAAATATCCAATCTCTCCTAGATTAGGTAATTTATCGAATTTAATGACTCTACAGCTTCAAGGGAATGGAATGACAGGATCCATCCCTGAAAGTATAGGTAATCTCCAGAACTTAGCCACTCTAGATCTAGGAGGTAACAACTTTCATAGTTCACTTCCAAAGACCTTTTATCAATTATATAACCTAACAAGTTGTCTGATTACCTCTAGTAAGTTAACTGGAACTATCTCACCCTTCGTTGGTAATTTAACTAAATTAAGAGTATTAGATATTTCACATAATCTCTTACATTCTTCCATACCAAGTGAAATTGGAAATTTATTGAATTTAAATATTTTATATCTAAGTAATAATCAATTAACAAATATTATCCCAACATCAATATTAAACTTAACATCATTAGATGCATTATATTTACAATCGAATTTTTTATTTGGTAAAGCTGATTTTCTTAGTAATATGAATTTAAATATTTTTTATTTACATGAGAATTTTCTTACAGGAACATTTTTATTTGGTCCAACATTATTCCAGAAAGTTACATACTTTGATCTCTCCCAGAATAGTTTTACTGGTCCTTCACCTTGGCAGGAAGATATTGAAGCACCATATCTTGCTTGGTATATAATCTTTACAAATTTCTTTACTGGAAACTTCCCAAAGGTTGCGAAAACACCATTGTTAAGATTTTATGTAACTAAAGAGAATCAAATTACTGGATCGATTCCCTCTCACTTCTTCATTAATTCTACTCGAAGTTTATATTATCTTTCACTCGCAGAGAATTACTATTCTGGTACCATACCACTGAGTATTGGTAATTTCACGAAGATTAATCAATTTGATTTTAATAATAACCTATTTCATGGGAAATTACCTGAAACAATCGGTAATTTACATGAATTAGTTGTGTTGGATATCGATGAAAACCTTTTCACCGGAACTGTCCCAGAAACTCTCTCTAATTTAATCTTCTTACAAGAATTAATGATACAGAACAATTTCTTTGTCGGTAATTTAGATAAATTATTAAATTGTTCCAAACAATCCTTTATTACGAATATTGATGTTAGTGGTAATTCTTTCACTGGAACTCTTTCAACAGGAATTTTTACAAGATCAACACAGTTATCATCATTTGCTGCAGGTAATAATTGTTTAGTTGGTACAATTCCTAGTGACATTTGTCAAGCAAAGACCCTTGTTTCATTAACTCTGGATGGTTTAGCAACGGCAGAGAATTGTCGTAAATATTTATTTTCTGGTTTATCATCACAGTTTACTGGATTTGTTGTGAATAGATTTATTGGTTCAACAATCCCAATCTGTTTATTTGAAATGCCGAACATTCAATTACTTCATTTATCTGGCAATGGTTTATCAGGTTCTATTCCGAAAGACCTAAACATATCCTCTTCTTTAACGGATCTTGCGCTGTCCTCGAACTCTTTAGAAGGGACAATACCAGATACCATCCAGTTTCGACAATGGGATTCATTAGATCTATCATATAATAAATTTAGTGGGACATTGTCAGAGGGCTTTGTTTCCATTTCTAATTCTGGTGAACTATTATTAGAAGTGAATAGATTATCTGGTCAAATTCCTTCAAATGTATTAGGAACTTTGAATATTTCAATATTAAATGGTAATATCTTTCAATGTGATACCTTACAGACGGATTTACCTCATAACGATCCTAATTATAATAAGTATACGTGTGGATCAGATAGTGCGAATGATGTTCTATATGCTTGGTTAAGCGCCGTTATTGTTGTTCCTCTCCTTGCATTGCTCGTTTGGAGAGGTATAAGTAAAGTTAAAACATCATTCAAAGAGTTAATTATGACGTTAAAGGTGTGGAAAGATGCTTTAAGGTCTGAAGATCCGAAGAAGATTAATATTCTTCGTTTATCTCTTTATTTCGGTGAAGTTCGAAAGGCTGCTGCGATCCTTAGCATTTACTCGCTAATAGTCTTGATTCCTACCTATGCAAATCTGACAGTATATTCGGCGACGTACACAATTCAATATGCCTGGACAATCTCCGCGATGTTAATGACCGGAGTAATAACAGCTATTGTAATGTTTGTATGCTTAGGTGTTCTGATCTGGTTGTTCTTTACCTTAATTCAGAGGGTTTTGTTGAATATTGACCGCAAGGCTCCGAAACCTGTCATCCGAAACTCTGAAAATATTGGAAGCAATTCAGACAATAGTGAGCGAAGCTCTGCGACAACCTCTTCTTCGACTCGACCTGTCCACTCTGCTCTTACCTATATTATTGTTGCGTTGATTAATTTATTAGTCATGGGAGTAGCAGACTTCTCTTATGTGTACATTATTTTGAATTATTCTACTGATGTTGTATCAGTAACTGCCGCCGCATTGGCATTATTTCGTTTAGGAACGAATAATTTCATTCTTTGGTCTGCATTACCACTTACATCGGAATGGTTACTCGGTTTGCAACAAAGAATATTCTGTAATGGATCAATGGACACTGCTGGAAGTCCTAAATCACCAATGAGACATTATTCAACAGCAGATATTCATTATCTTGAGAATATAATTCTTTTAAATAATATTATTATTCCAGGATTAGCAATTATGTTTACACTTCCGGATTGTTTTTATAATGCTTTATTTGCTGCGAGTAGTATTACTTCATCATATGTGTACTATAGTTGTGAGCAATATATTGATCCTCTCTCTATTGGGCATATTTGTAAACCACAGAAGAAGACAATCCATTATAATCCACCATACCTGTATAGTTATCAATGCTCATCAAAGATTGTGATTAACTATGTTCCTGTCTATGCGATTATGTTTTTGTTAGTTGGTATTATTATTCCAATCATGAAAGTATTTTTAAAGGTTTGCTATGATTCATTTAACGAGGAGAATGCAAGCTCTGACTCATCACTCTTTAAAAGAAGGGATACGAATAACTCATGGAAAACGACATGGAGAAAGATGATAAAGCATATCTTACCTGAATACTTTAAAGGCTTTAAAATAGATTTAAAACATGCAATCAATGCTGAGAAAAATAACAATGATGAAAATGATGAAGAAGATAATAGTAGTAATAGTAATAATGAAACAGATCAAGATGCAACGAAAAAGAAAGAGATGAATCGAAGATCAACTTTTGTTATATCAATGGTGAGTAGAATTAGTCGGATGACAGGGAAGCTAATGGGTGCAAAAGGTGAGAAGCCACGCTTATTCTCGAAACTGACGATGACAGTGCAGATTAACTCGTATCTGACGATATTGATGTGCTTCGGTGCATTGTTTCCACCTTTAGCTCTGATTGCAGCGATGTCAATCTATAGTATAACGTATTTTGAGGAGTTGTGCATTGGGTGGTTATTGACAGAGACTCGAAGACTGGGTTTCGGGTATGCATGGTACGAGGAGCAGATCGAAAGAGAATGTGAAGGAGTAGAAGAGAGTAGTAACCTTACAATCTGGTCCACGTTGGTGGTGTCTTGTTGTTTGTATAGTTATATGATCTTTGATACGATGGGTGATAGTGTCGGATGGAAAGCGGCATTACCGATGACGTTGATGATGATGTTAATGCCTCTGGCGTTGTTCATTGGTTATCGGCTGTCTGGGGTATTAATTCCGTATTTATCTCTCCATCAGAGCGGAGGCAGTATTAAAGATACTGCTCCAGCTCCTTCTTCTCCTCTTTTTAAGGGTGGAGAGTTTGATGATGGTGAGAACATGCGAACGCAATCGCGAATCGAATTACCTTCCATTGATCGCTCTGGAGCTACTGCTTCGACAATTGGTTTCATTCAGAATCCAATTTTCAGATCTGACAAAATTTGATTTATCTTTTTATTTGAAGTCTTTTTATTAATTTTTATTTTTGTATGATCCTAACTAAATACGAATTTTTAGATTAGTTATGTCCAATAAAGCAATTTCATTAAGAGATTCGAATTACTGAATAATTGAATTCTAACTCTCTAATATATGTTGAAAATTGAAATTTCAAAACTTTTTTCTGTAAATCATCTAAATCAAGTGCGTAGTATGAAGGACGCAGTTAATGCCAGGTAATAATGCTTGTGATAGAATAATCGCTAACATGTCTAGTTGTTGCGCGCAAGGATTAAAATCTGTGCACTTGTGCGTCGAACTTGTGTACTTGTGCGATTAACTGGATTTACTCTTCTAAATTTATTATATGTTCTCTTCAGCTCAACTACAAGCTTTGTCAGAGTTTTATAATGCTACTAATGGTATAAACTGGGACTATGGATCATGTCCTTATGTATGGAATTTTACAGGAATCGAAATCAATCCATGCCGAGAGCAATGGTGTGGGATAACTTGTACTGCTGATCAGACATCTATTGAAGGTCTTTCGCTCGAAAATTACAGATTAAAGGGAAGACTTCCTCAATCAATCGATCAATTTGTAGATTTAGAAATTCTAGATTTGAGTGGGAATGAACTTTCAGGGAGGATACCTTCATCCCTCAGAAATCTAACAAAACTCGAACTACTGAACCTCTTCAATAATAAGCTTACTGGGAACATACCATCCATGTTTTCCACTGAGAGTAGCTTAACGTCAATTATTTTGACTGAAAATCAATTGGAAGGAACAGTTCCCGCAAGCTTCAAGGAATTACAATACATTACCGAAATCTCTTTCGATAGCAATTATCTGTCAGGAAATCTCGGAGATTGGTTAACATCGATCCAATTAAGTACCATTGTACAATTAGATTTATCTTTCAATTTTTTCTCAGGATCATTTCCTTCTGGGAGTAATTTAACTAATATGAATTATTTAGAATTAAGTAATAATAACTTTCATGGTTCATTGCCTCAAGTCTTCTGCTGCTCTAATAACATTGAATCTTTATTTCTGGGCAACAATCATTTTACAGGTGCTCTTCCATTATTTCCTTTGTCGGTTGTTTCTGTTGATGTTGGTAACAATCAATTTACTGGCGAAATAGATCAGATTCATAGCAATACGAAGATTACACAACTTTCTATGACAAGAAATTATTTCACTGGAAGATTTCCACAGACCTTATGTTCATTAACCAAAGCATCTTTTATTAATTTAGGATTTAACTATTTGACTGGTCCTTTAGCAATTCAAACTTGTCAATCCTCTCTATATCCAACGATAAAGGACTTAACTTTACAAGGAAATTTCTTTACCGGACCTTTGCATGAAATATTTAACTCATCTCAAAAACATCAAATGAAAGCATTAGCATTAAGTAATAACGATTTAACGGGAACCTTATCACCGGAGTTCTTCCAAGCAGCAGCTTCATTACAGTTCTATTCGATTGGTTCGAATTGTTTATCGGGGACATTACCTGGTGAAATCTGTAATTTGCTGAAGCTGCAAGGATTTTCAATGGATGGTGCAAGTACATCAGAGATATGTAGAAAGCAAATTGTTGACCTTCCATCTTTAGGTTTGAATGCTTTTGTCTCATTACAGCAAATCAGAGGGACCATTCCTTCTTGCCTGTTTGAGCTTCCTCAGCTAAGTGCACTGTATCTATCTGGCAATGGATTCACTGGAACGTTACCATCGTCCTTTACAAAATCAATCTTCTTGACGAATGTATCTCTTCCCTACAATCAACTGACAGGAACGGTACCTATGTCGTGGTATACACATAAATGGAAATTACTTGATCTATCGCACAATAAATTGACAGGGAGTCTGCCAGAAGGTTCAGAGGAGTTCAATAACGTGAAAGCTATTTCCTCCACTATTTCACTCGAAGTCAATCGGTTATCAGGAATCATTCCATCTGATGTGACGTCGTTTCCTGGGAGTATAACGCTCTTGAAAGGAAATATGCTAAGCTGTAATTTCTTCAAAGAAGAACTTCCAAAGCGCGATCCTGACTATGATACCTATGTTTGTGGTTCGAATATGGTAGACAATAGTATTTATTTGTGGTTAATCGTTGGTATTAGTATGTGGATCTTCGCGATAGGGATCGTGGGAATAAGAAAGATGCGAAGTAGAAAATCTGGTGGAAATCGCCTCGATTGCTTTCGATGGTTTGGTGAGGTAGTGTATCGAGTTTGTAAGAATCTGTTGATTGAGAATTCCTCTGATCTTCCAGAAGCGATGGTGAAGTCATCTTCTCGCTATCCGTCTACATTCAACTTCTTTTCCTTTACTCTGCACATTCGGCAATATGCAGCTCTTGTGCTGTGTTTCATGGTAGTGGTTCTACTTCCAGTGTATGGTATATTAGGCGTGTATTATCGCACATACGAGGAGCGTTATGCATGGAGTATTTCGGCAGCGTTTCTCTCAGGTACAGATGCAACGATAACTCTGATGGTGTTGTTTGTAGCGTTGGTAGTGTGGTCGGTGTATTTAGTTCATCGATTGTTTCGGAAAGCAGTGAAAGAGTATTACAATCGTCATGTGTATTGTGTGAGGGGTTGGTGGTTGTGTGAGAATTGGCGTGTGATGGGATTGTGGACGATAGCATGGTTGATAAATGGGACGATAATGATCACAGCGGACTCATTGTATGTGAGTCTGATCATCAATCGTTCAACGAAGTATGACTATTTGATTCAGATGACATTAGCAATGTTTAAGTTAGTATGGCATGACATGGGAATATTCCAAATGATCCACCAGTTGAAGAAGATCTTCAGTGAAACTGCAGTTGATGAAGCGTTGTATAAATCTATACGTTCATTAGAGGATAATAGCAATAACGATATTCTTACACATCCTATGTTAAACCTATCAAATATCGACGAATCACTCTCAAGGTCTTCGCTTTATTCCGACTCTTCAGTACTCACAACTCGAGATATTCGTTATTTAACATATATGTCCATCGTGAATAAAGTAATTATTCCATGTTTAGCGATCTGCTTTATTAGTTCATCTTGCTTTTATAATGCTTTAGTATCGGAAATACCCCCACCTGCATATTATTTTATCTGCTATAATCACTTCGATTGTGTAAATCTACTTGGATCTTCCTTTACACCAGCATTTACCTATAGCTATCAATGTAGTAGTGCCTTTTTGACCGATTATGTGCCAGTGTTTGTGTTTATGCTGTTAGTCTCGAGTGTTCTTCTCCCTGCTGTGACTATGATAATGGTTATGTTGTATGAGCGATTGAAAGAACGACCATCAACGAGCAGATGGGACAAGCTTGTACTTGATGTAGCAAAGAGGTTCTTACCGTTAGGGTGGGGAGGAGTAGCAAGGGAGGAGGGTCAGATAGAGTTTATAAGACGAGCGAAGAGAAAGATCCTTCATCGTAAGCAGTTGTTGACATTACGTATTAGCTATACGTTTGCAGTGATGTTAGTGTTTGGTAGTTTATTTCCTCCGTTAGCGTTGATAGCGACGATCGCGATAATGAATATAACGATGTTAGAAGAATATCTGACGAAGACAATGCTAAGACAATGTTGTGAGTTGATCAGCGATGATGAAGATGGAGGTGTGATTCGTTCAGACTATTTGGATGAAGTGGAGAGGGAGTGCAAGGATGTGGAGTGGAACTGGTTCAAGGTGATGAAGTTGATAATGTATTTGACTTGTGGATTATGTGGATTTGTGTTATTTGATGTGTGTGGAGATGGAAATGGTTGGGACGAAGGTTTGATACCAATGGTCTTAATGATCTTGTTACCCTTTGCTTTGTACCCAATGACAGCATGGAGTAGCAAGCAAAAGAAGCTGTCGACAGAGAGAGATCGTAGTCGGGATCGTATGTAAAAGCACATTTGTTTAGATTACCTTTTTCTGTAAATATGATCCTTCGTAAGTAGAATTCAAGAATAGCATTTCATCACTAAAATTATATCATGTTGATTTCGTTGATATGCTTTCTAATATATTACCAGCCTACAGATATCGTCTTCTTGATCGTCTTCCCGTTTATACGATACGTACTTTTACGCGATTCAGATGTTATAATAATCAAGGAATATTAAGAGAGAAAGATATGAAAGTTAATCTCTAATCATAGTTATTATTCTATTAGATGATGTCAAGGAAAAGAGAAATACAAGTTCTGACAGAGAAGGCTTTAACTGTCTTCATTGCATATTATTTCAGCTTGGATTCAATTCGCTTTTTCTATTATCTGAAAGTGAATGATGATAATCACTGCCAGAATCATGATCAAGTGATGGCAGCAGTTGATGCAGTGAGAGTTCTGACGATGATGAGAGAACGTGATGTCTGTTCCAAGGGTTTGTTTGTTGTAAATGTTTGCTTAGAGTTATTATGTGAAGGAAAGGCTGTGATAGAAGATGTGAGAAGATACAAACAAATCATGAAAGAGCTTCGATTGAACACAGTCTTTTTAGTTCGAGTTAGAGGAGCAGATGATAATGAAGAGGCATACTTCTGGAAGCGAGTGAGTGAGGTGAAGAATAGAGGCTCTCAACTTGCTTCTCTGGTTTATAGACAATCAGTGCATTACACAAGATCATTGCAGGATCGTAGTAAAGGAGATAAATCGAGCAAAAAGCTGAGCAAAATACAAAATTTCACTCTACCACGTCTAGAGTTAGAGGTCGCTGAGTTGTACTCGAAAGATGTTCAGATGTTAGAGGAAGGAAGGAATCGATATTACGAGAGTCAGATGGACGTGTGGAAGAATCAGGAAGGGAATAATATGAGGTATGATATATGGAGAGAGATATTGATTGGGAGTTTCAAAGAACCGCTCTTCATCGCGGCTGAGGCTTTTGAACTCGCAAAGAAAGGAGGCTTTGTTGGAGAAGTGTACAAAAAGGCAGGAGAGATGATGGTAGATGGCGCCCGCGCGATCACGTCTGAAGGTAGAGTGGTGACAACTTACTATGCTGTGAGGTCAGCGAAGCACCGTTGGAATGATCTTCTGATGTCTGGAAATCTTCTACTATCATTGGCGAGATCCATGGATGCAGCATATCAAATAGCTCAACATCATCGACGACTGTACAGTTATTTACTAAGACAAGAAAGATTATTGAATCAATCAAATCAATTATTCACCACAACTTATGAGCCTCTTTCAACTATTACATTTATCTGTTGAGGAAAAACAAGTCTTCTTCTTCTATGAACGAGTACAAAAATGGGTGGCC
>VFQN01008739.1_pt1 | contig 10109 bp, 7 predicted proteins | sample 3512371 | NCBI WGS metagenome assembly VFQN01 (sample SAMN10412370, study PRJNA504923) | tailings metagenome | isolation source: Replicate 2 from Balatoc abandoned mine | place: Philippines: Itogon, Benguet | collected 2017-08-28 | reverse complement strand
CTCGAGAACCCTTCGACGTTCGAGCTTCGGCTGGGCAAGCCCCTCCCCAACCTCGGCGTTCGAACTGCGTCTGGCCAAGCCCCTCCCCAACCCTCGACGTCCGAGCTTCGCGGCTGGGCAGGCCTCTCCAGAACGTCGACAGGTGTCAGATCAGGGGTGCCACGCTCGTGTCGGTGAGTGTGGCGAGGTAGCCCTATACTCAGCCGCGTATCCATGCCCGACACCAACCTCTCCGCCTTCATCTGGTCGGTCGCCGACCTGCTCCGCGGCGACTACAGGCAGTCCGAATACGGCAAGGTCATCCTCCCCTTCACGGTCCTGCGCCGCCTCGACTCCGTGCTGGAGCCGACCAAGGCCGCGGTGCTGGAGGAGCAGGAGAAGCGCACGAAGCAGGGGCTCAATCCCGAGCCTTTCCTGCTGAAGACTGCCGGGCTGTCGTTCTACAACACGTCGCCGCTCGACCTCGGGAAGCTGATGGGCGACGCGACGCACATCGCCGAGAACCTGCGGTCCTACATCGCCGGCTTCTCGCCCGCCGTGCGCGACATCTTCGAGCGCTTCGAGTTCCACGCGCAGATCGACCGCCTCGCGAAGGCGCAGCTCCTCTACCAGGTCACCGAGAAGTTCGCCCGCGTCGACCTGAGCCCGAAGGCGGTCTCGAACGCGCAGATGGGGCACGTGTTCGAGGAGTTGATCCGGCGATTCGCCGAGTTGTCGAACGAGACGGCCGGCGAACACTTCACCCCTCGCGAAGTCATCCGCCTGATGGTGAACCTCCTCTTCATCGAGGACGATGAGGCGCTGACCAAGCCGGGGGTGGTGCGGACCCTGTACGACCCCACCGCAGGCACGGGCGGGATGTTGAGCGTGGCCGAGGAGCACCTGTCCTCGCTCAACCCGAAGGCCCGCCTGGTGATGTTCGGGCAGGAGCTGAACCCCGAGTCCTACGCCATCTGCAAGGCCGACATGCTCATCAAGGGGCAGGACATCGGCAACATCATCTTCGGCAACACGCTCTCCAACGACGGCCTGTCCGGGAAGCACTTCGACTACATGCTCTCGAACCCGCCCTTCGGTGTGGAGTGGAAGAAGATCGAGCGGGAGGTCAGGAAGGAAGCTGAGGAGCGCGGGTTCGATGGCCGGTTCGGCCCGGGCCTGCCCCGGGTGAGCGACGGTTCCCTCCTCTTCCTCCTGCATCTGGTGTCGAAGATGCGCCCGGCCGTCGAGGGCGGGAGCCGCTTCGCCATCGTCCTCAACGGCTCTCCACTGTTCACCGGAGGGGCGGGGTCCGGCGAGAGCGAGATCCGCCGCTATCTGCTGGAGAACGACCTCGTCGAGGCCATCATCGGGCTGCCGACCGACATGTTCTACAACACCGGCATCGCCACGTACGTGTGGGTGGTGAGCAACCGCAAGCCGCCGGCGCGGAAGGGCACCGTGCAGCTCATCGACGCCAGCGGGATGTGGCAGAAGATGCGAAAGAGTCTCGGGAGCAAGCGGAAGGAGCTGTCGGCCGCGCACATCGAGGACATCACCCGGATCTTCGGAGCGGCCGAGGAGGTCACCCGCGACGGCACCCCCATCAGCCGCATCTTCCGCAACGAGGACTTCGGCTACCGCACCATCACGGTGGAGCGGCCCCTCCGGGATGAGAAGGGCGAGGTGGTCCTGGCTAGCAAGGGCAAGGCCAAGGGCAAGCCGATGCCCGATGCGGATCTCCGCGACACCGAGAACGTGCCGCTCTCCGAGGATGTGCAGGCGTACTTCGAGCGCGAGGTCCTCCCCCATGCGCCGGATGCATGGATCGACCACGAGAAGACGAAGGTGGGGTATGAAATCCCTTTCAACCGGCACTTCTACGTCTTCAAGCGCCCTCGCCCGCTGGCGGAGATTGACGCGGACTTGAAGGTGGTGACCGATCGCATCCGGCAGATGCTGGAGGAGCTGTCGGCGTGAGTCTTCGACGCTATACCGGCTACGCTCCATCGGGCATCGTCTGGCTGCCTGAGCTCCCGTCTGGATGGACGTGGAAACGCTTTCGCTTCCTATTTCAGGAAAGCCCCGAGAAGATCGAGGGTGACGTTGTCGGCCCGATGTTGTCCGTGTCCGGATACCGCGGTGTCGAAGTTAAGCAGTACGACGATGAAAATCGCCGTCGAAGCGACGACGAATTGCAGGGGTACCGCATCGTTCGGCCCGGCCAACTGGTCGTCAACACGATGTGGATGAACTACGCAGGGCTGGGTGTATCGGAGGTCGAGGGGCACGTCAGCCCCGCTTACCGCGCATACACCTTTCGCGCTGGACTCGACCGGCGGTACGCGCACCATCTGCTTCGCAGCAGCATCTACGTTCAGGCGTATACACGGCTCTTGACCGGAATTCGTCCAAACTCCTTGCAGATGAGCCGAGAAGACCTGATGGACTTCCCGGTGATTCTCCCGCCCCTCGCCGAGCAACACGCCATCGCCACCTTCCTCGACCGCGAGACCGCGAAGATCGACACCCTCGTCGCCGAGCAGGAGAGGCTGCTGGAGCTCCTGTCCGAGCAACGCAGAAGTGCACTAAGCGTCTGGCTCCGGCGGGGAACGGCCTCTCGCCAGGCCCGCACTCGGCAGACGGGCGTGCCCTGGATTGGCGAAGTCCCAGAGCATTGGGCGGTCACCAACTGCGGTCTGCACTGCTCCGTCACGTCTGGCTTTGCATTTCCATCCTCACAGTTCTCATCTTCCACCGATGATGTGCCACTGCTTCGAGGCGTGAACATCGCCGTGGGCAAGCTGCGATGGGATGACGTGGTGTACTGGAAGCGGCGCGACGGCGATGGGCTAGGCAGGTTCGAACTGGCCGAGGGTGACATCGTCTTGGGCATGGACCGGCCTGTGATCTCCGGCGGGGTCAGGGTAGCTAGGGTGAATGCCTCTGACCTGCCCTGCCTTCTGCTGCAGCGAGTTGCCCGCATCAGGACTGACTCCCGGTTACGCCCAGAGTTCTTGATGCTGCTTCTGGCCTCTGAGATGTTCGACGCGCACTTCCTTCCGGAAACGACTGGCGTCAGTGTCCCGCACATCAGCCCGGAACAGATTGCGTCCTTCCCAGTCCCGCTACCGCCCGTCTCTGAACAGGCCGAGATCGTGCGACGCGCGGAGGAACTGACCTCGCGCGGGGACTCGCTGGTTCGCGAGTGCGAGGGCGCAATCGACTTGCTCCAGGAACGCCGCGCCGCCCTCATCTCCGCCGCGGTCACCGGCCAGATCGACGTGCGCGGGCTGGTCGCGGCATGAGCGCCACACCGAAGACCATCCAGATCTACCTCCCCGGCGGCGACCCGCGCGGCATCCGCATCGCGGAGGTCACCACGCGCATCGTGCAGGTGCTGGAGGTTCCGAGGAGCTTGCTCGCGGACTTCCTGAAGATGCCTGAGAGTCGCCAAGTGTCGGTGTACTTCCTCGTCAGCGACGCGGTCGAGGAGGCGCAGCCGAAGGTATACGTGGGCCAGACCGGCAACCTGCCCGTGCGCCTGCCCGAGCACAACGCGAAGAAGGACTTCTGGCAGCGGGCGCTTGTGCTGGTGTCGCGCACGCACAGCCTCACCCAGACGCACGCGCTCTACCTGGAGTGGTACTGCCTCCAGGCCGTGCGGGAGGCGGGGCGTTACGCCGATGACAACGGCAACAAGGGCAGCAAGCCGCACACACCCGCTCCGATGGAAGCCGACTGCCTGGAGATCTTCGACACCGGTCGAACCCTGCTCGCGACGCTCGGCTACCCGCTGTTCGAGCCCGTGGCTGCGCCGATGACGCCTACCAGCAAGGGCGAGGTGTTCTTCTGCAATGCCGCGGGCACGAGTGCGAAGGGCCAGTACACCCCCGAGGGCTTCGTCATCCTCGCGGGCTCCGTCGGCCGCCGGGCAAACGTCCCCTCAATCGTCGGCAAGTCGGACGAACGATTCCGAGAGAAGTTGATCGCAGCATCCGTCATGCGCGTCGATGGTGAGAAAGTCGTGTTCGACAAGGACCATCTGTTCAAGTCGCCGACGATGGCCGCCATCGCCGTGCTGGGACGCACGGCGAATGGATGGATCGAGTGGAAGGCGGCTGATGGGCGGACGCTGGACGAAGTCGTGCGCATCCCGATGAGCAAGGGCGAATGAGCCTCCACAAGGAACTCCGGTTCGAGGACGACATCTGCGCCCATCTGGGGGCGCACGGGTGGCTCTACGCCGAGGGTAATGCGGCGCACTACGACCGCGCACGCGCCCTCTACCCCGCCGACCTCGTCGCGTGGGTGCAGGAGACGCAGCCGGCTGCATGGGACGCCCTGGTCAAGAACCACGGGGCTGCCGCCACCGAGACGCTCCTGACCCGCCTGCGGGCGCACCTGGACAAGCGCGGGACGCTGGACGCCCTGCGTCTCGGGCTCGACGTGGTGGGCCTCAAGGCCCCCTTGAAGCTGGCGCAGTTCAAGCCCGCCTTCGACATCAACCCGGACCTGGTCGCCCGCTACAACGCCAACCGCTTGCGGGTGGTGCGGCAGGTGCGCTACTCCCTGACCAACGAGAGCTGCCTCGACCTGGTGCTGTTCCTCAACGGCATCCCGGTGGCGACGGCGGAGCTGAAGTCCGACTTCACCCAGCGGGTCGAGGACGCCATCGTCCAGTACAAGGAGGACCGCCTTCCCCGCGCCAAGGGCGGGCAGATCGAGCCCCTCCTGAGCGCCCCGGGTGGGGCGCTCGTCCACTTCGCCGTCAGCCAGCACGACGTGTTCATGACCACGAAGCTGGAGGGCGCGCACACCACCTTCCTCCCCTTCAACCAAGGGAATGAGGGAGGGAAGGGGAATCCTCCCAACCCCGAGGGCTACTCCACCGGCTACCTGTGGGAGCGGGTCTGGCAGAGGGACAGTTGGCTGGAGCTGCTCGGGCGCTACCTGGTGGGTGTGCGCGACGCCACCGGCGCGGTCGAGAAGGTCATCTTCCCCCGCTACCACCAGCTCGACGTGACGCGGAAGCTGCAGGCGGCGGTGCTGGAGGACGGCGCGGGTGGACGCTACCTGATTCAGCACTCGGCCGGGTCGGGCAAGACCAACTCCATCGCCTGGACGGCACACTTCCTCGCCGAACTGCACGACGCCAGGCAGGAGAAGGTGTTCACCTCCGTGCTCGTGGTGTCGGACCGGAACGTCATAGACGCCCAGTTGCAGCAGGCCCTGTTCGACTTCACCCGCACGCAGGGGGTGGTGGCGACCATCACCGGCGAAGGCGCCAGCAAGAGCAGACAGCTCATCGAGGCGCTGTCCGGCGAAAAGAAGATCGTCGTCTGCACCATCCAGACGTTCCCCTACGCCCTGGAGGAGATGCGCAGACAGGCCGCCAGGTTCGGCAAACGGTACGCCGTCATCGCCGACGAGGCCCACAGCTCCCAGACCGGCGAGTCGGCCGCGAAGCTGAAGAGCCTGCTCTCTCCCGACGAGTTGAAGGACCTCGAGGACGGCGGCGAGATCAGCAGCGAGGGCATCCTCGCCGCGCAGATGGCCTCCAGGGCCGACGAGCGCGGGCTCACCTTCGTCGCCTTCACCGCCACGCCCAAGGGCAAGACGCTGGAGCTGTTCGGCACGCGGCCGGACCCCACGCGCAAGCCGGCCCCCGACAACGTCCCGGTGCCCTTCCATGTCTACTCGATGCGCCAGGCCATCGAGGAGGGCTTCATCCTCGACGTGCTGCGCAACTACACGTCCTACGGAGTCGCCTACAAGCTGGCCCACGACGGCGCGGAGATCGACGACCGGGAGGTCGAGCGCAGCACGGCCCTCAAGCGCCTCATGGGGTGGGTGAAGCTGCACCCCTACAACATCGCGCAGAAGGTGGAGGTGGTGGTCGAGCACTTCCGCAACCACGTCGGGCCCCTGCTCGGCGGCCGGGCGAAGGCGATGATCGTCGTCGCCAGCCGCGTCGAGGCGGTCAGGTGGAAGCTGGCCGTCGAGAAGTACGTGAAGGAACGCGGCTACAGCATCGGCACCCTGGTGGCCTTCTCGGGTGAAGTCGATGATCCCGAGACGCCGGGCGGGCCGTTCACCGAGTCGTCTGCGTTGATGAACCCCCTCCTCAAGGGGCGCGACATCCGGGAGGCGTTCAAGGGCGACGGCTACCAGCTCCTGCTCGTCGCCAACAAGTTCCAGACCGGGTTCGACCAGCCGCTCCTCTGCGGGATGTACGTGGACAAGCGTCTGGCGGGGATCCAGGCCGTGCAGACGCTGTCGCGCCTGAACCGCGCGTACCCGGGCAAGGACACCACCTACATCCTCGACTTCGTCAACGACCCCACCGAGGTCCTGCAGGCGTTCCAGGCGTACTACAGCACCGCGACGCTGGAGACCACCACCAACCCGGACCTGGTGCTCGAACTGCGGGCAAAGCTTGATGCGGCGGGTGCCTACGACGACCACGAGATCGAGCGGGTCGTGAGGGTGGAACTGAACCCCAGGGCCACCCAGAAGGAGCTGGCGGCCGCCATCGAGCCTGTCGTCGATCGCCTGATGAAGCGGTTCAGCACCGCGCAGGCGCAGGAGCGGCAGGCGGAGGCCCTGGGCAACGAGGCGCTCGCGGCAGCAGCCAAGGAGCAGCGGGAAGCCCTGGAGCTGTTCCGGCGCGACCTCGCCACCTACATCCGGCTCTACACGTTCCTCGCGCAGATCTTCGACTACGGCAATACCGATCTCGAGAAGCGGGCCATTTTCTACAAGCGCCTCCTGCCTCTCCTCGACTTCGGCCGCGAACGCGAGGGCATCGACCTCTCGAAGGTGCAGCTCACCCACCACGCGCTGAAGGCCCGCGGCCAGCGCGACCTCGTCCTCGACCAGGGCGGCGTGACCATGCTGCCGCCGATCAAGGAGGCGGGGGGCGGGCTGATCCAGGACCTGGAGCGCGAGCGTCTGTCGCAGATCATCCAGCGGGTGAACACGCTGTTCGAGGGCGAGCTGACCGACGAGGACAAGCTGACCTACGTCAACGAGGTCATCAAGCGGAAGCTGATGGAGTCCGAGGTGCTGCGGGAGCAGGCGGCGCACAACACCCGCCAGCAGTTCGGCAGCTCACCTGATCTTGACTCGGAGCTGCTGCGCGCCATCATGGCGGCGCTCGACGCGCACACCACCATGAGCACGCAGGCGCTCAACTCCGACCGGGTTCGGCAGGGGCTGAAGGAAATCCTGCTGAACCACGCGGGGCTGTACGACAGCCTGCGTAACGCCCAACAGAGCCTGCGGGAGGTCACGCCTGAGCCACCTCCCGCCACGGACTCAGAGACTCCCTGACCAGGAGGCCGCCACAGATGCGATTCGTGACCTGGAACTGTGCCCAGAAGTTCAGAGAGAAGTGTGTCCACGTCGTGCCCCTGCAACCCGACATCCTCACCGTCCAGGAGGTCGAGCGATTCGCGAAGTACCCGGCCCTGAAAGGTGATCCCCGCTTCACGTTCCGGGATCGCGCCGAAGACGCCCTGAACAACCGCCGAGGTATCGGGGTCTTCTCCTGCACCGAGACGGGTGCACTCATCACGCCTGTCGATGCCGACGCCCCGAACCACTCCTTCAGGCGCTACCGCGTTGCCCACCCGAGCCGTCCCTTCCAGGTCATCGCCGTCTGGACGGCTCCCTCGAGCCTCTTGCCTCGACGCGAGTGGTACATGCAGGCCCATCGGGGCATGGCCGAACACATGACGTGGATCAGGGCCACGCCGACAGTCGTCATGGGCGACTTCAACAACAACGCCAGCTTCCGCGCGGGCGACTGGGCAGGCCTTCAGGCACTCATGGAGCAGGCGGGCCTCGTCAGCGTCTTTCACCACTGCCACGCTAAGGAGTTCGGCAAGGAGGAGTCGCCGACCTACTACCACTGGCGACGGCTCAACGACTCTGCCCAGCACATCGACTACATCTTCGTCCCGAGGCCTTGGCTGGACCGGATCGAGCGACTCGAAGTTGGTGTGCACGCCGAGTGGTGCCGGAAGGGCATGAGCGACCACGTACCGCTGATCATGGACGTGAACATTTAGCTATACCTACAGGAACATCCAAGGGACGCCTGCCACAGGAGCCAAGGCCTGATTTCGAAGGGACCGGTCCCGCGTTATCTACGGGTTCACGACGCCAATGACGAAACCTCCTGCTGAATGGGCGACGGTACGTCGGATCGAACTCGGTAAGGCAGGCGAGATTCGCTTCGAATGCAGCAAGAACGGAAGCGTTAGGTACTCCTTGGCTCGCGCCGACGGGACACTGACCGTGCTGACATCCGTGACATCCGTCACCTCGGCACTGTTCCGACAGCACGGCCAACTAGAGGGCGTACAGTCGTTGGCGTTCCGCCTACTCCAAGCGGGTTTATTGAACTCGGCACAAATTGAGCCATTCCTGACGCGCCCCAAGGTAAGCGCCAGGCATTCGAGGGGGCAGGCCGCACACGGGTGGTTGGCAAGCTGCCTGTCCGCTGGGTCGGTCTCATCAGAGGTGCCCGCCGAACACCGCGGGCTGGCGGCTGCGGCGTTGTTGTTCATTCAGCATGCCCGCCTCACAGTCATGCCAGAAGACTGTGAAGTCTTGGTAGGTCACCCGGAACTGAAGATTGCTGGTCGCGCGGACGTAATCGCCCGTTCGAGGCGATACGGCGACGTTCTTGTCGAGTTTAAGACGGTTGCGAACAACCTGGCGTCCCTGAATACTGTCGCGCGAATGACCGCTTTCGGCCAGCTTGAGCTCCTGAGGGCGTGCGCTTCGCGTTCGGGGCGGCCTCCGGCTAGGTGCCTGTTGGTGATCCTGGCGCAGGACGGTTCTTTCACCAGCGTCGATAAGCCCGACGTGCCGGCGAACTTCGCGAGCGACCTAGTGGCTGGCTACCGTGCGGCCACGACGCTCTACACCCATGCTCGGGCGGCTCGCGTGGTCAAGGCGCTGCATTACAACAGAAGACCGCTCGAGCCCAATGAGCCCGAGCAATAACGCGTTCTCTAGCAGAAGCGTGGGCACGCATGGGCGACACGCTTATGGACCAGTCCTTCGGAGCACGGCACAGGTTTCGCCCAGTGCGGCTCACCCCTGGAGCTTCTCAGATCCGGATCAGTGTGGTCGGTGCAGCATGTGACCTACACAACTCCGTGGTCACTCGCACATGCCGCTCGCGAGACGGCAACTCCAAGAACCCAGCGCATCCGTTGGCTTTGCCTGACGCATCTATGTGGGGTCAGGTTGTCTTAGCCGTTTTTGGGCGCTGGTGGCCATTACCACACCGACCGAGGGTAGGGTAGAGAATGCCGCCGTGCCTGTCAACGCTAGAACAGAAGGCGCTTTCTCGCGTGTACTCGAAAGTCACCTCGCCAGTCGCCTGGGTGCCCGTTACACCTGCCACCAGGCCCTCTCATAGCGGGAGCTAGGGGTGACAAGCGCTATGGGCCTGGAGCACTGGTCAATTGTTCCGCCGGGAATGTGAGCTGCAGTGCTTCACCGGTCGACGGAAGGGCGAGTACTGCGGGCGGCCAACGAACCAATAGCACCAATAGCGCTCCGTTGTCATGCCCCTCCTGTGGCGCGAGTTGCCGCTCGTGCCTGCACAATTTACGATCGCCAGGGTTCGCACCTGAGGATGCTGGGCGACAGGTCAGAGCGTAGTCCGGTCATCGTACGCAAGCTGCGGATGCTGGAAGTCGCCGTGCGACTGACCGACCTGCGACGGCCGCCAGCCAATCGCCTCGAGGCCCTGAAGGGAGACAGGGCTGGCACCTTCAGCATCCGAGTGAACGACCAGTACCGGGTGACCTTCAGATGGGAAGGACAGTATGCGGAAGAAGTCCGGGTCGAGGATTATCGCGCGTGACCCGTCTGAACTCGGCGTGGTCGTCTCGCCTGGCGAGATGCTCCTGGAGGAGTTCATTCGGCCCCTTGGCCTGAAGCAGCCGGCCCTGGCCGCCGAACTCGGCGTCTCGCTGAACCGGCTCAACGAGATCGTCCTCGGCAAGCGCGGCATCACCGCCGACACCGCCATTCGCCTGGCGCGCCGCTTCGAGATGTCGCCGCAGTTCTGGATGCGGCTGCAGGCCGACTGGGACCTCGCACAGGCG
>VFQN01008738.1_pt1 | contig 10109 bp, 8 predicted proteins | sample 3512371 | NCBI WGS metagenome assembly VFQN01 (sample SAMN10412370, study PRJNA504923) | tailings metagenome | isolation source: Replicate 2 from Balatoc abandoned mine | place: Philippines: Itogon, Benguet | collected 2017-08-28 | reverse complement strand
TCCAGTACGCGGGCCACTGCTTCTGAAAGAGCTGGGTCTCGACTACGGTGAACATCGCGGCACTATACGCCTAAGGCGCACAGCTGTCGAGCCCACGGGTTCTCGCGACGGCTAACGTGATTTCGACATCACTTTGCCACATGTGGCAACGCGTTCCTTCTTCTATCCATCTCTTCGCGGAGCAGTTGATCCTGAGGTACGGCAATGCGGTGGCGAAGGCCGAGGCTGAGAACATCGTGGCGCGGCAGGTTCCACAGACCGGTGGCTGCGTTGAACCACGCGCCGAGCTTCAGTGCTTCACGACGCAGTTTCTCCTCGCTGTCCTTGATCTTGAAGGCGACGATCTGGTGGCCCCGCCTGCGCACCATCGTTCGCTCGATGACCAGTTCGACCGTCGTCAATCGCTCCTCGCCGCTCCCGCTGGTTCGATAGCGCACGCAGACCAGTTGGTCACCGTAGGCGCGTAGCAGGCGTACCGCGCCGCGCTCGCCGGGCTGCATGGTCTTGGTCACGCGCCACCACGTGCGCAGGGCGGGTGTGCGTGACTTGTGCGGCGTCGGCATGGTGTGTCCTCCTCATTCGCTGTCCGGCGGCGCGCGCAGCCACCGCTGGGGGTATTGCTGATCCCGGCTCCCAGGAGTACTGTACATATATACAGTTATTTGGCAACCAGGAGCCACCATGTCCCAGCCGCCCCGCCTCCTCGACCTCCTTCGCATGCAGGTCCGCTACATGCACTACAGCCTGCGCACCGAGCAGGCCTACGTGCACTGGGTGCGTGCCTTCATCCGCTTCCACGGGCTGCGCCATCCGGCCGAGCTGTCGGGCGCCGAGGTCGAGGCCTTCCTCGGCTGGCTGGCCACCGAGCGCGGTGTGGCGCCGGCCACGCACAAGCAGGCGCTGTCGGCGCTGCTGTTCCTCTACCAGAAGGTGCTCAACCAGCGCATGCCGTGGATGGACGACATCGGCCGCCCGCAGCGCCAGCCGCGGCTGCCGGTGGTGATGTCGCACGACGAGGTGTCGCGCCTGCTCGCCGCGCCGGCGCTGGCCCAGGCGTCGATGCCGTTCCAGCTGCTCGCCCAGCTGCTCTACGGCACCGGCCTGCGCCTGATGGAAGGCCTGCGCCTGCGCGTCAAGGACCTCGACTTCGACCGCCGCGCCATCGTCGTGCGCGAAGGCAAGGGCGACAAGGACCGCGTCGTGATGCTGCCGGCCTCGCTCGAGGCACCGCTGCGCGCGCAGCTCGCCGAAGCGCATCGCCTCTGGGCCGCTGACCGCGCTGCCGGCGTCGCCGGCGTGCAGCTGCCGCACGCGCTGGCGCGCAAGTACCCGCGCGCAGGTGAAGCCTGGGCCTGGTTCTGGGTCTTCCCGCAGGCCACGCTGTCCACCGACCCGCGCGAGCGTCCGCTCGGCCGCGAGGCGCGCGACGCGCCGCCACCGCCGCTTCGCCGCCACCACCTCTACGACCAGGGCTTCCAGCGCGCCTTCAAGCGCGCACTCGGCGAAGCCGGCATCGCCCGGCCGGCCACGCCGCACACGCTGCGCCATTCCTTCGCCACGCACCTGCTGCAGTCAGGCTACGACATCCGCACCGTGCAGGAACTGCTCGGCCATGCCGACGTGAGCACGACGATGATCTATACCCACGTGCTCAAGCTCGGCGGCGGCGCGGTCCGCAGCCCGCTCGACCAGCTCGCGGCATCGGCGTCGGCACCGCCGTCCGCGACGACGCCGTATGCCCCCCACGCCATGCCCCTGCGCCCGGGCCGCCACGCCCGCGAGAGCGAACCGCCGTGTTATCTGCCGACCCCCACCGCCCCGTCACCGCGCCGTCCGGCCGTGCCCGCAGCCTGCCGGGCTACGCCGAGCTGCACTGCCGCAGCAGCTTCAGCTTCCTGAGCGGCGCCTCGCAGCCCGACGAACTGGTGCGCCGCGCGCACCGGCTCGGCTACGCCGCGCTGGCGATCACCGACGAATGCTCGCTCGCCGGCGTGGTGCGCGCGCACGTGGAGGCGCGCGAGTGCGGCCTGCACCTGATCGTCGGTGCGCAGATGCAGCTCACGCAGCCGGCGGCCGGCGCCGGCTCGGCGCCCACGCCGCACGCGCGCCTGGTGCTGCTCGCGCAGACGCGCCGCGGCTACGGCAACCTCTCGCACTGGATCACCGTCGCCCGCCGACGCGCGCCCAAGGGCGAGTACCTGGCCCATCCGTCCGACCTCGAAGGCCGCGTGCCGCACGCGCCCTTCCTCGCTGGCCTGCCGGGCTGCCTGGCGCTGCTGGTGCCCGATGCGTCGCAGGGCTTCGAGGCCGTGTTCGCGCAGGCGATGTGGCTCAAGACCTGGTTCGGCACCGACCGCGCCGGCCTCGTGCTCGAGCTGCTGCACCGCCCGGGCGAGGAAGCGCTGCGTGCGATGGTGAAGAAGATCGCGCAGCTCACCGGCCTGCCCATCGTGGCCGCCGGCGACGTGCTGATGCACGTGCGCTCGCGCAAGGCGCTGCAGGATGCCCTGGCCGCGACCCGGCTGGGCCGCCCGGTGGCCGAGTGCGGCCTCGCGCTCGCCCCCAACGCCGAGCAGCACCTGCGCTCGCGCGCGCGCCTGGCCACGCTGTACGAGCGCGAGTGGCTGGAGAACACGCTCGCCTTCGCCGCGCGCTGCAGCTTCTCGCTGGCCGAGCTGCGCTACGAATACCCGCGCGAAATCGTGCCCGAGGGCCACACGCCGGCCAGTTGGCTGCGCACGCTGGTGATGCGGGGCGTGGAGCGGCGCTTTGCGTTGGAAGGGCCGCTGGCGGAGGAGGGCGCTGCCGCCGCGCGCGCCGACGCGCTCGCGCGCATCGAGCACGAGCTCGCGCTGATCGCCCAGCTCGGCTACGAGCCGTACTTCCTCACCGTGGCCGACATCGTGCAGTGGGCGCGCGCGCAGGGCATCCTCTGCCAGGGCCGCGGCAGTGCGGCCAACTCGGTGGTGTGCTACTGCCTCGGCGTCACCGAGGTCAGCCCGCGCGAGGCCACGCTGCTGTTCGAGCGCTTCATCAGCGCCGAGCGCAACGAGCCGCCGGACATCGACATCGATTTCGAGCACCAGCGCCGCGAGGAGGTCATCCAGTACATCTACCGCAAGTACGGCCGCCACCGCGCCGCGCTCACCGCGGTGGTGATCAGCTACCGGCCGCGCAGCGCGGTGCGCGACGTCGGCCGCGCGCTGGGCATCGACCCGCAGCGCATCGACGCCGTGGCCAAGGGCCAGCAGTGGTTCGACGGGCGCAGCATCCGCGCCGAGCGGCTGCGCGAGAACGGCTTCGACCCCGAGTCGCCCATCGTGCGCCAGTGGGTGGAGCTCACCCAGCAGCTGATCGGCTTCCCGCGCCATCTCTCGCAGCACCCCGGCGGCTTCGTCATCGCGCGCGACCAGATCGAGCAGCTGGTGCCGGTGGAGAACGCCGCGATGCCCGGGCGCAGCGTGGTGCAGTGGGACAAGGACGACCTCGACGAGCTCGGCCTCATCAAGGTCGACATCCTGGCGCTGGGCATGCTCAGCGCCATCCGGCGCTCGATGGCCGACATTGCGCGCAAGCTCGGCCGGCCGTTCGAGGTTCAGCATGTGCCGCGCGAGGACGCGGCCACCTACGACATGATCTGCGCCGCCGACACCGTGGGTGTGTTCCAGATCGAGAGCCGCGCGCAGATGAGCATGCTGCCGCGGCTGCGGCCGCGTTGCTACTACGACCTGGTGGTCGAGGTGGCGATCGTGCGGCCCGGGCCCATCCAGGGCGGCATGGTGCATCCCTACCTGAAGAACCGCAGCCTCCCCGACGACCAGATCGACTACCCGAAGGCGCTGCGCCCGGCGCTGCAGCGCACCAAGGGCGTGCCGATCTTCCAGGAGCAGGTGATGCAGATCGCGATGATCGCCGCCGACTTCAGCCCCGGCGAGGCCGATGCGCTGCGCCGCGCGATGGCCGCCTGGAAGCGCAAGGGCGGGCTCGGGCCCTTCCACGACCGGCTGGTCGGCCGCATGGTCGACAAGGGCTACGAGCGCGAGTACGCCGAGCGCATCTTCAAGCAGATCGAGGGCTTCGGCGAGTACGGCTTCCCCGAGAGCCACGCGGCCGGCTTCGCGCTGCTGGTCTACGTCAGCTGCTGGATCAAGCGGCATCACCCCGACGTCTTCCTCGCCGCGCTGCTGAACAGCCAGCCGCTGGGCTTCTATGCACCGGCGCAACTGGTGCGCGACGCGAGGGCCCACGGCGTCGAGGTGCGGCCGGTGGATGTGTACGCCAGCGAGGTGAACTCGGTGCTTGAAGGTCTCAGCGAACCGGTGGGCGAACGATTGCTTCCGGTGCGATTGGGGCTGGATCGCGTCGGTGGCCTCGCGCTGGAGGCCGCCGAGCGCATCGTCGCTGCTCGCCGTGAAGGCGGAGCCTTTGCCAGCGTCGAGGACCTGGCCCGCCGCGCCGCGCTGACTGCCAGCGACCTGCAGGCCCTGGCCCAGGCCGATGCGCTGCGCGGCCTGGCCGGCCACCGCCACCAGGCCGCCTGGGCGGTGGCCGGCGTCGACACGCGCGCCACGCCCATGCTGCGCGCCACGCGCACGCTGGAGGGGGCGCAGGCCACGCTCGCCGCGCCCTCGGCAGTGGAAGACACGCTGGCCGACTACCGCGCGCTCGGCCTGTCGCTGCAGCACCACCCGATCGGGCTGCTGCGCGAGGAGCTCGCCGCCTTCAAGGTGCAGCCGGCCCGCGTGCTCAAGACCTATCCGCATGGCCGCCTGGCACGCGCCAGCGGCCTGGTCACGCACCGCCAGCGGCCCGAGACGGCCAAGGGCACCACCTTCGTCACGCTGGAAGACGAGACCGGCACCGTCAACGTGATCGTCTGGCCCCAGGTCTTCGAGGCGCACCGCCGCGAGCTGCTCGGCACGCGGCTGCTCACCGTCTACGGCCAGTGGCAGCGCGAGGGCGAGGTGATGCACCTGGTGGCGATGAAGCTGATCGACCACAGCCCGCTGCTGGCGGGGCTCGTCGCGAGGAGCCGGGACTTTCATTGAAAATCGCGCCATGCTGTTTCTCCTTTCCCCCGCCAAACGCCTCGACTACGAGAGCGCCGTACCGCCCGAGGTGGCCGCACTCGCCACGTCCCCGAAGTTCATGGACGAAGCCGCCGCGCTGATCGAGGTGATGAAGGCCAAGACGCCGCTGCAGGTGGCGAAGCTGATGGACCTCTCCGACGAGCTCGCCGCGCTCAACGTGGCGCGCTACGCCGCCTGGCGCCCGCGCAACACCGCGAAGAACAGCCGCCCGGCGGTGCTCGCCTTCGCCGGCGATGTCTACGAGGGCCTGCAGGCCGAGACGCTGGCCGTCGACGACCTCGCCTGGGCGCAGGATCACGTCGTCATCCTCTCCGGCCTGTACGGCGCGCTGCGCCCGCTCGACAAGCTGCAGCCCTACCGGCTGGAGATGGGCACGGCCGTGGCCACCGGGCGCGGCCGCCACCTCTACGACTGGTGGGGCGACACGATCGCCGCGCACCTCAACAAGCGCCAGCGTGGCGAGCGTGCGCCGGTGATCGTCAACCTCGCCTCGCAGGAGTATTCGCGTGCCGCGCTGCGCCCGGAGTTGAAGGCGCGGGTGGTCGAGTGCGTGTTCGAGGAAGGGCAAGGCGGCCAGTACAAGATCGTCAGCTTCTTCGCCAAGAAGGCGCGAGGGATGATGGCGCGCTTCGCGATTCAGAACCGCATCCAGGATCCGCTCGCGCTGCGCGAGTTCGACGCCGAGGGCTACGGTTTCGTGCCGGCGCTGTCCACCGCAAATCGGCTGGTGTTCCGCAGGCAGGCCGCGTGAATCCGATCCCGCGGAGGATCCTCCCCGTCATCGCGATCTCGCAGTTCGCGGGCACCTCGGTCTGGTTCGCCATCAATGCGGTGATGGCCGACCTGCAGCGCGCCGTCGCGCTGCCCGCGGCGGCAGTCGGCTGGCTCACCGCGGCGGTGCAGATCGGCTTCATCGCCGGCACCTTCGGCTTCGCGCTCCTGTCCATCGCCGACCGCTTCTCGCCGCGCAAGGTGTTCCTCGTCTGCTCGCTGCTGGCCGGCGCGCTGGCCGCGGCCACGGCGCTGCTGCCGCCGGAACTCACCTCGCTGCTCGTGCTGCGCTTTCTCACCGGCGTGGCGCTGGCCGGCATCTACCCGGTGGGCATGAAGATCGCCGCCGGCTGGTTCGCACAGGGCCTGGGCTGGGCGCTGGGCGTGCTGGTGGGTGCGCTGGTGCTGGGCAATGCGCTGCCCTTCGTGCTGCGCGCGCTGGGCGCGCAATGGTCGTGGCAGGCGGTGATGCTGGCGGTGGCCGCGGTGGCGGCCGGCGGCGGCCTGCTGATGGCCGCCTTCGTGCCCGACGGCCCGCACCTCGCGCCGGCCGCGCGCATCACGCCCAAGGCGCTCACGGTGATCTGGAACGACCGCCAGGTGCGCGCCTCGGCCTTCGGCTACTTCGGCCACATGTGGGAGCTGTATGCCTTCTTCGTGCTGATCCCGGCCATCGTGGCGACGCGCTTCGCGGGGTCGGCCGCGTCGTGGTGGGTGGCCGCCACGATGGGGCTGGGTGGCGTGGCCTGCATCGTCGGCGGGGCGCTGGTGCGGCGCGTCGGCGGCTCGCGCGTGGCGGCGTTCCAGCTCGCCAGCAGCGGGCTGTGCGGCCTGCTCGCGCCGTGGCTGCTCGACGCGCCCTTGTGGCTGTGGGGCGCGTGGCTGCTCTGGTGGGGCGCCACGGTGTCCGGCGATTCGCCGCAGTTCAGCGCGCTCACCGCGGCGAACGCGCCGCGGGCGATGGTGGGCAGCGTGCTCACCTTCGTGAATGCGATCGGCTTCACGCTGTCCACCGCCACCATCACGCTGTTCGCGGCACTGGCGGCGCAGTGGCCGCTGGCCCAGGTGCTGCCCTGGCTGGCGGTGGGGCCGGCGATCGGGCTGTGGTTCCTGATGCCGCTGTGGCGCGCCGGCCGCTAGCCGCCTAGCGGCGTGCGTCGAACACCAGGCAGGTGGTCGACGCATGCGCATACAGCTTGCCGTCCGGCCCGACCAGCTTTCCCTCGGCCGTGGCCACCTGGTTGCCGCCATGGATCACGCGGCCCTCGGCGCGCACCAGCGGCACCTTGTCGGTCAGTGCGCGCACGATGTTGATCTTCAGCTCCAGCGTGGTGTAGGCCTTGCCGGCCGGCAGGCTGGAGTGCACCGCGCAGCCCACGGCCGAATCGAGCAGCGTGGCGAACCAGCCGCCGTGCACGGTGCCGAGCGGGTTGTAGTGGGCAAAGCCGGGCTTGCCCTGGAACACCGCGAAGCCGGGCTCGATGTGCACCGGCAGGAAGTCCAGCGTGTGGCCGATCGGCGGCGAGGGCAGGCGGCCCTCGAACATCGCCTGGAAGACCTCGATGCCGCTCATGCCGGCCACCTGCTCGGGCCGCGCCACGCCGATCTCGCCGCGGCGTGCGCGTACGGCGGCTTCTTCCTCGCGCCAGCGGGCGAGCGTGGCTTCGGCGTCGTGGGGATGGCTCATCGTCGCTCCTTCGGATCGTTTAACTTGCATATGCAAAGGTTGTGGCTACAATAATCGCCATGGCCGATGCCGTCAAGCCGCAGGGCTGCACCAACCTCAAGCTGCGCGAACTGAGTCGCGTGGTCACGCGCCACTACGACGCCTACGTGGCGCCCACGGGCCTCAAGAACTCGCAGTACTCGCTGCTGTCGCACATCGTCCTGCTCGGGCCGATCCGCCCGGGCGAGCTGGCCTCGCGCATGCGGCTCGATGCGTCCACGCTCACCCGCAACCTGCAGCCGCTGATCGCCGCCGGCTGGGTGGCGCAGGGCCCGGGGGAGGATGCGCGCAGCCGCTCGGTGGTGGCCACCGACGCGGGCCGCGCCCAGCGCGCCGAGGCGCAGCGGGCCTGGAAGCAGGCGCAGCTGGCGCTGAATGCACGACTGGGCAACGAGCGGGTGGCCGCGCTGCATGCGCTGCTCGACGATTGCCTTGCCGCACTCGAGGACGGGGAGACCGACGATGAATGACACCCTGCGCCGCGCACTGCCGCCGCTGGCCCTGGTGCTGCTGGCCGCGGCCGGCACCTTCGCGCTGACCATGGGCGCACGCCAGTCGATGGGCCTGTTCCTCGGGCCGATCAACACCAGCACGGGCCTGGGCCTGGCGAGCATCAGCCTGGCCTTCGCCTTCGGCCAGCTGTGGTGGGGCCTCACGCAACCGTTCGCCGGCATGGTGGCCGACCGCATCGGCGCCGGGCGCGTGCTGGTGATCGGCGTGCTGCTCGTCGCGCTGGGCACGGCGCTGATCCCCTACATGACCACCACCGCGGGGCTGATCTTCGCCATCGGCGTGCTCTCCGCCGGCGGTGCCGGCATGGCCGGGCCCTCGGTGCTGATGGCCGCGACCACGCGGCTCGTGCCGGCCGAGAAGCGCGGCATGGCCAGCGGCATCGTCAATGCCGGCGGCAGCTTCGGGCAGTTCGTCTTCGCGCCGATCGCTCAGGGCATCACCGCCGCGGCGGGCTGGGTGGCTTCGCTGCAGACGCTGGCGGCGTTGACGCTGCTGGCGTTGCCGGCAGCCTGGGTGTTGCGCGGGCACTCGAATGCGCCGGCGGCGGGCGCGGCGCCCGTGAAGAAGGAGACCACGCGCGAGGCCATCGCCCGCGCCCTGGCCGACCCGAGCTACCGGCTGCTGTCGGCGGGGTTCTTCGTCTGCGGCTTCCACGTGGCCTTTCTCGCCACGCACCTGCCCGGCGTGGTGGCCTCCTGCGGGCTGTCGCCCGAAGTGGGCGCATGGTCGCTGGCGATGATCGGCCTGTTCAACATCATCGGCAGCGTGGCGATGGGCTGGGCGGTGGGGCGCTGGCGGATGAAGTCGCTGCTGTCGCTGGTGTATGCCACGCGTGCGCTGGCGGTGCTGGTTTTCGTCTTTGCGCCGAAGAGCGCGGCGGTGATGCTGGTCTTCGCGGCGTTGATGGGCCTGACCTTCTTGTCCACCGTGCCGCCCACCGCCGGGCTGGTGGCGAAATTCTTCGGGCCGGCGAACATGGCCACGCTGTTCGGCATCGTGATGGTGTCGCATCAGGTCGGCGGCTTCCTCGGTGCCTGGCTGGGCGGCAAGGCGTTCGAGGCGAACGGCAACTACGACTGGATGTGGTACGCGGACGTCGTACTCGCGGTGGCGGCGGCGCTGCTGCATCTGCCGATCCGGGAGAAGGTGGTGGAGCGCCGCGTCGTGGCGGCTTGAGGACTGCGCATGGTGAGCGGCAAAGCGCCGTCCGGGCCGCCCGCGGCGCTTCGCTGAGGCGGTCGGCTTCGCCGACTCCCCTGCGGTGCTCGGGTTCGCGGCCCGCCGCCTAACTCGCTCCGCTCACTGCGTTCGCTGCGCTCAGACACGAGGCGGCAAATCAGTCCACGAAGCGCGCGAGTACGCGCGCGGGCCACGAACCCTGCGCTCCTCGGCGCCTCAGAGGCGCGCCGCGGGCGGCCCGGACGGCGCTTTGCTGAACCGGTCGATGCAGACCACCAGGCTGCATGCAACGGGTGGTTCAGCGCGGCAGGCGTGGCCCCGTGGGGGCGATTTCGGGGTCGCCGAGGAGCGCAGGGCCGGTGGGCGGCGCGCGTCAGCGCGCTTCGTGATCTGACCCGTCGCCGGTGTCTGAGCGGAGTGAGCGCAGCTCACGCAGCGAGTTCGGCGACGCGCCCATCGGCGCGCGCACCGCAGGGCAGTCGGCGCCAGCCGACCGACCCCGCATGAGCCCTCACGGGGCCACGCCTGCCGCGCCCGCGCCAGCGCCGATCAAACGCGACGAACCGCCCCCACCCCCGGCACCACATCCTCGCCATACGCCGCCTTCCACCGCGCCGACAGCTTCTCGCTCGCATCGAGCCGATGCCCCGGCAGCCCATCCTCGGCATGCCAGTTCGCCACCCGGGACTCCACCGCGAAATGCGACGTGGGCCGGATCCGCGACGGATCGTCCAGGCTGCCCACCGACAGATCCATCTTGGGCGAGTCGACATACGCGAACGACAGCGGCGTGCCGCAGTCCGGGCAGAAGCCGCGCCGCGCGAAGGTCG
>VFQN01008736.1_pt1 | contig 10111 bp, 6 predicted proteins | sample 3512371 | NCBI WGS metagenome assembly VFQN01 (sample SAMN10412370, study PRJNA504923) | tailings metagenome | isolation source: Replicate 2 from Balatoc abandoned mine | place: Philippines: Itogon, Benguet | collected 2017-08-28 | reverse complement strand
CCGGCTCACCCGCCACGAGACGTGCCCGCAGTGGAACTACACCATCCACCCGCGGACCGGGGGCAAGAACACGGAGTAGGCAGTGGACGGCTCCTTAGTGCCTCGCCGCCGAGGGGATTGGCGATTCTGTTGCCATCCTGATCTCATCCGAGTCGGGAGGCGAGATGCGGAAGAAGTCCGTCGCCTCGCTCACCGATGACCAACGGGCGGCCGCTCGATGAGCGTGACCGAGAGCCGCTCACCCGGCGGGAGCAGAACCGGATCCTCCTCCGGGCGACGCCGGGGAGACCGACGCCGACATCGCCGCCGACCTCGGGGTGTCGATCGGGACGGTAGCCGACATACACCGCCGGTTCGCGGCCGGGGGCTCGACCCGGCCCGGACCGGGAAGCCCGGCCTGGGGCGGGCCCGCTCCCAGACGGGAGGGCCAAGGCGGTGGTCATCGCCTCGGCCCGGGGTGCCGGGGAGGGAGGACGACGAGTACACCCGGCACGGGATGGCCAACCGGCTCGTGGTCGTCGAGCCGCGCGCCGGGACGCGGCGGGTGACGGTGACCGACCGGCGGACGGCGGCCGACTTCGCGGCCCAGATGGTGTCCCTGTGCGACGACCTGTACCCGCAGGCGGACGTGATCCGGGTGGCCCTGGACGACCGGAGCCCCCACACGTTCGGGTCGCGGTTCGCGGCCTCCCCGCCGGGCGTGGCGGCCGCGGCGGAAGCTGGAATTCCACCACACCCCGAAGCACGCCCGCGGGCGGAACCGGGCCGGGGGCGGGTCGAGCGTGCGGGCCCGGCAGTGCCTCGACCGGCGGATCACGAGCCGGGAGGAATTGGCCGCCGAGGTGAAGGCGTGGGGGGGTGGGCCGGAACGCGGTGCAGGCGAACATCGACCGGACCTTCCGGGTCGCCGACGCCCGCAAGAAGCTGGCCCACCTGTACCCGCAAACTCCTCAGCGGTGAGACATTAGGTTCTGGAGCCGCCAGCGCAGCAGTCCGAACCGGCGCCGCGTGTCCGCCGTCGTCACCGCCCGCCACAGCGCCTTGCGGCTGCCGACCAGCACCACCAGCTTTCGCCCGCGCGTGATCGCGGTGTAGATCAGGTTCCGCTGGAGCATCACGTAGTGCTGGTAGCTCACCGGCACGACCACTGCCGGGTACTCTGATCCCTGCGAGTTGTGGCACACGAACCCGTTGACCACGAACGAGTGGTGGTCGTCCACCTCCAGGTCGTACATCTCGGTCTCATCCGTCCGCCGCTCCACGGCCACGACCGGGTCGAAGAAGTAGTTCTCCCGGCGGGTGGCCTGAAGAACCTCCGGGACCGCGAGCCCGCGGGCAGTGAGTAGGTCGTCGGCTCGGGCCAGGTGTGTGTAATTCGTTTGGTGACTCCTTCTCGCCCCGGCCAGAGGGGCCGAGCCGACCCGCGAGCCGTGGGCGAACAGCCCCGCCCCGGTGACGCCCCGGCGGCGCGGGATGAGGTCGGACACCTCGCGCAGCAGGGTCGCTCCAAACGGGATCACGTCCCGGTTCGTCTTGCCGGCCGCCCGCCCGCAGCGGGCGAGCAGCCCGGTAAGACGTTCACGCTTGCGTTCGACAGTGAACCCGACGCGCTCGGCGAACACGGGGAGCGCCGTTCCGCTCACAGTCACCTTGTAGTGCCGGTCATTCTGACTCGCGCGGGTCGAGACGATTCCGAGCGAAAGCAGCAACTCCTGCACCTCCCGGGCGAGCCGCGGGGACGAGGTTGTGAACCGGACGTTGATCCTTCCGGCCGACCCGTCGGTGTCGAACAGCCCGCGGAGGAACGCCCCGCGCACCTGTGGGTCGGCACCGAATACGATCCGCGGCACCACCTCGTCCGGCCCGAGGTCGTGGCCGAGCCCGAGCTGTTCCAGCCACCGTCTGAACGGGACTGAACAGAAGTACGCGCGGGTGTGATTCCCGGTCGGACGGACGGTGACCGCTAGTCCCATCCCGGCGAACAGCGCCCGGTACGGCTCGATCACCGCGGCATCCTGGCTGGTCACGTCGACCATCCCGTCCCGCCGGTCGCGGCAGCAGCCGTCGCCGACGATCACACCCAGCCCCCAGGCGAATTCCTCGGTCAGCACGGTCGGGACCGCGACTCGCTTCGGGGGGTGGCGGGTCGTGTCGTACACGACCGGCGGGAGTTCGACCGGACCGCCGGTGACGACCGAGCGGTCGAGGCACGCGAACACCCCGGGTTCGAGTTCGCCCGCCCGGCGGAAGTGGGGCAGTTGGTCCGCCGTTGCGACCAACAAGGGGTGCTCGGCCGACACGTCGATCTCGTAGCCGTTCCGGGTCCGCACCCGGACGATCGGCTTCGCTCCCGTCTCGACCCGGTCGAGCACCCGACGGGTTCCGCCGCGCCCGGTCTGGATCGCGTCGCCGACGGTGACCTCGCGCACCGGGACCAGCCCCCGCCCGGCGACCGCAGCCCGACCGTACCCGGCGACGCACTTGTGAATCGTAACGGCATACGCAAGTTGGAGCTCGTCGAGGTCCGCGAAGTCGTACTCGACCGGGCGGCCATCGAAGTCCACCGTCACGACCTGCTCGACGGCGTCGATCGCGGACACGCGGCCGATGTCGCCGTTGAACACCTCGCGCTGGTAGTTGTTCCGCACCTGCAGCACCTTGTCGCCGGCGCGGAACGCGGTGTCGAACTTCCTCGTCTCCACCGTCCCGGGGCGCGGCGGGTTCAGCGCCTCCTGCAACACCTTGTTCAGGTTCGTCACGCCGAGCTCGGTCTTCACCTGCGGGGTGAGCACCTGCACGTCGCGGAGCGGGTCGAGGCCGAACGCCGCCGGGATGCGCGCCGTCACCATCTGCCGCAGCTTGTCGATCACCGCCTCGGGCGTGTCCGCCTCGACGAAGTAGAAGTCGCCCTTGCCGGCCGGTGCGGACTCGGGCTGGTCGCCGTGGTTGACCGCGTGCGCCGCCCGCACGATCCAGCTCGCGCCGGCCTGGCGGTGGACTTCCGTGAGACGCGCGACCGGCACCACTCCGGACGCGATCAGGTCGGCGAGAACGGCCCCGGCTCCGACCGAGGGGAGTTGGTCCACGTCGCCGACGAACACCACGGCGGCGAACGGCGGTATGGCCTGGAGCAGACGGTTCATCAGCACCACGTCCACCATCGAGGTCTCGTCCACGACGAGCACGTCCACGTCGAGCGGGTTCTCCTTGCCGCGGCGGAAGCCGGCGATGCCGGGGTCGAACTCGAGGAGACGGTGAATGGTCTTCGCCTCGCGCCCGGTCGATTCCGCGAGCCGCTTGGCGGCGCGGCCGGTCGGCGCCGCGAGGAGCACGCGCAGCGCCTTCGCCGACACGATTTCGAGGATGGCGCGGACGATCGTCGTCTTGCCCGTCCCCGGCCCGCCGGTGACGACCATGAGCTTGTGCGTGACCGCCTCGGTGACCGCGCGGCGCTGGCTGTCGGCGAACGTGATGCCCATTTTCTTCTCGGCCCACGCCAGTGCCGCAGTGTGGTCGGCGGTCTGGAGCGGGTGCGACCCCTTCGCCAGCGCGCCGAGCTGCCGCGCGACGCCGAGCTCGGCCAGGAACAGCGGCTTGAGGTAGAGGAGTTGGGCGTCGGCGGGGATCAAGTCATCGACTGGCTCGCGGTGGACGCCAGCATCATTCGTGACGAGCGCCAGGCTGTCGCGGACGATCTCGTCCGTGATGCGGAGCTGCTCCACCGCGTCGCGGATGCCCTCGGGCGCGATGTCCGTGAGCGTCTCGGCCGCCTGCGCCGCCAGCTCCTCCGGCAGGCCGACGTGGCCGTCCGACTGCGCCTCGTGCAGGACGTGCCGCACCGCCGCCTGCGCCCGGAACGGCGAGTCGCGCGGCAGGCCGAGCTTCAGCGCCAGCTCGTCGGCGGTCTGGAAGCCGACGCCCCAGATGTCGGTGCTGAGGCGGTACGGGTTCGAGCGCACCAGCTCGATGGCGTTCTCGCCGTATTGCCGGTAGATGCGGACGGCGCGGGCGGTGCCGATCCCGTAGCTGTGGAGGAACACCATGATCGACCGCACCGCCTGCTGCTCGCGCCAGCTGTCGCGGATCTTCTCGACCAGCTTCGGGCCGATCCCCTTGACCTGCGTGAGGAACGTCGGCGACTGGTCGATGACTTCGAGCGTCTTGTCGCCGAACACGTCCACGATGCGGCGGGCGTAGCCGGGTCCGACGCCGCGGACGAGGCCGGACCCGAGGTACTTGGCGATCCCCTCGGCGGTGTGCGGCGGGGTGGTCTTGACGTGGTCGGCCTTGAACTGGAGCCCGTGCTGCCGGTCGGTCACCCACTTCCCCGCCGCCTCGACGTACTCGCCGGCGACCGGGTGTTGGAGGGTGCCGACGACGGTGACGAGCTCGCGCTGCCCGCGGGCGCGGACCCGGAGGACGCAGTACCCGTTGTCGATGTTGTGGAACGTGATCCGCTCGATCACGCCGCTGAGCTGGTCGGTCATCGCCGCCCCCGGGCGGGCGCGGCGTCGCGCCCACCCCAACCGACGATAACCCGCTCCCCGGGAATTGTCCAACCGGGTAGCGGGGCAGTGCCCCTGAACCGGGGATCGAGTTGGCGGCGGCGTTCAGGCCCCTGGTTCGCCGCGCGTCAGGCGAATACTTCGGCGATCGGCCGGCCGCGGGCGATCGGCAGCGGGCGGTTCAGCTTGTCGCGGATCTCCGCCTCCGGGTCGAGGCCGAGCGCGGCGAACATCGTCGCCGCCAGATCCTCCGGCCGCGCCTGGCCGAGCGTCGGGTACGCGCCGAGGCGGTCGCTGGCGCCGTACACGAACCCGCGCTTCGCCCCGCCGCCGGCGATCACCGCGCTGTAGCACTGCGGCCAGTGGTCGCGCCCGCCGTTCGAGCTGATCCGCGGCGTCCGCCCGAACTCGCCCACCCACACCACCATCACGTCGTTCAGCATCCCGCGCTCTTCGAGGTCGGTCAGTAGCGCCGGCAACGTCTGGTCGGCGACCGGCAGCAGTTCGTTGAGCCGGCCGACGGTGTCCTCGCCGCGGAAGCCGTGGTAGTCCCACCCCTGGCCGAACCCGCCGATCGAGCGGGCGTAGTACACGTTCACGAACTTCGCCCCCGCCTCGACCGCCCGCCGGGCGAGCAGGCAGCTCTGGCCGTAGGTGGTGCGGCCGTAGCGGTCGCGGACCGCCTGCGGCTCCTTCGACAGGTCGAACGCCTGCTTGAACCGCGGCGACGTGAGCATCGCCACCGCCTTCTGGTACGTCTCGTCCAGCCCGCGGGCGACGAGCGACGTTTCGAGCAAATCGGACTGTTCGTCGATGAGCCGCAGAATGTCGCGGCGGCTCTCGAGCCGCTCGACCGGGAGCGTCTCCGGCAGCGTGAGCTCGGGCAGGCGGAAGTCCGAGCGGTTCGGGTCTTGATTGACGAACAGCGGGTTGTGCGCCTTGCCGAGGAAGCTGGCGTGCTGGCCGGGCGTGACCGACCCGTCGGCGATGACGTGCGGGAACGACACGAACGTGGACACGCCGCGCGGCGCCGGGGCGAGCCGGTCGACGATGCTGCCGTAGGCCGGGAACAGTTCAAGGGTGTCGCGGAGGCGTTGGTCGTCGGTCGGCGGGGCAACGCCGGTGAGCGAGTAGTAGCCGGCCGAGTTGTGGTTCTTCATCGAGTGCTGGAGGCAGCGCACGACGGTGAGCTTGTCGGCGAGCGCGGCGACGCGCGGGATGCGCTCGCCGAAGATGACGCCCGGGACGCGCGTCTGCGTGGCGCCGAACCAGCCGCGGACGTTGTCGGGGGCGGTGGGCTTGGGGTCGAACGTCTCGTGCTGGCCCGGCCCGCCCCACTGGTGGAGGAAGATGACCGCCTTCGCCGTGGCGCGGTGCGCCGCCGTCGGCGACTCGGCGGCGGCGAGCAACTGCGGGTAGCCGAGGCCGAACAGCCCGGCGCCGCCGATGCGGAGGACGGCGCGGCGGTCGAGCGGCGGGGTCATCGCGGGCCTCCGGCGGCGGGGTCGATAGCGTCGAGTATACCGCGTGGCGGATGAGCACGCACGGGGTTCCGGCGGGTGGAGTTCACGGTCTGGTGGGGCCGGCGTCCCGCCGACCGGATTGCAGGCCGGCGGGACGCCGGCCCCACCTCATCGGCTACTTCTTCCGCTCCGGCGGGGCCATCCGCGGGCCGTCGCCGAGCTCCCAGCCCGGCGGCACGTCGAGGCTGAACAGCTTCTCGTCGAGCGGCGCGTCCCACTCGAAGCGGTCGTTGGTGAGGGTGTAGTCGCCCTCCTTCTCGCCCGGGATCGCGCCGCTCAGGTCGATCTTCCCCTTCGCCTCCACCTTCACCGGCCAGCCGGTCCGCGGGTCGACCCACAGGCGGTAGTCGCGCGGGTCGGCCTTGTCGTCGAGTTTGATGTGGTAGCGGTCGGCCCTCACGCCGCCGACGTCGTCGGTGCCTTCCTTCCGGCCGCGCGTGTTGACGAACTTGTTGAAGTGGTCGAGCGGCGGGTCGAACTTCTGCGTGTTCTTCATCCGGAAGGCGTACTCCCAGTCCGGGTACAGGAAGATCGCCTGGTTCGTCGCGTAGTCGGCGATGCGAACCTCGTTCTCCCGCTCGACCCGCATCTTCGTGCCCTGGTAGTACGTGGTCGAAACCTGTGGCTCGAACTCCTTGTGGTGGACGACCATCGTGCTGACGAACTTCACCGACTTCGCGTTCTTCGCCTTCACCACCGCGGTGTCGAGCGCGGACACGGGCGAGCCGGTGCCGAGCACCACGGCGACGGTGACGGCGGCGGCGAGGGCGGCGGTGGCCCCGAGGGCGCGGACGAGTCTCATGCGGCGTCTCCGGTGGGTGAACGAGGCGTCGAGCGCCGCGACGGTCGCGGCGGTCAGTTCCGGCGACGGGCCGGGGGGCGTGGGGGCGTTGCGGAGGGCGTCGGTGGCGCGGTCGAGCGGGTCGGTCATGGTGGCTCCCCCGCGGGGTCGAAGGCGCGGAGCTTCTCCCGGAGCGCGGCGCGGGCGCGGTGCAGCAGCACCCCGGCGTGGTTGGCGGTGACGCCGAGTTCGGCGGCGGCCTCGGTGTTCGACAGCCCGTCCAGCGCGACGAGGCAGAACACCTGCGCCGGGAGTGGGTCGAGCGCCGCCAGCGCGGCGCGGAGGTGCGCCGCGAGCGCGCCGGTCGCGGCGTCGCCGAGCGGGTCGGCGGGGCGCGGGTCGGGCGGGTCGGCGAGCGCGGCGGCCCGCGCCGCGGCCCGGCGGCGGGCGCGGAGCAGGTCGAGGGCGCGGGCGGTGGCGAGGCGATTCAGGGCGCCGCCCCAGTGTCGCACCGGCCCTGCCGCCTCCAGCTCGACGGCGCCCAGGAACGCCTTCTGGAAGCAGTCGGCCGCGTCGGCGTCGTTGCCGACGAGGCGGTACGCGGTCCGCCACACGAGCGGGCCGTACTCGCGGACGACGGCGGGCCAGTCGGTCATTGGGGGCCGTGCGGCGGGGGCGGTCTGCCCGTCAGTCGCCGCGGGGGACGTGGGGATTACAGGAAAAGCTCGGTGGGGCCGGCGTCCCGCCGGTCCGGGTTCGGACCGGACCGGCGGGACGCCGGCCCCACCAAACGAACACCACCCACAAGCCGCGTGTCGGTCAGCTCAGCTGGAGCGGGTCCACCCCGGCGAACAGCTCGGACGGGTACAGCTGTGGGTCGGAGACCGCGACGAGCAACGGCTCGCCGGGGTTCAACTGCTGGCGGAACCGCTTCAGCGAGCCCGTCGTGTCGGACTCCGCGTTGAGCACGAGGAACCCGTCCGGCGCCTTCTCCACCCGCACCTTCGCCCCGCCGCGGTCGGACTCGGCCCCGGCGACGACCCGCTGCAACTGCTGGTTGGTCGGCCCGTCGTACACCGCCACCACCGGCGCGCCGCCGACCCCGGCGCCGGTGACGAGCTCGTCCGTGCCGTCGCCGTCGAGGTCCGCCGCGGTCACGAACACGCCGCCGCGGGCCTGCTCCTCGTAGGCCATGAACGCGTACCGCTCCATCCCGGTCGCCACGTCGATGACGCGGACGTGCGGGCCGCCGCCGACCCCGGCCCCGGCAATGAGTTCGGCCTTCCCGTCGCCGTCCAGGTCGCCCAGCGCCACGCTCACCCCACCGCGGAAGTCCTCGGAGTAGGCGAACGTGTTCAGCAGTTCGGCGCCGGTCGCCCCGTCGAGGACGCGGACCCGCGGCGCGCCGCCGACCCCGGCCCCGAGCGCCACGTCGAGGACGTCGTCCCCGTTCACGTCGCCGACCGCCACCGCCACGTCGCCGTCGTACCCCGCGAACGCGGTCGAGCTGCGGATGACGCGCCCGGTCACGTCGCGCCACTCGACGTACGAGACGTCCACGCCCGGCGAGATGCTGTACCCGGTCGGTTTCGGGCCGGTCGGCTCCTCGCTCGGCGGCGGGTCTTCGCCCGTCGGCGGCGGTGGTTCCTCGCTCGACGGCGGGGGCGGCGAGACCGGCGGGGGCGCGGGCAGGTCGGCGAGCGTCAGCGTCCACTCGTTGTTCGCCTCGTCCGCCTCGGTCACGTCGCCGGTCGCGTCGAGCCGAACGGTGAGCGTCGTCGCCCACGCCGGCGCGTTCAGCCCGCTCGCCGACACCACAACCTTGCCCGTGTTCCAGTAGAGCGGCACGTCCAGGTCGGCGCTCTGGGTGCGCCCGGCGCCGTCGCCCCACACCGCGGTGACGCGGGCCGCCGCGGCGGAGTGCGACGCGGCGGTCATCAGCTTCCCGGTCACGTCCACGGCGAAGTCCACGCCGACCGTACCGTCGGCCGCGCGGGCGCCGGCCGACGTCGAGAACGCCAGGTCGGTCGCCGCGGTCGTCTTGTCGGCGAGGGTGACGGACAGCGTGCCGCTTTGTCCGGTGCCGGTGCCGCCGTCGTGGAGGTCGAGGTCGAGGGTGAAGTCGGACACGTCGAACGTGCCGGTGGCGGCGAGCGGGCCGATCTGGCGCGTCCCCGAGTCGCCGTCCGGGGTGAACCAGGCGTTCACCAGCCCGAGCGGGTTGCTCACGGAGACCGTGCCGCCGGTGTCGGTGAACCCGAACTGCCCCTGCACGATCTGCGCGAAGGTGCGCGTGCCGGTGTCGGTGGCAGAGTCGCCCAGGATCACATCGGTGCCGGTAGGTGGAATGCCGCCCACCGGTAGCCCGCTGCCGCTGCCGCTCCCGGACACGGTGACGACGCCGGTCGCGCCGGCGGTCGGGCTGGTGTAGGCGAGCTGCCCGGCGAGGGTGACGGTGCTGGTGCCGGTGATCGCCCCGCCGCCGATCGGGTCGGTGGTGCCGAGGGTGCCGGTGGCGGTGAAGTCGAGCGGGCGGGCGGTGGTGGTGGCGCTGACCGTGCTCGGCACGATACGGTCGTCGAGTCGGGTCAGGTCGAGCCGGGCGCGGTCGGCGGGGGTGGACATGGCGACCTCACGGGCGGTACGCCGCGCGCGGCGCGGCAAGCGATACCGGTCGTATCGGCGGCGCGGGCGGGAGGAATAAACGGAAAAGTCTGCGGCGACGTGCGGGCGGGGTTGCCCAGATTGCCGGGACGACGTGAACGGGGGTGTGCGTGGTTACCTAACCCCCCGACCCCCCTTCCCTGGAAGGGAAGGGGGGAGATGATGCGCACGGGCGGGCCGGGCGCATCCCCGGCGTCCGCAGTGTTGCGGGATGCTTCCGAGATAGAACACCCCCCCCCGGAGCAAAGGTATTAGAGTCGCTGCACAATAGCGGCGGCTCAGTCCGAGACCGTTCTCGGCCTTGGCGTTCCGTTTCATGCGTACATGAGGTTGTGGAGCCCGGCGACGTTCTTGATGATGAGGGTGTGGCGCCGGCGCGGGCTCCGGTATCGCTCGGAGGCAATGCGCCAGACCTTCATCTTCCCGATCCCGTGTTCGGCCACGATCCGCCGACGCGACACGCGGCGGTTCCCCGCCTTCGGCCGAGCGGTCAACTGACCCTTGGGCGGTCGCCGGCGCGGGGTACACCGCCCGGCCCCCAGGTACGCCGTGTCACCGGTCCGACGCACCCCGTGCGGGCACACCGGGCCGACCGCGTCGTAGATCTTCTTGTCATGGGCCTTGTCCGGGAACGCCCG
>VFQN01008735.1_pt1 | contig 10112 bp, 8 predicted proteins | sample 3512371 | NCBI WGS metagenome assembly VFQN01 (sample SAMN10412370, study PRJNA504923) | tailings metagenome | isolation source: Replicate 2 from Balatoc abandoned mine | place: Philippines: Itogon, Benguet | collected 2017-08-28 | reverse complement strand
ATGGGTCGTTGCACTTGCGGAGGGGAGAACCCTCGCCGTGTAACACTGACTGACTGACGTGCCACAGGCGTCGGAGCCTAGCCTACAGTACTGTACACAGGAGGATCATGCAGGAATGGACCTGCAGATTGCCGTGGCTGAAGCACGCGACCTATTGAAGTACCCGGAGGACGCAGCCCAGTTAAGCCAAACTGGATGGCCACGCCACCTGGAATGTGACACAATATGCCAAGACTGATGGGTACAGTCCGGTACAAACAGCCATGCCAGCGCACTTGCCGGTGAAGCGTTGCGTTATTTGGCACTTTATGTTACAATCCAGGTTGCGTTAGCGTGTCCGGTGCCCTGGTCAGCTGCGCCAAGTGGCTGTTGAAGGAGTCTTTCACGGGCCGCGTGTGGCCAGCAGGGGACACTGCTGCTGGCATCCGGCTGCAGAGCGCCCCGGGAGAGGTGCTGTTCCAAACACATGTGAATCCTACCGTTCAGGGGAATAAGCCTGAGACCATTAGCCAGAATTCACTTCGCATTTACATGTGCTGCACACAAGCAGCGCCCTACCTCCGCTTGCCGCATACCGCATTCTTGACTCCTCTTCCATCCGGGCTACAACTCGGGTGCCAGCTCCTACCGCACCATTGCACTCCCACGTGCACCGCATTCCCTTTCCACACCAAATACAATCCAGAACGAAAAAAATAAAAGCCGAGTAAGCCCCAATATTGAAGGGCCTCCGCCCAGCAAAAATGTACGGCCGCCAGGAAAAGTCGGCCTCATGCTTCTCCCTGTCCGAGGGCACACAACCGCACAATCGTGTACAGCCGCCCATACCTCAAAATTTGTCAACGCACACCGTGTAGCCTTGTACGACTCTCTCTTGACCATGTTCCTCGCCTCGCTCCCACAATAAGCCAACCAACTGTTATCCTCAACCAACCGGCAGAGTGAGCCCACCGAGCTCGCAGCACGCCGACATGGCGTCCACCGCGACATCCCGGTGCGCACCCGCCCCAGTCCTAACCGTCTTGACCGTTCTTCAATTTTCAGTCACGATACAACGCTGCTGCAACTTCAAAGGCAACATCAAATCAGCAGCAGCAACCAACAACCTCAGCTCTGCGCGCCGCCCGGTGTGAAACCGTCATAATAGCCAGCAGCTCTTACGCACCTCGCCAGCGCCCAACCGGTGCCGTTCCGCTTCCAAGCCCGCATAAAGGCTCCTATGAATATCTGCACATTGTGTTAATCACACGAATCTTCGCCAACGCACCCCGACTCACAACACGGGGAGGTGCAGGCACAGGGAGCTGCCTTGCCCTGCTGCTGCGCTCACAGGATGGCGCGGCCGGCCACCAGCTCCAGCAGGATGAGGGCGCCCAGGCCCAGCATGGCCAGGCGGCCGTGCACGCGCTCGTTGGACTCGGTGAACACGTTCTCGGGCACGGCGTACGTGTCGCGCAGCGCGGACAGGTAGTCGCCCTCGGTGCCCTGAGGGGGAGGGGAGGGAGGGAGGGAGGAGAGAGGGTGGCAACAGGTGTTACAAGGTGGTTGGTCTGGTGTGGTGTACGGCGGGTAGGATTTAGAAGGCCGGGTGGAGCAAAGGCAGGTGAGCGTTGACTGGGGCCAAAGAGAGTGGGAGTGGGCCATGGCTGACGCTGAGGGCAAGGAGGCAGCGCGGGTAGGCGGGTGTATTGGCAGGACAGCGGGGCAGCGGGAGCGGCGAAGGGCACGCCCGCGCAGTGGCATGTGGGGACCAGCGCGCTAAAACTTTGTGCTGCTCGCCCTCGCCACAAACCTTGCTGTTGTGCTCAATTTCACGTTGCTGCGTAAAGTTGCTGTGCGGAGTTGCTGTGCGCACCTTGTAGATGGGGATGATGGAGGAGGCCACCACCAGGCCCATGAGCACCAGCACCACCTGGGGGGCGGCGCTCAGCTGGGACAGCACGGAGCCGTTGCCGAAGATCTCAGCACCGGCGGCGGCAACGAAGCCTGCACACAGGGGAGGGAGAGGAGCGGGCGGTTATGAGTTTAGGTAGGGTGGGGGTAGCCACAAAGCGGGAACCAAAGTAGGGTATTGTGGGAGTAACCACGGCAAAGGAGCTGGTATTGTGAGGGGTGTGACCTCCTGGCTGTTGTGATAGATGCACGTGCCTGGCGTTGTGCATTACAGGGGGTACTGCGTCGCACAGCAAGAGCGGATGCAAAGCGCAACCTTGAAGGTATTTCAGTACAAATGTCCATGCTTCGTAGGCTCATGCCTATTTAAAGGGCAGACCTGCTGTGCGGTGGTACGACACACGTGTTGACTCACCCAGCATGGCAGCACGGCCGTTGATGGTCTCAGCCAGGGGCTTGAAGCCGGTGCTCTGCACAACACAAGTAAAAGGTAAAGTGAACACTTGCATAGGAATGGTACCGCCAGTGACGCATACGGCATGCCCCCGTCATCGGCTGGAAGTCTGTCGCCGAGGCCCTTGGGCCCAGGGTTTCGGCCTACCTTGACAAAGTAGGGGTTCTCGACCACCTGCTTGACGTACTTCTGGTACACATCGCTGCAGCAACAAAGGATGCGCACGGGAAGGTCAATGAGCACGGGACGCAGCGCCCGTGGACTGGAGGGGAGGGCGAATGGGCAATCACGTGCACAGACTCTGCGTACGCCGGTGCAGGAAGGTCCTGGATGAACGTTGCGAACGGAACTACGGTGCATCGGAACGCTGGCAGCCTCTGTCTCCGCCGTTGTATCGCGTAAGTATGGTGATGCCTCTGTTCCATTCTTGTGGCGGGAAGAGAAACTGCGAAGCCGAATCGTCGCACCTGTCCTCCACCTTGAAGTCGCTGCTGTCCAGGAACTTCAGCACAGGGCCAGCCTGCTCGGGAACCCTGCAATTGTAGTAGGGATTTATATGATCAGCAAGGGCGACCGTCGATACAGAACAAGCTGGTCGCGGACGTCTGCTAAGGCAGCCAGCCCAGCACAGGTCGAGTGCCGACACATAAACCATTGTAACCAACTGAATTGTACAGTGCGCACTCACCACTCAGGGGTCTTGGGGGCAGCGGGCGTAGAGTCGACCGGCGCCTCGGCCTGCGTGCGGCGACGGTGACAGCAGAGCGTTTTGGCGCCACAACCTTTGAACCCCAACCAGTGTCGCCTTTCAGGCACTTATAAGGTGGCTAAACTGACCAATCCGAAGGTCACTCACCCGAACAACGATGGAGCGGCGAGACCGCAGGGCCATGGCGGGGCGCATGGCCAGACCGCGAGGAAGCATCATGGACGACATGTTTGAGTCTTTGGAAAGCGGTACGTGACAAGTTGAATATGTAGCAGTCAGCGCCTGTTATTTCCCTTCCCGCGGGTTGTACACCGGTGAATTTTGGCTCCGGGACCCCATGCATGGACCCCATCCGCAAAGCCACAGTGCTCCACCGATTGCAGTTTCTGATAAAATGAGTTGTAGTTTGCGTTATGCAGAGCGTGCACTCATTTGACCATGCGGGCGCGGTCTGTCAGCAAGCCTTTTTGAGTTTGCTGTCCTACAGGTTCTCCTTCCTGTGCACATTTCAAGCACCACTTTTTCCCTTTTGCTATCATTCTAGGTCTCTATTGGCTGCCAGGTTGTTTCCGCGAATGTCCCTGGGATGAGTTGGTGGCCCTTGCGCGCCTCGCCGTGCTTATGCGACTTGTAACCTAGGGGCCTTTCCAATCATACATTCTGCATTACTCTGTTGTAATTAACGTTCCAGGGATGCTGTTGGCACTGTAATGTTTAACCATCCGCCAACGAAATGGGGCCGACTCGATGCGCACGCTTGGACCCCAAGTGTGCCGTCATGGCCTGTCTCGAGTAGCAGCAACATTTGGGCTGGCACACAACGTGCTCCAGGCTGGACTCTTCGGGCGCAAGGTCGATCGGCCTCAGTCTTTGCTCAGTCCGCCCCTGAATCGTCAGCAGCCAGCACCATAGCGGGCGGCAGTGGATATAATGAACAATTAACATGTCAATCGGCAACCAGCTTGCTGCCCGGCGCACTAGGGAAGGCGCGCGCCGTGCGCGGCGCACCAGCCAGCGAGGCTGCCCTTCAGGCACCCAGCCAACATGTGCCTAGAGCCGATCGCTCGAGGCATCAAGCGCAGCCACCTCTTGCCCGTATCCATGAAGAGCCTCATCACGCCCCAAGTGGCACATGGACCATGCAGCCAGCCACACCGCAGGACACTGGCCACCCCCGCACAAGCCAAGTGCATGCGGTCGTGCACCAGAGCAGCAACCCGTCACCGCCTGCGCAGCGGCCGGGCGCCCGTGGTGCTGTTAGCCCACAGCGCGAGCTGCTGCAGCGCCCGCAGCAGCACCTCCACCACAAGGTACCTGCGAACTGGGCGGGGAGGACGGCATCGGGGGCGGGGCAGGGGGTTGATGCACCCCCGGCCGGTCAAGTGCACACGCCGGCTGCCCGACCCACATCGCCGCCGCTGGGGCCCGCGCTGCCGAGGGACAGGGGAGGCTCTCCCCTGCAGGGTCGGACTCCTGCGTCGCAGTCGTCGCAGCGGCAGGGCCGGTCGGCAGTGGAGCAGCACCGCCAGCGCCAACTGAGCCAACGCAGCCACAGCCCAGGGCGTGGGGGGCGACAGGCAGGAGGCAGTGGCCGACGCGCACCGGCAGCAGCAGCCCCAGGGCAACCAATAGCAGCAGCGCAAGCAGCTACGGCCGGCCTGACACCATCTGAAACCTCCCGGTCGCCTTTTGCTGCCCACACGGCCCGTACCCGCCACCGGGGGGGCTACGTTGGGCAGGTCCCACCGCTGCCGGCCCCGTCCCCATGGGTCAGCACAGCCAACCGCGGCCCAGACGGTACCAGCGGCAACACCAGTAGCGACGCGGCAAACTACCGCGTCGCAAGCGTGCCGGCTGGGTTGCTAGCAATCGCGGGAGCCCATGTTGGGGCTGGCGGCGGGGCGCAAGCGGGACACGTGCCTGTGCCTGGGTACGGCGGGGCAGCAGCTGCTGCAGCTACAGGGGGTGCGCTGCAGTATGGCGCGGACCAGGACTTGTTGGAGGGGTACCCGCCCCTTGACGAGCTCAGTGCCGAAGGCGGCTGGGGGGACGGCATTGACGGCGGGCTGTACGGGTACGGGCAAGAGTACGGGCACGTGTACGGGGGCATGGCCTTGGACGACGACTCGTACTTGATGTCCTCCGGAGAAGAGGATGACTACGGTGGGCATGGGGACTACGGTGAGGGCGGCTGGAGTGGTGCGGGCGGTGTGGGGGCTGGCGCCGACGGTGACTGGGAGCAGCAGGCGTGGCAGGGTGGCAGCGCAGGGGGTCTGGGAGAGGAGCGGGCGGCGGGGGTGCGGGTACAGCACGGGCCAGCAGGCATGGCACCAGCAGTACCAGCACCAGCAGCAGCAGCAAGCGATGTAGGGCTCGGGGCTCCGGACCGGGGGGCGGTGGGCGGGTCGCTCCTGGTAGCCGGTGCGCGGCGGAGGGGCAGCTACAAGAGGTCGCTGTGGGCCGATGCGGTGGAGGAGACGGGGCTCGCGCCGTCCCCCGGGGGCGAATCCGTTGCGGACGCCGGCACCCTAGAAACACGAGCCGTCGCAGCAGCCGCAGCCGCTGCCACAGCTGCTACCGGCGCCGCGGCAGCGGCCCACACCCTTCCCTCGCCGCCGCGCCCGGCGCCGGATGTTGGCCGCGAGAAAGGTTCCACGCGTCGCGATGGCGCTGGGGAGCAGGGCAGTGGCGGCGCTGGCCAGCCGGGCGCTGACCCATGGGTCGGTGGCAGAGGGGCACAAAGCAGAGGGGCACAAGGCAGCCATGGAAGCCATGTCAGCCTGGACAGGCTGCTGCGGCTGCTGCGGCACGCGCGCAGCGTGGGCGAGCTGTGTGCGCTGGTGCAGGAGCAGCAGCAACGCATGGGGCTGGCGCACCTGGGGACGGCGATGCGGTCCCTGGCCAGGCTGGTGGAGGCTGAAGCGAGTGCGGGCGTGGGAGGGCTGTGTAGGGGGGAGCAGGGCGGAGGCGGTGATGGTGGTGTGGTAGGGGTAGGTGCAGGCGGCGGGCAGCCGGATGGAGGCGTGGCGCAGGCGGCCCGGACGCTGGTGGGAACGGCGGTGCAGGTGGTCAGTGCGCAGCTGGAGGAGCAGCGTTTGCTGAGGCAGCGTCAGCAGCAACAGGGGGAGGCCGCTGTGCCGGCGGCGCTGCGCGGCGAACGTAGTGATGCAGATGGGCTGCTGCAGCTGCTGCGCTTCGCCCTGCCTCTTGGGGTGGCCCCGTCGCCCGAGTGGGTCATGCCGCTGCTGCGCGCAACCAAGCCGTCAATACACATGCTCCAGGCGGAGCAGCTGGTGCTGCTGCTGGAGACCCTGGCCCAGCCCGACATGTGGCCCTTCGCGCCCGCCAGCGGGGCCCTGGGTCGTGCCGTACTGCTTGACGTGCACGTGCGCCTAACCGCCAAGCTGTCGGTCCTACCGTTGCCCCTGCTGGCGCGGGCCCTGGACGCGTTGGGGGGCCTTGCACCGGCCGGCGTGTCCGCGTACTACGTGATGGAGGCCCGGCGGCTGCCTGTCACCCAGACGTTCCTTACAAGGGGAATGAGCGATGGGCAGCATGGTGGGATCGCCGGCGGCGAGGGGGGAAAGGCGGCGGCAGCGGGGGCGGTAGGCGGCGGGGAGGGTGCGGGCGGCTTGGCGGCAGAGGGCCGGCGGCTTGACGGCGCGTTTATGGCGGCGGTGCTGCGGCGGCTGGGCAGGGAGCTGACCCGCGGGTCGGTGGAGCCGTGGGTGGCCACGGAGCTGCTGTGCGCCATCGCGCGGTTCCGGAGCTGGCCGGGGGCGGGCGGCCTGGCGGCGGTGCCGCCGGGCGCCGCCGGCCCATGGGTCGCTCCTGCTGGCGGCGCGCCCGCCGGTCCTCCTGCAACAACCTCCAGTGCTGTTGGTGGGGCGTCATCGGCCCGCTCTTCGAGTCCGTCGCCTGCTTGTGCGTCAAGTGAGGCTGTGGCGGCACCGCAGCTGCCTGGTAGGGGCGGCCTCGTTGCAGGGTCAGCCCCCGCAGGTGTGGCGGCGTCGCAAGGGCAAGGCGGCCAGGCAGCAGAGCCGATGCAGGCGGTGGCGACAGGTAGTGGGATGGGGTGGCCGGCGCAGGGGTCACAGGCAGGGAGGCCTAGCGGTTTGGCGCCGCGCCCAAGGCGGGTTCCTGCGGCAGCGGAGGCGGAAACAGCTATGAATGCTGGGCTCAGTGTAAGTGCGGCTGACCCGCAGCAGCAGCAGCAGCCGCAGCAGCTGCAGCGTCCGGGACCTCCCGGGACCTGGGGCCACAATGGGCCGCTGCTCCGCTCCGCCGCGCCCCCACAGTTAAGAGACGTACCGCCTCGCTCTCACGGCACCCCAAGCAGCCCCACCACCAGCAGCAGCAACGGTAACCGACGTGCAGACGTCGCGGTGCTCTCCCCCGACCCCAACACAGGCATCCTGCTGCACCTCATCTCCCTCCTGCCCCCGCCACCAGCCCCGGCCCCTCTGCTAGCCTCGCCCGCCGCACAGCCCGCCGCGCAGGCCAACACACCACCAGGCCAGCAGCACCCCCAGCCGCTGCACCCACCGCACCCCAGCCAGGACGTGTCGCCTTCCGTACGGGCGCTGTGGGCCATGGCCCGCCTGCGCTATCGGCCCGCCGTCCCATGGGTCACTGCGCTGCTGGCAGCTACGTACCCCCGCCTCGCCCCGCCTGCACCACAGCCCCCTGCACCACCAGCCCAACCGCCACAACCACCACAACCACCGCCTCCATCACCAGTGCAACCACCAGAAGTTGCTCGTACGTCATGGCGCAAGAGGCGGGCGATGGGGCTGGAGCCGGGCCAGTCCCGGCCCTCGGGACCGCTGAAGCCGCAGCAGCTGGTGCAGCTGTGGTGGGCGCTGGGGGAGGTGGGCTGGGCGCCGGGGAGGCAGTGGCGAGAGGCCGCCCTGCGCGGCCTGGCAGCCGCCGTCGCGCCGATGGTACCACCCCCCCCTGTACCCCGCAAACGCGCTGCTCCCTCCACAGCTGCTGCCGCGGCGTCCGGGCCCGGATCGGAGGCTGCGGGCAAGCGCCCGGCGGCTGTGGGTGCTGCGGCGGCGGCAGCGGCGGGTGCGCGGAGTGCAGGGGAGGAGGTCCCCGGCGAGGTGCAGTCGCAGCGGCCGGGCGACGGCGCGCCGCCTGGGGGTGTGGCCGGGGGCGGGCTGACGCGTGCGGAGCTGTGCATGGTGGTGGCGGCATTCGGGCGGTGGAAGGTGGCGGCGCCCGCCAAGTGGATGGAGGGCTTCCTCAAGGCTGTGAAGGTGAGGCATGCCAGCATTGATGTGGCCCTGGCATCATCCTATCGTATGATCTGTACATGTTTGGCTGCAAGTGCACTGATAAAGACTCGATGGGTGGATGGAGGGCTTCCTCAGGGCTGTGAAGGTGAACGGTCCTGGGAAGTAGGGACGGCCGAAAGGGCAGGGATGCCACGCTGTGGTGTGCCGACTATGCCACGTTGAAAGTGAGGCGCCTGGCATGGCCCTTGCATGGGAGCTTACCGCGCACTGTCGCCCTGCATGCCTGTACATGCGTTGTGCGGCTGCGGTTGCCCCCGTCGATTGCACTGTTGCAGTGCTGCAGCGGCGCACCTCTCTCCCTGGTACCCTGCCTATGTGCCTGTAACGATGCACCTGCTCCCGCCAACCGGTATTCAATCCTCCACTTGCGCCTCCCCTGCCCCTACCCCCAGGCCGCCCTGCCGCGCTTCGACGCCCCCTCCATCTCCGCCCTCTGCGTCGCCCTCGCCCGCGCGAACTACCGCCCGCGCGCCGCCTTCGTACGCGCCCTGCTCGCGCAGTCCGCCCGCCAGCTGCCGTACGCCGACGCGTCGGGCGCCCTTCAGGTGCTGTGGGCGTTACGGCACATGGGGCTGTACAGCGAGGTGGACGGCAGCGGGTGCCTGCCGCCCGGCTGGCGGGCGGCCTTCCTGGACTGCACGTACGAGCTGATGCAGGTGACGTTGCGGTCGTACCCGCCGCCGCCGCGGAGGCACCGCTTCCACCTGGCCTACTCGCTGGCCCTGGAACCGCCTCCGGTGCGCCTCGGCGCGAGCAGGGAAAGCCAGGGCAGCAGCACCAGCAGCGGTGGCAGCGGCGGCGGCAGCAGTGGGCAGACTCAGGAGCCTGCAACAACCCCTGGCAAGCAGCGTAGCGGCACCGGCAAAAACGTGAAACCCAGCGGCGGCTCCCGCTCCAGCGCAGCTGCAAACAGCAGCTCCGCAGCAGCAAGCGGGACAGCACGAGCACCAAAAGCACCAACGGTGGCACCGGCTCCGGCCCCCATCCCGGCGGGCCGCGGCGGCTCCGCCGCGCGCCGCGCGCGCGGCTTCTCCCCCTCGCAGCTGTCGTTGCTGCTGCTGCTGGTGGGCAAGGCGGGCGTGCGGCCGGGCCCCAACTGGCGCCACGCGTTCTGGGCCACCAGCTTCGCGGCGCTGCCGCACATGGGGCCGGGGGCGCTGGCCACGCTGCTGCAGGGGGTGCTGCGGCTGCGGGTGGTGCCGCCACGGTGGTGGCAGAGGGCGTACTTCACTGCCTCGGCGGAGGCCATGCCGCGCAGCTCGGTGAGTGCCAAAAGGGGTTGACTGTTACTGGGAGACTCCCCTTCAGCGTTTGTTGAACAAGTAGATACACGAGGGAAGTAGGCGGGAAATTGTCGGAGGAGGCCATGCACGCGCAGCTTGGTGGGCGCCTCAAGTTTCCTTATCGATTATGCATTACCCTCGTGCCAAAGAAGCTAGCATGAAGCCTAGGAGGTGGACTGTGACCGGTCCGTTGTGCGGTGCGTATCATTGCCGTATGGGTGTATGCGTCTGCGCTTCTGGATTTTGCTTGCTTGGAGCGGTCCGCTGTGCGGTGTTGGGGGCGGTATCCAGGCACGGTCGTGTGGTTGTTGTCAGCGGTGCCATGGCATGCCCTGCCCACAACACTTGCGTTACTCGTCCCCTATGTCGGGTACCGGTACGTGCAGAGCCATACGTGGGTTCGGGCGCCACGCGCACAGTTTACACCAGACGAAAAACACAAGCCGAGGCGCCTTGAACGGAACTCGGTC
>VFQN01008734.1_pt1 | contig 10112 bp, 13 predicted proteins | sample 3512371 | NCBI WGS metagenome assembly VFQN01 (sample SAMN10412370, study PRJNA504923) | tailings metagenome | isolation source: Replicate 2 from Balatoc abandoned mine | place: Philippines: Itogon, Benguet | collected 2017-08-28 | reverse complement strand
TTTTGCGGTTGGGGTTCACTGGGTTTGGGCTTTGGTGGTGCTGGTGCTTGCCTGTGCTGGTCGGGCCTTGGACTCCCGCTGGCCTGTCCCTTCCCGTCTCCTTACCTGTAAACCTTTCCACAGAAAAAAAAAAAAAAAAAAACATGCACACGCACATGTGGTCCCCTGCACATGGTAGTCGCTATGGTACTAACGCATTTGTGGCGTGCTGATTGTGCACGTACTGGTAGCAATCCGACATCTTATTATGTCTGACAAGGGCAGCTGCATTTGATCAGATTTGAATTTTGGTCCGCCGCTCTACGCAGGCCGATGCAGGGCATCTGTGCTAGTCTTCACGCATCAGGATGCATGCCGCACGGCACGCCGCTGGGGTGCGTATGCACGACATACAGTTCAGTTCGGTTGTTACACGTGGCAGGTCGAACTTCCCTTACGAGCCGTAGGGCCCAAGGCATATCACATAGGCCCCGTGTCTTGACTGGCGCTGACCAGTCCTCTGTGTCCGTCTTCCACCGTGTCGGCTCTGCTGGCGACAGCAGCTGCCCTCATGCTCTGCGCGAATGGTGCAGTGCCCACGGCAGCACCCGTGTATCTTCTAACAGGGTCTCTGGGTGCTGACACATCCATACGCCTATCAATGCAAGCTCCGGCCTTGGACGTTGCCCACTAACCTCTACCTACCACCAAGACCCAGCATGAGCCATTGCCATTCTCAATGTCTGGAACACCTCGGTAGGTGCAAGGTACGTTCGACACGCGCATGTCATCACACACCTGTTCATGCTGCACCGCAGCCCACGTCCCCAGCCCTGCCCAGCCCGACAAGCGTGCTGCAGCTGCAACCTGGGGTTGGCTTGCGCCTGAGCCCTGAAGTGGGCCATGCCTGGTTTACAACCTGAGTGCTTTCACCGATGCGACGCCTCGTGTCGTACCTACACACAGCTGAGTCACCTACCCATCCAGCATCTCATCAGATCCCATCACACACACCTGCACATGGCGCGGCACAATCGTTGGCGCAGTTCCGCAGTGTAGTGCAGCACGCGCGCCCTCAGTCCCCTACCACCCTCCCAACAGCCACCTGGCGTGCCCCCACGCCCGAAGGCAAGCAGCCATGAGCTTCGATTTTTTCTCTCCCTCCGCGCCCCATAAACGACACAAACGCATATTCAATTGCGCTTTGCCGGCTGCCCGGCCCCCCCGCCCCTCCTCCCGCACTCCCCCTTGTGCCCCGCCGCCCAGTGCGCCCTCTGGCAGGCCGCACAGCAGTACCCCACCGCCCCGCCGCACGCCCCGCCGCACCGCCTGAGCACCACGCCCGCCTCGCTGTCCCCCGCCAGATCCGCACAGCATGGGTTGCTGCAGCAGGCCAGGATCTGGCTCGCGTCGCACGGAGGCGGCATGAGGCCAGCCAGGGGCCATCGGTCCTTCAGGTCATCGCCAACTGTCGGAAGAGGCGCTGCGCCTGCTCCCCTGGCCTCTGGATCCAGCATCCGCCAGCGCTCCACCAGGCCTTTCACGTCTTGCAGGAGCGAGTCCTGCGCCCCGGCCAGCGGTGCCCGCCGCCTCGTCTCCAGCACCTCGCACCAGCCCTCGAGCGCCGCCCCAATGTTGCATCCCCGCTGCAGCAGCCGTCCCCAGCTCTCCCCCGCCGTGCTGTCCCTCCGTTCCAGGGCAAGCGCCATGGAGTGCATGGCGTACGACACCAGGTGCACGGCTCTGGACATCTGCCACCTCCACAGCTCGCCATCAACCCCCACCGCGTCACCCAGCTTCAGCAGCTCAAGGCACAGCGGCAGCCACGCCGGCAGGCCAAAGCCCACCAGCCGCACCAGCTGCTGCGCCGCCGAGGTGGACAGTTGGGACGTAGCAGCGGCGGCGGCAGTAGCCGCACTCCCGGGCCCGGACCACACCGAACTGCCGCAGCCTGCCGCAAACCTCCCGCTGCCGCTGCCTCCGCTGCCGCCGCAGCCACCGCCGCCGCTGTCGCCATCGCTGGACGAGCACCCGGCCTCAGCCGCCATTCCTCTGAGCTCCGCCGGCCCGCCCTCGGCCCTCACCACCTCTTCCGCACGCCGCACCAGGTCGATGACCACGGTGTACCACCAGGCCCCCACGGCGGAGCACATCGACTGGCCGCCAGCGGTTCCACAGCGCGCGCAGTAAGCCACCATGCACCGGACTGCCTTGGCAGCAGTTGCCAGGAGCGCCGCTGCCTCCTTCTCGTCCGTGTAATCCACCAGCATGTCCCATCCAGTGGGGTGCGGCTCCTTGTGTGCGCCAAAGAGGTGGCGCCAAGTGCTTAAGAGCTCGCCCGGTGTGGTGCAGGAGCGGACGCCGACCCGCAGAGCGCGCTCCAGGCAGGGGATGTACCCGGCACGCAGCGCAGCGAACAGGGCGGCGGGCGGGGAAGCGGGCAGGACGTCAGGCGGGGCGGCGGGCAGCGGTGAGCCTGCGGGGAAGGAGGCAGGGGTACGTGCAGGGCGCACCGCTTACTTGAGCTGCTGACTCTTCAGGGTACAGTAAGAGCGCAACTTGACCTTCGTTCATGGGTTAATCGATGCAGGTGGCGGCGTAGTGCACTTCCAGAGTGGCTGAGTACACGGTCTGACGAGATCTAGGGGCCGGCAGTTGCTTCCGAGCGATTGCCGTACGGCAGTGCAATGCATCCTGGAGCGTCATTGCACAGTGCAGCGATGCCGCACGCGCGACTGAGGCGTCTGTTTCTGCCAGCCCTGCACGCGCGCGGGCTGTGCGGTGGCGGCGACGCAACGCACGCTCATGTCGGTGACATGGGTAACCCACCTTGCTCTCCGGCCGTGTCCGGCTTTCCCATGTAGGGCCCTAGGTCCAGCAGCTGGCCCACAAACTCGGTGGTGCAGCTCACTTCGCGCGGATCTGGCTGGTCCAGCCCGCAGTGCACCGCCACCACCGCCGCCCGCCACCAGCGCCATGCCAGCCGCCCACCGCCGCCCTGCCATGCCGCCAGGCCTCCGCCATATCCGCCGCCGCCCCCACCGCCGTCGCCGCCGTCTCCATCACCGGCTCGGCGGCCGCTGCCCACACGACCATCCCCACACTCGCCGCCGCTGGTCGTGAGCGTGGCACCAATGCCACCGGCTGCATCGCCGCCGCCGGCCGCAACCGTGGCGTCATTGGCACCAGCTTCACCGCAACCGCTGCCACTGCCACCGGCTGCATCAGCACTGCGGCTGGCGGCGGTTCCCTTGTGGACCGTAGCAGCAGGCCAGCGACCGCCGCTGCTGCTCATGATGAGCTGGCTGCAGCGCATAGCCGGCAAAGCTAGGAGCAAGCATTGGCTAGGGTGCAACCGGACTAGCGGCCGGCCGGAAGGTGTCGTGCAGGTAGCCTCCTGGCTGGTGCTGCTGCTGCTGCTGCTGCCCCTGTCCGCTTCGCTGCCCCCTCCTACGTCGCCTTGCCCAACAAGACCCGCTGTGCACCTCAGGCCCTGCACCCCCGGCCTGCCACTGGGGCCCTGCGGCTGGGATGTGCCCTTCGCCCTAACTTGCGGCCTCCTGACAGCATGTCTCCCCCTGCCGCCTCTGCTGCCCTGCCCGCCCGCCGCCGCCGTCACAAGTTCGCTGCGCCGCCGCCAGCTGTCCGCCGCCGCCTCGGCTTTCCGCAGGCACAGCTCGATCAGGTTGCGGGGTGACAGCGAGCGAACCCGCCACAACTCGTCGAGCTTAATCAGGTTGATCCAGCACGTGGCAGCCGTCAACATGCCCTTGCAGGACAGCATGTCCGTGCCGTCCCTCGGTACGGGCGGCAGCAGGATGTCGTACGGCAGGCCGTACGTCGTACCGCCATCAACGGCGTGAAGCTGGGACACAGCGTGGGCGGCCAGGAGGTACTGTGGGTTGGCAGCGTTGGCGTTTGGGGAGCAAGGGTTGGGAGTGCCTGTAGTGCAACAGCGGATGGCTGTGGCGGTAATTCGGATCAGTGGGAGAGTCTGCGTGCAAGCACGCAACGGCATGCTGGCATGTGATGCCGTATTTGCTATTGAGGAAATTAGCACAGTCGTGTACGTACGAGACGATGGCTGGTTCGCATTGCCGTGCCGGCAGCACCACCGCCTTGCACCTTGCGAGGTCCAAATGCGACAATTCGTCCATGAACCTCCCATGGGAAGCACGCACTGTTACCATGTCGGCAAGCAGCAACCCCACGGCAATCACACTGGTGCTCCCTTCCGTTCCTAAGACATTTATGGTGATACGTGTATTGCACGTCATGCAATACCCGTACGGTACCTGAGCGCAGGGCGCTGCCAGAACGTCCCGCAACAGGAGCTCAGAAACTGGCAGCTGCTCGCCTCCAGCTGCCATCCCTCTGGCCTTCTCGTTCGCGTCCGCCACCTCAAACACAGCGCTCAGTAGCGGTCGCAGTAGGTCGCTCCCCTCGTCTGCTTCGGCCCACCGGCCTGCTCCGCCCTGCTGTCCCCCGGCCCCCAGCCGCATCGCCACCAGCCTGCACGCCGCCTCCACCACCGCGCACTGCGCCATGGCGGTCCACACGGCGGGGCCTAAGCGCTGGGGTGCCGTGGAAGCAGCGGTCGGCGGAGCGGGCGAGGCAGCTGCAGAGGAGCGCTGCTGCTGCTGCCGCTGCTGCTGCTGCTCATGTGGGTTGGGCACGTAGCTGTGGCTGTGGGCCCGGGTGGTATCTGAGGCGGGCAGGGCGACTGGGAGCAGCGCTGCGGGTGCTTCCGTGGTTGCGTGCATCAGGGTGTCAAGGAGTTGCACGCAGTCGGTCAGGCCCTTGGGCGACAGCAGCGCCAGGGAGGCGCCGCGCTGCGCCTCGGCGGAGAGCAGGCGGCTGAGGGCGGGCAGGGCGTCGGAGTGCAGTAGGGCCGCGACCAGGGCTAGGGTGTTGCTGCGTTTGTCCCTCACCCGGGCGTCCGTGGTGGTCGTGGGTGCCGCGGTCGAAACACCTCGCAGTAGCTCTCCAATCCCACCACTAGTGCTGCTGCTGCCCATGCCGTAGAAAAGGCAGTAAGAAACGACCCTCGCGCAGTCCACCAGCGGGACCCAGTCCGAGGGGCCTCCGTCTGATGGCCTTGCCACGGCTGCTGCCGAGTCGAAGGCCCTGCTCCCTTGCGTGCTTGCCTGTCGCAGACCTGTGCCGCCACAGCTGCTGTCCCCTTCGGCTTGGCTACATTCACAGTAGGCCGGCAGCGCAGCCAGCGATGCGACTTCACGCAGCGAGACCGAAAGCACCTCCGCGAGGGCTGCGACTGTGTCCCGGAGCTCTTTGGCAGAGCCGATGATGTCAAACAGGCATAGGCTCCCAGCATCTACGATTTCCCTCAGCTGTGCTAAAGCGCGGCCTGCTGCGGCTCTCTGTGCCGGCGTCAATGTGCCGGTGCGCGCCAAGTCCGCGGTGGCCGCAGCGCGCACAAGTTCGCAGCATGCCTTGCGACCTGCACTAGAAACGTGAAGAAGCCTGGCAAACATGTCTATGATGCCTGCATTAGGCTGCTGTGACTTCTGTTGACCTATAGCGCCGCTTTTGCGCGGGCCCATGGTTCGGATTGGGGTACGACCAAACGGCTGTCCCATCAGTCCAACTGGTTAGCATTTGCAAAGCTGCGCAACAACATTGAGAATCAACGGGCAGAAAGGACAAAGATGCCTAATGATCGAGCCCATGAGGACAGCGTTCATATCTTCATCGGTTGGGTCGAAGAAGGCGCATTTGGGCTAATTTCATCCGAAAGTCAAAGGGACCCATGTCCGAAAGGCACGGGCCTGCGAGGGGGGCCGATCGGGGAAAACGGGGGGGTTTGGGGGGGCGGAGGAGCCCCCCCAAAAGCAAAATTTTGGGCCCCCCATCCGAAAGTTGGGTCCTCCAGAGGCACCTGTTTCGACGTGTCATCCGAAAGCCCCCACGGAAGATCGGAACACTGCATGTGGAGCACGTTTTGCAGGAACTGGCAAGAAGTGCTGCCGGCCAAGGCCGGAGACGCCGCCCCCGCACTGAGCGCTCGGCCAGACCCGGCAGTCACATGTTCATATGGTCATTTCCCGGTCTTTCCGGTCACCCGGTCTGCTGCCGACCTGCCGTCCTTGTCACGGCCACGCGCGCGGGCCCACTCCTTACGGACCTGCCCGCACTTGCTGGTAGCTGTTTCTCGACATTGTGTGGCTGGGCTGATCAGGGCTGATGCAGGGGGGCTCCCCTCGGTTCATACGCACAGTACGTGCCGGCGCAGACGTGAGGAGCAGATGTACAGCAAGCAAGCCATGTACTGGTAATCTGGTACTTTTGATAGGGAGCCCGTTCCAGTCGGGGTGCTGTGGTACGAGGCAACGTTTTCGGCTGCGTGCGTGCTGCGTACCGTATGTGTGGGGCAGGGGTGCGGTGGTCCAGGGTGGTCGCTGGTCGGTGGTGCACAAAGCAGCCCAAAGGGTGGTGGTGGGGGTGGTGGTGGTGGTGGTGGTGGTGGTGGTGGTGCTGCGTGCTGGTGCTGCTGCGTGCTGCTGCTACCGCTGTACGGCAACAACAAACTTCAGCTGCGCACTGTTACTAAACTGTTACTAAACGTAGATAAAGGCTGGATAATGGTTTTGAATAAGGGACGCTGCAGGTATGGCTCACCTCGAGAACTATCGCGACACGCTGGTCTTGGGCGTTGGGAACTGCTTCAATACCGCATAGTGGAATAGTACGCTGTCCTGCAATTGCACTTGTATGGCTTGCCCCGTCGTGGTTACCACATGCCTCCGTGTGAGTCTGGCAAAGGCGCACCCCCGAATCCCAAAGTGATGTTGCGGGAGCGACATTGGGCCCCCTTCTTGGCGTGTGCATGCAGTCTCGTTTCCATCCTTTAGTAGTTGTACGAATGTTTGTTCCTTAGCAGACATGGATTGGGTGTTGCTTTAGCGGGAGATCCCCGCTCCTTGGAGACATACCAAGGTTGAGATAGTTGGACAACGTCATATCGCATCCTTACTGATCATACGATCATCAATTCCTCGTTGCGGAGCGAAACCTGGCGGCTGTGATAGGACAGTTGGACTGTCGCCTTGACCCGGTAGGCCTTCCTTGCGGTGGCATCGCTACACAACGCCACCCATATGACCTGTGAAAGAGTTGTTCAGACACGGCGCAGTCTTGCGCGACCAGACTACTTGGCTGCGCGAATGGCAAGCATTTGCGCTATCTGTGCACCAACCTTAGCACGACTGCCACACGCTGGTGATCTATCCTCATAAACATACTAGAGCAGTTGGACGAAGATAATTGGGGGTATGAGGAGGCGCTGCTGAAGAATGTCCGGGTGGCTTGCCGCAGGGGGGTGGCTTAGTGCACGGAGAAGCGCGTCGCCAAGGCGCAGCACCCGTTGACCGGGGCTTGACCCGAACTACGTCTTCTGCGCAAACCTTAGTCGAGAGAAAGTCTCAGCTGCGTCGCCACCGCCATGCTTCTTGGGCTGGGCGGCGTCCCGCCAGGTGTGGGGGCCCAGGCGCCCCACCCGACTGTCCCAGAGCCGACCTCCACGGAGCAGGTGCTGGCAACCATCCAGGGAGCCCTGTCCATTGACCGGGCCACCCGAACAGCTGCGGAGACTCTTCTCCATGGCTGGGAGGCGGATGCAGCGCCAGGGTTCCTGTCGGCCCTGATGCAGATCGTGGGTCAGCGGGACACCGTGCCAGAGGTGGGTGTCGTGCGGCAGGCGCGTGCTCGTGCACCGCAATGGTCCGTTGTGTATGCCGGCAGCTCAACGCAGTAACTGGGTTGCAATGTCCCAGTGCAAACACCCCATTCCGTTGCTGCAAGCGGCACGGGAACGTTGCCATCCCCTACGCCCATCTGGCATCCCTACGCGCTCCCTAAGTGTTCCTTATGTTATCGCATTTCGCAGCCCATCCGGCTGCTTGCTGTGGTGGTGGCTAAGAACGCTGTGGGCAGCTCATGGCGGAAGACGCTGGGCACCCGCGAGTGGTCGCGTGTGCCTGACTCAGAGAAGGCCATGGTGCGGGAGGGGGCCATGCAGCTGCTGCTGAACGGTGAGGCGACTGCGTGCGCACCGATTGTGACCATACGGGGTGGCATGGTGCAGAGGGTGGTAGGGGGAAAGGGACATGCAGCTGCTGCTGAACGGTGAGGCGACTGCGTGCGCACCGATGGTGGCCATACGGGGTGGCATGGTGCAGAGGGTGGTAGGGGGAAAGGGACATGCAGCTGCTGCTGAACGGTGAGGCGACTGCGTGCGCACCGATGGTGGCCGTATGGGGTGGCATGGTGCAGAGGGTGGGCGAGAAGGGGAAAGGGACATGCAGCTACTGCTCAACGGTGAGGGTGGCCGCACATCACGGCCGAGCGCCAAGGTGCAGAGGGTGGGTGGGTAGGGGAAAGGGGGCATGCAGGTACTGCTCAACGGTGAGGGTTGGGCAGCTGGCGGGCTGCAGCGGCAGCGGCTCCGCGGTCGCACAGGGTCTGGGGGGCTGCTAAGGCACGCATGCCACGATGCTGCACCACGTGGCAAGAGGGCGGACGCATGCGCAGGTGCCTCCCTGTGCAAGGGCACCGGAATGAGTGTGCGGTGCGCCGTGCGCGTTCCAGAAGCTGGAAGGCGGCAGGGGCCAGTGGCGCGGGGACGCGTGGCTGAGGGCTGCGTCCTGGATCAGGGGCCACGGCTGTGCGGTGCCTGCAGGCCACCGGGAGACCTCCACTGCCACCTCACTACCCTGAAATGGCGTTACCTCGATACTTTGTCTTGACACTCACGTCTTGCTTCCCTCGCCACCCCCGTTCTGCCCCCAGACCCCTCCGAGCGCGTGGCCCTGCAGCTGTCGTTGCTCATCACAAACATCGCACGCTTCGACTTCCCGGGGCGAGCGGAGAACCTGCTGCAGGTGCGTGCCCTGAGGTCTGCGCCTCTCGGCGACGGGGTGCGCTTTGATAGTCCTCGTCGAAACGGGCAAAGACACGAAAGCAACAAGCTGCCTTATTACTGCCGCCGTTGCGAGCAAGTAGCCCGTGGGTCCACCGCTGTCGTATGGATGGCTCGCCACCGCCGGCCCCAGGTACTGCTGTCCGCCGGAGCGAACATGACCCACGTGTTGTCGTTATCAATGCCCACACACGTCTCACAAATCCCACACACGTTGCCCCCACCACTACCACAACCACCACCGCCCCCAGGTGCTGCTGTCGGCGGGCGCCACGGAGGCCCAGCTGCCTCCTGCCGTCAAGCTGCGCGCGCTCAAGGCGCTCAAGCGCGTGCTGCAGGGCCTGGCATCCAAGCGATTCGTCATTGAGGCGCCGCAGCCGGGGCCGGCAGGCGCACCCATGGCGCTGCCGGGTGGGTGCTTGCGAGGGGGCGGACATGCCCGTACCGGGTATGCACGTGCTCTGTGGGACAAGGCAGGATTTCCATGGCGTGCGTGTTCTCCATCACAACGTTCCTATGTTCGCATGCAAGCCAGCCATGGCGCTGTTGGGTGCGTGCTGGCGCGGGCGTGCACATCATGCCCTCATGCGGCCGCTCAGGGCCTCGTGTCCTGGGTAATGTAGCAAACCCGCTACGTCGCGGCTGATGTTGTGGCAGGGAGGTGGCGGTCGCGCGTGCTGAGTTGCCGACCTGACACCATTCGCCTGCGCCCCACCTGCAATATCCATTCCCCAGACCTGAGCGCGCTGTCTGCCCGGATCAACGCCGAGCGCGCTCTGTTCAAGACGCGCCTCAACGACTGCTTCGCGCCCCTCTACGGCCTCTTCACGCAGCACACAGCAACCTTCATCGCAGGTAGGCTGCGCCCGTGTTGCTGAAGCTGCTCGGCTCTCACCCCGGCCGCTGTACGCCATCTGAAATGATGTACTGCAAACTCGATGCCATCAATGCGCACCTTCGAGGCGTCGCTCCCACCTCCCACCTGGCCAGCAGCCCCAGCCCTTCTGGACACGGCGCTTGGCCCCCCAATCCCTGTTTCCTGTCGGCTCCTCAGCCAGAGCCTCTCCTGCTTTACAAGCTTAAGCACGTCAAATCCCACCACACCTGCATGACCATGCATCTACCCCCACGCCCCCCCCGCCCCCCCCCCCCCCCCCCCCCCCCCCCCCCCCCCCCCCCCCCTCTCCCGCCCCCC
>VFQN01008733.1_pt1 | contig 10113 bp, 8 predicted proteins | sample 3512371 | NCBI WGS metagenome assembly VFQN01 (sample SAMN10412370, study PRJNA504923) | tailings metagenome | isolation source: Replicate 2 from Balatoc abandoned mine | place: Philippines: Itogon, Benguet | collected 2017-08-28 | reverse complement strand
CCGGCGAAAGCCTGGAGATCGTCGTCCCCGTACAGTTCTTCCTCAGGAGGTGAGGGGATGGGCCGGTTGGAGGACCTCTGTCGCGAGCGTGGATTGCGCCTGACCGATCAGCGGCGGGTCGTTCTGGAAGTCCTGGAGGCCGCGACCGACCATCCCTGCACCTTCGAGATCCATCGCCGTGCCTCGGCCGGGCGACGGATCGGTGTCGCCACGGTCTATCGGGCGCTGAACAGCCTCGCGTCGGCGGGACTCGTCACCCGCCACGTATTCCGCGACGGGAAGGCGCGCTACGAGCGCGCGGGCCGGGCAGCCCATCCCCACCTGATCGACGTCATGACCGGCGAGGTGGTCGAACTCGATGACGAAGGCGGTCTTGCCCGCATGGTCGAGGAGGAAGCCCGCCGCATGGGTTTTCACCTCGTCGAGTTCAGGTTGAGGCTGTTCGGCGAGAAGAACTGACCTCTCGCGAGAGGCCGCGCCGCGCCGCGCCACGCTGGTTGGACAGGCCGGACGCCACGGCAAAGAACGCCTTGATGCTGCGGCGCATGCTCTCGCTCTTCAGGCAGGCCACGTAATCGCTGCTCGTGATCTTCGTGTCGCGGAAGTGCAAGGTACGAAAGCGGGTCGAGGCGCTCGCTTCCAGTTCCCAGATGATGCTGAATCCCAAGCCGGCGCCGACCGCTTCGCAGACGGCCTCGCGACTGCCCAGCTCGAGCACGATGCGCGGTCGGACCCCGGCCTTCGCCATCGCGGCATAGGTGATGCGCCTCGTGTTCGAGCCTTCCTCGCGCGAGACCATGGGCTGGTCGTGAAGCTCGGCCAGCCGCACGCTCTCACGGCTCGCCCAGGGGTGGTGGTTGGCCACGATCACCACGGCGGTGTGCCGCCACAGCGGCATCGCGTCGATCTGCGGATGGCGTTCGACGCCAGGCAGGATGGCGAGGTCGGTGCGCCGCTCCAGTAGCTGCTCGCGCACGAAGCGCGTGTTGCCCATCGCGACCGAGAGCTCGATGTTGGGGTGGCGTGCCAGGAAGCGGGCGAACACCCCCATGGCGATGTGCGGTCCGTCGGCGGTGAGACTGAGTCGCCCGCTCTCCAGTTCCGACGACTCGGTCAGGATCTCGCGCATCTGTTCTTCGAGGCTGGAATAGCGGCGCGACATCCGGAACAGGCGCTCACCCATTTCCGTGAGGCGTACCGACCGGCGCGACCGTTCGAGCAGCTTTACGCCGTAGCGCTCCTCCAGCGCCTTCACCTGGATGGTGACGGCTGGCTGGGTCAGCCCCAGCGCTTCGGCGGCGCGAGAAAAGCTGCCCTGATGGGCGACGGCATCGAAGGCGCGAATCTGTGTGTGCAGCATGGCCTAGTATTAATATTTTTTAAGTTACAGAAGTAATATTAAATTGTCCTATCAGTCTGTGCCCCCGATGATCGCGCAAGGGGAAGGGGGCAATTGATGGTCGCGCGGAGGAACATCCTCTTCATCGTCATCGACCAGTGGCGAGCCGATGCCCTTGGTTGTGCGGGCAATCCCGTCCTGAAGACCCCGAATCTCGACCGTCTGGCCGCCGATGGCGTGCTCTGCCGCCGCCATTTCGTGCAGGCGTCTCCCTGCGGTCCGTCGCGTGCGGCCCTGCTGACCGGGACCTATCAGCACAACAACGGCGTCATGCGGAACGGCACGCCGCTGGCGCGCCGCTTCACCAACATCGCGCTGGAGTGCCGCAAGGCCGGCTACGACCCGGCGCTGTTCGGCTACACCGACACGACGGCCGATCCGACGGGGCTGCCACCCGAAGACCCTGCGCTGCGGACCTACGAATCGGTCATGCCCGGCTTCGCACCGGAGCTACATCTGCCGGAACTGCCCTATCCGTGGATGGCGGACCTCAAGGCCAAGGGCTATCCCTTCGCCGACAATGTCACGGAAATCTACCGGCCGGCCGGTCCCCCCGGTGACCGCGGACCGACCTTTCCGCCGGCGCGCTTCAGGGCGCGCGACAGCATCACTGCCTTCCTGACGGACCGCCTGCTCGACTACATCGCGGTGCGGCGCGACGGATCCTGGTTCGCGCACGCCGCCTATATCCGCCCGCATCCGCCCTTCACCGCCCCCGAGCCGTACAACGCGCTCTACGATCCGGCCGACATGCCGGCGCCCCGTCGCGCCTCCACAGTCGATGCGGAGGTCGCACAGCATCCGCTTCTCGCCAGCTACCTGCGCTCGCAGAGCCAGGCGAACTACTTCGTCACCGGCCAGGGCCTGGTCGCCGATCTCAGCGCCGGCGATGTCGCGCAGCTGCGGGCGACCTACTACGGCATGGTGCAGGAGGTCGACGACCAGGTCGGCCGCCTGATCGACAGGCTGAAGGAATGGGGCCTCTACGACGACACTCTGATCGTCGTGACCGCCGACCACGGCGAGCTGCTGGGCGACCACTGGATGCTCGGCAAGCAGGGCTATTTCGACGAAGCCTATAACGTGCCGCTGCTCGTGCGCGATCCGCGACCGGCGGCGAACGCGAGCCGGGGCACGGCGATCGAGCGCTTCACCGAGGCGGTCGATGTGATGCCGACGGTTCTCGACTGGCTCGGCCTCGACATCCCGCGCCAGTGCGATGGGCGCTCTCTGCTGCCTCTGCTGCACGGACAGGCACCCGGCGATTGGCGCCGCGAGGTGCATTGGGAATTCGACTTCCGCGGGCTCGGCGCCGCCGATTCCGAGACTGCGCTCGGCGTGCCGATGGACGCGTGCTCGCTGGCGGTGATCCGCGACGAACGCTTCAAGTACGTCCATTTCGCCGCACTGCCGCCGCTGTTCTTCGACCTCAGCGTCGACCCGCACTGCTTCAACGACCTGTCGCGTGATCCCGCAGCGGCTCCGGCCATGCTGGCCTATGCGCAGAAGATGCTGTCGTGGCGCATCGTTTCGAACGCCCGCGAATTCACCGGCATGCATGTTTCGTCCAAGGGCCTCCACGTCCGCCCCTGATCAGGAGAAGGAATCCGTCATGAGGAACAGGTTGCTCGGCGCCTTCGCCGGAATAGTCTCTGCCTTCACAGCCTCGGTAGCCGCGGCCGCGCCGATCGAGATCCAGTTCTGGCATCCGACCTTGGGACCGATCGACGATGCGCTGAAGCAGCAGATCGACAGCTTCAACAACGGCCAGACCGCCTACAAGGTCGTGGCCTCCGGCCGTGGCACCTACGACGAGACCTTCAATGCCGCGATCGCGGGATTCCGGGCGAACAAGAGCCCGCACCTGCTGGTCGTGATCGGCCAGGGCACGCAGAGCATGCTGCTGTCGGGTGCGGTCTATCCGGTGCAGGATCTGCTGGCGGCCGAGGGCCACAAGATCGACTGGGACAATTACATCCAGCCGGTGCTGAACTACTACCGCACCAAGGACATGAAGCTCCTGTCGCTGCCGTTCAGCGTTTCGACGCCGATCCTCTGGTACAACAAGGACGGATTCGCCAAGGCCGGTCTCACGCGACCGCCCGTGACCTGGGACGAGATGGGCGAGTACCTGACGAAGCTGCGCGCCGCGGGCTTCGAATGCGGCTACACCTCGGGCTGGCAGCAGTGGGTGCATGTCGACAACTACTCGACGATCCACGACCTGCCGATCGCCACGCTGCATAACGGACTCGATGGCTTGAGCGCCGTCTTCACCTACAACAAGACGGCCGTGGTCAAGAACATCGCGCGTCTTCAGTCGTGGGTTGCCGACGGGCGCTACACCTACTCCGGTCGACAGGGCAGCAGCGCGACGCCCGCGTTCGCGTCGGGTCGTTGTGCGATGATGACGCATTCCTCGGCGGTCTTCTCCTCGCTGCAGGCCAGCGCCAAGTTCGCCTTCGAGGCCGCGCCCCTGCCGTACGAGGCGGGTACGACCCCGCACAACAGTCTGATCGGCGGCGGCGCTCTCTGGGTGCTGAAGGGCCACAAGCCCGAAGAGTACAAGGGGGTGGCCGCGTTCCTGGCGCATCTCGCCAGCCCGGATCAGCAGGCCAAGTGGCACAAGGACACCGGCTACATGCCGATCACCAGGGCTGCCTACGAGAAGGTCAAGGCCGAGGGCTACTACGACAAGTATCCGCAGCAGGAAGTCGCCATCACCCAGGTCCAGCGCGGCACGCCGACGCTCAACACGATGACCGTGCGGCTGGGTAACGCCAACCAGTACGTCGCCGCTCTCGAGGAGGAGATGGAGGCGGTCTGGGCCAACAAGAAGACGGCGCAGCAGGCGATGGACGATGCGGTGCGGCGCGGCAACGAGATCCTGCGCCGCTTCGAGCGCCAGCGCGGAAACTGAGCGGCGGCGCGACGGGCTGAGGCCATGATCAAGCGGGTGAATTTCCAGCGGCACAAGCCGCTGGCCTTCCTGCTGCTCGCGCCGCAGATGCTCGTCCTCGCCGTCTTCGTCTTCTGGCCGGCGGCGCAGGCGCTCTACCAGGCCTTCACCGTGACCGATCCGTTCGGCCAGCACTCGACCTTCGTCTGGTTCGACAATTTCCGCGACGTGCTGACCAGCCCGGAATACTTCAACTCGATCTACCGAACCGCGATCTTCAGCACCGGCACGACCGTCTCGGCGGTGCTGGCCGGGCTCGCCTTCGCGGTGCTGGTCGACCGGGTCGTACGGGCCAAGTCGGTCTACCGGCTGATGATCATCTGGCCCTACGCCGTGGCGCCCGTGCTCGCCGGTGTCCTGTGGCTGTTCCTGTTCCATCCGATCTACGGGGCCATCGCGCTGATGCTGAAGCAGGGGTTCGGCATTCCCTGGAATCCTCTGCTCGACGGCAGCGACGCCATGCTGCTCGTCATCGTGGCCGCCGCCTGGAAGCAGGTGAGCTACAACTTCGTCTTCTTCCTCGCCGCCCTCCAGGCGATTCCGCGCTCGCTGATCGAGGCCGCGGCGATCGACGGGGCGGGCCCGATCCGGCGTTTCGTCAGCATTGTCTTCCCGCTGATCTCGCCCACCACCTTCTTCCTGCTGGTGATCAACGTCGTCTACGCCTTTTTCGACACGTTCGGCATCATCCATGCCCTGACCCAGGGGGGACCCGGCGGCGCCACCGACATCCTGGTCTACAAGGTCTACGCCGACGGCTTCCTCGGCCTCGATCTCGGCCTGTCGGCGGCACAGTCGGTCATCCTGATGATCCTGGTGATCGGGCTGACGGCAATCCAGTTCCGCTTCCTCGAGCGGCGCGTGAAGTACGCCCAATGATCGAGCGGACCCCCTGGCTCGATCTCGTGTGCCACCTGCTCCTGATCGCGGGCGTGGTGGCGGTGTGTCTGCCGCTTTACTATGCGCTGATCGCCGCCACCCACACGCTGCCGGATGTTCTGCAGGTGCCGATGCCGCTCACACCGGGCAAGGAGCTGCTGGTCAACCTCAAGGCGGCGGTCGAGCGCGGCGACCTCGGCCGCCAGCTGCTCAACTCGCTGGTCGTTTCGGTTGGCGTCACGGTCGGCAAGATCGCCGTGTCGATCCTCTCCGCCTTCGCCATCACCTATTTCCGGTTTCCCTTCCGAATGACGGCTTTCTGGCTGATCTTCGCCACGCTGATGCTGCCGATCGAGGTGCGCATCGTGCCGACCTATGCCGTGGCTGCCCATCCGCTGCAGGGGCTGGGCTGGCTGCTCGACGAGACCGGACTGCGCGGGCCGCTGGAGAGCCTGACGGGGTGGAAAGTCGAGACGGTCGTGAAGTGGAACCTGCTCGACTCCTATGCCGGCCTGATTCTGCCGCTGATGGCTTCGGCGACCGCGACCTTCCTGTTCCGCCAGCTCTTCCTCACGATCCCCGAGGAGCTGCTGGAAGCAGCCAAGATCGACGGCGCGTCGCCCATGCGCTTCCTGATCGACGTGCTGTGGCCGATGTCGCGCACCAACGTGGTCGCGCTCACCGTCATCCTCTTCGTGTTCGGCTGGAACCAGTATCTGTGGCCGCTGCTGATCACCACCGAGGCCAGCATGACCACGGCGGTGATCGGCCTGTCCAAGCAGATTTCCGCGGCGCCGGAGGCCGTGCCGAAGTGGAACACGCTGATGGCCTCGGCGCTGCTGATCACGCTCCCGCCGGTGATGGTGGTGATCGTGCTGCAGCGCTGGTTCGTCAAAGGCCTCGTCGACTCGGAAAAATAGCGGAGCATTCCTTGGCCACCGTCGACATACGCAAAGTCGAGAAGTCCTACGGGCCCGCGAAGGTCCTGCATGGGGTAGACCTCGAAATCCGCCATGGCGAGTTCGCCGTGATCCTGGGGCCGAGCGGCTGCGGGAAGTCGACGCTCCTGCGCATGATCGCAGGCCTGGAGGAAATCACCGGCGGGGAGATCGCCATCGACGGCCGAGTGGTGAACCGGCTCGAGCCGCGCGAGCGCGACATCGCGATGGTGTTCCAGAACTACGCGCTCTATCCGCACATGAGCGTGGCCGAGAACATGTCCTATTCGCTCCGGATCGCGCACGCCCCCAAGGCGACCATCCGCGACAGGGTGGCCGGCGTCGCGGGCATCCTGGGCATCGGCGATTTCCTCGGGCGCAAACCCACGCAGCTGAGCGGCGGCCAGCGCCAGCGGGTCGCCATGGGCCGCGCCATCATCCGGGAGCCCAAGGTCTTCCTGTTCGACGAGCCGCTGTCGAACCTCGACGCCAAGCTGCGCCACCAGATGCGCACCGAACTCAAGCGCCTGCATCTGCGGCTCGACGCCACCTCGATCCTGGTGACGCACGATCAGGTCGAGGCGATGTCTCTCGCCAACCGCCTGATCGTCATGAATGCCGGGCGCGTCGAGCAGGTGGGCGCTCCGGGCGAGGTCTATGCGCGCCCCGCGACCCTGTTCGTGGCGGGCTTCATCGGCTCGCTGCCGATGAACTTCTTCGAGGGCACCGTGGCTGCTGACGGTCGTGCGGTCGTCGTAGCGGGCGGCGCTTCGATCGCGGCCGGCGACGAGCGGGTCGGCGCGCCGGGGCAGGAGGTCGTCGTCGGCGTCCGGCCCGATGCCCTCACGCTGGCGCCGCCGCAGGACGGCGGTCTCGCCGGCCGTGTGGAGCTGGTCGAGGATCTGGGCAGCGTGAAGCTGGTGCATCTCGACGACGGGCGGGGCGGATTTGTGGTCGCGGTGCCGCCGGACACGGAACTGGGCGGGGCCACGCAACATGGAGCGCTCGTGCGCGGCAGGGACTTGCATGTGTTCGACGCCGCGTCCGGACAACGCCTCTAGCAAAGCAGATCGGGAGGAAGACGATGGAACTGCGCCAATACGCAGCCCTGAGTGCGGTCGAGATGGCGCGACTGGTGCGACAGGGCGAGGTTTCGCCCGTGGAGCTCGTCCAGATGTCGCTGGATGCCATCGAGGAAACCGAACCAAAAGTGAATGCCTACTGCGCCGTCTTTGCCGAGGATGCGAAGGCGCGGGCGGTGATGCTGGAGAAGGAGGCGCTTGCCGGATTCTTCCGCGGTCCCTTCCACGGGGTGCCGGTCGGCATCAAGGATTTGTTTCTCGTCGACGGCTACAAGACTCAGCGCGGCTCGAAACTCTATGTCGATTCGGTGGCGACCGAGACGGCGCCGTCGGTCGAACGTCTGCTCGCGGCGGGCGCGATCATGATGGGCAAGACGACGACCCCCGAGCTGGGCTGGAAGGCTGCGTCCAACTCGCCGCTGTACGGCGTGACGCGCAATCCCTGGGATGTTTCCAGGACCGCCGGCGGATCGAGTTCGGGCTCGGCGGTCGCGGTAGCGAACGGCACGGTGCCCCTGACCCTGGGCTCCGATGGCGGCGGCTCGATGAGGGTGCCGGCCTCGTTCTGCGGCATCTTCTCCCTGAAGGCGACACTCGGGCGTGTTCCGACCTATCCGCTGAGCCCCACCGAGCACCTGTCGCACGCGGGGCCGATGAGCAACACGATCGGGGACTATGCGCTGGCACTCGACGTGCTGCAGGGCCCGGACGCGCGCGATCCGCAGGCGCTGCCCGATGCGGGCTTGTCGTATCATGCCACGCTGGGCGACCTGCCCAGGCTGCGCTGTGTGCTGGCGCCGACGCTGTTCGAGGCGCCGGTCGAGCCGGGTGTCGCCGAGGTGGTCGCCGGGGCCTTTGCCAGGATCAAGGCGCACTTGCCGGTCGAGATCGTCGAGGCCAAGGTCGATTGGCCCGACCCGATCGCCATCTTCGATGCGCTCTGGGTGGCGCGCGGTGCGCTGTACGCCGGCATGACGCCGGAAGACAGGGCGCGCATCGATCCTGGTTTTGCGCGCATGGTGGCGCGGGCGTCGTCGATCCGGCTGGAGGATCACTTCCGTACCCTGCAGGCGCGCGCCGCCTTCAATCGTTCGGTGGCAGAGTCGTTCGAGCAGTTCGACTTGCTCATAATGCCCATGGTGCCCATCGCGCCGTTCGTCGCGGAGGATGACGGGCCGAAGGACATGGACGGCACGCATCCCGTCCCGTGGGCACGCTGGACGCCATTCTCCTATCCTTTTAACATCACGGGGCAGCCGGCGGCGTCGGTGCCGTGCGGCTGGTCATCGTCGGGCCTGCCGGTCGGCCTGCAGGTTGTCGGACGGCGCTTCGCCGAAGCCCACGTGCTGCAGTTCTGCGCCGCCTGGGAGAAGCACTTCAATTGGCGGCAGCGCACACCCGCCGTCCGTGCCGGCGCTTGATCGCCGCATTCGGCGGCGCTTGCGGGGAGATCTTGCTCGCTCCCGGATCCCGAATGGGTAGGTTCGGTAGGCGGCCGACGCGCTAGGCCGAAGTTTCGGCGCCCGTGCGCATTCCGATGATGGGGAACCAACACCCAGGCGCGGAGTTGCCTCTCCATGAGGGAGAGTTCGAGCTCGGGGGCGATCGTGCCTGCGACCGTGAAGGGGCGCGCGATCAAGGTGCTGCATGTCGACCTGCGGCGGCACGATCTCCATGCCTGTGAAAAGGTCATCGGCGGGGCCGTAAAGTCGGGTTTCAACCACGTTTGCGTCGGTCCCGTTTTCGATATCGGGCCGGGTGACGATCCTTCGTTGGTTTCCGATCACCGGCGCTCGATCGCCGGCTTCGGGGCCGGCGGGACACCGACTGCGTTGGTCAAGGCTCTGCGGCAGATCTGCGAGAAGTTCGGCTCGGCCCTCTTTGTCGACATCGTCCTCGATCGCGTCGCCCTGGGGGGTAATTCGGCGAAGGCGCTGGCCGGCATCTATGAAGGGCTGCCCGGCCTCAATCCGCTTGATCCCCGACTGGATCGTCGTGACGCGACATCGGCCTTGCTTCGCCATGGGGCGGAGGAAGCGGCCGCAGGTTGGTGGGCGGAACACCTGTCGGACCTGGTCGCGGCGGGCGCTCATGGATTTCGTCTAATCGGCCTCGACGCTCTGCCGCCGCATGCGCTGCGCCGTATCCTGAACTGCGTCCGGGCGAAAACGGCCTGTGCCTTCTGGGGCTGGACGCCGGGCCTCCCGTGGACCCGTCATGCCGAACTCGCCGGTGCCGAGTTGTCGGCAGTGTTCGCCTCCACCTCCTGGTGGGACGGCCGCGCCGCCTGGTACATCGAGGAGCTGGACTCGCTGCGGTGGATCGCCCCGGTGTTGGGGGTGGGTACAGTGCCGTTCGACTCGGGGACTGTGTCGCGGGCCGGGGCGGCCCGAACGCTGATGTTGGCCGCCGCCACCGCCGATGGCTTGTTCGTGGCGGCGGGCACCGGCGATGGCGGGGCGCTGCAGCGGGCGGCCGCGCTGGCGGAATCGATTGCCTCCAAGCGCGTTTCCGGTTGCGTAAGGGCGCTCACCAGCCCCGCGGAGACCGTCTCGGTCCTGCTGCGCACTGACGGCGCCGACGCCCGCGGCGCACGCCGGGGTGCGGCCGTCGTGATCAACAACGATCTGCTCCACGCACGCGAGCTGCCGTTCGATGTCGCCACCCTGCCGCCCACGGCCGGGGGCGCATTGGGAGCGGCGGACGCCGATGCATGCGCGAAACTGGAACCGGGAGAAATCCGCTTGCTCGATGTGACACCGACCCGGCCCGTGCGCAGCGGGAAGAAGCCCGGCAAGCGCGAAGTGAACGCCGCTGCCGCTCAGTCCCCCATCGTCATCGAGCGTGTGTCGCCTG
>VFQN01008732.1_pt1 | contig 10113 bp, 16 predicted proteins | sample 3512371 | NCBI WGS metagenome assembly VFQN01 (sample SAMN10412370, study PRJNA504923) | tailings metagenome | isolation source: Replicate 2 from Balatoc abandoned mine | place: Philippines: Itogon, Benguet | collected 2017-08-28 | reverse complement strand
GGTCCGCCTTCGGCTCCAGCTCCCACAGCATGCGCCGGCAGGCTGGCCGGCGCGTAAGGTCCGAGTAGCCACAGTGGCGTAGTCTGAAAGCGGCTGATTGGCGGAGTAGCGGGGGGGGGGGGCGGGTCCTGGGGACGCAGGGGTCTGGGGCTAGATCTGGGGTGGGGTGGGGTGGGATGGGGCCGGGGAGACGGGCATCTGCACGTGTTTGGCCGATTGGCAAGGTTCATTCAGCAGCGCCTGCGAAAGACAGACGCCTCTTTGGCTTGCCTGCAGAGCTCGTCACTGCACACGCCGTGGTCATACAAGGTTCTGATATCCTGATACCCTGCGCGTTGTTGCCCTGTGGTACCACGCAGGGAGGCTGTGGCTGTGGTGTGTACCACCATTCCGAAGGAGCCGTCGCCCCCGCCGCCGTTCGAGGGCGACCAGCAGTTTGCATGTGGGTGCGCACGCGCGGTGTGGGATGTGCGACACGGGTGTGTTACGGAACTCTGGCATGTGGCTTGCCTACACGGACCAAGCCGGGAGTCGAGCAGCAGCATGTGCACCGGAGCCAAAACTCAAGCAGATGGGTGTAGCCCTCGGCCGCATCTAGGGCTAACCGCGTAACTCAAGCGACAATGCGCACCGTCTGTGCGCCGCTGCCTATTTCCAGCTCCAACCCAATCGGTACTGACGCTGTGGGTGTTGAGTTTTGCTTTTGTCCTCTCGCTCTTGAACCCTGCAGGCAGGCAAAGCGAGCAGTACGCTGTCCGGCTGACGGGCGGCTACCGCGGCCGCTCGGGTACACTGGAGGTGGGTGGGGTACCAGTGCGCGTTGGTGTGGGGTGCGGGCTGAGCGCGAGATGTGGTGTGTCTGGCGCTGCTCCTGGCCGGTCCGCGTTTACGGCGTGCCTTCAAGGCACGCAGGTGGGATGCACGTGGGTATATGCGGGACCCCCACGTGGCATAAGGGGCAGCTTACGCCATAGCTGTAGCACGTTGTGTCAAGGCGAGGCAAGGGACGCTGGGTGCACTGTACGGTACTACAACGACACGAACTGTGTTTGCAAAGGGTCATTCTGTCTGCTGTGACATGCTGCTGCCAGACGCCGTGTTGTGACATGTGCGCATGCCTGTGGCCCTGCAGGTGTGCTACGGGGGCTACTGGGGCACGGTGTGCGACGACGGCTTCAACGATGCCAGCGCAGCGGTGGTCTGCAGGTGGGTGAATTGTGGGGCTACAGTATGGTACGTACAAGTCGCACGCTAACGTGCACAAGGATCGCGGCGGGCGGCCAGTTTCCACTGCCGCCAAAGCTCAAAACGCTTTAGCGTAAGGTGCCGTCACGACCGGCGATGCTCCACGTGGCACTCGTCACCCAACAAGTCCCATCCAACACCCAGCAAGCCAGCGTCCAACGAAACACCTTGAACCCTCATACTTCTTGTCAGGCGCTCTGCGCTGGAGTCATCTCCGACGCGAACGCTTGCATATCACCACTACGCTGGCACCTTGCACCCTCCCGCCCCGCAGGCTGCTGGGCTACTAGGCACCACACGTGCCTAACCACCTCACCGCACCGCCACGTCGACCCCTTTACCCCACAGGCAGCTGGGCTACGGCGGCGGCGTGGCCGTGGCGAGCGAGTGGGACCAGGACCGCGGCCCGGCGCGCTTCCCGCCAGGCAGCTGGGGGCAGCCGGTGCAGCTGGGCGGCGTGCAGTGTGGCGGCAAGGAGCGGCGCCTGGCCGACTGCCCCGCAGACCCGTGGCGCCAGGCGGACTGCTCGCTGGCCAACGCAGTGGGTGAGTCAGAGGAAGGGGAGGGAAGGGGTGGCGGGGGAAGGGGAAGTGGGCGGAGGATTAGGCAGGGACGAACGGGAAGGGGAAAGGTGGGAGGGAGGAGACACGGTGGGTGAAGTTGCCGGAGTTTCGAGTAACGTAGAACTGATTGATGTAGGGCCGCATGTTGTTCGACTTGTAAGCGGTGCAGGAACTAGGCAGTGTTGGTCTGGCACTACGACGACTTTGTCTGACACCCTGCCCGCTTCCATGCAAAACCCCTGCCCGACCCCCAGGCGTGGTGTGCGATGGCGGCGAGGTGCCTGCACCACCGCCCCCCCCTGCGTCGCGCTTTGCATGTAAGTTGAGGCATTAGCAGTGGGGGATTGTGCACCTAAGCAACTAACACTTCTTCAGTGCCAGCCATAGCTAGGGCGGCGATAGAGCGTACACAGCCCACGGCAGCTACGGGCCAACGCCAGCGAGGGCTGCCGTAAAGCCGCAAACTTATACAGCTGCGCTGCGCCACTCTACCATACCGGTGTACAGGTGCTTTCCTGCTGCCTCTCGGCCTCAAGTAGCAAACCCTGGCAGAATGCCCCACTCGTAGTCTCTACTCTTGCCCCCGCAGGCTCCCAGGCCGGCGCCCTAAGGCTGAGGGGCGGATCGGGGCCAAACGAGGGCCGTGTGGAAATCTGCCACGACGGGGAATGGGGGACGGTGAGCAAAACCAAATATGCCAGTATGTACGGTGCTGCAGATGCACAGCTGCAGACGAGCCGCGACAAGCGAGGACGCACTGTTGCTTGCATCTCCGCCTGGCCCAACGCCGCCCATGCGTCCGCCCTGCCCCCACCTTCATTCACAGATCTGCGACGACACCTTCACAACAGCAAACTCAGACGTCATCTGCAGGTAGGCGCATTGCTGTTATGTAGCTCCGCCAGTACGTACGTTATGTAGCTCCGTACTGGTACAGCGCCTGCCGGCTACCGCTCGACTCCATTTGTACCCCGGCGGAAAGTTGGCGATGTCCATATCCACGCTGCAGAAGATAACATACACTGGGCGAACCACACCGCATTCTGCCCGAGTCACAAAGTACAGTGCTAGTTGCTCAAGGCCCGTTCCTCAGACACTCTGCATCAGCATCACATCAGCCGCCCTGGCAGGTGCTAACCCACCCTCCTCCTCTTGCTGCGCGCAGGCAGCTGGGCTACCCTGCCGGCGGCCGCTGGCTGTACGGCCCGCTGTCGGGCAGCCCGCTGTCCTTCCCCGCCGGATCCGAGGCGCAGACCATCTGGCTGGACGGCATCACCTGCAAGGGCAACGAGGCGCGACTCGGGGACTGCCCGGCAAGGCCCTGGGGGCTGTCCAACTGCCTGCACAGGTGGGTGTAGCGGTGCAGGGATGAGCGGAAGTGTGGGTGCGCTGCCCGTCTGCACGGCTATGTGCGGCCGGGGTGCTGGGAGGGGCGCTCCAGAGGTTCCCGTGCCAACCGCCCCAACCGCCCCTCGCCACCCCGCAGTGAGGATGTGGGTGTCATCTGCAACGGGGACACCAACATGCCGCCATCGCCCCCGCGCCCGCCGCGGCCTCCGCCCTCCCCTCCGCCGCCGTCGCCGCCACCCGGCCAGGAGCCCGAGACGGCCCTGGGAGGACCCTGTAAGTGACCCAGTCGCCTGTTGCCTTGAGTTATGGCAGGGCTATACAGTATACACCTATACTCACCACCTGCACGACAACAGTCCAGTTGCCCCGAGTAGGCCACCATGCGGCCTCGCGACTTGAGTTATACTCTTGACCCACGGGTCGGTCTGCCACGTGTCCGTGTCCACGTGTGCCCGCAGGCACCTCCCCTGGCTCCGTGCGCCTGTCGGGCGGCTGGGAGGCCAACAGCGGCATGCTGCAGTACTGCTTTGGGGGCAGCTGGGGCGCGGTGTGCGGCACAGGCTTCGGGGACGACGAGGCAGCAGTGGTGTGCAGGTGCGTGGCACGGTGCATGATGCCGCGCACAGTGCCTGCCTTGCGTAACGCAACGCGGCATTCCTCGTCTTGACTACCTACGGCTGCCCTTTCCCACTAAGCGTTCGGTTATCCGCCTAGCACAACCGGAGTCTGCTGCTCCCTGCTCCATAGTCGCACAGTAGGACGGATCGTAGCGCACAACTCGGCCGTACACGTCTCCAACAGCTGCTGCCACCCTGTCGTGTGCCACCTCGCCCCGACCGTACCTCGCCCGCAGGCAGCTGAGCTCCAACTTCACACGCGGCATCGCCATCCCCTCCCCCGCCGTGCCGCTGTGGGCCGACAACGGACTGTACTACGCGTTCCGGCCGCACGGCCCCGAGGTGCCCACCTGGATGGACCGGGTGGCGTGCCCCGGGGGCGCACGACGCCTGTCGGACTGCACGTCCGCCATCCCGGCGTGCAGCCGCAACCAGCAAGTTGGTGAGTTCTGGGGCGGGGGTGCGGGGATCGGGGTTGCGGTGGGGCGTGCTGGGACTGTGAGTTGGCGCTTGGCCGTGAAGGGAGCGGGTGGACAGGATGGGGGTGTGCAACAGGGGGGTGCAGGTGCGGGGACCGAGGTACTGCGCGCTTTGTGACGGGTTGCGAGAGTCGAGGCGGCTAAGCAAAGAGCACAAGGGCCTGCTTTCTGAGTCCAGACACCTTCGTTACAAAGGCGGGCGGCACATGGGTTGTGTGCGGAACGCGTAGCTGCGAAACCCTAAGCAAAGCGCTTCCTCGAATCCAACCAGCAGCTGCGTGTTGTCTGTGTGGGCGCTGACCCTCTCGCCCCGCTGCCCCGTTCCGTGTGCTCCCTGCAGCGGTTGCCTGCCTGACAGCGGCCGACGACGTGGGAGGCTCCCAGTACGCATGTAAGTACGGCAAACGGTCCGCACCAGGGGAGTCCCGCTCTTGCCCGCACGCGAAGTGCAACGACGCATGCACACGACACACATGACACGTGCAACAGTGCACACGCCCTGGTGCCAGAACTCCTGCGATCCTGGACCACTTCTGCAACCGCCCCTATTGTGCGTTGCCCATGCTGTTGCATCTTTGCACGGCACGGTACATTTCACACTGTGCATCGTGCTTGGAACGTGACCGTGTCGCACTCGCATTGCTTAAGCGCCTGGATGCTGACATTGTATGCGCTTGGCCGCGGCCTTGATCACTCCAATACCGCTTCCCACACCCCCATGCCGCTCTGCGGTTGCCCCCATGCAGGTTCCTCCGACGGCGCCGTGCGGCTGGTGGGCGGCCGGGCCAGCAGCATGGGGCTGGTGCAGATATGCCACGACGGAGTGTGGGGCACGGTAAGGGGCCATGGGCTCTAACAGGGAGCTTAGGTGTGACGACCCTGGTTGCTGATGGGGCCTGGCCTCTGGTGTGTTCATCCTGAAGGCATAGCTAGCTGGACATGCAGACACAGACCACTAAAACCTGGTTCACCCTGCATGGGTCTCACTGGGCTCATGGGCCCATTGCATGGCACCAAGAGCCTTACATCACGCTGCATACAGTTAAGGGTTTCAAATCAGTGCTGTTTTTGCCTAACTTGCAGGTGTGCGACCGCGGGTGGGATGACGTCGACGCGCAGACGGTGTGCAGGTGCGTTGTGACTGGGGTCGGAACACGCGGCCACGCGGCAGGGGCACTGGTACATCAGCGCTGGCAGTAGTGACGCAACGGAGGAGTCCAGCACCTGCTACTGCCTGCAACGCACCGCAGCCTTGGGCTGACGCGTAATAGACGCGGCGGATCCTTATGCCGTTACCATCATGCTATAAAACCTGCGTACAGACAAGGCATCCCAAGGACGAGCCACGAGCGCAACCCAGTGGCATCTCGCAACTCCCCATCCCACGTGCCCCTGCCTGCAACCCCGTGACTCCCATGCCCCACACCCCATGCCTCCATGCCCCACGCCCCATGCCCCACACCCCATGCACCTCGCCCCACGCCCCACGCCCCACGCCCCTTGCCCCCTCTTTACGCCCCGCAGGCAGCTAGGCTACTCAGACGGCCTCGCCGTGTCGGGTGGCGGCCGGGCCTCCGACGGCGCCACCTACCCCTTTCCCCGCGGCCCGTCCTCCATGCGCGTGTGGCTGCATGCCGTGGGCTGCACCAACCAGCAGCAGCGACTGGACAGCTGCGACAACGGCGGATGGGGCAAATCACCCTGCTCGCACAGGTGGGCTGGACGGGGTGGGTGTGGGAAGTGTGGGTGTTGGGGTGTGGGGCGCGGTGGTGCAGTACGTGGGGCGTGAGTGGTGCGGCCGTGCGGTGGTGTGGGGTGTCGTCTTGTGAGGCAGCACGCACTGCTCGCACAGGTGGGCTGGCAGTGATGGGCATGGGCGGGACGTGGCACATGGGGCATGGTTGGCTGGGGGTTTAGGGCGCGCAACAAGTGGCAGGGCGGACGGCGCTGCGAACCGGCTTGTGATTACCGTAGTCCACGCATACAGCCGGAGGAGTAGCATGCAGTTTTCGGGCTTCAGCTCCATTCTTGTAGGCTTTAACGCTTTATAATTACAATGGGTGAGGGGCTGGTTTGTGAGACAGGTTCCAGGCTACAGGACTTGCTGAACCACCCCGCCCTACTGTCCGTCCGCCAACCATCCCACAGTTCTGACGCGGGGGTGGTGTGCAGCGCTTAGCAGAGGCGCAATGAGGGCACCTGTACGGCAGAGGCGGCCGGCGCGCCCGCCCCGCCGTCCGCGGATGACCAAATGTAGACATCCTGTGAAGGCAAAGCAGCAGGCAGGGGTGACAAGGTGTAGTGTATGGAGGCGCTCTCCTTGCTGCTGGCCGGAATATCAGCGCAGGTACCGGGACATGCATCGGAGGTGTGGGTAGGCACCCCACTGTTGCTCCCGGGGCTTCCCTGTGTGCGGCTCCGTGGCTTTGGTGACAGGAGGGGCGGCACGAGGGGAAAGCGGCTGCTTTTCGAGATGCGTGTGTTGGCGGTTGAAGGAAGGAAGGAAGGAAGGCGGCTGCTGTTGGACACGCGGTTGCCAACCGTACGGTCGATGGCTGCAGCGTGGAACGCAGGGGCACCTGGGACTTCGTTATCATGCTCCCTGCTGTGTGGTGCAGTGTGGGGGGCCGGGAAGGCCAGCGGACTGTGCCGCCCGGTTAGGGCCGCAGTGCGGAAGATGAACAAACGGTGGTGGCAGTCGGGCAGGTGGCCATGTGTCAGCAATACGCCGTTTACGGTTCGTGCACAGCATGGAATAAACGCTTGCACTGTGCACTGCATACCGTAACCGCACAATTCAGGTCATACCGTAACCGTACAATTCAGGTCATACCGTAACCGTACAATTCAGTACCTCGGACGCATGGAAGCGTGGGACGGTTGTAGCTTTCGGGTGGTGCCGGTGATACCAGGTAGCTAGAATGCATGATATTGGCAGGTGCGCGGATCTCGCTGACCTAGTGCGGTTGCTGCACGTGCACGTGCTTGGTAGGCGTGGTAAACTTGCTGCTGCGTCGGTCGTGACATACCTGACGTTGCGGGTACGGCCACTGCGGGCAAGATGTGTTGTGTTGTGTGCAACGCGCGGGCATGCAACGGCATTGCCGCAGGTACAGGGACAGGCGGCGCAGCTGGGTCGGCTGTGGGCCTGTTTGGGCCTTCGGTGCAGGCATGGACTGGCTCTGTTGCGTGTGGGCAACTGCCAAGGTGCATAATTCACAAGTGTGTCTTGCGCAAAGCTCTCATGCTTTGCTCCCCAGCGCTTCTACCTTGCGTCACCCTGCTTCACCCAGCAGAGGCCCCTTCAGCCTGTTGCTTTGCGTGCAGTTGTCACTGTCTAGCGTGGCGGACCGACCATCTTTGGCGGAGTGCAGTTAAAGAGCATTTTGCTGCATTTCTGTTGGTGTTTGGTGCGCTGCGAGCATGAGCCATGGAGGTGGAGCTGCAATCGGTGGTGCATGCAGGATCACTGCCGTACGTTGCAAGTCTATTTGAGCGCAGAACCGCGACGTTGTCTCTGCTTCTTGTACATCTGCATGTCTAATGCTTATGTGACATGTGACACAATGGACCCCGCTCTAGTTTGGCAGTGTTCCGGCTGAGCTCGAGCGTAACCATCGGACACGTGTAACGAAACGTGCACTTGGCTGTGTCTCCCGTTGTCCCTTCTGGCAGTTCTGGCAGATTAGCTGCTAGACCCCCATCCCACGCGTATGCTTGAGCGATCGGGCGGTATCTGGTGCACCCGCCTGAGTTTGCCACCAGTCACATAGAACGTGCGTCTGACGGTCATAGACCGTGACACAGTAGCCTTCTGTTGTTGCCACGGGACTGTACAGGACAAGGAGCCATCGGCACACAGTCACCTTACTGCAGTGCCAGTGGCTTGCCTGCACTGGGCCAGAAGCAGAGGCCAACGCGCTTGGCGAAGCTCTTGGCGGCTGCGTTCCCCACCATCCTGCACCCACCATCCTGCATCCCCTGCCTGTCCCAACGGGGGCGGGTGCGGCCCGCCAGCAGCGTGCATGGTGCAGGCCTAGCCCAACACAGTACATTCCCCTGGCAAGTCCTCACGCGGTGGCTCTACCTCAAAAGACGGCTGGGAAGCCCTCTTGCAGGTCCCCCCTTGCCCCGCAACACCACCCGAAACCAGTCAACCCGTTGGACTCCCTCAGCTCCCTCAGCTCCGAAACTTTGTCCCTGCGGACTGCGCTCCCTTTGGGACTTGCATCATCGCGTACTTGACGGCGCACTACGCAACGGGATCGGCACCACATAAGCGACTTCCACTAAGCTTCGTTCAGACCCGTGTATTTTTACAACGCGCTCTGTACCAGGCCTGAGCACCAGGCAACCAGAGTTATTCACATACAAGTGAAGAGTATTATGTTACAGCGTTTTACCCAGATCCCGTTAGGCCGCGTGCGGAAGGAGGTCCAACGTCCACTTCCGCGATGGTGCGCACCAGGAGTTGTCGCGACGCACCGTATCCATGGTACGTGTCGACAATAAAAGCTATCACATGACGTGCGGCAAGGGCGCTGTGTCGCCGGAAGACAGGGGATGTACATGGGGCACCTCAGAGCTGTCCCCTGGTGCACTCACACCCTGGGGCCCCACACTTCATATCCCATGGCTTGCATCCGCATGACCGCGTAATCTGCACGTCACCAGTACGGATCCTGCATTGCGTGCCTAGGACCTACATACTAACACACCATAGGCTGGCATCACCTCTCAAGGGACCTACCGCCCTGCACGCCCCCCTACCTTGCGGCATCCAGGCACCCCGAAGCGGAGAGCGGTGCTGCCTAGGCTAGCAGCCGTGGAGGGGGAGGGCGCCGGGGAGGCACCGACCGCACCCACCAAACCCACCACCACCAGCAGCAGCACCAACACAGAGCTACCGCCGCCCGCCAGCACCACCGTCACCTTTTCCAGCAATGGCAGCGGCGCAACCCGCTCGTCCCTACCCGCCAACGCAGGTGGGGGCGGCTCAACGGCCAAACGCACCAGCCGACCGTGGCCGTCACAACCTTTGACATGCTGACATGTGAAAGCGGCTTGCGAAGCTCTCGTGACATAGGCTATCCTGCCTCTCCCACAGCTTCCATCGCATCAAGCGCTATACGATCGGTCGCTTGCGCTGGCAGTGCTGAAGGTCACCTGGAGCCCATCAAAATGAACCCAGCCACAGGTGCTTATACTTGCTGCTTGTGCGTTCATTGTGTGGCTGCTGCTGCTGCTGCTCCTGCTGCAGTTGCCTCCTTCGAGCCCGGGCACGTGCTGGGCGGTGGCAAGTACACGGTGGTGGAGGTGCTGGGGGCGGGCAGCAACGCGGTGGCGTACAGGGTGGGTGCGGGGGGCTAGACGGATGGATGTGGGTCTTACAGATTGACACTTGCAATGGCGGGCACGGATTGCGTCTCTGTGGCCGCGCACCCATGCGTGGGTCTGCAGGTCGGGGAGCGGGCTGGGGGCTGTGCTCGAGAATGAGAGCGAAGGGGGCTATCAGGCCAGACGTCGTAGCCCGCTGTTGCTCCTGGGCTTTGGACGCCCACCGGCTGTGTCGTCGCACAGCCGTCCCGCCTCCGCCTGTGGACGCCCTTGTCCACCCCCATCCGCCCTTTCGCACCCCCAAATCCCCACTCTCCAAACAGAACGTCACCCCGCGGGTGTCCACTACACTCCGACTAGACTTGCAATACACGCGCACAGGAATCCGTATCCAAGCACTCTGTTCCCCCCCCCCCCCCCCCCCCCCCCCCCCCCCCCCCCCCCCCCGGCCCCCGCCCGCCCCCTCCCTCCCCCCCCCCCCCCCCCCGCCCCCCCCCCCCCCCCCCCCCCCCCCCCACCCCC
>VFQN01008731.1_pt1 | contig 10114 bp, 6 predicted proteins | sample 3512371 | NCBI WGS metagenome assembly VFQN01 (sample SAMN10412370, study PRJNA504923) | tailings metagenome | isolation source: Replicate 2 from Balatoc abandoned mine | place: Philippines: Itogon, Benguet | collected 2017-08-28 | reverse complement strand
AGCATTGCTCCTCCGCCGTGAGGAACGTCGCCTCCTGGCACGAAGGGCATAACCAAACGTTGCCATCCTCGCGGCCACTTACATAGGCCTTCGCTCGCTCTAGCAGTTCGGCGCGTGTTCTTACCAACTGAATGACCTTGTTGTGTTGGTCTTCGTCGATGAAATCCGCGGTGACAAGGCCGAGGTGGCTGCGGTAGAAGAAGATCATAAAGCTGAAAATCTCGGCGAATTTCAATTCGATATGATCTTGCGAGTGATTGAACTCGAAATGGGTCAACTCGCTTCGCAGATCGAATGCCTTGACGATCTTGGCTGCCTCGGGTTCAGCGATCGGAACATTGCCGATCTGCGGATTTTTCAGCCTCTCGAGTGCACCACGCAAGGAGAGCGTCTTTCCAGGCCTGTCGACCGATTCATAAATGAATACGGGATGGATGCGCCGAAGGCGCTCTTTGAAAGCCAGCTCCATTGCTTGCACGACGTGCAGAATTGCGAACTTCCAGTGATTGGTGTCGTCCGAGTCCCGCTGAGCATAAGATACCGCCTCCCTGAAATAGGAAATACTATTGTTCAGCAGGTTAAGATGATGGGTTTTACTCATTCATGGCCCCGTCCATTTGCCAGACTATCATGCTGCTCTGAAGGACACTACTGCAGCACTGCGAGCGTCAGACGGAAGCGGCAATCACATTAAGGTTCTCGATCATGGTCTGGACTTCCACGTAGAGATCCGCGTTCGTCTCACCAGCATCGATCTCCACGATCAGGGCAAAGCGGGCGGTACGATTTTCCGGATCAGGAACGGTCTTGGTCTTCCACCAACCGGCGACAGGATGCACCGCGATCAGGTTGCGGCGCGCCAAGTCGGATGCCGGGCATACCAATTCGTCGATGTGAAGCGACCCTACATCCCGTCGGTTGCGACCGAACGTCCAGTTGTCATCTTCCTCAAGGATCGGTTCATCAGGTTGTTCGGCGGCCTTGCTGATACGCGCAAGGAACGTGGCCTCGTTCTCGTTCGGCCGGTTCAGCTTAAAGCGCAGATTGTGTGAGGCGTATCGGAACTTGGAACCTCTTGCCGGTTCGGACGGGTTCGGTTCGATGAATGTACTCAGCGTAACGCGCAGGCTCACCGGCGCATCGACCAATTTGCGCAATTCCGCGACCGGCCACGGCAACTGGAACACCTTCATCTCGTTATGAACATGCTGCGAGGAGGGTTTGTCCGCCTTTCGGTATGGCGTGATCGTGTCCTGAACCACAAGGGTCAGCGCATTGGAAGCGCTGCGGCGCGCGCGCTCTAGGTCCGGAACGCCATAGCCATAGCGCTTAAACAGCGGCGCGTAGTCTCCCTTGGCGGGGGTGACCGGCAAATGGCTCCTCATCTGAGGGGTCCAGCGTGCGGATGACACGAATAGAGCGCGGACAGTTTCGGGCCAAAGGTCCGGATAGTCAGACCAAAGCTCGGTCACGGCGCGCGCCGCCAGCGCCGTGGCGCCGCTCGTCTCACCGGTGGTGGTGAAGGCTCGCTGCGGGAACTGATGATCGGTGGTGAGGAGCGACAGCGCAGGATGCTTCATAGGTGGAGGGGCACCGTCGACCAGCCAATTGCCACCCTCGAAAACCACGTCGGGTTTGAGCGGCCAATGGGATGACCAGCTTGCCGTCCGCGATGATGGTGCGAGGTCGCCGACCGGCGCGAGAGGCGCGCCAAACTCGCCCGCCGGCAGTACATTCTTCTCGGTATAAGCTCCGACACAAATCGCGTTCCAGGCGTGGGCCGGCGATTCCACTTCGTGGTCCGGGTGATCGCAGACAGTCAGGTAGTCGTCGTTCCCGAATTGGTCCTGGTTGGTATTGCCGGCCGACACTAGGAGCAATCGCTTAATCTTCTTCTCGCCGGAAACGCCGGAGGTCAGCTGGTCGATTTCACTTGACCAGGACGTGGGGGCACCATCGTGGGGCGTATCATCCTCGGTGGTGCTCGCCATCGTAAATGTCCGCCGACGGTCGCCGGTGACCTCGGCAGCATTGATGCCATCGCGAGTAATCGCGCCCAGCAGATGGTGCGGATTGTGGCCTGCGTCCGGGATGATCTTGGCGGACTCGAGCCGATGACGAACATGAATGGGATTCATCGTCTGCAGCGCGGTCGTCAGATCCCCGAACAGAGCCAGGCCGGCGAGCTGCGTACCGTGACCAACGGGATCCTCAAGGCCCCACGCCGGATCTGCCGCATGACGGTCAGCGACGGCGAGCGCCGGAGCGATCAGCGGGTGCGCCCTGCTGACGCCGCGATCGAGCAATGTGATGTAGGTGGTGTCGGCACCGTCGTGGAACGTTGTTCTGCCCACGACGTCGTCCAACCAATCCACCTGCTCCTCGATCTCGAGTGCATCGAAATAGTCGGCCGTGACAGTCGGCGCTGCAAGCGCCCGAACGCCACCCAGCCGACGCACGGCCAAGGCCAGTGCCTCGCTGGTCGACGTTCCGATCACAACGATATCTTCGGGGAACTCCAAGCGGTCGGTGCTGATGACGACGCCATATTCGGGAGCGCCTGCGATGAACTGGGCAGCCTCTGCCTTGTCGAGCCAGATTTCCCAGGGCCTTGCGCCGTTTCCTTCGGGAAATTTTTGGGTGGGGCTGCGCCACAAGGCCCGCAATCCCGCCTCGATGATCGCACCGATGCTCTGCACGAGGTCGGCGTTGAAGGGTCGACCTTCCGACCCGTCCTTTTTCGTCCGGTTCTTCTCCCGAAAATCTTCGATCTTTTGACGGAGCTTGCTGATGCCCTTCTCGGAGGCGAAGACGGTGGCGCGACTAGTTTGCTCGTCGGCAGTAGCCGGCTCGACCCTCAGGAGTGTCAGGCCGCTGGCATCCAGGCCGGACGTCGCCATCACCTCTCCCTGGCGTCCTTCGACCTCGAGATAAAGGCCGGGCCGGTTGTCCGCTGCTACGTTGGGAAGATGGTCAAGTGCCTGGAGGAGAGCATGAGCATGGGCCGCCCGATCGGCAACGTCACTTGGCCTTTTTGACGACCCGCCGCCTTTGGCTTTGAAGACCTGCGCTCTTCCGAGACCCTGCAGGATGAAGTGTTCGCGATCCCTCGGCATTCCCAGCCATTCCCCCTATTCCATGTAGCGAGCGGCGTCGGTCCAGGGAGGCGATGAGGGCAGTGGTCTCGATGCGGTCCTGATTTGCCAATACCGTCCTTCTTGCGGCGTCTTCCGCTGCGGCAACAACATCGGCGGTCGATAAGCCTTCGGCACGATGTGTGACGTCGCCCCAGTCGACAGCGTTCGCCTCAAATCCGGCCAACCGCCGGCGCAGCGCCTTTTCAATCGCCGAACCAGTCGGCATCTCGTACGGCAGAACGAGGTCGAAGCGACGCAAGACGGCTCGATCGAGAATTTGCGGAAGGTTCGTGGTCGCGACAACAATCGATGGGCCTGTGTCTTCATCCAGGAACTGCAGGAAGGAGTTCAGGATGCGGCGGGCTTCACCAATATCGTTCTCAGCTCCCCGCGCCGCGGCGAGCGCATCGATCTCGTCGAACAGGTACACGCCCCGCGTGGTTCGAACCGCATCGAAAATCATGCGCAACTTTTGGGCGGTCTCGCCCATGAATTTCGTGATCAGCCCATGGAGCAGCACGGTGAAGAGCGGGAACCGCAATTCGCCGGCAAGCGCCGCAGCGCTTAGGGTCTTCCCCGTTCCTGGAGGGCCAGCTAGCAATAGTCGCCGGCGCGGCCGCAACCCCTTTTCCTCCAACCGCTCGCGCATGCGCGTTTCGGTGACGATATGGGCTAACTCATCCTCTAGGTGAAACGGAAGAATGACATCCTTGAGCCGCGTTGAGGGATAACTGGCGTCGAGGAAGCCTGCGAGGTCGCCTCGAGGCGCTGCCAACGGCGTTGGCCTTGCTGTAGCAGGCTTCTGCGGAGTTCGACTCGCTTCGGCCCATTGCCTGAGCTGCTCGGCAAGCCTGGTGTGTCCTTTCTGGCTCTCCGCGGCAGCAAGCTGCATAGCGAGATCGAAGAAGCGTTCTTCGTCACCTTCGGCATGACTCTTTACGAGTCCAATAAGTTGCTGTGCCGATGCCATGTTACTTCGCCTTCCAGAGCCCCAGGTAATTGCACCAAATCACCTGCAAAGAACTTTATATGTCTAAAAAGTTAATGGAAGGGCGCGACACCCGTTCCAAGCACGTTCAACCACTTTATTGCCGGACCTCGCCGGAGCCGACGCAATTTCCCGGGAAGCCGATAGCCTGCAAAAACGACTTCAATAGGAAGGGAAATGCGATCGGAGGCGACGATGGTACGCACGGATCATATCACTCCCCATGCCCTATACCGACCACGCCCCGTCATTTCCCGAACGCCGACCTCAGCAATGAGGTTCAGGGCGCCCCGCTGCGTTACCTTGGTTGCTTTCGCCACCATGTTAGCGGAGACCATTGGGCGCGCCAGAATGAGCTCGATCACTGCCGGCAAGCTGCTCGATGAGCGGCGGCCGTTCAGGCGACGAGTCATCTGTTCGCGCGCCTGCGCCAGGCGGGCAATTTCCTTCATGCCAATCTCGGCCGACGCCGACATTGCATCGAGAAAAGCAAGCAGTCGAGTTAAGCGGTTTGAGGATCGGCGCCGTTCCCTTGGCATGGCCTTCAGCCCGACATTAAATCCGAACAGGTGCGAGGCAACCTTTCCTCGTGCGCGAAAATACGCGCTGACCAGTTGGCTGCCGAGCCAATGCTGCCGCTGCATCGGTTCGAGCGACTCCCACGCATCCCAGAGCAACGCTGCGGTGAGCGTCGCCGGAAGATCCCCGGCGTCCCTTAGAACGCACTTCCACTGCGCCAGGCGGTCCTGCTCATCCCAGTCGGGATCTCGAACGATGAGATCGCCGACAATGAGTTCCTGACGACCGCCGCGTTTGCCGTCGGAAATCTTGTCGAGGAGGCGCTGCGAATGCTCGAGGAGAGCGTCGACGTTGGCGAGCTCTTGGGCCAGCGGATCGCCCTCGTCCATCAGGTCGAGATCTGTCGCCTCGACGGCCGGTGCCGCCCCCTCCCCTTCCCTGGACTGCTGATCACGATCCGCATAACCGGTGAGCGCCGCGATGCCCCTGTCGCTCACCGCCCAGTCGGCCTTCGCCCCGGCGATGCGCCGTCTCGCCCTGAGAATTCGGTGGGCGATCGTCAATTCGTGCGTCGGCGTCCGGACGTCCATGCGCGCATCGTGGAGAACCAAGTCCTCCACATGGACAAGCTCGCCCCCGACCCATGTCGCTTGGCACTTAATTAGGTTCTTCCTCAATCTGTGTGATTCAGCGGCAACATCCTGGCTCTCATCAGTTCTTGTCCGGCCCTGCCATACATTGCTCGCTTCAGAGTTTTGAGGCGGTTGATCTGCCCTTCGGCCTGACCGTTGCTCCAGGGGAGTTCGATTGCGTTTTTGACGGCATCGATATCCCGCCTGAGAACGCTGGCGAAACGCATGATCGCCGTGAGTTCGGTGTTGATGGCATCGTCGATCCATTCATCCAGCGCATCTGGATTCCTGCCGCGCAAGATTCCGTCGAAGCGCATGGCCAAGGCACGCATCTTGCGGAATGCTTCCGAACCCTGCTTCAAGGCATCGACCTTTCTTGATTGGCGGCTCGTCAGCAGGCCGCGCGGCTTGATGCACAGTGCAGCGACGACATCTGAGGAAATGATATGGCCATTGTCAGGATCACGGACAGGTTCCAAAACCTTCACCTCGGGTAGTGTCGCGTGTGGTCGGACGTTTTCGGCGTCGCGCCATACCTTGAGAAGGCGCTCCAAATTTGAACGGCTGCCAGTGTAGCCTCGGTTCCTGAGGTCGTGGAGCAGATGGCGTCCAAGACGGTTTCCATCTTTCCAGCATTCAGCCAGGAACGCTTCGAAATACAATGGTGATGTCGGGTTCAATGCGGCCCGGTTCCTATCCCTGGGTGCGGTTGAAGTCAGCCAATTTGTGACGCTCCGGCGCTCATAGCCAGTGCGTCTCGCAATCTCACTGTAGGTGAGGCCTTGCTGGCGTAGAGCATGTAGCATCTCGAATATTTCCCGGCGTGACTGTCGGTGCGCCAGACGAGCACGGCGATGTTGAGCATTGGTGCTGGCTATCGCGTCTTCCGACAATATCGGTCTGACGTTGGCATGACCGTAGAGGCTCATCTGCTCCTTGATCGCCGCCCTGAGATTTTGAACCAGATGAAAGCGATCCGCCACCTGTCTGGCCTGCGGCGCGCCCTCTCTGGCAGCCTGGGCATACAGGCCGCAGCGATCCCGGCTGACGACCTCAATAGAAGGGCGTTCTTGCAACCATGCTTTCGCACTACCAACGCTGCGGTCGTCCAGCACATCGACAACTGTTCGACGCTCGAGATCGACGATGATCGTGCCGTACCGTGTCGAGCGCCGCCAGCTCCAATCGTCGATGCCAACGACCCTTATGTCGGCATCCTGGCTTGAGATAGAAGCCCTTCGCTTTATCTGCCTAAGAATTGTATCGTCGCTCAACGGCATGCCGAGCCTGCTCATCAGAAATTCAGCAGGGCGGCCACCCATGCTGTGGCCGATCAAGTCTACAATTGCCGCCATCCGCGTAGTGCGGCGCGTATAGGGTGAAGCAATCTCGGGCAACCGGTCGGTGAAGGTTCGCCGCGGGCATTCTCGGTGTCTACATTGCCACCGGTTCAGTGCGAGCTGAATTTTCACGATTTCGCCCTGAACCGGCAAGTCTTGAAGGGTGCGCTTACGCCAACCGTGCCGATATTGGCTTCGCTTCCCGCAATCTGGGCAAATTCCGACTGGTTTCGCAACCGCGGAAACAACCCAATTCGCTTTGTCGAGTGAGATACCCAGAACGTTGACCCCGGGGCCGGGTGACCATTTCGATTTCGTGCGCATCCCCGCAGGTAGCAACTGCTGCGCTAAGGGTCTGTTAACCACACAGAATGAGGAAGAACCCTTAATTATGAGAATCACACCCAAGTGATTTCAGATACTTACGCCGGCACTTTATTTGCGAATGGGCAGTTAATTCGATAATGCGCATTGGCTTTTGTCACTTAATGTGAGAATACGGCTCGTGATGTTTCCTCGCGAGCCTGCCATGAACGATCGATTCCCCGACGAGATCGACGAAGTGCTTTGGGATGAAGCTTGCCGGCGGGCGGATGCGATCCGTGAATTCCTGGAGCGCAATCCAAACGGTGCGACCGCGGCAGAGGTTTCCGGGCTCGCGACTGAGATGAATGTCAGCCAGGCGACGGCCTACAGGCTGATCAAGCTGTTCCGCGCCGGCGGGACCGTTCTGTCTCTTGTCGATCGTAAGCGCGGACGACCTGAGGGGCATCGTACGCTGGACGAGAAGCGCGAGGAGATCGTCAGCACGACCATCAAGAGGTTTTACCTGAAGCGGACCCGACCGACGATCTCGCAGTTGGTGCGGGACGTGCAGACGAACTGCTTCTCGGTCGGACTGAAGCCGCCGCATCGCCGAACAATCGTCGCCCGCGTCAAGGATATCGACCTGCAGAAACGCGCAAAGCCGCGCGGCGAACAGAAGATCGTCACGGCGACAACGGCCGTTCCCGGATCATTCGAGGCCTCCCGTCCCCTGGCAGTGGTCCAGATCGACCATACCAAGGCCGACATCTTCATCGTTGACGAGGAGACGCGGCAGCCGATCGGACGGCCATGGCTGACGCTGGCGATGGATGTCTGCAGCCGGATGGTGACCGGTTTCTATCTCACGATGGAGGCGCCGTCCCGCCTTTCCACTAGCCTGTGCCTGCTACACTCGGTGTTCGACAAAACGGCATGGCTGCGTGACCGCGAGATAATGGATCCTTGGCCCGTCGCCGGTCTGCCGGACATGGTGCATGTCGACAACGGCCCGGACTTCCGTAGTCGGGCCTTCAAGCGAGGATGCCAGGACGCGGGCATCGCGATCGAATGGCGACCACCGGGTGAGCCGCGTTTCGGTGGTCATATCGAACGCCTGATCGGCACTCAGATGGGGAGGCTGCATCTCCTGCCCGGAACAACATTCAGCAATGAACAGGAGTTAGGCGACTACGACTCCAAGCGGCATGCGGCACTGACTTTGAGGGAGCTCGAGCGCTACATCGCTCTCGACATCGTGGGCGCCTACCATCAGTCGATCCACAGCAGCCTTGACCGGCCACCGATCGCGGTGTGGCGGGAGCACGAGGGCGAGATCCCCCTTCGGCTGCCGCAAGATCGAATGCGCTTCTGGCTGACGTTCCTGCCGGAGCAGGAGCGGACGTTGATGCCTGACGGGATTCATCTGTTCAAGCTGCGCTACTGGTCGCCGGCACTGAGCGCCGATGTCGGGCGCTCGGGCCGAAGATTGCTTGTCAAATACGATCCGCGCGACATGGCGCGCATCTTCGTCCGGCGGCCGTCGGGAAACTTCGTGGAGGCCCGTTATGCCGACGTGACCCTGCCCTCGATAACGCTGCACGAGGCACTGACCGCCCGGCGGACCTTGCGTGCAAAGGGTCGGAGCGAAGTGGATACCCGCGCCATCGTCCGCACCGCCATTGCACAGCGAGAATTGGTCGAGGCGGCAACCAACAGGACGGCAGCTGCGCGACGCGGGAAGGCTTCTTCGAAATCGAAGGTGGATGATCGGGGATTGGGCTCGCTCCGCGGCGTCGACTCCAGCAAACCTGTACCCTTTGTCGAGGATACAGATTGAGCTGGAGTGAATATGAACGATGAAATCTCCCACCTGACCGCCGGTGCCTCGGCGCTGCTTGCCGAAACCGACGAACGGCGCATTCGCGCGATACGATCACGCCGCTGGGTGCTGTACCCGCGCGCCAAGCAGGCGCTCGACCGGCTGAGCGCGCTGCTCGACTATCCGCGAGGCACGCGCATGCCCTCGGTCGCGATCTATGGCGACAGCGGCATGGGCAAGACCATGATCATGAAGCGCTTCCGCGACGAGCACCCGCCGAGCTTCAATCCGGTGACGGGCACGCTGAAGACGCCGGTCCTTGCCATGGAAATGACCAGCCGCCCGGGTGAGCGGCGCTTCTACGCCGAGCTGCTCACCCTACTCGGCGCACCGCAGCGGCCGCGCGCCGACATCGCCCAGATGGAACAGGCGGCGCTGCGCATCATGGAGGCCATCGGCGTCCAGGTGCTGGTCATCGACGAGGTGCACAACATTCTCGCAGGCTCCTATCGCGAGCAGCGCATTGTTCTGAACACTCTGCGCTTCCTCAGCAATCGTTTGCAGATCTCGCTGGTATGCTTCGGCGTCAACGAGGCGCGGGAGGCGATCAGCGGCGACGTTCAGCTTGCGCGAAGGTTCGAACAACTCACGTTGAGCAGATGGGCCGCGAACGAGCAGTTTGAGACCCTTGTGACGTCGATCCTGCGCAACACGCCGCTAAAACGACCTTCGGTGCTCACGCCGAAATCGCTGCGCCGGATCCTGCAGATTACGGAGGGCATCACGGCGAACATCTTCCTCATGATCAACAGCCTCGCGATCGACGCCGTCGAAAGCGGCCGCGAAAACATCACCGACGAAGCGATCGAAAGATGGGAGCCTGAATTCGATGCCGAGGCGGCCTTCGCATGATGGAGAACATGCCGCCCCGGCAGTTGCCGGTGCGGTTGTCACCCTATACCGACGAACTGCTGTCGTCGTGGATTAGCCGGCACGCTACCTTCTACGCGGTTCCACCACTCGTCATGCTTCGACATTGCCTGCCGGAAGTGCGCTCGGTACGTGCCGCCGATCTCCATGTGAGTGAAGATCAGGCAGTCCGCCTCGCCAGCATGTTCGCCATCGAACCGGCCGTCTTGCGTCGAATGACCTTCATCGATGTGCCGAAGTCATCGCATCGGCTCCTCGCAGCAAGACCAACGCAGTACTGCACGAGATGCAGCCCAGATGGTCCAGAACCGGCGCCAATCCTGCGAAGCCAATTGTCGGGATGGCGCATCACATGTCCTCTATGCGGTGACCTGCTTCGAGCCGAAAACGGGCGCGAAGTCCCCTCCCCTTTCGGCCAATATCGCCTTGCGGCTCGGCGCGGC
>VFQN01008729.1_pt1 | contig 10114 bp, 15 predicted proteins | sample 3512371 | NCBI WGS metagenome assembly VFQN01 (sample SAMN10412370, study PRJNA504923) | tailings metagenome | isolation source: Replicate 2 from Balatoc abandoned mine | place: Philippines: Itogon, Benguet | collected 2017-08-28 | reverse complement strand
TCACGCTGTGGGTGTCACGCTGTGGGTGTCACGCTGTGGGTGTCACGCTGTGGGTGTCACGCTGTGGGTTCAGCTGCAGCGGAGCGGTGCCCCGCCTCACAGCGGGGCGGCACAGCGCCTGACCAGCGCCCATTGCCCATACCGTGCACAGCCTTTGGACGCCCCATCGCAACGTGTTCCTTGATCGCCGCCGCAGATGCTCATGCCCGCGGTGTCGTGCTGCATGTCGGGCCCCGCCTGCGACGAGCTGGAGCTCATGCTGGACGTGCTGGTGTCCCCCGCCTCCGCCACCGCCGCCGCCACCACCGCCTCCGCCACCGCCGCCGCCACCACCGCCTCCGCCACCACCGCCTCCGCCACCACCGCCGCCGCCGCCTCCACCTCCTTCTCCATCTCCCAACCCCACCACGCCCAGAGCCTCACTGGCGTGCTGCCCGCCGCCGTAGGCCGCTCCGGATCCCGGGCCCACATGTCCGCCTCCGGGCTGGGTAACACAGGCCTTCCCAGCGGCTCTACCCGGACCGTTGCCCAGCAGCCGCTTGCAACGGCCGCCTCGCCGTTCCTGGTTCGGGGCTCGTCCCGGGCATCCAACAGTGCAGGGATGGGACTGGGGCCGGGTGCGAAGGGCGCTGGTGGCGGGGCCGCCAACGGGGAGCTGTTGACGCTGGTGGGCAGCATGGGCGGCGTGGTGTCGGAGGCGGGGCTGGCGCAGCAGGCGAACGCGAGCGCCAGCAGCTTCTCGCGGGACCTCACGGGTGCGTGCTGCGTGTCTGCGGATCTGTTGCCAGCAGCCCTGCACATATGCGCGCGCTGCCAAGGTTACGTGTGTCGCGGGTAATGTTGGCCCAGCTGGGTGCTAACGCACCTGGCCTGGCCACAGCTGCTAGCCGCACCAGCCCAGCACGTGCCCAGCCCTGCGAGTATCCTTATACCGCGTCAACCGAAACGTGTGATGTGCAGCAAGCCCATGTTCCTGCCCTGTTCGTGACACGCCTCTTTGTCGATTTGTGCGCAGGGGCCGTGCCCGTGCCGTACGTGGACTCGACCCAGAGCCCGTGGAGCCCCTTCACGGCCACGCTTCAATCCAGCACCCTGTCCCCCACCGCCGACTACCTGCCCAGCAACAAGAGCCGCTTCGCGCCCGACAGCCCCTTCCAGGGCTCCCTCTCCGCCCTGCCACAGAGCCTCAGCGCCCGGGGCTTGGACACCTGCACCCTGCGCCGCAGCGCCACCGGGGGCATACCCCACGACGCGCCGGCGACCGGCAGCTCCCGCGCAGGCGCGCACGCCAGCGGCCACGTGTCAACCGGCACAACCGCCACCAGCCACCACGGCATGCTCCACAGCAACAGCTTCCACCCCGTGCGCCACTTGCGCCCGCGCAACGCGCAGACCGCCACCGGCATCACGACCCGGTGCCTGGCCTCCTCTTCCTTCGTTGCTTCCCGGGACACGCTGGAGCTGGCGCTGGTGGGCCGGCTGCCGGGCAGCGGAACGGTGGGCGGCGGGCGGCTGCTGGGCCGCACGTGTAGCGTAGCGGACGAGTTCCGGAGCGCGGTGCTCATGCGCGCGAACCCGTCGGACCTGGCGCCCGCCATGTCCACCGACGTGGTGGCCGACTCGGTGACGGTGGTGCGCAGCAACATGGAGTACTTTGTGTCGTCCTTTGCCAACAAGTTCAAGACCGGGGAGCTGGGCGTGACGTGAGTGGGAGGGGGCGTGGGGGCACGGGGGCGCGTGCGCGCGTGGGTGTGCTTGCGCAGAGTAATTTGTAATAGCAGCACCCCGGCTGCGCCCCTGGTGAGCGCTGGTGCGCCCCTGGGCTTATCAGTTGGTGCAGATACCTGATGCTCCAAGGGTTGAATCCACGCCGAAGGGGTAAAATAGGCACATGTAAGCACTGGAAAAGCGGCTGCCATGAGTAAGTTACTTGTACAACTAACGGCGATCATCATCTGTCTCCGAACCACGAACGCAGGCCGACGCACGCGGACGACGACATCCGCAACCTGCGGCTGCTGCGCGTGCTGGGCACCGGCGGCTGCAGCACCGTGTACGCGGGCACCCTGCACGGGCTGGAGGTGAGGGGTGTGCATTTACGTGGTTAAGAAAGGGACGTGCACGGCGGTGTGAGTGTGCGGCTATCCGCACATAACGGAGTTTTAGCCGCTGCTTTATCTTCTTACCAATGCGCCCACGCGCCGCGAGCACATGTGATTGCGAGCACATGGGCTCGACACCAAACGGATGTTTGCCTTGCCGATGCTCCCCAGGTTGCTGTCAAGGTAATGGAGCCAGCCGCCGACGCAGACTCGGACCCCGCCGCCAACAGCCCCACCGATGAGGCGCCCAACCGTACGGCACAGGTGGGCGTTACGCAGGCGGGGTGTACGGCACGGCGCCGTACGGGTGTATCACTGCAGCATGCTAGGGCCTACGACAGCGAGGCAGTCCACAACCAACAACCAATGAGCGGGCTAGCCGGCGAGGGGCCTTACGCAAGGCGTCGTGGCGGCGTGAGTAGCATCTTGCCTGACGTGGTTGAGGACTGTAGCAACAACTCAGGTGCATGCTGGGCCTTATTTATACACCCTGCTTCCACCTGACTGCCTCCCTGCTATCGCGCTGCAGCAGCCCTCCTCCCCCCACGGCGGTGGCGGCGGCACCGAGGGCGGCGGCGCGCCCGACGGCAGCACGAGCACGGCCATCAAGTCGCTGAACGCAGCAGCACGGCAGGCGCAGCTGCGTGCGCTGATGCGCGGGGCGCGCGAGCTAGCGGTCATGAGCGGCGTCAGCCACCCGCACATCGTGCAGGTGAGGGCATGGGGCCTGTGTGTTGACAGGTGCTGTGTGTTACGACTGGCCAGCATGTGTGGCACGCCTGCGGCCTACTGCTTCACCTGGTTTCAGCCGCCCTCACAGCGCGGGCTGTCGTGTCAGGACCCTGCAGAACTGCAGCTGACGCCTTTCTCCAACCAGTGCTGCCAGGCCCAGCCAGCGCTGCTCTCTGTTTAGCTGCAGCTGCCTCCAACAGCCTGTGCCCTGCGTCACCAACGGTCCTTGCGCGCTTGCTGACACGCGTGCTTCTTACACCCGGTGGCACTGCTGACGCCCTCAGATCTACACCTACCACACGCGTGTGCTGGTGGAGCAGCCCGAGGAGGAGGAGCGCAGCTCGTCCGTGGCGGTGGCGGTGGCGGAGGAGGACGAGGGGGCCAAGGTGCTGCCGCGGCTGACGCCCGTGCCGCAGAGTGTGGACGCAGAGACGCTGACGGGTGAGAATAATTCCATTTTTGCACACATAAAGATATTTATTCAATACTTTATTGCTGACGCTATGAAGTAATGCTAGTTGCAGAGACGCGGAAGGGTGAGGGCACCGCGCGTGCGTGCTGTGCCACCGTCCACTGCCCTTATGGGCTACGTGGTGCATCGCGCGATTCCTGCACGGCTGCGGGGGTGGTCGCACAGGCGCTTCCTTTGGGCTCGCTGTGCTAATAACTTGTGAAATGCTTTCAGAGGTAGCACCGTGTGGCGCGGAAGCCAGCAGCGCCCGTGCGCGCTCCTCGTTTTTCCACGCTCATCCCCAGAAGCTGGGACCCTAGTTTCGCGCACTTGCTCAAAGGTGTGCGGCGCCCATAGCCCAACTGTCCTCTGACCTCGCATGCCCCCCTGCCTTCTGCCCCCTGCCGCACCCCGCAGCCCCCCTGCAGTGCGTGGTGGTGATGGAGCAGTGCGACGTGGGCAGCCTCGCAGACGCACTGGTGAGCGGGGGTGGTGGTGGAAGCAACCCCAAGTGCGAGGGAGTGTAGCGGCTTGTACGGCAGTAATTAGGTAGAAGCCTAGCAGTCCGCTTGCGCTTACCCACAGTCCCACACCCGTCGAACCATATGCCCTTGACCCACACGCCGACAGCGCGCTCGAGGCACTGCCTGCCAGCGCCTAGGTCTGACTCCGCACCCACACCCCGAAACGTGCTGAACGCGTGCGCCCAAAACCCAACCTCGTCTACACACAGGACGACGGCACGTGCCAGGCGGTGCCCCTGCCACAATGTCGCCACTGCGGCCGATAACAAGCAACTAGACACCCTTCTCTCAACCCATATCCTGTAATCCCGCTCAACCCACATCCTGTAATCCCGGCCACCTAACCCACAGGACAACGGCATGTTCCAGGCGGTGCTGCGCTGCAACATCACACAGCGGTCGATATCTTAACCCACACCCTGCTAACCCACACCGCTCACCTAACCCACAGGACAACGGCATGTTCCAGGCGGTGCTGCGCGCCGCGGAGCGAACCGCCCGCCGCGCCGCCCCCAAGCGCTCCCAGACCACCACACAGCTGGGCGCGCGGCAGCAGCAGCAGCAGCTGCTGCCCACTGCCGGCTCCGCCACAGGCATCGGCAGCCACGGCGGCGGCGGCAGTACCACCTCTGGGCGGCAGCTGGCGCAGCAGCTGCAGCTGCAGGGCGCGTCGTCAGCATCCTCGTCGTCGCTCAGCGGACTGGCCACGGGAGGAGGCGGTGGTGGCGGAGGCGGGTCGCAGCACGCCGGCGCCATGCACTGCATCTACCGCACGCTGCTGGAGGTGGCGTTGGCGCTGCGCTTCCTGCACAGCAACAAGCTGGTGGGTGGTGGGTGCCTCGACGGGTTGGGGTTGACGTGCCTGTGCGGGGTTGGGCCCGCAGCTGCGGCGGGGGCGTGGCGCTCGCTGCATCCCTGGTGACTCGGTACTTCGCTGGACCGTTGGTCGCATGTCTCCGTGCTTTTGCGTTGCGTGACCCTTGTGCTTTGCGTGCGTGCGTTGCGTCCTGGCCACATGTCCGCACGCTTTGCTTTTGTGCGAAGTTTTGGCGTTTGGTTGTTGTGGCGACTAGACCAGTGTCAGCCTTTGCTCTCTCCCGCACCGCCTGGCAGTGACGCATGCCATGGGTGGACTGCATTCCATTCAGTCGCAGACTACCGTATGCACATGGCCCAGTCTTCGCCTATGCACGTGTCGCCCTACTCCGCCCCACCCCACCTTAACCCACCCGTCAGGTGCACTGCGACGTCAAGGCGGCCAATCGCCTCGACGCTGCGCCCGCACACGTGTCAACCCATCCCGCCCCACCTGTCCCCCATCCCACCTTAACCCACCCGTCAGGTGCACTGCGACGTCAAGGCGGCCAACGTGCTGCTCAAGAGCTCCATCAGCGACCCACGGGGCTTCACGTGCAAGCTCACAGACTTTGGTGAGGCCCATGTGTCGTAGCGTCGGAGGCTTTCCGCCCTGCCCCCCCGCCCTCGCGTTACTAGTACTTAGTTCCCCGCCCTCGTGCACGCCCCACGCTGCTGACTAACGTACTAAACAGCGCACGTCAAGTGCTCGCATGTACCCTTCCCAGCTTCAGTCCCCTGCTGGCAATCCCTGACCACCTGCCCCTGACCCAACCATGAGCATCGGTGTGGCCCTGGACTCCCCATGCCTGCCCATCGTTCAACTCCTTGACCTTGCCCCTACCTGCCCCACCGCAACACCCCCTGCCCCAGGCTTCGTGACGCTGCTGGCGCAGAAGGAGCAGGGCGACGCACCCACGCTGAAGCAGCAGGAGCCAGTGGGCACCCTAACACACCTGGCGGTAGGGCGGGCGTGTGGGGGCTGGGGCGCCGCCAATGAGGCGGGTCAAGCCTCAAGTGCACTCGCAGAGTAAAGGAGAGAAGCAGACGCAGTGCGAGACTTGGAAACGCTGTACAGGAAGATTTGTGCGCCGTACTGACGACGCGGACCTGCTGACCTGAGCGCACTGCTGCCCCTGCCTCCGCCGCGCGCAGCCCGAGACCATGATCCCAGGCTCCAAGCTGGACCAGGTGCGTATTTAAATATTAAAGAATACGTACTAAATACATATATATATATATAATTCATGATCCCAGGCTCCAAGCTGGACCAGGTGTGTACTTATTAAGGGGTCGGGTACAAGGGGAGGGTCCGAGGGCGCCATGGTCCTCCGGACAAAACACCCGCACCAGGCTTGTGGCTGCCGGGCAGCTGCTGTACCAGTAGAAGGTGATCGTCGTTTTATACCATGGAAAGTCCTTTGTGTACGCTGACCACGGTGGAACGCGCCACTCAGTCTGGCCGCGCGCACGCACAGCGTGCGTCCACACTGCGCGCTGGCTGTTCATGTTCTGCCGTTTGACTGTGCCTGGTGCATGCAGAACTTGGATGTACGTACGTATCAAGTGTTACATACGCACGTGTAACTTGTTCCACACGCAGAGCGTGGACATCTACGCGTTCGGCATCTTCATGTGGGAGGTCTTCACGCAGAAGGCCCCTTATCAGGATTACGCCGGAAACGGGTTCGCGGTAAGCAGGTCACTACTGCCCTAGCAGCTGCCGTACTGCAGAGCCCCATGGTCGTTGCTGATGCTCCCTTTCCATGCATTCGCCAAGCATGTATGCGGACTAAGAGCAGTGAGCATTGGACAAAGCGCTGCCCAAGTTTACGGTGCTTTTCGCTGCTCCTCAGGACCTGCCCATCCGTGTGGTGCGGGACGGCGTGCGACCGGCCTTCCCTTCCGGCACCCCGTCCGGCTACAGGTGGGCGCGGGTACAAGGTCACACCTGGTCACCCGGTCACCGCAACACGTGCACCTGGCCCTCAGCGCGTGCTGATGTAATAGCCTCACATAGTCACCGCCGCACGGATCTGCGAGGTGCAGCAGCACCCCTCGCCCCTTCGCCCGTCGTTGAGGCCGCGATGAGCTCGGACCCCTGTCACTGACGGACAGCCCGTGCGCACAATCGTGACGTCATTAGCAGCTTGCCTGCTTGCCACGTGGGCTCCGGGCGGTAACGGTACGTCGTCTCCTAGGACGACGAGGCCGTGCGGCATTTCCTGCGCTCGTACGCACGCATCGTGCCACGTGCCACGTGCCTGTGACCCACGCGTCGGTCTGCCACGTGCCGCGTGCCGCGCAGGCAGCTGGCCGCCGCCTGCTGGAGCGGCATCCCCGCGCGCCGGCCCAGCGCCGCCGCGGTGGTGACGCAGCTGCAGCGCATGATGGAGGGACTGGACTTCTAGCTGCGTGTGTGTTGACACATGTGCACGCAAGGCACGTGCCGCGTACGGTGCGTGTACAGCTCCCGGATGCCGCCTTGCGTGAGGACTGGAAGGTGGGCCTTTTGGACCGGACAGGGCCTTGGTGCGGAAGAGGACGGAGGGCTGCCCTAGGGCAGATCGTTGCTGTGTACCGGACCTGGCAATCAGGGGTGCTTCCGTCGAAGTCAAAAGGCGCTGTGGGGAGTGGGACGTATGGGGCACCCCACCAGGGGCTAAAGCCGCATGCGGGGCGTACTGTCCTGTGTGTCGCAACCTGTCGTGGTTGTGTATCGAGACTTCGTGAAGCTGCGGGCCGCCGGCAGCGCACTCGCTGCCTGCTAAGTTTGCACGTGAGCGTACGGGGCTTTCGGCTTGGTCAAACGTGGCCTGGTTGCAGGCAATTTTGCAGGGTGACCAAGGACGCTGAGAAGTGACAACATGCATGCATGCGTTGTTACCCTGGTGGTCCCCTGGGGACTGGGGCGCGCGGATGTCACTATGTACACGGTGCAGTTTGCTTGAGAAGCATTGAGGCGATCGCACGGAACACATGCACCTTTGGCTCTCCAAGCCTCAAAAGCGTGTCGCGAATGGCTCTTTTTGGTCTACTTTCCACCATAATTGCGGCTCATCTAGGGCCAAGGAGCACGTAGCTGGCGTTTGGGAAGTCTCGGACCTACGGCTAGGAGTGTGTACATGGGGACATGCTAAGTGGTTGCATGTTGTGCACGCACCGATGCGCACGTTCAGCGCATATCCTGTATGGGGATGTGATGGGGATGTGATGGGGAAGACGAGCCTCCAATAGTATGCAGGTAATGGCACTTGCCGGGCAAGCTGTCTTTGCCACATGTACGACAATCCTGAACGGCACGTGGCATGTTTGGTACGTCTGCTGGGTCTGCTGGGCATGGTTGGCTGGCTGGTTTGCTAGCTCGCACCATTCGATTACGGTGCAGCTGGTGCAGCTGTGGCAAGAAGTGCACCTGCTTCTTGTTCCGTCCTGGGCGGCTGTGGACGAGTTGCGCGCTTGGTTGGGGATGTAGTACAAATCCGTACGGGTGCGAGCACAAACCATTGAGTACCGAGTGCGGTTTGGAAGCTATGCAACGGTTGCGGGCTTGCTAGCCTGTCCCGACTTTGATTTGTGTTGCCGAGTTGCCCTCATGGATGGCTATCCATCAAGCAGGCTATGGGTTTAGTGTGGTTAGGCCTGCGTGCGTTTACTTTAGGGCACGGTACTCACCAAACAAAATCCTAAACTACATGTCGGAATGACCGGCCTTTAGGGCTGCTTGCTGCCCTGTGCTTTGGGCAGCGTGCGATGGATCCTGATGTGCGCGTGCGTTATAGTGCACCTTGCTGAATGTTTCGTGCAATCGAGGTCATCATATGACAGACGTACCGGTAGGTATCTGGAGCTACATGCTTGCTTCACGCTCCGCGCAGGGCTCTGCCCACACTATGATGATTCGGGTTTGCTAATGCAGGTATTGGAGGGAGGAAGACGTATGGCGAACTGGTATGGCGAACTGCGTCTGCGTGCGACGTGAGACAGGGAGCGAGCGGACCCACCTTGATGGTAGGGGTCTAGGTTGTTGATGCAGCGGAGCGGAGCGTCATGCTTACGGGACATGCACGATCGAGGATTGGCAACAAACGTTGCAGAGCTGGATCGAAGTGCGGACTAGTGGCAGCTTGGGGGTAAAGCCCCAAGGATTAGGAGTGGCTGCGCACGGCTTGCAGGGCCCTGGTGCTGGTAATGCAGCGCGTATCGTGGCAGGCGGTGCTGTGTTGTGAGTTTTATAAGCTTTTATGGAGGGCGAAGAGTTTGAGGGCCAAGCCGTAGGCCTGGGGCTGCGGGCGAGCGGCGGTGTGGGGTCAGGGTGTGCGGCTCAGGGTTTGGGTGTGGGGCCGCCAGGAGTCGGCACAGGGCAGGATATGTTGTGGGTTTGGGGCAGCCGGGCCGCACAAGGGTACATCAACCGTATGCTGTCTCGCAGCTGCGATACTGTGTGCAAGGGTAGCAACGTGTGCGCCCAGCCCGGTGGGTGTGCACGCCGCACGCACACGTGAGCTGTTGGGTGTTTGGCGGCGAGCTGTGCAGTTTGCGAAGGTCGTTGAGGTGCGTTCTCGAGGTGCCTTCGCTTTCCTCAAGTCCTCTGTGTCCTTGGTGCACTTTAGCTCTCGGAGTTCTGATGCATGCCGCAGGTAGTGGTGTACGGTGGTGCTGCGGTTGGTGCTGCAGGCGGTCGTGGTGCTGCTACAGGTGCTGGGGCTGGGGCTGGGGCTGGGGCTGGTGCTGCAGGTGGTGGCGTACGGTGCGAAGGGCTGCGGCATCCAGTGGGTGCCCGGTGGGTGTGCATGCAACTAACGGCCCCTTGCCTTGTCCGTTTGGACATGTGGGACGCTGAAAGCTGAGCCCCCACGTGAGGAACACTGTGACTGCGATTTGCTATGTAGGTAGGCAGATATGTGGTGTACGGATCATGCTTTCATATAGCCATGGTGAAGCATGCGGTTGGCCGGCGTGCTTGCTTATTTACATCCATGGTGCGTGGTGCGGCGGCTACAGCCCCGCCCGGATACTGTGCAGGGCGGCACGTGCTTTGTGTTTCCCAATGCTCTACTGCTTTTTGCCTTGGCGTACGAACATCACCTGTGGGTCGGCTAGGGGCTACGGCCCGGACCACGTGTCTGTGTGCGGGCGTGCTTCATGTGTCACAGAGGGATGTGATACGTCCCTGTACTGTCGTGGTGCAGGACACAGCTCTATGTTTTTGACTGACTGTTGTCGGGCTCTGTAGCTTTTCAGCAGGCTGCCGATGTGCTTGTCCTGGAGATGTTGCTATGTGTGTGGGAGGCTGTGTGGGGGACAGCCGGGGGCATCTTTCCATGCCTTGATTGGAACGGATCGGGCAGACGGGGCTAGTGTTGGTGGAAGGTCCGAAGGATTGTCAGTCAGTCAGTCAGTCAGTGTTACACGGCGAGGGTTCTCCCCTCCGCAAGTGCAACGACCCA
>VFQN01008728.1_pt1 | contig 10116 bp, 11 predicted proteins | sample 3512371 | NCBI WGS metagenome assembly VFQN01 (sample SAMN10412370, study PRJNA504923) | tailings metagenome | isolation source: Replicate 2 from Balatoc abandoned mine | place: Philippines: Itogon, Benguet | collected 2017-08-28 | reverse complement strand
GCGGGGTGCGCAGCTCGTGGCTGACGGAGGCGACAAACTCGTCCTTCACCTGCATCGCCCGCACCAGATCGGTGATCTCCTGGTAGGACAGCGCGGCGCCGAGTCGCTCGCCCGACGGGCCGCGCACCGTGCGCGCCGAGGTGGAGAACGCCAGCCGCGTCTGGGGATCACTGCCGACCCAGTAGGCGTAGTCGTCGAACTCCTCGCCCTGCACGGCCCGGTAGGAGGGCATCTCCTCGCGGGTCATCAGCGTCTTGCCGTCGAGGTGGTAGACGTGGCCGAGCTGCCCGGCCGCCCCGTCGTGGCCGTCGGGGAACGGCACGAGGAGCGTCTCCGCGTGCCGCCGGTTCATCCGCTCGTAGGTGCCGTCGGGGCCGATCAGCAGCAGCCCCACGCTGACCGTCTCGAAGATCGCCTCGAGGGACTGCCGCTCGCGCTCGACCTCGGCCGTGGCGGCCTTCAGGCGCTGCTCGTAGGCCCGCTGCTCGGTGACGTCGAGGATCTGCGAGATGAAGTGCAGCGGCTCCCCGTCGAGGCCACGCACCAGCGCCACCGACAGGTCGCCCCAGACGACCCCGCCGTCGGCGCGGAGGTAGCGCTTGCGCAGCCGGTAGGAGTCGATCTCGCCGGCGAGGGTCTGGTGGAAGTGCTCGAGGTCGACGCCGAGATCGTCCGGGTGCGTCAGCTCCTGAAAGCTGAGCGTCATGAGCTCGGCGACGTCGTAGCCGACCATGTCGGCGAACGCGCGGTTGACCATGAGCAGGCCGCCGTCGAGGCCGACCAGGGCCATCCCGATGGGGGAGTGGTGCAGCGTCAGACGCCACAGATCCGCGCTCTCGCCGATCGGCAACCTCCACCTCCCTTCCAAGCGAGCACCACCGTAGGCGACTCCCAGCTCAGATCACGCCAGCGGCTCGCGCCGCGTCGGCGTACGCCGTCGCCAGGGTAGGGACGGTCTCGTGGGCGTTGAGCCCGCTCGGGTTCGGCACCACCCAGAGTTCGGCGCCGGCCAGCGGATCCGGCTGGCGCCCGAGGGCCGCGCGGCGTACCCCGAAGGCGGTCCGGTACGCCGTGATCCCGGCGATCGCCACGACGCGGGGAGCGGTGCGCCGTACGGTCTCCACGAGCTCGGCGCCGCCGACCCGGAGCTCGTCGTCGCCGAGTTCCGAGGCCCGCGCGGTCGCCCGGCGCACGATGTTGGTGATCCCGATGCCGCGCTCGCGCAGCCGGGCCCGGTCGTCGTCCGTCATGCCCTCCGAGGGGCTGATCGGCTGGGTGAGGATCCCGGCCAACGAAAGGGCCGGGTAGAACCGGTTGGCTGGGTGCGCGAAGTGCGTCTGCGTGGCTGCGGTCCACAGGCCGGGATTGATACCCACGAAGAGCAGGCGCAGGGCGGGGTCGCCGGGGCCGGGCAGCAGGTCGGGGACCTCCGCGTCGCGGTAGGACTCGAGCTCGGCGCGGGTGAAGCGGGCCACGACGGCAAGCCTCCCACGAGCGGCGCGGTGTGGAACCCGTGGTCGGGGGATACCGTCCGACCAGCATGCGACGCACTCTCGGGACCGCCCTGCTGGTCGTCGTGCTCGCGCCGGCCCTGTTGGTCGGTTGCGGCGACGGCAGCGGGACGACCGACGCCTCTGACGGCGGCTCCGGTGCCGACTCCGCGCCGCCCGTCACCCAGGTCGACCTCCTGACCGGACCCTCCGCAGGTGGCGCCGTCGCCGACACCGCGACCGAACTGCCCGACGAGGAGGCGGTGCGGGAGTACGCCTTCCAGTTCCGCAACGAGCTGCTCCAGCGCGAGATCCTGCACGCCGCCGAGCGGGTCGAGGTCCCCGAGGGTCAGCAGCTTGCCGCAGCGGTGGTGGCCGTCGGCTGCGAGGTCCCGACCGAGGTCGTCGGCACGTCGGAGGCCGACGGGGTACGGGTGGCCGCGACGATGCCGCCACCGGAGAAGCGCTGCCTGGTGCCGATCACCAGCGTCGCCCTGATGCTGGTGCCGGCCTGACGCACCTCAGCCTGCATTCACCGGTTTCCGGCTGCTGCGCGCCACCATCCGGGCGCCCTGGCGGCGTCACCGACGCTCGACGGACAACCAGTACGACGCTCGCGCCGGTTCCTTGCCAGCGCACCCGCCTGGTGACGCTCGCGACGCCGCAAATCGGTTAATCCAGGCTCAGCGCCGCGCGCGGGGCGCGCGGTAGGTCACCTCGAGCGCGTTGGTGACCCGGCGCTCGGCCTTGTCGGAGGGGGCGTTGAGCACGGTGCTCACGCCGCCGGGAGGTGTCGCGACCATCGTCGAGGAGCCGCCACCGTCGAGGTTGAGCGCCTCGTCGGCGCCGAGGTCGATCATCAGGTTGGCCAGCTCGAGCATGGTGTAGCCGCGGCTGACCGAGCTGCGGCCGTCGATCACCAGCAGGAGCACCTTCCCGGTGTCGCGGTCGATGCCGACCGCCGTCCGCGGGTGCAGCGCGGTGTTGTCGACCACCGTCACGATGCCGTCGTCGACGAGCATCTTGTTGCCGGAGATCGCGACCCGCGGCTTGCCGTAGAGCCACGCGCTGGTGCGCACCCGCATGCCCGGCTTCAGCTTGCTGAGCTGCTTGGCGCCGGTGCCGCGCCCGATCAGCAGCCGGCCCTTGATCTCGACGTTCGGCTTCAGTCCGAGCCGCACCCGCTCGACCTTGCCGCCCTTGACCCAGACCGCCTTGATGCCCTTCTTCTGCCCCTGCGTCATCTGGTAGCCCGCGGTCTTGCCGAAGGTGCGGGTGTAGAGCCCGACGCTGTTGGCCGGGACGGACGGCTGGTTGAGGCCGGTCACCGCGATATCGGGATGGTTGAGCACCCGCACCGTCATCGGCAGCTCGCCGATCTGCGGCCGCCCACGACGGTCGAGGTAGAAGGAGGAGTTCCAGCCCGAGCTGCGGCCGTGGAGCAGGCCGCGTTGCCGGTCCTGACCCAGGCCGAGGGGCGCGCCCGTGCGGCCGATGTCGTAGAAGTCGCCGTTGACGCCGGCGACGGCCTTGTCGATCGCGAGGATGTCGCGGACCGTCTTGACCCGCCGCGCCGTGCCCGCGTCGGCGTAGTCGAGGCGGACGCCGGGCGCCCGGGGGTCGATCGTGAGCAGGTGGGCCTGCGCCGTGCCGCGCACGTCGACCTGCGCCCACTGCGAGTAGACGACGCCGGGCACGACCTGCCAGGTCGTGCCCTCGATGCGGTACGTCCGCGTGCGGCCGAAGATCTCCGGCGCGATCCAGCCGGGCTGGTTGTCGGAGGTGTGCTGTGGACGCGGCGTGCGGTCCGCCGCGGACGGCGTACGGCGCTCGTCGCCCGTGTTCGGGCGCTCGCCGGCCAGGGCCGGAGCGGCCCCCGCCAGGAGACACGCGGCCAGCCCTGCACCCATCAGCACCCGAAGTCGCACCTGCCCGATAGTAGGCCGCGGATGGGCGCGTCCCCGGAAGTCAGGCCCGTGTGTCTCTACTCTCGGCCGGGTGGGCGAGCCATGGAACCTGTTCGTCGAGGGCGACAACCTCGATGTGCTGCCCACCGTCCCGGCGCTGCTCGGCAGGCCGGTCGACCTGGTCTACATCGACCCGCCGTACAACACCGGCAACGACTTCGCCTACCGGGACGACTTCCGCGCCGACGGGTCGCGGCGCAGCCGCCACCAGGCGTGGGTGGCCATGATGCGACCTCGGCTGGAGGCGGCCCGCGCCGTGCTCTCCGACGAGGGCGCCATCTTCGTCAGCATCGACGACAACGAGGTCGCCCACCTCCGGCTGCTTCTCGACGAGGTGTACGGCGAGGAGAACCTGCTCGCCCAGGTCGTAGTCAACCTCAACCCCAAGGGCCGCCAGCTCGGCAAGGGCTTCGCCACCAATCACGAGTACCTCCTCGTCTACGCCAAGGACGCCCGGCGCACGGCACTCGACGCGAGCAGCCCGGACTCCGTCGACGAGCGCGACTTCCCGCTGGTGACCGACGACGGCCGGCGCTTCCGGCACCTACCGCTGCGCAACACCAACAAGAAGTTCAACCCGCTGACGGCGCGCACCCTCCACTTCGCGATCTGGGGCGACCCGGAGACCGGGCGCGTGAGCACCGCGCCGTTCGCGGGCGCGCAGGAGATCGATCCCGTCTTCGGCGACGGAAGCCCGGCGGTCTGGCGGTGGAGCCGGCCGCTGATCGAGCAGCGCCCCGACGACCTCGTCTGTCGGGTCGTGAAGGGCCGCGCCGGCGAGCGCGTCGACGTCTTCCAGCGCGACTGGCTGCACCGTGACGTTCCGGGCGGGCGGCGCAAGAAGCTGCGCACGATCTGGCTGGCCGAGGAGGTCGGCTCGACCGACACCGCGGTGGCCGAGCTCAAGGAGCTGGTCGGCCACGTCTTCGAGTCGCCCAAGCCGACCGGCCTGGTCCGCCGCATGCTCGGCACGATGCCGGACGACGTCCTGGTGCTCGACTTCTTCGCCGGCAGCGGCACCACCGGGCACGCCGTCGCCCTCCAGAACGCCGACGACGGCGGCACCCGTCGCTGTCTCAGCATCAACTCCGCCGAGCCGACCCGGCCCGGCTCCAACGCGCGCGCCGCCGGGCTGCTGACCGTCGCCGAGATCACCCGCGCGCGACTGCGCGCTGTCGCCGACACCGTCGGCGGCGGGTTCGAAGAGCTCTAGGGTGCGGCCGCCCGCTCGAGCGCGCTGAGCTCGTCGTCGAGGTGGGTGAGCAGCCGCTGGAGGTGTGGCACCGTCCGGCGACAGCCGATCAGGCCGAAGGCCAGCCTGCCGTCGTACGACGTGCAGGTGATGTTGAGGGCCATGCCGTTGATCGGGATGGAGAGCGGATAGGTGCCGGTGAGCTTGGCGCCGTTCCAGTGGTGCGTCGTGCGCGGACCCGGCACGTTGCTGATCACCAGGTTGTACGGCGGCCGCACCACGCCCTCGACGCGCAGCAGCGGGGCGAGGATCGCGGGCGCCTGACCGAGCGCGCTCATCGCGAGGATCTGGGCCGGGGTCATCGACGACAGCGCCCGCTTGCCGGTCGCCATCGAGGTGTGGATCGTGATCAGCCGGTCGACGGGGTCGGCCAGGTCGGTGCCGAGCTGGCACATCACCGAGCCGACCGCGTTGCCGCCGTCGGTCGAGGCCGCCTGCGACTGCTTCGCGTTCAGGCCCACCGGCACCATCGCGACCAGCGGCGCGTCCGGGAGGGCGCCGAGCTCCTCGAGGTAGGCACGCACCGCGCCGCTGCACATCGCGAGCACGACGTCGTTGATCGTGGTGCCGGTCGCCTTGCCGACGCCGCGGAGCCGGGCGATCGGCCAATCCTGGGCGGCGAACCGGCGCGACCCTGTGATCCGTTGGTTGAAGATCGTCCGCGGTGCGTAGAGGGAGATCGCCGAGGTCTCGTTGCGCACGCCCTTCTCGAGGGTGCGCGCCAGCGCCCCTGGCAGGCCGGCGGCCTCGGAGGCGATCGCCAGGGCCGAGCGCACCGTGCGGGTCGGCATCTGTGCGAGCTCGGCCTCCATCTCCGCCGCCCGCCGTACGACGGTCCGGGCGTCCCACGGCGCCGGCATCGACCGCCGGTCCCGGTCGGTGGAGAGGACGCTCTGGAGCAGGCGCATCGCCGAGATGCCGTCGACGAGGGCGTGGTGGGTCTTCGTGTAGAGCGCGACCCGGCCGTCGCGCAGCCCCTCGATGACCGTCGCCTCCCACAGCGGGCGCTCCCGGGCGAGCCGGGTGCTGTGCATGTTTCCGGCGAGGTCGAGCAGTTCGCGGATCCGGCCGGGCCGGGGGAGGGCGGCGTGCCGCACATGGTGCTCGATGTCGAACTGGTCGTCGTCGACCCAGACCAGCTGCCCGGCGGTCGCGAGCGACCGGTGCGGACGCTTGAGGAAGAGCGGGGCGACCTCCTCGACGTCTCGCATCGCCTCGTACATCTGGCGACCGTAGTCGCGCCCGGCGCCTTCGGGCTTCTCGAAGAGGTGCAGGCCGCCGACGTGCATCGGCATCCGGCGGTTCTCGGCGAGCAGGAAGCCGGTGCCGGTGGGGTCGATGAGGGAGGCCACGCTGCACTATCGCCGGTCGTGACGGCTGTCACAACCACCCAGGCCGGGTCAGCGCTGGTGCGCCTTGCCGGGCTTCGCAGCTCCCACTGCTGCGCCCGCCTTTTCGCCCTGGGCCCGGCGGGACACCTCGACGGTGTCCGGCTGCGTCCCGGGGTCGTCGGCGATGGGGACCATCTGACCTGCGATGGGAGGTCGATGGTCAGCGATCGCCGCGGCCGAACCTCTGGAACGCGTTCTGTCGGGTCGTTCCGAGCGCGGCGCCCACGACGGTCCAGGAGTCGCCGGCCTGGCGCGCTGCGGCGACAGCGTCGCGCAGTTCCTCCTCCGCTGCGGTGACAGCCTCCCGCGCCGCAACGATGCGGCGGAAGTGCGTGGCTTCGCGGGCCTCGGTGGCGGCGGGGTCGAGCTGGTCGAGGCCGGTCTCGTCGCGGATCTTGTCCTTCGTGTTGGTCATCTTGGGTCCCCTTTCGGTCTGCGGTCCTGGCGCGATCCCCGGGGGAGGGGCCGCGACTCAGCTGAGGTAGCCGTAGAACTTCGGGCGGAGCCGGTCGGCGTGGATGATCCGAGTCGGCTCGCCCGCAGGAACGGCAACCAGTTCGAGCAGTGCGCCCGTGGCGTCCGGGCCGATCACGAGGATGCGGTCCTCGCCGTCGTACTCGTACTCCACGAACCGGAGAGCGTTCGTCCACGCGTGCGCGATGTCGCTGTCGGCGACTCCGTGCTTCCGAGCGGACTCCCCGATCTCCAAGATGTAAACCTATCGTTTACACCTTCGACATGTCAACTATCGATTTACATTCGCGTGGGTCCTGCTGGGCGGCACCGGCCTGGTCGCCGTGCCAGCCGCGGCGCATGCAACGACGTGCTCCGCGCCGCTAAGCCAGGCGACGCCTGGTGCTCGTTCAGGGGGCGAGCGTGGCCGCCACGTGGGTCTCGCGGTGGGCGTCCCTTGGCTTCTCCGCCGATGCGCGCGATGATCCTGGATCGGACGACGCACTTCGGAGGACACGTGGACACTCGAACGAGCCGACGGCTCGCGGACAGGATCGGCCTGCTGAGGAGCGTCCTGATCTCGGTCATCCTCGTGGGCACAGTCGCCGGGGCCGTCGCCGGGGCCGAGACAGGCAGCGTCTTCATGACGCTCATGTACCTGCTGGCGGGGACTCTTGTGGGTGCGACCGTCTACCTGACGCTCGGATGGATGGAGCACACCCTCCTCCTGGTGGCTGAGGTCGCCGACCAGGTTGCCGCGGGATCGCGCCAGGTTCCGACCCGACCCGAATGAGCCCGGCGCCGGTGCAGGGTGCCACTTTCGGTCCACAGGGCGGCTTCGAACGGCGGTCCCCACAGGCCGCCGTCCGAGTCCGTCCTGACGTCCCCGGCCGCTCCTAGCGTCGTCGGCGCACCGGGATCTCCTCGGTGCCCGACCCTCGGGAGCCGCCATGAGACATCTGTCCGTCCTGATCGCCGCCATCGCCGTCGCCATCGCCGGATGGGGGATCGGCGTCGCCGCGCTCGCCGCCGACGCCGGGCCACCGGGCCCGCCCGGCGACACGATCGTCGCCGTGACCGGTGACGCGGCCAACGGCTTCGGCATCGCGTACTACGACGGCAGCAGCCTCTCCCCGCCGACCTGGTCGGAGGCACGCGCCGAGTGCGGGGAGTACGACGCCGCCGTCGACCGGGTGCGCTGCCGCGCCGAGGTGCGGACCTGGTACCGCGACCTGGCCGACCTCCAGCAGGCGCTGGCCTGGGCACACGCGGCGCCGTGACCAGCCGGTCGCGGGGCCGCCGTGACAGGATCGGCTCGTGGAGGAGGGACCACTCGATCGGATGTGGGGGCTGGGTCGCACCTCCGTGCGGTCCCGGGTCGTCCGGTGGCGGTCCAAGTGGTGGCACCTCGGCCAGTGCGCGGTCGCGGCTGGTGTGGCCTGGTTCATCGCGGCCGACCTCTTCGGTCACCCGATGCCGTTCTTCGCCCCGGTCGCGGCGGTGGTCTCCCTGGGCACGTCCTACGGACAGCGGCTGCGGCGGGTCGGGGAGGTCACCGTAGGCGTTGCCGTCGGCGTCTTCCTGGCCGATCTCCTCGTCGTCTGGCTCGGGTCGGGCGCCTGGCAGATCGCGCTCATCGTCGCGCTGTCCATGTCGGCCGCGCTGCTCCTCGACGGAGGACAGCTCCTGGTGACCCAGGCCGCGGTGCAGTCGATCGTGGTGGCCTCGCTGGTCCCCGATCCCGGAGCGGCGTTCACCCGCTGGACCGACGCCGTCATTGGCGGCGCGGTCGCGCTGGTCGCGGCGACGGTCGTCCCGGCGGCACCGCTGCGCCGGCCACGGGAGCAGGCGGCGGTGGTCATGCGCCGGATCGGCGAACTGCTCCGCGCCGCGGCCGAGGTCATGGTCGACGGCGAGGTCGAGCCGGCCCTCGACCTGCTCGCCCGGGCCCGGTCGACCGACGATCTGATCCGCGAGCTCCAGGACGCTGCTGCGGAGGGTCTCTCCGTGGTGACCTCGTCGCCGTTTCGGGTCCGGCACCGCGGCGACCTGCGCTCGATGTCGGAGCTCGTCGATCCGCTGGACCGCGCGCTGCGCAGCACGCGGGTGCTGGTGCGGCAGACCGCCGTCGCGGCCTACCACCGGCGCCCGATCCCGCGGGCCTACGCGCGGCTCGCCGCCGACCTCGCCGACGCCGTGGATCTCGCCGCCGACGAGTTGGCCGCCGATCGGATGGCCGAGGCCGCGCGCCCGGCCCTGCTCGCGATCGGGGACGCGAGTGGGCGGGTCGAGCGCAGCGAGATCCTCGCCGCCGAGGCGGTGCTCGCGCAGCTGCGCTCGGTGGTGGTCGACCTGCTGATGGTCTCCGGGCTCGACCAGCTCGAGTCCACCGACGCGCTGCCGCCGCCGGGCCCTGTGGACCCGTGAGCGGACCGGACGGGCAGCGCTGGGTGCTGCATGTCGACCTCGACCAGTTCCTGGCCGCGGTCGAGGTGCTGCGCCGACCGGAGCTCGCCGGCCTCCCGGTGATCGTCGGCGGCCGGGGCGACCCGAGGGAGCGCGGCGTGGTGTCGACCGCGTCCTACGAGGCACGCGCCTCCGGCGTCGGCTCGGGAATGCCGCTGCGAGTAGCCGCTCGGAAGTGCCCCGACGCGGTCTTCTTGCCCGTCGACCGCGAGGTCTACGAGGCGGCCTCCGAGCAGGTGATGGCGACCCTCCGCGGCCTCACCTGGGGTGGCGTGCCGGTCGTCCTGGAGGTCCTGGGCTGGGACGAGGCGTTCCTCGCTGCGGGGGAGGGCCACGGCGACCTCGGCGACCCGCGGGCCTTCGCCGACGAATTGCGGGCGGAAGTCCTGGCCGCCACTGGGCTGCACTGCTCGGTCGGCATCGGCGACAACAAGCTCCAGGCCAAGATCGCGACCGACTTCGGCAAGCCGCGCGGGGTGTGGCAACTGACCGACGAGACCTGGTTCGAGGTGATGGGCGAGCGGCCGACCACGGCGCTGTGGGGGATCGGGAGCAAGACCGGCAAGCGGCTGGCCGCCCTCGGGATCGACACGGTCACCCAGCTCGCCGAGTCCGACGCCCGCGTGCTGGCGGCCGAGCTCGGGCCGACGATGGGCCCGTGGTTCCACCGGCTCGGTCGCGGACTGGACTCGAGCCCCGTCGACGCCACGCCGTGGGTGCCGCGCGCCCACGGCCGCGAGGAGACCTTCCAGGAGGACCTCGACGACTGGGCCGAGGTGGCCGAGGTGGTGCGCCGGCTCACCCGACGGGTGGTCGCCGACATCGACCGCGAGGGCCGCCCGGCCGCCCGGGTCGGACTGAAGATCCGGCTCCGGCCGTTCCTGACCTTCAGCCGCAGCCTGACCCTGCCCGAGCCGAGCAACGACCCCGACCTTCTCGCAGACGCTGCCGTGTCGCTGCTCGATCGGGTCGAGCACGACCGGCCGGTGCGACTGCTCGGGGTGCGCCTGGAGATGGTCCCGCCGCCGGGCGGCTACTGAGCCTGGATCCACCGATTTCCGGCTGCTGCGCGCCACCATCCGGGCACCCTGGCGGCG
>VFQN01008727.1_pt1 | contig 10116 bp, 8 predicted proteins | sample 3512371 | NCBI WGS metagenome assembly VFQN01 (sample SAMN10412370, study PRJNA504923) | tailings metagenome | isolation source: Replicate 2 from Balatoc abandoned mine | place: Philippines: Itogon, Benguet | collected 2017-08-28 | reverse complement strand
AATAAGAAGGGTTTCTCTTCGATTTACTAAAAGTTTACGCTACAAGGCTACAAGTGGCAAAGACTTTTGAAAAACTTTCCTTTATCGAAAAGCGATTTTTCTATTTTTCATGTTTTCTGAAGTTTTCGATTGATTTCTGCTGTGAGTTAATCAGTGTTCTTCTGAAGGCTTTTTCAAGCGAATATCGTGCCAAGAAGTGGTTTCAAAGCTTTGCAAATCGATCATACGATTGATTATTTACTTTTCCGTGAAAGACAAAAAATTTCAAGTGCTGTATCAATCAAAATTGATTGAGTTAAAATAAAGGATTCATTAAACATCTCTTTTCGAAAAAATTCCGCAATTAAGGCGAAACTATCAAACCAATTGTTATGTCTCATGCTTATCAGGGAAGTAATAGTAGCACTCATTATTTGAATCAAGAAACAAAATCTGGTTTCAATGAGAAAATGAGTGCTAGTGGTGTTTTTAAGACAGTTGAGGGTAAAACAATCGAAATTCGAGATGTTTGGGCATCTAATCTCGATCAAGAAATGGAAATTATTCGTGAACTAATAGAAAAGTATCATTTTATTGCCATGGTAAGTCTCTCATGACATCTATGCTCTTCTGCTCTCATCTCTTCTCCTGACGTCAACATCATAGGATACTGAATTTCCAGGTGTTGTAGCCAGACCACTCGGTGATGTCGCCGATATGCAATATCAGGTATTGCTCTAACCTTTTATGAGTTTTCTTTCGCTCATGGCGTTCCTTTCTACCAGACTTTAAGATGTAATGTGGATATGTTAAAGTTAATTCAATTGGGCATTACATTAACCGATAGTGAAGGTAATTTAGTGGAAGGTTGTACCTGTTGGCAATTCAACTTCAAATTCTCTTTATCGTAAGTTCCTTCTATCTTCTCCCTACCCTTTCTTACCCTACCTTTGCTCTATTAGTGATGATATCTTTGCACAAGATAGTATAGAATTATTAAAAACATCAGGAATTGATTTTGAAAAATTTGAAAAATATGGTATTGATTCTCTTTATTTTGGTGAAGTAATGATGATGTCAGGATTAGTATTAAATGATGATATTAAATGGATATCATTTCATTCCAAATATGATTTTGCATATTTATTAAAAACATTAACATGTACAGAATTACCAATGGATGAAACAGCATTTGTTGAATTATTATCCATTTATTTCCCATGTATTTATGATATTAAGTATATGATGACAGCAACAGAAAATATGCATGGTGGATTAAGCTCTTTAGCTGAATCCTTACAAATTGATCGTATAGGTCCTATGCATCAAGCTGGTAGTGATTCTTTATTAACGGCACAATCCTTTTTTAGTTTAATTAAAAAGCATTTCAATGGTGTATGTGATGATTCTCGGTAAGCTTTCCCTCTTCTTCCTTCCTTCCTTCAATCCTCTGACTGTGCTCTCTGTAGATTCAAGGGTGAGCTATATGGCGTTGGATCAAATCATACAAAGTATAAGACGAAATATCCAGCTGGTACAGCCCCAAATGGTAATGGAAGTGCAAATAATGGTTTTGTGAATGGAGGAGTTACTGTCAATCAACATCCTCAACTACAATTTAGCAGTGCTGTACATTATCCTGCTTCTTTACAAATGAATTTCACTCAATCTCCTGCACCTGCTACTTTTGGCTATGAGGAAGGGTATTAAATACAACAACAAAAAACAACTCTCATTTGATATTTGATGATGATCGTTATTATTAATATAAGATCAAGAACTATTTCAACCCTGTTCTCCTCTCCTTTCCACCCCTATCCCTTCCTCTCCTATACCTCCTAATCCCTACCTCTAAAGAAAGCAAGCCTCTTTGAATCATATTGTATAAAGAAAAACGAAAGATTGTGATGATGATAATGAATGAATAACTCCAGCTAATGGCGAACCATGTATAAAATGAAATAATAAAAGGGTCATTGAAGAAATATCATCTGACTAAATGTGTTTGAAAATTTTCCCTCTCACAATATTCATGTTCAAAGAGAAAGAAAGAATAGGAAGAAAGAAATCAGAAGAAAATAGTAATAAAGTTTATGCAAATATTGTGTTTTTTATTTCAACTTTATTGCTATTTCTTTTTGTTTTTCTTTCTGCAACCTATTTTTGATATTCTCTCCATCTTATCTTTGCTTTTGGTTTGCTTTCTTTTTTTTTTTTTATTTAATTAACTAATCTTACTCGAAAACACTGGATGCTTATAAAAATCATAGAATTTTATAAATCCAAAGAAAGTTTTGATAAAAAGGTTTTTAGAAATAAGATTTTACCGACAGGTAACCTATTCACAAATCCTTCAGTGGGAGAACAAATGGTAAGATCAGAACAGGTATCCATCACTTCATCAGTGCATTCTTCTTCTCCTTCTTCTTTTCCTTTATTCCTTTTTGGTCGAGGAAATCGAATCTGTAACTTGTAGTTTCTTAACTTTGAGATATCACTGAACTTGAAAACTGATCCATCGATACTTAGATCATAAACATCACATAATTCAACAATATTGGTGATATGATGGTTTGCTGATAGATCTACTCTCTTAACTTTTCTTATTGGACTAATATCAGTAATATTCCAGCAGCAATGGAGTTTAACTGATTAATACACTGACATCTGAGATATCACATCTAATTAAACTTACATGAGGTATACCCACAAGACTTTCATAACCAATAAGATGGCTGAAGATGGGACAAGTTTCAATGTTGAGTCGATGATGATTGCCAATTCCTGAAATATCTTTGATACTTCTACAGAACTCAAGTGATAAATCATAGATACGGGGAAGCATCTTCCACGTCACAATAACTTATTTTAAGAATGTGCATCCCGTCAAAACTCTGAACATTCTTCAGACTATTGCAATAAGAGAGAAAAAGACGCTTCTGATAATGTTTATTGAACACTGTGACATCAGATGAACTGTGTGCTATGGACAGATCAGAAATAAGTTGAATTGACAAAGAGGCAAAGAATCGAAATTATAAATTTCAAGTTTTGATAAATACGATAAATATCTCTGATCTCTATTACAGTAAAATCTACGCAACCTCCGAGGGTTAGAAGAAAGCGGGAGAATAGCAAAGTCTTATTTAATAATGGGAACATACTCGCTACAATCATGTGGGAGATTTTCACCACAGAACAGAATTTAAAACAATCAGAATTGATCCAAAAGACTTTAATCTGGTTCCATCCATTCTCCACTAAACTTAAGAGATATTGTTGAAATGTTTCATCTGTATATTCTTTGCTTTTCTTTTCGTTTTGTTCTTTTCAAATCTCCGAAGAATGCTTTGATGCTTTGACTAAATAGTGATAATCATCGTTAGTGAGATAGGTTCAGAGCAGTTCGAAAGTAACATCAGGTAAGTTGATGAACATATGAACATCATCTTCTAATTCCCTCACAACCATCAATTCAGAATTCCCTTGTTTTTCTTGAATTTCTGAAGGAATTCCTTCTGTTCTACACCGTGATTATACGGTGTTCTTTCACGCAACGTAAAATAGTTCAAAACAATTTTAGGGTGGAAGTATGTTTGGAAATAAAGCTCATAGTAAACACTATCGCGTTGGTGGAACTCGTGGTGGACAAGATCAATTCAAATGGGAAGATGTTAAAGCTGATAAATATCGTGAAAATTATCTCGGAAATTCTGTATTAGCACCAGTAGGAAGATGGCAAAAAGGAAAGGACTTGACATGGTATGCAAAGAATAAAACAGAAAAAGATATTGAACGAGAACATTTAGAAGAAGAGAAACGTCGTTTGAAAGATCTTGATGATGATTTATTAAATCAAGCATTAGGAATAAGAGCAGAAAAGAAATGGACAAATTCCTCTTCACTGGATAATGATGATTTGAAATATCTTTTAGCACGTGGGAAGATTGAACGTGATGAAACTGAAAAAGATACTGATCGTATTGGTGGGTTAGGGGCAGGTGCCATGAAATTTCATGAGCATATTGAAAGGAAATCTTTTCTACAGAAAGAGATCGAAAAACTGAAAACTGAAAATCCACCACCTTCCTCATCATCCACTGATGCTGCGAATGAACAAGAGCAACAAGAGGAAGGTGATGATAGTCAACCAAGAAAGAAGGCGAGATATCTGCCTGTTCAAGGATCGGGGGATAGAGGAGTTAACACTTCAGAGACATTGATGACGAGGAGAGAAGAAGGAGGTGATCAGAGAGATCATAATATTGATGAATCTAGCTCTGATGATAGCTCAGTTAATAAAAAGAAGAAGAAATCAGAGAAAAGTAAAAAACATAAAAAAGAAAAGAAAAGTAAGAAACATAAGAAACATAAGAAGCATTCATCAGACAAATAAAAGATAATTATATATTGTTTAATACTTTTAAGGAAGAATTTGATGAATACTTATATGTTTTTATTTTGGAAGGAGGGAAAGGTTTCGTTAATTCCAAGTTCTTTCATTGACAGAAATTTCATTTTATTCTCCCTTTCATTTTTATATTTCAATGAATCAACCAGTTGAGTGGATTGAAAGTATTTTATTAGTTAAATTTCTCTTTAAGAGTTGATCACTTAAGCATCGAAACAATCGAGAAGTACAAACACTAATACACCCAGACAAAGAAAGCACTCTCCAAATTCATCAAGACAAATATACAGAACACACAACAAACCAAGAGAAAAGGAAAGTAAAAGAGCCTTAAACATCAAAGAAACCCACTATACACAAAGAAACAAGTAACTGAGTAAGTACATGCAATGAGGTGATCTGACAAAGAAAGAGAGGCAATAAAATTACTGAAACACTATGACAAGCATCTATATATGATTAACAAATTGAAAATTCAATCAAAAGAAACACCAGCAAAGAGGCTAAGATCTTGTATCTGATATTTATTTGCTAATGTTATGAAGAGATTGGTGTAATTTCCTTGATATTGTGCTAAGATTGCTGGGATTTCAGTCACTTTCAGAGGATTGTACTGTCCATAGAACTTTAATAACAACTCACTAGCTTTCTGATAATTCTTTTCTGCCTTGAGAGGAAGGTCAAGAAGGTCGGGTCTCTCCCATTGCGAAACATTGGTGATATAATCAATATAATAATAACTTTGATAGGTGACATCATACGCGATTCCCCAACGTGAATTATAATAGAGTATCACTGACGCGAAGTAATGAAAATCATTTGTACCGAAGATTTCTTCATATTTGGATGATGGCAGAGTCTTTATAGCTTCAATCTTCTCAAGGAATTGTCCAATTTGTTGGTGATTCGCTTTATATGCAAGATCACTCGGGCACAGCGATTGCTTGTTTCGCTCTTGATTAGACAGGTAAAATAGGAGAAGATGCACTACCGGTAGATGACCACATAAAGCAGCGACGTGCAGAGCGGTATCACCTGCCTTATCCTTAGCTCTAATATTATCAATGACGTTGATAGCAGAGGAACGTGTCGGTGAGAATAAACCACTACCAGTAGAAGAGGCAGTCGAAAGAGACAATGAAGAGGAAGAAAGAACATTCGTAACTCCATTCTTCTTCCCAACACTATCAATCGGTGAAGTCAATGACTTAACCATCTTACTACTACCAGTTGATGGATTACCTGCTAATTCTAATAAAAATGCAACACAATCAATTCTACCAAAGAAAGAAGCAATAAATAATGGCATTCGACCTTTATTTTCATCCATAATCCATAAATTAGCACCATTTTCATATAATACTCTTAAAACATTTGCATTATTGGCTAAATGTGCTGCAGTATATTTTTTATTATTAACAATATTTAAATCATCAATATTAAAAATATATTGACATACGATATCAATACATTGTGAATATCCTTTACTTGATGCAGTATGTAAGCAAGTTTCACCATCTTGATCTTTCCATAATAAAAATTCTGTTGGCGTTTTATTACATAAATATTCTATACATTCAGTTGAACGTCCATCATAACAGGAATACCATAATGGTGTACGGGATAAATTATCAACACAATATAATTGTGCACCAGCATTATTTAATAGTTGTAAGGATTCTTTACTTTTCGCTAAATGGGATGGTGTTAATCCTGAATAATTTGCAATATCAGGATGGATTTCACATGATAATAAAAATGCTAATACTTGTAAACTATTTGATATTGTTGCTGCATGTAATGTTGTATCACCTTTTTCATCACCAACATCAATCCATTGTGGATCTAGTGCAAGTAAGAGTGCAACACAATCTAAACGATTATTTAATGCCGCATAAAAGAGTGGTGTACGACCTTTCTTATCCATAATAAAACAATCAAAATATTTACAAAGAAATGATAAAACTTCAACATAGCCAAAGAATGCAGCATGATGTGCAGCAGAGAACATGGATGTATAGATGCACTCCTCCCAGCCTTGTAACTTTGAAGGATCTTCTCCGGCCTCTTCTTCCTCTTCATCTTTCGACTTTTCTGACTTTTTACTCTCTTCAGTTCCAGTGACGATTTTCAGATCATCGTTAAGAGTGTCCTTGGTCACCGGATGGACTGCTTCAGGTGCGTCAGGAGGTCTTGGAGATCTCTTCGTCTCAGCGTGTGAAATAGGAATAGTTGGTTCAGAGAAGCTTGACATGAGCTTATTCTCTGAAATCGAATTCTTTGCAACTTCTATCACTCCTGCTGTCTTACTCTCACTCAATCGTGGACTTGGAGAAGTAATGGTAGATGGAGGATTGTTATTACTTGCTGAGTTGGTACGTGAATAAATCTTTACCGGCCGCCTCTGACTCCCACTAGAAGTAGGACGCGGAGTGAGATTAGTCTCGCTCAGAGCTTTCTGCAACGCTTTCAGTTTATCTTGGAGTTTAGGGAGTGTTGAGGTAATTTTATCGTTTGTTTGGGGAAGTTTCTCTCGATAACCAAGTGGATCGAAGTCACTACTTGTCTTATTAGGAGCAGTAGCAAACTGTTGGTTGAGAGATAAAATCTCTAAACTCAATGAGGTGAGGTGATGAATATGTTCTTCAGTGCTTTTTACGGCTTTCGTCAGAGCTGAGTGGGAGGGTGAAGTCAAGGGAACTGTGATGACCTCAGAAGCTTGCATAAGATGTTTATTCGCATTTCTAATACACGTTTCACATTTTTTAAAGAGATCACTGTTGTTATTAACTGCTCCGCTGTCTCTGTTGCTGGATCTCTGTCCAGCAGACGGCGGCCTGGAAGCTCCAGCAATTCCTCCATGCATCAAATTAGCAGTTTTCTTCTCCTCGAGACTTGATTGATTCAACAGTTGATGCGAGGAGGAAGGTGGAGGATGACGAAGAGATGGTTGTTTTGATAATCGTGCGACAGGTGAAGTAACTATGGCAGGTGCCTCGGTCATGGTCTCTGTCGTCGTGCCAGTCAATTGCTTCGTCTTTGCATCTTGCTGCATTTGTTGAATCTCCTGTAACCTTTCCTCAACAATGGTCATCTTTTCATTCAAAAGGAATAGTTGTTGTTTGGTGTTATCGTTCATCATCGTTGTTAGAGAAACAGCAGCTCCATCGCTCCCAGTGTGGCTGGTCTCATGATTCTCATCAATCTGATGCATGAGCTTCTGTCTTTGCTCTATTCGCAGCGCTCGTTTTTTAACCATCATTTCATTCTGCATTTGCTTTAAAGTTGGTTCATTATCAATTTTCTCAATGTCTTTGGAGAAAATTTGAATTTCTGCCACTAATTCAGGATTCTGAAAGTGCGCTTCAAGTCCTCCTTGTAGCCTCATCGATGACTTTCCATGCATAGAAGGGTTGGTGTGAAGATTGACAGTACTTGTGGAAGAGGAAGAAGGTTGGTCTTTCGTCGGCGGGGATTGGAAGATGATTGCATCAAGTGCTCTCACTGATTTATGTTTCGTCAATACAGCAGGGGCTGGAGTCCTCATGGAATTATCATTATTTTCATCAACTCTCCTTGGTGACCTAGATTCTTCTTTGTTGTTATTCACCGGTGGAAGAACTGAAGAAAGTAAATGATTAATCTGCGATGTACTTGAGTTATGATCGACAACATCAATAACTTGCTCATTACTCATATTGTTATTATTCTCTGCAATCTTCTTTGAAACAAATTTTGCACGATTTTGAATTTTCATTTGTTTATTCATTTTATCTCTTTGTTCTTTTTCAGCATTGTTACTGTTATTGTTTTGTTTCTGCTGTTGTTGTTGACGTAATAATTCAAGTTTCTTTTTCTTCTCTTCTAATTCTTTCATACGTAATTTTCTTGCTTCTTCTTCTAATGCATCTTTCTCTCGCTGTTGTTTTTCCCATTCTAATAATCTTTGTTTTTCACGTTGTTGCCATAGTTTTTTCTCTAAATATTCACGATATTCTTGTTCAACTAACATTGAAATTTGATCTTCTATAATCATTTGTTCCTGATTTGCTTTGAATCTTTCTTCTTCCATTCGAATTTTCCTTAATTTTTCTTCTTCTATTTTCAGTAAGGCGAGTTCTGCTTCTCTTTTACGTTGTTCTTCAAGTTCTTTTTGACGACGAATACGTTCGACGACTGCTGCACGACGCTCTTCTGCTGCTTTTTGTTTTGCTTGTCTTTCAGCAATCTCTTGAGCTTTACGTTTTTCTATATCTTGACGTATTTTAGCTCGAAATCGTTCTTGGTCATATTCTTTGAAGATGATTGCCAGGTTCTCGCTCAGGACATCCTCTTGACCCATAGCGACTAACTCGTACTTCTCTCTTTCATGATCTTGCTTCTTTAATCTTTCTTGAGCAATATCCTGACTTTCATTCGAAGTTTGATTTGATTGTAGCTTTTGTTGCTGCTTCTGTAATTGAATAAATTTCAACAGATCCGCAGGGTTGGAGGGTATTGCTGTCCCAAATGCTTCCGGAACAACATTATTAGCTTGCTGATTAGCCAGATTATTCATGATTTAGCTATCTATAAGCTCAAAACCATGTAATAAAAAGCTATCGAACAAATGTGAGGGAAGTTTCACTCAATAAAAAAGAGGATTTATTAAAACCTCAAAATAAATGAAATTCATTAGAGGGAAGTTAGACTTTTATAAAACTTAGGATGATGAAATTCTTTCATAAATTTAATTAAGGAAATGAGTAAAGGTCTCTTCTTCATTCGTTCATTCTTAACAATTCTGTTATTACTTTTCATACAAAATATGAGTTCTTTTCAACCATCTCAGCCTGTTTCGCAAGTCTCTCTGACTGGTTCTGATTCCACTTTGGGAAAATCGCCAGTAATTGACTCAACTCGTCTTGTTGAGGCCGCAAAAGCGTTAGAATTCTTTCGCGTTGTCGGTAATCTCAAGAACCTCAAGAGAACAGGATGGATTCATAATGGTACTATCTGTATATTTTTCTTTATAATTGTCTAACCCTTTTTACTGTGAAGGTATTCCAATGCCAGAAAGTGTGGCTGATCATATGTATCGAATGTCCATGTTATCGTTTATGGTCACAGATGCTTCGATTAATAAAGATAAACTCATGAAAATATGTCTTGTTCATGATTTAGCCGAATCTATTGTTGGTGATATTACTCCTCATTGTGGAGTATCCAAGGAAGAGAAGAAAAGGCTAGAAGAGGTTCGTTCCATTATTTGTCTTTTTCCTCTTTTCCTCGTGAACTTTCCCATTTTAGGAAGCATTGAAAAGGATCATCAATGGTATAGGCAATCAAGAAATAGCTAATGAAATCTTAGAGTTATGGATGGAGTATGAAGAGGAAAGTTCGGCGGAAGGAGTTGTTGCTCATCAATTAGATAAATTTGAAATGATTCTACAAGCAGATGAATATGAAAGAGCACATCCTGGAAAACGATTACAAAGCTTTTTTGAAAGTACAAAAGAATCTTTTCAGCACCCTGAGGTAAAGTACCTATTTCATTCTCAATCGCCATTCATCTCATTTGACTCTTCACCCACAGGTCACACAATGGGCCAATCTCCTCAGAACAGAAAGAGAGAATCGAATACAATCTGAACCACCAACGTCAAATACCCCTGAACAAACAAAATAAAAGTGTAGTTTATTTCTTTTTGAGAATTTTTGTAAAATTATGATTAGAAGAAGAAGAA
>VFQN01008726.1_pt1 | contig 10116 bp, 10 predicted proteins | sample 3512371 | NCBI WGS metagenome assembly VFQN01 (sample SAMN10412370, study PRJNA504923) | tailings metagenome | isolation source: Replicate 2 from Balatoc abandoned mine | place: Philippines: Itogon, Benguet | collected 2017-08-28 | reverse complement strand
TCCTCGTCGTGTCCGACATCGAGGCGGCGCGCGCCGAGCTCGTCGGCCACGGCGCCAAGGTGAGCGAGGTATTTCACCGCGCCGGTCCGGGACAGCCTGCCATCAGCGGGCGCGATCCGGAAGGACGCAGCTACGTTTCATATGCGACCTTCAGCGATCCCGACGGGAACGGCTGGTTGCTTCAGGAGATCACGACACGACTGCCCGGACGCGTGGACCCGGACAACACCACGTTCGGCTCCTCGACCGAGCTTGCGGCGGCACTCCGGCGCGCGGCGGCCGCACATGGCGAGCATGAGGCACGCGACGGCGGCCGGCACGATGAAAACTGGCCTGACTGGTACGCCGCCTACATGGTTGCGGAGCATGCCGGCAACGAATTGCCGCTTTAGGGTCCGAACGACGCGAGGGCGCCGGCGGGTCGGAGCCCTCCGTCTTCCTCGCATCCGTTCGGGCGCGCAAGGTAAGCACCGACACTTTGGTCCAGGCATCGTGCATTCCGAAGATCGAGTACGGTTCTTGGACGACGGGTGATCTGAACAATTGCTACAGATGGAGACGTTCATGGACGGGATCGATGTTTCCGACAGGATCGACCGGCGCCGGCGCCAGGTGATCGGCGCGGCTGCGATCGGCATTGCGATCGCCGAACTGGGCGTTGCCATGCCGGCCCAAGCCGCAACCGATGGAACGAGTGATGCCCCCGGGAAGGGACCGTCGGCACCGTTAGGCGCACCCAGGCAGATCGCTGCCGGCGATCTCGATGTCGGTTATGTCGAACTCGGACCTGCAAGCGGGGCCCCGGTCATCCTCCTGCACGGCTGGCCTTACGACATACACACCTACGAGGGCGTTGCGCCTCTGCTGGCATCGAGGGGTTACCGGGTCATCGTGCCCTATCTGCGCGGTTACGGCACGACCCGCTTTCTGTCCGCTGAGACGATGCGCAACGGTCAACAGGCGGCGATTGCCGCCGATGTCGTCGCGTTGATGGACGCGCTCGGGATCGAGCGCGCCATCGTCGCGGGATGCGACTGGGGCGCCCGCACCGCGAACATCGTCGCGGCGCTCTGGCCGGAGCGCGCCAAGGCGATGGTCTCGGTGAGCGGCTATCTCATCGGCAACCAGCAGCTCGGCAAGGTGCCGCTGCCGCCGGAGGCCGAGCTCAAATGGTGGTACCAATATTACTTCGCCACCGAACGCGGCCGGGATGGGTATGAGAAATACAGGCACGATTTCTCAAAGCTGATCTGGCGGCTGGCTTCGCCGCAATGGGCCTTCGACGACGCGACGTTCGAGCGCACCGCGGCGGCCTTCGACAATCCCGACCATGTCGCGATCGTCATCCACAATTACCGCTGGCGCCTCGGGCTCGCCGAAGGCGAAGCCCGGTATGACGAGCTGGAGAAACGGCTGGCCGAGGCGCCAGTCATCGGCGTGCCGACAATCACGCTCGAGGGCGACGCCAACGGTGCGCCGCATCCCGATGCCAGCGCCTATGCCAAGATGTTCTCGGGCAAGTATCGGCACAAGGTGGTCACGGGCGGTATCGGCCACAACCTCCCGCAGGAGGCTCCTGAAGTCTTCGCGGATGCGGTGGTGGAGGTCGACGCCGAGAGCTAGTTCTCATCCTGTCCGATCCCGGGCAGGCGCCGCCTTCCTGCACGTCTGGCGGCCGAGCGTGACAAGCCCTGAAAGAACGGCGTAGCTTATCTCAGCAACGAAGCGGAGTGTGGTTCATGGTCAAGGTGAGAGTTCTCGCCGCTTGTGCCTTCGCCGGCACAATGGTCTTCGGCGCTCTTGGTCTGAGTGGACAGAGCGCAGCACAGGATGTGGATCCGGCCGAGCTGGTAAAGGATATTCACGCCATCTTCGGCGAGCATCATGCCCGCGCCGTGCACGCCAAGGGCGTTGTACTTGATGCAATCTTCGAACCAACTGCCGAGGCGCGGCAGCTCAGCAAGGCGCCAGTGTTTGCGGACAAGGTCGGAGCGACGGTTCGACTTTCGGACACGACGGGGCTTCCCGACATCCCCGATGCCGATCCCAATGCGAGCCCTCACGGGCTGGCGATCAAGCTCACGCTCGGCGACGGCTCCGAGATGGATCTGGTGGCGCATAGTTTCAACGGCTTTCCCGCCGCCAACGCTGCGGAGTTTGGCCTGTTCCTCAAGGCGGTTGCGGCAAGCGGGCCCGGAGCGGCGAAGCCGACGCCGGTCGAGAAGTACCTCCAATCCCACCCGAATGCCTTGTATTTCGTCACGCATCAGAACCCGCCGCCGGAAAGCTTGGCCACGACAGCCTATTTCGGAGTCAACGCATTCGCATTCGTGGATGCTTCCGGCAAGAAAACAGTGGTTCGTTATCGGTTCGTCCCGGAGGCCGGTGAAAAATACCTCGATGCGGCCGCGGCATCGTCGAAGGGACCCGACTATCTCATGGAGGAGATTGCGGAGCGCGTGGGCAAGTCACCCGTCGTGTTCGACTGGTTCGCCCAGATCGCGCAGCCGGGCGACAAGGCCGATGACCCCTCGACCCCCTGGCCGGAAGACCGGAAACTGGTGAAGCTGGGCGCCTTGACGATTACCGGCATGGCGGCCGACCAGGAGGGGCTGGACAAGAGCCTGCTGTTTCTTCCGAACAATGTCCCCGACGGCATCGAAGTGGTCGATCCGATGATCGAGGTGCGTAGCGCGGCCTATCCGATTTCTTTCGGCGAGCGGCAATAACCGTCGGTCGACGTCTGCGAAGGCGCGCGGTCAGCTCCGGTCAACCGGCCTCCACCACGGGCGCAGGTGAAGCCGGGCGCGGGGGGGCGAGAAGGAAGGACCGGGCCAGATGCCCGGCGAAGCCGGCATAATGGCCGGCGGCGAGGCGGGCGGAGGCCCGTTCGAGCTGCAGATAGGCCGCAAGCAGGCGGTCGCCGTCAGCGCCTCCTCCCTTACAACCGGCTGCCCAAGGGCGGGCACTTCGCTGTCTGGGACAGGCAAATACCGGCAGAAGGTGATCACGGGTGGTGCCGGGCACCATCTCCATTGGGAGGCTTATGACGCCTTCGCCGCGTTTGTGATCGAAGCCGACGCGCAGAGCCTAGCCTCGATCATGTGAGCCACTCTTGCGATGCCTCTGCCGGCTGGCGCCCGATGCTGGTTGCCGTTGCCGACGCGTCGGATATGGCACACTTATCGAGTGGAACGCTCTTCATCGCCGGTCCGCGTCGTTGCTGCCATCACTATCGGCGTTCGCGGTCACGAAGCGTAGCATCATTTCCACGGTACTGTGCCTGATACGCTGAAGTTGCTGCGCGGCGCCGAAGTCGCGTCCAAAAATCCGCGAGAAGGTCGCCCGGTTCGAGACGTTGAAAAAGCACAGCGCGCTGACCTGCCAGTGCAACTCGACCGGGTCGAGGCCGGGGCGAAAATCTCCGTCCTCGACCCCCCTCGCATAGATTCGGGCTATATGGTCGATCGCGGTCACGTTGAGCTCACCGATGGCTTTCGAGCCGTTGAGATATTGCCCGTGATGGATGTTTTCGATCATGACCATGCGAATGAAGTCTTCATGCTGGTGATGGTGATCGAAGGTGAATTCGACCAGCCGGGCAAAGGCCGCCCTCGGCGACAGTCCTTCCAGTTCCAGCTGTGCCTCGCCGGCACGGACCTCGCGATAGGCATCCTCCAGCGCTCGCAGGTAGAGTCCCTCCTTGTCGCCGAAGTAATAGTAGATCATCCGCTTCGACGTCTTCGTCTTGGCGGCGATCTCGTCAATTCGCGCGCCGCTCAGGCCGTTGGCGGCAAATTCGGCGCGCGCCACGGCGAGAATGTTGCTGCGTACCCCGTCCGGGTCCTGCTTCCACCCAGAACGTCCATTGGCCGACTTCCGCGCCATGTAACCCATGCCCTCCTCAGGACCGGTCGTATTATGCCGACTGATATCAAATTAACTGTCCGGTACAAAGGGCTTGACCAATTGTACCGCCTGGTACATTGTCCTTTCCAAGGTGCCGGGAGAAAGCCGCATTTCGGCTTGCATCAGGGAGTGTGATAACTTGACATCGGGCGCTGTCGCCAAGGCGGAGCTCAGCCGCAGCCAGAAGGCCGCGCGTCTCAGCGTTCTAGTCGGGCTCCTTGGCCGCGGCATCCAGCTGTCGCGCACACCGACCATGCACGAAGCCGAAGGGCGTGCGCAGGGCCTCTCCTACGTCTACCGACTCCTCGACGCCGACCAGATGGGCGGTGTCGATCTGAAGGACATAATCGCGTTCGCGGAGCGTTTCGGCTTCGACGGGCTCAATGTGACATTTCCCTACAAGCGGGACGTTGTGCCGCTGTTGACCGACCTGTCGCCGGCGGCGCAGGCGATAGGATCGGTGAACACCGTGGTGTTTCGCGATGGCCGCCGCCGTGGGCACAATACCGACATGTGGGGGTTCAAGGAGAGTTTTCGGCGCGGACTGCCGGACGTGCAACGCGATACCGTTCTGTTGGTCGGAGCGGGCGGGGCCGGGGCCGCGGTCGGCTATGCGCTCCTCGAGAGCGGCGTCGGCGCACTGATGATCGCGGATGCCGATGCGGGGCGCGCAAACGCCCTGAGCGAGCGGCTTTCCGCACATTTCGGAACCGGCCGAGCGGCTTCCACTACGGACGTTGCCGCTGACGTCTCGAAGGTCGACGGAATCGTCAATGCAACGCCGGTCGGCATGGCCAAAATGCCGGGTATTCCGATCGATGCCGAATGGCTGCGGGCTGAATGCTGGGTCGCCGACATCGTCTATTTCCCGCTGGAGACGCAACTGATCGCAGAGGCGCGCAGGCGCGGGTGTCGAACGCTCGGTGGCGCGGGCATGGCCGTTTACCAGGCCGTGCGCGCGTTCGAGTTGTTCACGGGGATTGCGCCTGACGTCGAGCGCATGAAAGCGGCCTTCGCCGCATATGGGGGAATGCCTGTGCAGCAGGCGTGAGACTATCAACAACGATTGGGAGGTTAGCATGAAGTTCAATACGACACGCCGCCAGCTCATCATCGGAGCGGGGCTCGCGGCGACCGCCATGGCGTTCCCGGCATTTGCCCAGGACAAGCCAAAGCTTCGTTTTTCGGCGGTGTTTTCCGAACAGGACATCCGCGCCGAGATGATGAAGATGTTTGCCGACGCGGTGAAGGACGACTTTACGTTCGAGGGCTTCTACGCCGGCAACCTGTTCAAGCAGGGCACCGAACTGGTTGCCATCCAGCGCGGCAATCTCGAAATGGGCAACATCGCTCCGCAGGACATTTCGAAGCAGATACCGGCCTGGTCGATCGTCACTGCCGGGTACCTTTTCCGCGATGCGGCACATCTCAAGACGTTCTTCGCCAGCGACTCCGGCGCCGAACTTAAGAAGCTGGCCGAAGACCAACTCGGCGTTCGCATCCTTGGCCCCACCTATTTCGGTGTCCGTCAGGTCGGCCTGAAGCCGGACAAGGAAATCAAGGTGCCAGCCGACCTCGCGGGCGTGAAACTGCGTATGCCGGGCGGCGACGCCTGGCAGTTCCTGGGTGCTGCGCTGGGCGCGAACCCCACGCCAATGGCTTATGCCGAGGTTTATACGGGCCTGCAGACCGGCGCGATCGATGGCCAGGACAACCCGTTGCCTAATGTCGAGAACATGAAGTTCTACGAGGTCATGACGCAGATCGTTCTGACCTCGCATCTGGTTGGCTTCGACCTTCTGTCGATGTCCAAGAAGGTCTGGGACGAGATGGGCGCCGAGAAACAGCAGAAGGTCCAGGCCGCCGCAGACGCGGCTATCGACTTCTCCGCCCAGAAGCATCTTGCCCGGGAGAAAGAGCTCGTGGAGACCTTCAAGGGCAAGGGCCTGAAGATCTATGAGCCCGACGTGGCGGCGTTCCGCAAGCACGTTCAAGAACAATACCTCGCCTCGGACTTTGCCAAGCAATGGCCGGCCGGAATGGTCGACAAAATCAACGCGATGTGATGCTTCCAGGCTCCCGGTGCTGCGGTGCCGGGAGTCTGGCCGTGTCACCCGAGGGGAGGAGTTGTGAGCACGATTCTACGCCGCATCGGCGGTTTCCTGTACCGCCGCGCCGAAAACCTCCTTGCGGCCATGCTGGCGCTCATGTTCGTCGCCTTCATTCTGCAGATTGTCTTTCGATATCTGCTCAATCTTCCGATCGGCTGGACCAACGAGGTCAGCGTCGTCCTGTGGATTTGGTTGGTGCTGTTCGGCGCGGCCTTCGTCGTGCGCGAAGAGGAGGAGATTCGCTTCGACCTCATCTACTCGGCCGTCGGCCCGGGCACGCGGCGGGTCATGTTGCTGATCTCGGCCACTGCGCTCATCCTCCTCTACGGCGTCTCGCTACCGGCGGTCTGGGACTATGTGACTTTCATGAGGGTGGAGAGCACGGCGTATCTGAAGATCCGCTTCGACTGGCTCTATTCAATCTACGTCATCTTCGTGGTCGCGGTGATCGCCCGATATCTGTGGCTCGCCTGGTGCGCTGCTTTCGGCAAGGCGCCGCAGGAATTCGACCCGACCAAGGCGGGGTCGGGAGTATGAACCTTACCAGCCCGCTTTCGCTGTCCATCCTGGCGATCGTCGCGCTTTCGTTCCTGGGCCTGCCGATCGGCCATGCGATGATTGCCGGCTCCATCCTCTACCTGCTCGCCGCCGGGCTCGATATGGGGACCGCTGCCGAGCAGGTGCTCAACGGCATGTACACAAACTACATCCTGCTTGCCGTCCCGCTGTTCATACTGGCGGCGGAACTGATGAATATCGGCTCCATGACCGACCGGTTGATGGCGTTCTGCAACGCGATAGTCGGCCGGTTCCGCGGCGGACTGGCCTATGTCAACATCGTCCAGTCGATCATCTTTGCCGGCATGTCCGGCTCCGCCATCGCCGACGCCGCCGGCACCGGCAAGATGATGCAGCAACTCATGACGAAGGACGGCAAATATCCGCCGAGCTATGCGGCAGCTTTGACCGCAGCCACAGCCGTCATCGGCCCGATCATCCCGCCGTCGATTCCCATGGTGATCTACGCGCTCGTCTCGGACGCTTCGATCGGTTATCTCTTTCTCGGCGGCGTGATCCCCGGTTTGCTGATGGCCATCTCGCAGATGGTCATCGTCTTCATCGATGCGCGGCGCAAGAACTTTCCCGTGGAGAAGCCGACACCGCTGAGAGACCTGCCTCGCATCACCTGGGAAGCGTTTCCCTCGCTGTTGATGCCGGTGGTCCTGCTCGGCGGTATCTATGGTGGAGCGACCACGCCCACCGAAGCGGCCGCCGTTGCGGCGGCCTATGCACTGCTGATTTCGGCGTTGCTTTATCGCAGCGTCAGCTTCGCCGACTTCTATCGTTCGATCCTGTCCAGCGCCCGAACGACGGCATCCATCGGCATGCTCATCGCCGGTGCGCTCGTATTCAACTATGTCGTCACCGTGGAGAACATTCCTCAGACCGTTGCCGCCACTCTGCGGGGATGGGAGCTTTCGCCGACGGGCTTCCTGATCCTGGTCAACGTCATCCTGCTGGTGCTCGGTTGCCTGCTCGAGGGAACGACGATCCTGTTGATTGTCGTTCCGGTGCTCATCCCGACTGCGCAGGTGCTCGGCGTCGACATGGTTCACTTCGGCGTAATGGTGGTGGTCAACATCATGCTGGGGCTCATATCGCCACCCTACGGGCTGCTGCTTTTCATAATGGCGCGTATAGCAGACGTGCCGTTGCGCGATCTGGTGCGAGACACCATGCCCTTTTTGCTGGCCATGGTGGTTTCGCTGGGTCTGATAACGTTCTTCCCATCCCTGGTTTTGTGGCTGCCGCGACTGCTCGGCTATCAAGGGTAACCGACCAATGACCAAATCGATCTTTGTCCTCAACGGACCCAATCTGAATCGTCTCGGAATGCGTGAGCCGGAGGTATACGGTCGAACCACGCTGGCTGAAATCGAACAAATGTGCAGGGCTGCGGCGGGGGAGTGGCCTGTTCGCTTCCATCAGACCAACGCTGAACACCAGATGGTCGACTGGATTCACGAGGCCATCGACGATGGCGCCGCTGTATTGATCAATCCCGCCGGCCTGACGTTTCGCTCCATTCCGATACTCGATGCACTCAAGATGTTCCCGGGCCCGATCGTCGAGCTGCACATCTCCAATATCCATCGACGCGAGCCGATCTATCACCACTCCTTGGTCTCGAGCGTTGCGACAGCCGTAATCGCCGGCCTCGGAGCTGAAGGCTATCCCCTGGCCATTGCTTGGCTTCTCAAGAAATTCCAGGCGTAGCGGCGTCGCGCCGACGATGCAGGGCTACGTCGTGTCCGTGATGGCGACTGCTCTCAGCCTTGTTCAGCTTGTCTCCACCATCGGCGAAGATGGAGCCGGGCACGGGGGGCGATGAGGAGGGATCGGGCGAGGTGCCCGGCGAAACCGACATATTGGCCGGCGGCGAGCCGGGCGGAGGCCTGTTCGAGCTGCAGATAAGCAGCGAGCTTGCGGCCGGCATCGGCCGGTAGGCGTTCGCCGCGGCCTGGAGCCAGCCATTTGCGGCGCAGGGCGGCTGCAGCCTCGTCCAGCCTCGCAGGGTCGGGCTTGTGGCCGACTTCGATCTCGGCGCCAACGAAGTCGGCGACCTTCAGCCGGCCGCCGATCAGGCCGAAGCGCAGGAACCAGTCGAGGTCTTCGAGACGCGGCAGCGTCGTGTCGATCGGGCCGATGGCGCGGGCGGTGTCGCGGTGCATCAGCATGGTCGAGCCCGGGCAGAACCAGCAAGCGGCGGCGAAGTCGCTCGCCGTGGTGCTTTCGATCGGGGTCAGGGCCTGCCGGGCGCCGGTTGCGGGATTGCCGAGGACGAAGCCGGTGGCGTAGCAGGCCGGCGGTCCGCCCTCGTTGTCGGCTCGGTCCGCTTCGGCGAAGGCGAGCTGTCGCGCCAGCTTGCCCGGTAGCCAGACGTCGTCGGAATCGAGGAAGGCGAGCCAGGTTCCCGCGGCTTCGCGGATCGCGGTATTGCGGGCCGCGGCAGCACCTTGGTTCTGGGCGTGGCGGATGATGCGCACCCGGTCGTCCGCCTTCGACAGGACGAAGGGATCTTCCGAGCCGTCGTCGACGACGACGATTTCGAGATCGGCGACATCCTGTGCCAGCGCCGACGCCACGGCCCTTTCCGCCTTTTCCTGGCGGTTGAAGACCGGAATGACGACGGAGACCTTTGTCATATCAGGCCGGTTACTCCTGGCGCCATTGCTTGTCGTTCAATCGCATCACTCGGCATACCCGTTCGGGTTCTTCACCTGCCAGTGCCACATATCCTGGCACATTTCCCGAAGGTTCTTTTCTGCCGACCAGCCGAGCAGGGCATTGGCGTGCGAGGGGTCGGCATAGCAGGCGGCGACGTCGCCCGGGCGGCGCCCGGCCAGCACATAGTCGACCTTCCGGTTCGAGGCATGCTCGAAGGCCTTGATCACTTCGAGCACGCTGTAACCCTGGCCGGTGCCGAGATTGACCGCGAAGCAGCCCGCTTCGCCCAGCCGGTCGAGCGCTTTCAGATGGCCCTTGGCGAGGTCGACGACATGGATGTAGTCGCGCACGCCGGTGCCGTCGGGCGTCGGGTAGTCGTTGCCCCAGACGCTCAGCTTCTCGCGACGGCCGGAGGCGACCTGGGCGATGAGCGGCATGAGATTGTTCGGGATGCCTTTGGGGTCCTCGCCGATGAGACCGCTTTCATGGGCGCCGACGGGATTGAAGTAACGCAGGATGGCGATGCTCCAGCTCGGGTCCGCGGCGTGAAGGTCGCGCAGCATGTCCTCGACCACGAGTTTCGTCCGGCCGTAAGGGTTGGTCGCAGAGAGCGGATGGTCCTCCTGCAGCGGCAGCCGTTGGGGGTCGCCATAGACCGTGGCGGACGAGGAGAAGACCAAGCGCTTGACGCCGGTCGCGCTCATCGCTTCGAGCAGCCGAAGCGTGCCGTTCACGTTGCAGTCGTAATAGGTGAGCGGCTTCTGGCCGGATTCGCCGACCGCCTTCAACCCGGCGAAATGGATGACCGCGGTACAGCCGTGCTCCTTCAGGACGCGTTCCAGGAAGGCCCGGTCGCGGATGTCGCCGG
>VFQN01008725.1_pt1 | contig 10116 bp, 10 predicted proteins | sample 3512371 | NCBI WGS metagenome assembly VFQN01 (sample SAMN10412370, study PRJNA504923) | tailings metagenome | isolation source: Replicate 2 from Balatoc abandoned mine | place: Philippines: Itogon, Benguet | collected 2017-08-28 | reverse complement strand
GGCACTTCAACACCCTCTTTGACTGACCCTCCCTCCCCTCCCGGGCCCCGCCCCGTCCCGCCCCTCCCCTGCCAACCATCCGCCCTGCCCACCTGGCTGCTCCTCTCGCCGCCCGTCCGCCCCCTCCCGCTCGCCCCGTTGGTCCTCCGCTCCTCCTTGTTGTTGCTGCTGCTGCCGCTCCTCCACCGCATCCATGTTCTGCGGACGCACGTGAGGTACCGCAACAGCTTACTATCAGGGACAGGAGGCGTGCCAAACCGTGCAGAGAAACACGACCAACGGCACTCCGCGCAGTACGCTGGGCACAGTTCCTGCCCAAGCTTATCCACAAACCCACACCCACCTGCGGCGGGCGTTGCCCACATCACTACTGCCCATGCTCCTGGCGTCGCTGCACACACCCGCAGCGCCTGTTTGCGCTTCATGCTTTCTGTTCTTTCACGCAATGCACCCTCCTACACACCTGAGGCGGCGGCACCACCGGCGGCCGTACCAAGCCCTCCACCGCCCCCTCTCTGCCCCCCCACCACCTGTGCTGCTGCACACAAACACACCCACCTGCGGCGGCGGCACCACGGGCGGCAGCACCACGCCCTCCACCGCCCCCTCTCCTCCCTCTGCGGGGAACAGCAGCTTGACCAGCCCCGGGGTGCGCAGCGGGCGGCGGCCCGACATGCGCGGGTACACGTCCTCCAGGAAGTAGTACACGTGGCCTGGGGGGAGGGGAATTTAAACAACGTATCAATCAACAAGTTGAGACGTATTTCACATTCGCCATTTAAGACGTTGTGGTGGCACACGTGTTCCAGGAAGTGGTACACGTGGCCTGGGGGGAAGTGGGTTTGGCATCCCAAACCATACTGACGCAGTTCGTGTTTGCCATTAAAGGGTTGCAGTGGCACACATCTTCCAGGAGGTAGTACAAGTACCGTACGATGCACGAAAGCCCGTAGCCCCTGCTTAACCCACACCACTTACCAATCGTTAACCCACACCGTTCATCCATGAGGCTCACAATGGGGCTGCTGTCCCCTCAGCCCGTAGCCCCTCCCTTACCCAACACGTTCCACCCACACCCCGCTAACCCACCTGCTGCCATGCCCATGAGGTCCACCACGGGGCTGATGTCCCCTCAGCCCGTAGCCCCTCCCTTACCCGACACCGCTAACCCACACCCCGCTAACCCACCTGCCGCCATGCCCATGAGGTCCACCACGGGGCTGCTGCCCAGCATGAGCGAGAACGCCAGCAGCACCCAGGGCAGGTAGGGCGCGGTGAAGTTGAAGATGCCCAGGAAGGACAGGTTGACGTACTGGTGGCGGCGGCCCCACACGTACACCATCATGAAGGTGAGGGAGGAGCCCAGGAACTGGATGTTGACGAAGGGCGCAAGCGCCGTCAGCAGCGCGCCGCCGAACAGCAGCATCCACAGGAAGTCGGCGGAGCGGCCGCGGAAGGAGCCTGACGGGCGGGGAAGGACGGGTTCAAGAGGCGAGGGGTGGTGCTTGTGTGCTGGAGCGAAAGTTGCATGTCAGGATTAACGGACCCCGGGATGAGGCAACGGAAGGGGGTTGCGCGGGCTGAAATGCTTGTTGGAGAACCTTCACATGCGGTAGCGGGGAGCGTCGACCGACGCCTGCCTTGCGCGTCTCGGACAGATAGAGCGAATCCCAGTCCCCACCTGGGTCCCGACCCCAACCACAGCAACAATCTGCACCTGCGCCTGCGCCTGCCCCGCGCCTCACCCATAGCCCGAGACCGGCCCGCCCGCCCCCGCCGAACCCTGCCCCACCCACTCTCCTCCAGGCTCTTAACGTGTAGGGTACACGATTCCCAACCCAAGGGAGGTACCACCAGCCCCACCCCCCGCCCCCACCCCCCGCCCCCACCCCTTCCTGTCCCACCCACCCTCCTCCAGGCTCTTGGAGTACTTGATGAGGAAGAACATGTGGAACACAAAGTCCAGGCCTGTGAGGGGGAGGGGAGGAAACAGAGCGGTAGGAAACGGATACACCAGAGTATTTAAGGAAGCACGTGCGGAACGCAAAGTCCAGGCCTGCGGGGGCGGGCAAGGAGGTGAGACGGGAATTCGGCGTCGGGAAGACACGGCGACAGACGAAGTTTACACATGGGCGCGGTGGCGGGAACCGGGGACAGGGAGGAGCGTGCGGTGACCTAGGTAGCAAAAGTTCTTCAAGGTGCCAGGCCCGGGATACGCAGCACACGGTTGGCCGCTGCCGTCGCAGCTTGTGTTCAAGCCTGGCCTCCTGGCCCATCCCCCTGCCCCGCTGCCCCCGGGCCCTTGGACCGCTGAGCGTAGCGCAGCGTGTGCGGCCCAGCCCCTTACTGCACAGACTGGGCCGGGCCTCCCTCCCACACCCCCACCCCCCGCCGCCGGTGCAGCTGCCACAGCCCAAGGTGCCTTACTGCGGCTCCCGGCAGCGGCGGCGGGTAGCCCAGCCTGGGTGCACCGAAAGAAGCCCCCAGTTGCCGCATGAGGGCTCTGGCGGAAAGGCACCGCCTGCTGAACCTGGGCGCCCACGCGGCTGCCGCGCACGTGCTCAGGCCGCAGCCCGGCCGCATCAGGAGGGGCTGCGTGTAGAATAGGCGACGTACGACGAGCCACGCCCTGCCCCGGCCCCTGGCCCCTGTACTGTGCGATGCGTCCCAGGGGCCCGCAGAGGCTGCAGTCGCCTAGCGGCGCAACGGGTCCGTCCTGTGAGCTGAGCCCTGGGCCCGCAAGGAAGGGCGCGCGCCTGCTGCTTCCGGCCACCCTCCGCTTGAACTCCACATTCCCACCTGAAATGCGGCCGAAGGGCCTCAAAAAAAGCTTGCATGCGGCCGCGGTGTCGTCCCCGTTCCCCCCGCGAGGTGTGGCGCACACGTAGTGCTACACTCCGGGGCCCTGCGGCTGGCAGGCGGGGCCCATGCCATGCGGCCATGCGACACGGCTGCAGTGGCCGCCCAGAACCGCCTGTGCTGTGTATACTAGGCCACTAGCTGGTGTAATAGCTGGTCGCCACGGCAGTCGCCGCCAGCCGCCAAGTGCTGCCGCTGCCACTGTTCCAGTGCTTGTCCTGAGCAGCTGCTGCGTAGGAGACCGGAAATCCGACCTCTGGGCAAGACCCCGAGCGGCCCGAGGTCCTACGACACCACCCCGACTTGCCCCAGCCCGTGCCTTAACACGAGGCCAACCCGACGTGCGCCAGGACGTGCCTGAAGGCACGAGGCTGCATTGGAGGACGCACAGACCCACCTAGATTCCCAAAGAAGAAGAAGTTGGTTACTAGTCGCCAGAGCTCCAGCTTATGAAAGACCAGTTTGGCGTTGAAGTAGACGTTGAAGGGTGTGATGATCTGGGTTGCGGGGGAGCAGGGTGTAAAGGCGGACAACCAGCGCGGAGAGAGCCCTCAAGGCCCCCTTGGCTGCGGCTGTGCGTCTGCCACATACCTCCAGCGCGCAGCCCGCCGTCGTTAAGAATGACATGGTGACGTATGTCCGCGTCACGATGGGTAGCTGCATGTTTGACAAGCAAGGTCGTAAGCGTGGGCTCAGCGCCCAGGCGCAACGCTGCAGCGGCACCCCCCACGCAACAGCCTTACCGACTTATACCATTCCTCGATCGACTGCAGAGCACGAAGCAAGAGTTCACGTCAGAGGGTCGTAGTGAAACCCCATAGTCGGCGAAGGTTAGCCGCAGGCAGAGACGCGTGTCCCTACCATGGTCGTGTCCTCCTCGGAAACCTCCTGATAGCAGCTTCGTGGCCAGCACGTATCTTGTAGATGTTAACAGGACTTCAAATGATCAGGCCCGGAAGCGGTAAGCAGGTTCCTTGGCTGAGACAGGCACGACATACGCAGAGAACAGGGGAAACTCTTTGCTTATACAACCATAAAATATAACGCAGTGCAGCTTTGATACGTAGTTTATTACCAAGACCCACGGTCCTGCTCTTCCGAAGGCTTCTGTCGGCCTTCGGATGCACGAACGTTTCGCAATCAACTGACCCCAGGACAGGCACAGCTAGATAGTTAACTTCTGTTTTGTACTTTAAAAGGTATTATGCTGTAGCGTAGCTGTTCAGCTGTACCAGGAGGTTGGGTTCCTCACCCTTCGTTCGCCGATGGCCTCCTCGGTGGACGCTGCGGCGAAGCCGCTTAGCCTTGACAACGAAACCAACCAACAGTCTCATAGCATCGACTATGCGGCGTCTGACGCTGCAGAGCTAGCGCAGCAGCTCAAGGCCCGCCTGCTACCCGGCGACAAAGCGGTGACAAAGAACCAGAAGAAGAAGGCCCGCAAGAAGATAAGCAAGCTGGTGCAGCAGGTAAAGGGCTTACACCTCCCGGCAACTCGTGCTCTGCGTCGAAACGTGCGCGTTGACGGCGCTTACGAGCGGTGCTGCGCCTCAGTCCAGTACCTGGCTGTTCCCCTCCCCACGCAGGCGCTAGGCGTGCATCCGAGGGACAACAGCAGCAACGGTGCGGCTGCGTCCCGCGACTCGGGTGCCGCCGATGGCAGCTGGGAGGTGCACGACACGGCCCCCTGCAGCAGCACCGGTGGGGCCCACCGCCAGCAGGGCCCACCTGGGTCCAGCCCAGCGCACCCAGGCCACCGTCACCCACATCGTGACGGCCAAGGGGCTGAGCATATAGCTGCTGCTGCTGTTACTGCTGCTGCTGATTTTATGCGTGGCTCCGTGGCTGCCGCCAGCGGACAGCCGGCAGCTGGGGCGGAGGCGGACTGCGGCGGTCAGCCTGCGGCGAAGCGGCGGCGGCTGTCGCACAACGACACCGCAGCCGCGCCAAAGCCCGCTGCAGCAGCTGCGCCCGCAGCTCATCCCCCAAGGCCAAAGAGCGGGACCCATGATGCAGCCCTATCTCACCCTCCCGCCCACACGCTGTCGCACACGCACACGCAGTCCCAGTCGCACACCAACACCCAGTCGCACTCCCGGTTGTCTCGCGGCAGCCGCCTCAGCGCGCAGCAGCAGCGCCGCCTCAGCCGGCGCCAGCCGCGGCCGGAGGACCTCCTGGCGGCGGACGACGAGTACGACAGCACCATGTACGACACATTGGACGACACGCTGCCGTACGATGGGGACAGCGCCATGGGCGCCGGCGCCCAGGCGGCGGCGGTGGAGGGGGCTGGCGGGAATAAGAAACGGAGGCAGCGGCGGCAGCGGTCACAGGGTAACAGCGTTGGCGGCGGTGAAAGGCATGGGCAAGGGCATGCGACGGCTGGGCCGGCGGCGGCGGCGGCGGCTGCATGCAGCGTGGCGGCGGTGGTCTCTGAGGAGGTGGTGCAATGGGCGCGGCCCGGGACGGCGGCGGGCGGCACTGCCGCGGCTGCGATGGCGGCGGCGGCGGCTGCAGCGATAGGCGGCGCCGTCCCGCACACTGGCCTGCCGGCGGCTGGGCATTACCCCATGGGGATCGCGGGTTACGGTGCGGCGGCGGTGGCGGTGCATGGTGCTGGGCGGGGCCGGGGACCGGGGCCAGGGGCTGGGCGCGGCGCAGGGGCTGGCGGGCGGGGGCCCGGTGCCGGTGCCGGGGCGGGCGCTCCGCACATGGATATGTCCGCCATGTTGCTGCTCATGCGTGTGCAGATGAGGCAGCAGGGGGAGCAGAGGCAAGGGCAGGGGCAGGCAGCGGTGGCTGCCGTGGCGGCAGAGGTCGCTGGGGGATGTGGTGCTGCAGCGATGGCGGCGGCGGCGGTGGCGGAGGTGTCCGCGTCCGAGGGGCCAGCAGCGGGTACTGCTGGGCAGGGGCGGGCGGTGGCGCAGGCAGCAGGCGCTGGGGCGCATGCGGGCGCCGGACGGGGCCGGACCCAAGGTGGGGCGTGGGGCCACGCCGCAGCGCACCATCATGGCGGCCGGGGAGCTGGCGGCGGCGGTGGCGCGAGCGGTGCTCGCGCTTCGCTGCACCGGTACGGCAACTACCACTCGTACTACGGCTACCGGCTGGGGGCGGACCTGGACGAGGACCCGCGGGTCAAGGTGGGAGACCAAATTGGCAGCACACAAGCCGGGGCAGATTGGCACTTGGCAACGCCACCCTACTTTGCTATCCTCCCGCTGCAGCTGCGGCAGAGCGGAAGACCGGCAACAGACCTTGCGAAGGTGCCTTACCCCACTCTCCTGCGCCTAAGCACCTCCCTACCCAGCCGCCCCTTGACCCCCACGCCACTGTCCTTTGACAGCTGCTGTCAGTGCGAACTGCGGCAACAGACCTACCGAACATGCCTTGCCTAAAGCTTCCTTTACCTCACGCCTCAGATCCACCCCTCCTGGCCCCAATCCCCCCACATGCCTTCGCCCCCACCCGCCTCACAGCTGCTGCGCCCGGAGTGGTTCCGCGGCCGCGCCGTCATCGACGTCGGCTGCAACGAGGGCCTGGTCACCCTGGCGGTGGCGGCGCGGTACGGCGCCCGCCGCATGACGGGGTACGACATTGACGAGCAGCTCGTCAAGCGGGCGTGCAGGTGGGCGCCCGGGGCGGGCGGGCGAGAGTGCGCGTAACACGTGTCGTGTAGGCTGTAGCTTGTGCGTTTGCGTCGTTGCGGCTCGAGGCGCCAAACCTACAAGATTAACCCGCTCCACCACCGCTTGTTTCAGCAGTTACCGCGTCAGCACCTTTACTTACACCTGTTGCTCGCCGCTGTTGACCCCAGGAACCTGCGCGTGATGCGCAGCGAGTACACTGCCCGGCTGCGGGCCGTGGCGCTGGGGGGCGAGGGCCTGGGGGCAGCAGGCGGGCCTGGGGCAGGCATTGGAGGGGCCGGGGGCAGCGCTGGTGGGGCGATGGGGGCTCCGGTTACAGGCGGGGACCCTGCAGTGCATGGGGCAGGGGCTGGTGATGGGGCCGAGCTGCAGCAGCAGGGGCAGGACGGGCGGGAGGCCTGGGAGGAGGGGGATGAACAAGAGGCAGCACGGTCGGGGCGTGGAGGGGAGGGCGGCGACAGCAGCAGCGAGGCCATGAGCGAAGGAGAGGGGGAGGGGGAGGGGAGGGGCTACGGGAGAAGGCACGGGGGAACGCACGGCGAGGGGCACGGAGCGGATCAGGGCCAGGCAGGAGGGGCGATGGGGCCGGCTCATGGGGACAAGGACGCCACCGGGACGCAGGACGGCGACGGGGAGGGGCAAGGAGGAGGGGAAGGGGCACAGCGGCAGCGGCGCCGTCGGAGGCGGCGGACGCTGGAGGCAGGCGGCGGCTCGGACGACGGCGCGCCGCCGCCGCCGCCGTCGCTGCCTGCGCCGCTGTCCAGCCTATCGTCCGGGCCCGCGGGTCTGCGGCTGGGCACGCTGCGCTGCTACGTGCGGGCGCTGGCGCACACGCGCTTCAAGCACCAGGACTGGGCCAACGCGCGGACCAGGTGGGGCGGCGGAAGACATGCATTAGGAAGGCGTTTGCGGTTAAAACGGGAAGGGCTGGAGTGGAGTGTGCGTGGCGCAGAGAGGGATGTGGGGTTGGTGGTGGACAGGCTCTTGGGCGGAATGTCGGCAACGCGGCGGAGTCGCTGGAGCTGTCCCAGTGTCGTTAGGCTCACGAGGACAGCTTCCATGCCACACGATACGAGGTTGGGGTCCACCCGCGTGTGTAGTGTTGTGGACGGCTCGCCGCCTGCCCACCTGCCCACAACGCGCTTCCTGGGCCAGCGGCATGCGGGCCTCCGTGGGCCTCGCCTGGTGCAGCACGCAACGTGGTGCCGGAACATCCAGCTGATGCCGTGCGCGTACGCAAGGGTCGCTCCTGACTTTCTTCCGTGCCCTCGCCTTCCCCTCTACGTTCTTGCCGTCGTACCGCCAAACTGCCCTCCGCTCCCCCTGTCCCCCCCTCAGGCCCGAGAGCGCGGACACCATCCTGTGCCTGTCCGTCACCAAGTGGGTGCACCTCAACAACGGGGACGCGGGCCTCAAGCGCATGTTCAGGTGGGACTGGGTGACTGCGGGCACCGAAGCGGGTACGTAGGTACCTAGAAAGCATGCGGCGGCTGAGTAATTAGGAAAGTGCAGGCTTTCTGGGGTACCCACTGCCCTGGTATGCCGCCTGCTCCTCTGGGCCCGGGATGCGGCTGCGGGTAGGGGGGGCGGGGCCGGGGGCGGGCGCCATCGGGATGCCGTTGGGTGGTGGTCGTGTTGACACCTAAGCGCGCACGTGGCCGAGCACCTCACTGGGCCCGTTCTGCCTTGCGCGCATACCGCTGACGGCACGGCATCGGCCCGCATTGCGCCCGCCCTCCGCAGGAAGATGTACGACACGCTGACGCCCGGCGGGCTGCTCATCCTGGAGCCGCAGCCCTGGAAGTAAGCCTAATGATCGCCGGGGGTTGCTGTGGTGTGTGGGCCCGGGAGGAACGGGGCGGCTTGAATTGCTTGGTGGAAAATTGTACCCTTGCAATGCTGGTCTTCGGGAGTAAATAAAGCGTCGGTGCGCTCATCACTGAGAGCACGTACTTCCAGCTTCAGCCCACAACGCCCACAGGGCATGCTGCGTCTCCCAAGCCCTCCTTTTCAACCCCGCGCTCCACACCCCAACCACCCCGCGCCCCCAGGTCCTACAAGCGCGCCGTGCACAAGACCACCACCAACGCGGTCCCCCCCCCCCCCACCCCCCACGGCCGGGGCGGGCCCCGGCCCTTTGCGCCCCCCCACGGGGGTGAGGCGGGGGGCGGGGGGGGGGGGGGGCGGGGGGGGGGGGGAGGCAGCTGCGGCTGCGGCCGCAGGCCTTCGTGAACCACCTCACAGGGCAGGTAAGGGGGGCGGGGGCAGGGGGGCAGGGCGGGGTCGTGGAAGGGAAAGGGATCACCTCACAGGGCAGGTGAGGGGGTGCAGGGGCAGGGGGACAGGGGCGCGGTCGTGGAAGGGAAAGGGGTCACCTCACAGGGCAGGGGCGTGGCAGGGCAGGGGAGCAAGGCACAAGGGGGGAATGAGGATCCAGGGGCAGGGGCGTGAACCACCTCACAGGGCAGGGGTGTGACAATGCACGGGCAGGGGCTGGGGGTCTGGTGAAACGGTCGAGGGAAGCGGACAGCTGCCGGGAGGAGGCGACGAGCGCTTGGTGCGGTCAGGGCGAAGAAGGGGCGACTTGTGCGGGGCAGAACAGCTGCTGGCCTGCCGGCCTCCTGCACACGGATGTGCAGGAAGGGGCAGCCTACGGGTGTCTAGCGCCGGTGGCCGGTGCGCCGGTTGCCGGCATGCCGTACGCACCTGCACACGCAACATTGGCCCCTTGGTAACATTCCGTGCGCTGCGTACCGTTACAGAACCCCTCCTCAGCAAGCCCCACCTCCCCTTCCCCTGCCCCTTCCGGTTGCCCACTCCCCAGCTCGGCTTTGTGCTGGAGGCGCAGCTGCACGAGGGAGGCGGTGTGGGCTTCGACCGGCCCATGTACCTGCTGCGCAAGCCGGCGGCAGCGGGGGCAGCGGGGGCAACGGGGGCAGGGGCAGCGGGCACGACAGGGGGCACGGCAGGCGGTCAGGCCGGGCCGTCGGGCTGCGTGCAGAGCACGTGAACGTGATCTGCCGGTGTGCGTCTCGCCGTATACGTGCGTGCGAGCGCCGGTTGTGTACCTGCTGCGCAAGACCCGCGGCGGGCGCGGTGCCACAGGGGCAAGTACGATAGAAGCGGGGCAGGGGCAGCGGGCTCGGCAGGTGGGCAGCCGGGGCCGTCGGGCTGCGTGTAGAGTGTTGTGCGTAGTGTCGGTGTGCGTCTTGCTGGGCGGGGGCGTGCGAGGGGGGATGGTGAGGCAGGCGGTGTGGCAGGGGTGGCAGGCGGTCGCAGGGGCGGGGCCTGGGGCGAAGCAGTGGGGGCGTGGAGACTCAGTCTTGAGCGGCAGAAGGCGGGCGAAGGTGTAGGGGCCAGCACGTGGCAGTGGTGGTAGCAGTTTGATTGTACCCTTTTCCACGGGGCGGGCGTGTGCAGCAGCCAGCAGTCTGCCATGTACAGCTCATTTGTTTTTGTGTAGCAGAAGAAAGCGCATCGTAATACCCACCCAGTGTCCCGGTCTTCAGGATTATCATGATTTTGGCGGCCATTTTGGCTGCCTGTCAGGATTTATTTGGGCAGAATCCTGACCGAATCAGGATTTTCAAGAGGGTTTTCCCCCAGGATTTGC
>VFQN01008724.1_pt1 | contig 10117 bp, 9 predicted proteins | sample 3512371 | NCBI WGS metagenome assembly VFQN01 (sample SAMN10412370, study PRJNA504923) | tailings metagenome | isolation source: Replicate 2 from Balatoc abandoned mine | place: Philippines: Itogon, Benguet | collected 2017-08-28 | reverse complement strand
AGGGGCTCGGGGTCAAGACGTCGCGGGAGACGATTGCGAGCCGGTTCGGGGTGGAGCCCGAGACCGTGGTCGAAGTCGAGGACGAGGGGCTCGACAAGAAGTGGCCCCCGTTCGGCAAGGGGTAGGCGACCCGCGCCGCCCGGGTAGGCTGGCAGGACCACCCGGAGGCCGACCCGTGCGTCCCCTGCTCCTCGCCGCCCTCACCGCCGTTGCCGTCGTCGGGGCCGCCCCGGCCGACGAGAAGCTGTTCGGCATCGCCTGCCGGTCCGTCCACCTCGGCTACCCGGCGCCCGAGGGGACGGCTTTCTACAACGAGGCGACCGTCGAGACCTCGGCCGAGGGCACCTACTTCATGGTCTGCGGGTGGTCGAAGGGCTACTTCGGCATCCAGGAGCTGGGCAACGGCAAGAAGGTGGTCCTGTTCTCCGTCTGGGATCCGGCCGCGGGCGAGGATCCGCGGAAGGTGCCGGAGGAGAAGCGGGTCAAGCTCCTACACAAGGGCGAGGGGGTGCGGGTCGGGCGGTTCGGGAACGAGGGGACCGGCGGGCAGTCGTTCCTCGACTACGACTGGAAGGTCGGCCACCCCTACCGGTTCCTGGTGACCGCCAAGGCCGACGGCCCGGACCGGACGGCGTACGCCGGGCACTTCTACCTCCCCGAGCAGAAGGCGTGGCGGCACCTCGTCACGTTCTCGACGCAGACGAAGGGCGAACTGCTCAAGGGCTGCTACTCGTTCGTCGAGGACTTCCGGCGGAACAAGGTGTCCACGACGAAGGCCCGGCGGGCGGTGTTCGCCAACGGGTGGGTGAGGCCGAAGGCCGGTGAGTGGGAGCCGCTGGCGAAGGCGCGGTTCACCGCCGACGCGAACCCGGCAACGAACATCGACGCGGGGCCGGTCGCGGACGGGTTCTTCCTGGCGACCGGCGGGGCCACCGAGAACAAGACGACGAAGCTCCGCGACGTGATGAGCCGTCCGACTCACAACACGACCCCGCCGGCCGACCTCCCGGCGTCGGGGCGCTGACGGGCTACTGGCCGTTGCCCGTCAGCCACCTCGCCAGCGCGTCGGCGGCGTCATCAGCAGGAGGCGTTCCCCGCTTGGGCTGGGCGGCAACAGCCGCCTGCTTGCGGGCCTTCCACTCGGCGTACCAGCCGGCGGTCGAGGAGCCGAGGGCGAGGGCGGTGGGGGTGGTCTGGGGACGGGGCGTAGCGGGACGGGGACGACGGACGTTCATGGACCATCGTGATGGTGGGGGTGAAGTTGGCCTGGCTGTCGTGGTTGGCAGGTTCTACCACGCGGGATGACGGACAGCAACTCCCGAGCCGCGTAGCGGTCGGGGCGGCTCTGAAGGAGTACGATGCGCTTGGGGTTGGAGAAGTGTGCGGGTTGAAGGGATTCTGGCGGGCGCCGTCAGGCGCGCTCGGCGAGTCTTTCAGGCCGCCGCTTCGCGTACCACCGGCACTTCGCCTCGCCGCCCACCAGCCGCCGCTTCCTGCTTACGTCGGCCTGCTTCTTTATGGCCTGGTTCTCCGGCCAGGAGTCCCCATCATGAAACGGAGCCGGCCCACCGGCTCGCGCCGCCGAGCGTGGAGGACATCGTGTCGGGGGACGACTGGTCGGTCTGCACCGACCCCCAGCTGATGCTGATGCTCCTCCGCAGCCGGCGCGCGGCCACCGACCGGAAGCTCCGTCTGTTCGCCTGCGCGTGCTGCCGACGCATCTGGGACCGGTTCCCGCACCCGTTCAACCAGGACCTCGTGGTCGAGGTCGAGGACCACCCGGACGGCCAATTCAAGGACGAGGACCTCCAGACCGTGATGCGGGCCTCGTCCTCCGTCGAGGCCGAGTTCCGTGGCCAGCCGGCGTACTGGGTAGCGAAGGTCCTCGGCCGCGGGTTCTACAAGATGACCGCGTTCGAGAGCACCGCCCTGGTCGCGTGCAAGGCGATGGCGCTGGACGACCTGGAGTACCGAAACCGGGTCGAGGCGGGGCTATTCTGGTCGGTCTCCGGCGGGGCCGTCGCGGACGGAGGGGAAGTCTCCCTCCCGGCTCCGGTCCCCCCTGCCGCGGTGCAGGTCGAGGCGACCGCCCAAGCGGGGTTGCTCCGCGAGGTGTTCGGAAGCCCGTTCCGGCCAGTAGGCTTCGAGGACGAGTGGCGCACGGAGGCGGTTGTCTCGCTCGCCCGGGGGATGTACGAGTCTCGGGACTTCACGGTGATGTCCGTGTTGGCCGATGCGCTGGAGGACGCCGGATGCGCGGACGACGACATCCTCCCGCACTGCCGTGGGCCAGGACCACACGTCCGCGGGTGTTGGGTCGTCGATGCCGCCCTCGGGAAGGTGTGAGCAGGAGAGTCGCGTGACCGAGTCCGAGTGGGCCACCCCCATCGACCCCAGGCAATGCTCGCGCTTCTGTGGGACTGCGGGCCGGTGAGCGAGCGGAAGCTCAGGTCGTTCGCCGTGGCGTGCTGCGGCGCACCCCGCTCGGGATGTCACACAACTGCTTGCAGGCGATTGCCGCAGCCGAGATGTTCGCGGACGGCCTTATCACTGCACACAGACTCCACGAGGCGTGGGTTGCGGTCCGGCACCCCAAGTCATTCGCCACCAGTCCCGGAGGTCGGGCTGTCCGTGGAGCGAGTTGCCCACCGGGGCACGTCCCAGCCGTTCAAGTTGCGGCTGATGCAGAGTATGCAGCCGTCCGATGTTATGACCCCAGAGCGCGAGAGGAGCTATTGAGTAGGGAGCGGAGCGATCAAACAGCACTACTTCAAGACCCCTTCGGGACACCCCTCTACTACCCCGTCGCCTTCAACCCCGAGTGGCGCACCGAGGCCGTCGTGGTACTGGCCCGCAACATCTAAGAGGAGAGGGCGTTCGAGAGGATGCCGGTGCTAGTGCCGACGTTCCTCGGACTCAGCGCCCTGTCGGCGAACGGGACCGTGTACGACGCCTCCTGGGTCGACGGCGACTTCGGCATGTCGATGGTCGGGAAGCAGGGCTACCTCACGCCGCGGGAAATCGGCTACGCGCTGGCGCTGGTCGCGTTCGCCCGCGGCGGGTGGAAGCCCGGGTGGGCGCGCCACATCCGCCCGGACGCGGCGGTGCCGTTCCGCGCCGGCCTGCACTACCTCCGCAAGACCGGCGACACGCTGTTCCACCCGGACACCGCCGCGCTGGACGTACGGGCGGCGATCCGCGATCACCTGCCGGACCCCGAACGCCGGCGCCAGGCGCGGATCGCGCGGAAGGAACTCGGACTGGCGTGAGGCGGTTGGTCGGCGCGGAGTGTGTGGTGCGGCACTCCGTGCCGCCGCGCGTCGAGTGCCTGTCAATACTCCGTAGACGCTTCCGGCGCCCCGCGGCACGGAGTGCCGCACCACACTCAACCGCCCGCCACCGCCACCTCCAGCAGCACCGGCCGGTCGCCTGCCAACCCAGCCCGCACACGTTCACCCAGCTCGTCTGCGTCGATGACGGCGTGTGCGTCCACGCCGAGCGCACGCGACAGCGCCACGAAGTCGATCGCCGGCTCGCCGAGCGTCATCCCCGGGCCGCCGCGGAGATCGGGCAGCGAGAGGCGGTCCCCGCACACTTCCAGAATGTGGTAGCGGCGGTTGTTTGCGACCACGAACACGACCGGCAGCCGCTCTCGCGCCGCCGTCCACAGCCCCTGCATCCCGAACGCCGTCGAGCCGTCGCCAAGTACGGCAAGGACCGGTCGGTCGGGCCACGCCAGCTTCACGCCGAGTGCGCAGCCGATGCCCCAGCCGAGCGCCCAGCCGCGGTGCGCAAAGTACGCCGCCGGGTCGCGGACGGCGCCGAGCCGCTCGAGGACGTTGCCGTGTGTCGTCGGGCACTCCTCGACCACGGCGGCATCAGCCGGTAGCACGCGAGCGAGCGCCCCCATGAGTCCGGCACCGGACAGTGGTCGCACGGCGACGTTCGCGTCGATCTCAGAACGGAAAGTACCGCGTGCGGCAGCAATTCGGTCGGCGTGGCGGCGGCCGCGCTCGGCGGCGGCATGCGACACGTCGGGCGTAAGGCGGCGGTCGATCTCGTACACGAGCTCCGCCAGCCCTGCCTTCGGGTCGCCGATCAGTCCGACCTCGACCGGGTAATTCTTGCCGATCTCGGCGGGGTCGTTGTCGAGGTGGATCAGCCTCAACTCCGGCGGCAGCGGGCGTGTCGGCTCCTGGCGGATGTAAAGGCGGAGGACGTTCATGCCGACCACGAACGCCACATCGTACCCGGCGAGCGCCGCGGGGATGTCCGGGTTCCACAGCGGGATCGGGCCGGCGTAGAGCGGGTGATCGGTCGGGATGGGGAAGCGGCCGCGCGACGTATTCTGCTCGTTGAAGACGGGGGCGCCGAGCGTTTCGGCGAGCGACACAAGCTCGCGCGAGCCGCCGGATTCGGTCACGCGGCTGCCCGCGAGGATGACCGGGTTCGCGGCGTTCGCCAGTAGCTGCGCCGCCTGCTGGAGCGGGCCACGCGGCGGTCGGACGTGCCGATCGACCGGCCACGGGGCGGACAGGTCGAGCCCGTCGGCGAGCGCGGTCTGCACGTCGAGCGGGAGCGACAGGAACACCGGGCCGGTCGGCGGCGTGAGCGCGGCCTGGATCGCCCGGCGCGTGGCGTTCGGCAGGTCTTCGACGCGCGCCACCTCGGCAGCGTACTTCACCAGCGGGCGGGCCATGTCCACGAGCGGCGCGGCGAGGACGGGCTCCTCGAACAAGTGCCGCGTGTCCTGCTGTCCGGCGGTGACGAGGAGCGGTGAGCCGGCGGCCTTCGCGTTAACCAGCATCCCGCCCGCGTTGCCGAGCCCGCAGTTCGTGTGCAGATTCACGACGGCGAGCCGACCGCCGGCCATCGCGTAGCCGTCGGCGGCGGCGACGACCGGACACTCGTGCAGGCCGAGGACGTAGCGCAGACGCCGGTCTCGCGCGAGCGCGTCGTTGAGCGGGAGTTCTGTCGTGCCGGGGTTGCCGAAGAGGTGTGTGACCCCGGCTTGGTGGAGGATTTCCAGGAAGGCTTCAACGCCGGTCATGCGTGCGGTCCGGGTGGCCGGCTTGCGTCGGATGCGGCGCGAGCCTACGATGACCTATTATCGCACCCCACCGGAAACATCATGGCCCGGAAAGAGCCGAAGGCCCAGAAGTCGCAGATCGTGGCGTTCAAGGTCGAGGAGGAGTTGGCAAAGTTCCTCGACAATCTGCCGAACAAGAGCGAGTTCATCCGCAAGGCCATCCTCGCCCAATTCCGCATGACATGCCCGCTTTGTACGGGCAGCGGTGTGGTGCCGCGCGGCATCCACGACCACTACAAGCACGTCCTCGCCGAGAACGACACGCGGCCGTGCGAGAAGTGCAAGGCCGAGGTAACCATCCCGATGACCGCCGACGCCGCCCCGCCGGCCGACCGCCGGCGGTTCGAGCAGTTCCTCGACGGCGGCCCGCTGTACTGCGCGAAGTGCTACCCGACCGTGACCCCGTGCGACGACTGCGGGTGGCACGTCCCGACCGAGAAGATGGTCGAGCACTTCAAGAAGGTGCACACGCACAGCGCCTGACGGCCGCGACGGTCCCCGCGAGCAGCATGGCGCGGGCCGCGACCTGCATCCAGCCCTTCGCGCGTCCGACGACATCGGCCCAGCCGCCCGTGTCCGGGATGATGTCCGGCACGGCGCGGGCCGCGACGAAGACCGCGACCGCGAGCAGCGCGAGCCGGTTGTCGGTGCGGTGGGCGGCTACCGCAACCCAGGCGACGACCGGGATGAGGCTCACATCGTACTGGAACCACGCGAGCGGGTAGGTGAGCATCGCCGCGACCGCGGCCAGTGCGAGCGCGGCGTCGGCGGTTAGGCCGCGCCACCGGAAGTACGCGAGCACGCCGAACGCCGCCGCGTACAGCAACACGCCCGCCCCCGTGCCCAACCCCAGCACGCCGGGGAGCGACCCGCACCCTTCGACGTACGCGCCCGCCTCCGACGCCAGTTGATACCAGCCCCAGGGCGTCACCCCGACGACCGCGAACGGTGCAAGGCCGCCGACCAGCGCGCCGGCCAGCGCCGTGAGTTGCTGTCGCGGCTTCCATCCCACTGCCACAACGCAGCTGATGGCGAAGAACGGCCGCACCGTGCACGCCAGCCCGAGCACGAGCCCGAACGCCAGCGGCCGCGGCGCCCGGCCGAGCGCCCAGATGGCGGCGGCGGCGAGTGCCAGCACGCCGACCGGCTGGCCCCAGTCGAGCCCCTGCCACACGGGCGCCCACACACCGAACGCGCCGCCCAAGAGCCCCCACACCCACCCCGGCATCGGCCGCGCGACCAGCGTGTACGCCAGCGCCCACGCCGCGGCCAGAGCTGCGAGCTGCGCCAGCCGCACGCGGTCGAGGGCGGTGCCGAAGTCGGTGCCGGCGAACGGCACGGTGAAGAGCACAGCGCCCGGCGGGTGCGGGTTCGCGTGGACCATGACGTGATCGGGCCGCGGGGGCATCCCGACCCGCTCGCGCAGCTCGTCGAGCGCGCGGTACGGCGAGAGGCCGTCGAGCCAGGCGCGGGCGGAGACGTAGTCTTGAACGAGGTCGTCGCCGTGGGCGCGCGACTCACGCAGCGCCCACGACGACGTGGCCCAGAGAACGGCGAAGGTGATGGCGGCGCGGGGGAGCATGAGTTTAGCCTAGAACCGAAAGACCGCGGGACGGCTGCCCCGCGGCTTTCAGTCCCGGTTCATGCCACTCACACACGCACTTCTTAGAACTGGTCGAGCCAGAAGTGGTTGCCACGGTAGTACTTCATCGGGTTCCACAGCTCGTACCGCCAGCCCGGCTCCAGGAACGGCGGGTACGCCTGGTACGCCGGCGGGCGGACGTACGGGTGGTTCCGCGGCTCCGGCCACTGCGGGCTGTTCGCCGGCCAGTAGCTGTGCGGGAAGTAGTAGTACGGGTAGTAGTGGAACTGGGTGAGCGGCGGGCTGCTCGACTGGGCCGAGGCCGGGGCCGCCGAAGCCGCCCACAGCGCCACCCCCGCGGCGACCGCGAGACACGTCCGGGTCATCGTCGTCCTCCTGAACCGGCCGGGCGCCGCCCGGCGGGACTTCCTGTCGAGCGAATCCTACCCGGCGTTCCCCCGCGGCGCCGGCGGCGTGGGTCATTCCCGGCCAGAAATCGTAGAAAAATAAGCGGATCGTGAGTGGTCGCGCGACCAGCCGGTTTTCACCGGTCGCGCGACCGGTCGCGCGACTGGCCCACCCTTCCCCGCCGGGTTTTCTTCAAGTGACGCCGCTCCCGACCGACGTGTACGACAACCCGCTCATCGGCCGCTACGCCTCGCGCGAAATGGCCGATCGCTGGGGGCCGCTGCGGAAGTTCCGCACCTGGCGCCGCCTCTGGCTCGCCCTCGCCGAAGCCGAAGCCGAACTCGGCCTGCTCGCCGACGACGGCGTGTCGCCGCGCATCCGCGCGGAACAGCTCGCCGAGCTCAAAGCCCACCTCGACGACGTGGACCTGGCGAACGCCGCCGCGCACGAGAAGCGGCTGCGGCACGACGTGATGGCGCACGTCCACGCGCTGCGCGACGTGGCCCCCGGGTGCAACGACATCGTCCACCTCGGCGCCACGTCGTGCTACGTCACCGACAATGCCGACCTCATCCTGATGCGCGAGAGTCTCGATCAGGTCTGCCGCACGCTCGCCGCGGCGATCGACGCGCTAGCCCGTTTCGCGGAGCGGTGGAAGGACGAGCCGACGCTCGGGTTCACCCACTTCCAGCCGGCGCAGCTCACGACCGTCGGCAAGCGGGCGACGCTGTGGCTGTACGACCTCGTCCTCGACCTGCACGAACTGGAGCGCCGCCGCGACGAACTGCCGTTCCGCGGCGCGAAGGGGACGACCGGCACGCAGGCGAGCTTCTTGGCGTTGTTCCGCGACGACCACGAGAAGGTGAAGGAGCTCGACCGCCGCGTCGCCGCAAAGATGGGCTTCACGAACCTCGTGCCGGTCACGGGGCAGACGTACACGCGCAAGCTCGACAGCTTCGTGCTCGACGGATTGAGCGGGCTCGGGCAGTCGCTCCACAAGTGGGGCACCGACCTGCGCCTGCTGGCGAACCGGCAGGAGATCGACGAGCCGTTCGAGGCCGAGCAGATCGGCTCGAGTGCGATGGCCTACAAGCGGAACCCGATGCGAGCCGAGCGGATGTGCGGCCTCGCCCGCTACCTGATGAACCTCCCGGCGATGGCCGCCGACACCGCCGCGACGCAGTGGTTCGAGCGCACACTGGACGACAGCGCCCCGCGCCGCCTGTACCTCCCGCAGGCGTTCTTGTGTGCCGACGCCGTGCTGCGGATCGCGCTCAACCTACTGACGCAGAAGACCGGCCCGGATACGGTCGGGCTGGTGGTGAACGTCCCGGTGGTGGCGCGGAACGTCCGCGAGTACCTGCCGTACATGATCACCGAGAACCTGATGATGGCGGCGGTCCAGGCGGGTGGCGACCGGCAAGTCGTCCACGAAGTCGTGCGCGAGGAGAGTCACGCCGTCACGGCGAAGGTGAAGGCCGGAACCGGGACAACCGCCGAATTGCTAGACCGGCTGCGTGACCGCGGCGCGTTCCAGAAGATCGACTTCGAGACGTACGCGAACCAGTCCCCGCGCGAGTTCGTCGGCCGTTCGTCGGAGCAGGTGACGGAGTTCGTCGCCGAGCACGTCGCACCGATCCGGGCGCACTACGCGGCAGCGCTGGGAATGAAAGCAGAACTGAGTGTTTGAGGCGAACGGCCGGCGTGAGCCGGCTGGAGGCAGCGCCAGATGCCTTCCGCGTCGCCACCAGCCGGCTCACGCCGGTCGTTCGCCTAAAGGCCCGACACCACCGCCGCCAGCTTCGCCACTTCGTCCGGTAGCGGGGTGCGCTTGTAGCGGTATACCCCGGCGCCGAACGCGGTGTCGTCGGCCTCGTCGGTGCGCATCTGCTCGCCGACGCACAGCACGAACTTCCCCGCCAGGTGCTTCGATAGCCGCTTGTGCAGCGCCTCCACGTCGCCGCGGCGCCAGAAGCCGTACAGCTCGACGAACACTTCCTTCCCGCTCGCCGGGTGCTCCAAGCGGAAGTCCGGCACCCACACGCCGTCCGGCAGGCTGATCGGGTGCGGCTCCTCGTGCAGTACCCAACCCGCCACCTTCGCCGCGAAACTGTCGGCGAACATCTTGAGTTCGGGCGGCGTGTACACGCCGAAGTCGGGCAGGTGCGAGCGCACGCCGTCCACGGACGCGAGCGAGAACTGTTTCTCCTTCCGCTCCGTACCCCAGCGTACCTCGGCGCGGAGGTCGAACGCCTTACAGTGAAGAAGCGCCGGCAGGAACTGAGCGAGCTGCACACCGTACTTGTTCGTCGCCGAGAACAGCGACAGCGGGCCGTCGAGCGTGAGCGTGTACGAGTCGCCGGCGCTCGCGCGGATGGTGCAGATGAGCCGGTGGAACTTCACCGCCCGAAAGAGCTGCCGGAATCTCGCCGGTGTCTCGCCCCACACCCGGCACTCCATCGCCGTGCTGCGGATTAGCACTGCCTGCGCGAGCGCTACGTTGTAGCGGTTCAGCAGGTACTCGGGCGAGCAGTCGGAAAACGTCAGCACCCGACGCTCGTCCTTCAGGTCAGCGAACAGGCTCTGCTCCACCTGCTCGGCCGACAGCTTCAGCACTACTGCGACCTCGGCGAGAACTAAATCACGGTCGAACTCCCCCCCCTTCTGCCGGTGCGCGACGGCGGCGCGAAAGGCGGCGTCGCGCAGTTCCTCGGGTGGGTGGTCGGCCGTCACCTCGAACTCGCACCGGTCCTCCAGCAGTTCCGCGAGGCCCTGATGCACCAGTGACCGCGGCCCCTCGCCGACCACGTCTTCGAGCTCCGCCCACACCTCGCCGCGTGTGTGACCGGGCGAGTCGCGGAACGCGAGTAGCAGTTGCTCCGCGACCCCGAGCCAGCCGCGGTCGGCCGGGTCGAGGTAGAGCGGGACGAGCTTGTTCCGGGCGTGCCGGACGCGAACGAGTTTGCCAGTCAACATACTCCACAATGATGAATGATGAATGACGAATGATTAATTGAATAAATAGATCTATTTATTCA
>VFQN01008723.1_pt1 | contig 10119 bp, 10 predicted proteins | sample 3512371 | NCBI WGS metagenome assembly VFQN01 (sample SAMN10412370, study PRJNA504923) | tailings metagenome | isolation source: Replicate 2 from Balatoc abandoned mine | place: Philippines: Itogon, Benguet | collected 2017-08-28 | reverse complement strand
GCCGGCCGCCGGCTGCACCGCAGTCGTCTCCCGGCCCGGCCGCTCGTCCTTGTCCTTGGCTGCGACCTTCGAACCGGCGTCGGTGGCCTTCCGTGCGACCACGGCAGCGGCGGCGCCGCCCTTCGCCTTCGCCAGATCCTGCGCCTGGCCGGCCTTCTCCTGGACCCGCGGGTTCTGCCAGAACTGTCGCGCCTTGGACGAGATCTGCTCGTACCGCTCCCGGCCCGCCCGCGCGCCCAGCACGTATCCCGCCCCGAAGCCCACGAGTGCGGACAACTTCCTCACCATGATCGCCCTCCTTCGACTGGCCGCCTTACGACGTAAGGCACCGGGTATCCCGGTTCCCAACAAGCCGTTCGGCATGCGCAGACGCCACGGTCACGGGCGGTGAGAGCCGCCTCGCGGGTCGGGGGAGTGGCTCGAACACACGGTCACGCTGCGCAGCACGGGTTGCCCAGCCGCGACCGTTACCCGACTGAGGACGGTCGGTCTGGCCCGCGGTTCACAGCGGAGGCTCACGACCGAGGAACGCCGGCGACGGAGGGGAGCCCGCGGTGAAGGGCCCACGCCACCGCCTGGCTGCGGCTCCGGACACCGATCTTGCGGTACGCGCTCCTGACGTAGGTCTTCACGGTGTTGATGCTCAAGTAGCCTGCGCGCGCAATCTCGTCGTTGCTCAGCCCTTGGGCGATCAAGCCGAGTACCCACGCCTCGCGCTCGGTCAGGGCGACGTCGGCGCCGAGGAGTTGCGCGATGGACGAGCCGCCGTTCGGCCCAGCCTGGTCTGCGCAGTCGACGTGCTCGGCGCCCGCCGCTGCCTTCTCGATGGCCTCGACGAGGTCGTCCGGTTGCACGTCGAGAGCGACGAACAGGTCGACCCCGTGCAGGTGTGCCCGCGCGAGCAGGTCGGGGCGCAGAGCGCGCTCGACCGCGACGATCGCGCAGGCACGGGCCTTGACCATGCGGTCGAGGACCTCGTCGGTGTCGTCCAGGAGAGTGATCACGTCGTAGAGGACGACGTCAGGCTCGTCTCCGCCTACCGTTGCCGGCATCTGGACGACCTCGGTGCGATCGGCATGGCGTCCGAGCATCGCGGCGAAGCCTTCGACCAGCACCGGGTGGGGGCTGAGAATGGCGACCTTGATCGGAGCGTCGGGCACGACCGAATTGTGACTCGCAGCAGACTCGGGGGCCAAACTCCTTCGTGCGAGCGGTGTCGACACGCGGAAGGCATCCCCGAGCCGCGCTCACGGGTCTGATCTTCGGACGCCGGACGGAGCATGTCGTCCGGGACGAAGGGTACCAACGGAGCACCGTCGACATGGGGGTCTGATGACTGTTCCGCGATCAGGATCTGCCCGACGTGAGGTGTGGGTGGGACGCCTGACCTTGGCCGCCGGGTTCGCCTGCTTGGTAGGCGCCACTGTCCTCACCGCGGCCACCAGGTCCTAACGGTGCAGACCCCCGTGGACGTTGTTCTCGTCGACGACGTACCCGACGTCCTTCGATTGCTCCGGACCGCGCTGCGGTTCCGCGGACGCTTCGAGGTCGTCGGGGAGGCGGCGACGGGGGCGGAAGCCCTCGCCGTGATCGAGCGGTTGCAGCCCAGGGTGGTGGTCTTGGACCTGGGTCTTCCGGATCTCAGCGGCCAGCGGTTGCTCGGCCGGGTCCGCGAGGCGGCGCCCTACGCCAAAGTGGTGATCTTCAGCGGCCGGGCACTCGATGACGCCGAATGGTTCGCGTCGCGCTCGGCGGGCTATGTCCACAAGGGCCAGTTGGATCTGCTGGTCGAAACCCTCGAGGCCGTCACCACTCCACCGTCGACCGCATCCTCCGCTCTCTCGCTGCCCGCGGACCGCATCAGTGTCGCCCTCGTCCGGGAGCACGTACGTCGTCAAGTGGCACGGTGGAGCATGGAGCACCTCACCGACGACGCCCTCGTGGTCGCGAGTGAGCTGGCGGCCAACGCGATCGAGCACGGCCGCACCGCGTTCGACCTGCGCGTGGGGCTCCGGGACGGTCGCGTCCTCCGGGTCGAGGTCGCCGACCACGGCGGCGGTAGTCCCGAGATCGCCGCGCCCGCGGCTACCTCCGAGCGGGGCCGGGGCCTCTTCATCGTCTCGGCGCTCTCGGAGTCCTGGGGGATCCAGGCCCTCGAGGGGGGAGGAAAGGCGGTATGGGCGGAACTCGTCGACCGAAACCTGCCCTAGCCGTGCCCTAGCCGTGGAGTCGTACGACGGGCTCAGGGCCGACGCCCTCGACCACCCTCTCTACGCGCAAAGGCCGTTCGCCGCGGCTTCCTCCCGGTTGGATCCGCTCGGGTTGCGGCCACTGATGGACCCGCGGCCGAGCCGGCCGAGGGGCTGGTCGTCGACGACCTTCTGCCAGAGCTCATCGGCCGCCGGGAGCAGTTGGAGGCGGCCCCAGTTGGGGTCGCCGATCGGGAAGTCCGAGACCGGCGCGGTGACGAACCGGATCTTGTCGAGGTCCGCGTGGCGCAGCGAGCCCGCGAGGTCGACGAGGTCGCCGACGCTGGCGAGCTCCGGATCGGTCTGGATCGACCCCGCGAGCGCGCTGGCGAAGTCGAGCAGCCGGTCCGGCCGGGTGAGCGTGTCGGCAGACAGGACCCGCTTGAGCATCGAGGCGACGAACGCCTGCTGCCGCTTCATGCGCCCGATGTCGGCGTTCGGCGTCGAAGTGCGCTGGCGGACATACCCGAGCGCCTCGTCGCCGTAGAGCTTCCGGGTGCCGGCCTCGAGATAGATGTTGTGCTTGTCGTCGTCGATGTCCTGCGGGATGCAGACCTCGACGCCACCCACGGCGTCGACCATGTCCTTGAATCCGCCGAAGTCGACCACGATGTAGTGGTCCACGTAGACGCCGGTGACCGCCTGCACCTGCGCCGCCATGCAGGCCGCGCCGCCGACGGCGTAGGCCTCGTTCCACATCACGTCGGTGGCGGCGGGCTGCCGCGAGCCGTCGGTTCCGGTGCAGGCCGGCCGGTCGATCAAGGTGTCGCGCGGGATCGAGATGCCGTACGCCGAGCGACGCCCGTCGGCGACGTGGAGCAGCATCGTCAGGCCGGAGCCGCCGAGACCACCTTCCCTGTCGATGCTGCAGCCCTCGCAGTCACGGGTGTCAGTGCCGACGACCATCAGGTTGAAGGATCCGGTGGGGACCATCGGCTCGGGCCGCTCGACCCCGGGGGAGCGTGGGATGGGCGCGCCCTGGTCGATCTTCCCGTTGACGTAGTTGTAGGCGAACACCACGCCGGCACCCGTCAGCAGGGCGATGACGAGCTCGGCCACGACGATGATGCGGAGCACGAACAGGCGTTGCCGACGGCTCGCCTTGGCCACTGCGGACCCTCCCTCTCCCTGACACCCAGGGATCCACGTCGAGACGGAGCCTACGCGGGCACCCGTGACGGGTAGGTTTCGTCACCGTGACGGCGGTGTCCGATTGCCGCCAGAAATGGGTCGGCGCCATGGGTGAGGATGGACGCATGACGACGACACCTGAGATGCGGTTGGACCCCGAGTCCTGCTACCGCGCCGTGAAGTCTCGAGATCGTCGATTCGACGGCGTCTTCTACACGGCGGTGCGGACGACCGGCATCTACTGCCGTCCCTCGTGCCCGGCCCGTACGCCGGCGTTCCACAACGTCAGCTTCCACCCGAGCGCCGCATCCGCGCAGGCGGCCGGCTACCGCGCCTGCAAGCGCTGCGTTCCCGACGCCACCCCGGGCAGCCCCGACTGGGATGTCGCCGCGACGGCCGCCGGTCGGGCGATGCGTCTCATCGCCGACGGCGTCGTCGATCGCGAGGGCGTGGAGGGACTCGCCGCCCGGGTCGGCTACACCTCGCGCCACCTGGGCCGGATCCTCGCCTCCGAGCTCGGCGCGGGACCGCTCGCGCTTGCCCGCGCGCGCCGGGCGCAGACCGCACGCGTGCTGATCGAGACCACGGACCTGACCTATGCCGACATCGCGTTCGCCGCCGGCTTCTCCAGCGTGCGGCAGTTCAACGAGACCATCCGTGAGGTCTACGCCTCATCGCCGACCGACCTGCGCGGTCGCCGCGGCCGCACTCCCGCCACCGGCACGGTCACCATGCGGCTCGCCGTGCGCACGCCGTACGACGGGACGGCGCTGCTCGACTTCCTCGCGGTGCGGGCCGTGCCAGGAGTCGAGGCGGCCGGGCCGGGCTGGTATGCGCGCACCTTGTCGCTGCCGCACGGCCCCGGCACCGTGCGCCTGGAGCTGCCGGACGAGCTCGAGCCGGGCCGCACCGCCTTCGCGACCGCGACGTTCACGCTCGAGGACCTGCGCGACACCGCCGCCGCGACGGAGCGCGCCCGCCGCCTGTTGGACGCCGATTGCGACCCCGTCGCAGTGGCCGACGCCTTCGCCGGCGACCCGGTCGTCGGCCCGCTCGTGCGGGCCCGTCCGGGGCTGCGGGTCCCGGGCCACGTCGACGGCGACGAGATCGCCGTCCGGGCGGTGCTCGGGCAGCAGGTGAGCGTGGCCGGCGCGCGCACCGTCGCCGGTCGGCTGGTTGCGAACCACGGTCGTCCGCTGGCGACGCCCGTCGGCGGCCTGACCCACCTCTTCCCCGACGCGGGTACGCTCGCGGAGCTCGATCCCGAGGACCTGCCGATGCCGCGCTCGCGCGGGCGAGCGTTGACCGCGCTGTGCGGCGCCCTCACCGACGGCTCGATCTCGCTGGACCGGGGACCGGACCGAGGCGCCGTTCGCACCGCCCTCTTGGCGATCCCGGGCATCGGCCCGTGGACGGCCGACTACATCGCGCTGCGCGCGCTGGGACATCCCGACGTCTTCCTGCCGACCGACATCGGCATCCGCGACGCGCTCACGGGCCTGGGACACGACCCGGCCCGCGCCGCCGAGCTGGCCGAGAAGTGGCGCCCCTGGCGCTCCTACGCCCAGCTCCATCTCTGGCAGACTCTCAACCCGAAGGAGCAGTGACATGTGGACCGTGATGGAGTCGCCCGTCGGCGAGCTGCGCGTCGTCGAGCACCACGGAGCGATCACCGCGATCGAGTTCTCCCCGTTCCGAGACCCGGACGGCCGACCACGCGGCGACCGGCAGGACGACCACCCGCTGCTCGTCGAGGCGGCGCGGCAGCTGACGGCGTACTTCGACCGTGACCTCAAGGAGTTCGACCTCCCGCTGGCACCCGACGGCAGCGCCTTCCAGCAGAAGGTGTGGACCCAGCTGCTGGGCATCGGCTGGGGCGAGACCGCGTCGTACGGCGAGATCGCGCACCGGCTCGGCATGACCAACGCCGCCTCGCGCGCGGTCGGCCTCGCCAACGGGCGCAATCCGATCCCGATCGTGATCCCGTGCCATCGCGTGATCGGCGCCAACGGCACGCTGACCGGCTACGCCGGCGGGCTCGAACGCAAGCAGATGCTGCTCAGCCTCGAGGTCGACGGCCTGTTCTGAGGACGCCGCGTCAGCCCTCCGCAGCGGCCCGGCGCAGCGACTCGCTGAGCCGCTCGGCGGCGGCGAGGACGGCGGGGGCGTGCATCCGGCCGGGCTGGCGCGAGAGCCGCTCGAACGGGCCCGACACGGATACGGCGGCGATCACCTTCCCGCCGGGGGATCGGACCGGTGCGGACACGGACGCGACGCCCTGCTCGCGCTCGCCGACCGACTGCGCCCACCCGCGGCGGCGTACGCCGGAGAGCGCGGCGGCCGAGAAGGCGGAGTTCTGGAGGCCGCGGTGCATGCGCTCCGGGTCCTCCCACGCCAGCAGGATCTGGGCGGCGGAGCCGGCGCGCATCGTCAGTTGGGAGCCGACCGGGATGGTGTCGCGCAGGCCGCTTGGCCGCTCGGCAGCGGCGACGCACACGCGGTGGTCGCCTTGGCGCCGCCAGAGCTGAGCGGACTCCCCGGTGATGTCGCGGAGCCGCGCCAGCACCGGGCCGGCAGTGGCGAGCAGGCGGTCCTCACCGGCCGCGGCCGACAGTTCGGCGAGCCGCGGTCCGAGCACGAAGCGGCCCTGCATGTCGCGGGCGACGAGGCGATGGTGCTCCAGCGCGACGGCCAGGCGATGGGCCGTCGGTCGGGCCAGGCCGGTGCCCGCGACCAGGCCGGCGAGCGTCGCCGGACCGGACTCGAGGGCGGTGAGCACGAGGGCTGCCTTGTCGAGCACGCCGACGCCACTGGAGTTGTCCATATAGCAATACTGGCGTCTCACCCAATGGGACGCAAGTAGTACGCTCTGTGAGATCGCACGGATCACGCGAGCCTGAGGGAGACAGTTCGATGGGCAAGACCCTGTCAGAGAAGGTGTGGGACGAGCACGTCGTCCGATCGGTCGAGGGGGAGCCCGATCTCCTCTTCATCGACCTCCACCTCATTCACGAGGTCACGTCTCCGCAGGCCTTCGACGGGCTCCGACTCGCGGGGCGGCAGGTACGCCGTCCCGACCTCACCCTCGCGACCGAGGACCACAACGTGCCGACGCTCGACTGGGACAAGCCGATCGCCGACCCGGTCTCTCGCACGCAGGTCGAGACCCTGCGTAGGAACTGCGAGGAGTTCGGCGTCCGGCTGCACCCACTGGGCGACATCGAGCAGGGCATCGTGCACGTCGTCGGACCGCAGCTGGGCCTGACCCAGCCGGGCATGACGATCGTCTGCGGCGACTCGCACACCTCGACGCACGGCGCGTTCGGCTCGATCGCCCACGGCATCGGCACCTCGGAGGTCGAGCACGTGCTCGCCACCCAGACGCTGCCGCAAGCGCGCCCGAAGACGATGGCCGTCACGGTCAACGGGTCGCTGCCCGACGGCGTCACCGCCAAGGACCTGATCCTCTACCTGATCACCCAGACCGGCACGGGTGGCGGTCAGGGCTACATCGTGGAGTACCGCGGACAGGCGATCCGCGAGCTCTCGATGGAGGCCCGGATGACGGTCTGCAACATGAGCATCGAGTGGGGCGCGAAGGCCGGCATGATCGCGCCCGACGAGACCACGTTCGCCTACCTCAAGGATCGCCCGGAGTCGCCGAAGGGCGCCGATTGGGATGCCGCTGTCGCGCACTGGCGCACGCTGGTCACCGACGACGACGCCGTCTTCGACGAGGAGATTCTCATCGAGGCCGCCGACGTCACGCCGTGGGTCACCTGGGGGACCAACCCCGGTCAGGGTGCGCCGCTCGGCGGCACCGTGCCGACGCCGGCGGACTTCGACGAGGAGATCGATCGCATCGCCGCGGAGAACGCCCTGCGCTACATGGACCTCGAGGCCGGCACCCCGCTGCGCGAGGTCAGGGTCGACACGGTCTTCGTCGGCTCCTGCACCAACGGTCGCATCGAGGACCTCCGTACGGCCGCTGCCGTGATCCAGGGCCACCGGGTCGCCGACGGCACTCGGATGCTCGTCGTCCCCGGCTCGGCACGCGTGCGCCTCGAGGCCGAGGCCGAAGGCCTCGACCTGATCTTCAAGGAGGCCGGCGCCGAGTGGCGCGGTGCGGGCTGCTCGATGTGTCTCGGCATGAACCCCGACACGCTCGCGCCGGGCGAGCGCAGCGCGTCGACCTCCAACCGCAACTTCGAAGGCCGGCAGGGCAAGGGCGGACGCACCCACCTCGTGTCCGTTCCGGTCGCCGCGGCGACCGCCGTCCGCGGCACTCTCTCGTCGCCGGCCGACCTCGAGTCCCTCACGACCGCCGGGAGCATCTGACATGGAGAAGTTCACCACCCACACCGGCGTCGGCGTCCCGCTGCGGCGCAGCGATGTCGACACCGACCAGATCATCCCGGCCGAGTACCTCAAGCGGGTCACGCGCACCGGCTTCGAGGACGGTCTCTTCGCGGCTTGGCGCAACGACCCGTCGTTCGTGCTCAACAACCCGGCGTACGCCGCCGGTTCGGTGCTCGTCGCCGGCCCCAACTTCGGCACCGGCTCCTCGCGTGAGCACGCGGTCTGGGCTTTGCAGAACTACGGCTTCAAGGCCGTGATCTCGCCTCGCTTCGGCGACATCTTCCGCGGCAACTCCGGCAAGGCCGGACTGTTGGCGGGTCGGGTCGACGAGAAGGTCGTCCAGCGACTGTGGGATCACCTCGAGGCCAACCCCGGTGCGACGGTCACCGTCGACCTCGAGTCGCGCACCGTGCGGGCAGGCGAGGGGCCCGACGCGATCGAGGACTCCTTCGACATCGACGACTACACGCGCTGGCGGCTGCTCGAGGGACTCGACGACATCGGCATCACGCTCGGTCATGAGGCCGACATCGCCGCCTACGAGGCGGAACGGCCCTCCTGGAAGCCCGCGACACTGCCGGTGGGCTGATCGGACGCAAGCCTCCGATGCCGAGATTTCCCTGTCCTGGTTGGGGAATCTCGGCATCGGCGCTTCTCGCACCGTTGCGCGTCGGTCAAGTGCACGCCTGGAAGTACGCGGGAATCGCCCGCCGCTGAGCGGTTCTCGGGGCTGAGTGATCCGCAAAAAGACACGACAAAACGCCGTGTTGCGATTGTGAGCGAGGCCGGGTTTACCTAGCGTGCGTTGAAGAAAGTCGAGCACGAGCTCGACCCCAGTCGTTCATTGGAAGGGAAGACAGTGAACAAGTCAGAGTTCATTGAGGCTCTCTCGGCTCGTTTCGAGGGGAACAAGAAGGCGGCATCGCACGCACTCGAGTCCGTGCTCGACACGATCACCCGTGAGGTCGCCAAGGGCGAGAAGGTCGCGATCACGGGCTTCGGCTCCTTCGAGAAGCGCGTCCGCGAGGCCCGCTGGGTGCGCAACCCGCAGACCGGTGCCCGCATCAAGGCCAAGAAGACGTCGGTGCCGAAGTTCACCGCCGGCGCCGACCTGAAGAACGTCGTGTCGGGCGCCAAGAAGCTTCCGAAGCTGACGCTCGCGGCTGCCCCGGCCGCTGCGAAGAAGGCTGCGGCTCCGGCGAAGAAGGCGGCTGCCGCGACCAAGAAGGCCGCGCCTGCGAAGAAGGCGGCACCGGCCAAGAAGGCCGCCGCCAAGAAGGCTGCGCCTGCGAAGAAGGCGGCCCCGGCCAAGAAGGCCGCTGCGACGAAGGCGCCGGCGAAGAAGGCGGCCCCGGCGAAGAAGGCTCCCGCCAAGAAGACCACCACCGCCAAGGCCCCGGCCAAGAAGACCGCTGCCAAGAAGGCGCCGGCCAAGAAGGCCGCTGCCAAGAAGGCTCCGGCGAAGAAGACGGCCAAGAAGGCCTGACCCATCGCATCCCAGGACGGGCCGTCACCCTCGCGGGTGGCGGCCCGTTCGTCACGTCGCGAGCACGACGACCGACGTGCTGGGCCCGAGCCCGAGTGCCTCGGCGTCGGCCAGGTCGCTCGCATCGTCGACGTCACGGCGGACGGACGCAGGCGCGTCGCTCACCTCGTGTGCGCCGGCGGCGAGGTGGGCGGCTCGGGAGCCGCCGCCGAATCGCGGATCGAAGACGTCGTGCGGCGCGGCGTACAGCGTCGTACCGATGCCAGCGGCGTCCGGTACGAACGCCGGCGCACCCTCGGGCAGGTCGGCGAGCACGCGGTCCAGCTCCTGCGGACGCAGGGCCGGCAGGTCGGCACAGACCGCAACCGGCGTCAGGCCGGGCCACCGCCGGTGTGCCTCGGCCGCTGCCTGACGCAGGGTCCCGTTGAGGTCGTTGGCGACACCGTCCGGGATCGCGCTCGCACCCAGTGCGGAGAGGATCCGGGAGAACTGCGCGTCGTCGGTGACGACCAGCACCTGCCCCACGCGCTCTGCCCGTAGGCAGGCCAGCACGGTGTCCTGGGCGAACGCCTCGGCGAGTCGCCGTCGGGCGCCGTCGTCGAGGCCCGCGAGCCGTGACTTGCCGACGGCGGGGGGCTTGACGGGCACCAGGACGACATACGTACGGGGGAGCGGAGACACAGTCATCACCACGATCCTGTCAGGTCCCCGACCGAGTAGCCTGCGCACGTGGTCGTTCGCAAGATGCAGGAGAGCCGGACCTGGGCATGGCGCCTGGCGGAGCCGATCGTCCGGTCGACGCTGGCCGCGACCACGACCCACGAATGGGTCGGCGGCGACAACATCCCGGAGACCGGTGGCTGCATCATCGTGCTCAACCACGTCTCGCACGTC
>VFQN01008722.1_pt1 | contig 10120 bp, 8 predicted proteins | sample 3512371 | NCBI WGS metagenome assembly VFQN01 (sample SAMN10412370, study PRJNA504923) | tailings metagenome | isolation source: Replicate 2 from Balatoc abandoned mine | place: Philippines: Itogon, Benguet | collected 2017-08-28 | reverse complement strand
CAATCCCCGCGATCTCAGAGGCAAGAAGGATAGGGAAATCTAACTCGTACTTCTGAAGAGGATTCATTTATAATTTATTAAAAACAACTGTTTGCACGATCAAGAGGAGAAAAAAAAGAAAGAGAAAGCGACGAACTGAACGAATGAATAAACTTAAACTGACATCATAAAGAGAAATAAATCGCAGTCATACGAAAATGCATACACTTTCTAATTGGCTTGATTCTTTTATAAAAATTTCTTCATACCTTCAAATTATTATCTACATTAATATACAAAGTGGGGAAAAATACCTATCTAACTGGTAATACAAAAGTTGACAAATAACCGTTATTAAGCTCGGTCAGGCTGCCTTATCATCGATGAATCATGAGTTGAACTCTCACGTCCGGAAGTCAGAACAGGAGTTGCAACATTTACATTCGATAATCTCTTGTCTAAAATTGAAACAGCACTGTCTTTATTCTTTAATTCGAACTCAACAACGATTGGAACAATACCATCTAACATACGAGAGTAAAATTTAACCCAACCGACGTGCACTGATTGTGTGTAAGCTTCTGGCCCAAGAACTTCCTTTAACGCATAAATCAACACTTCACCCATAAAGCAATCTATGAAACGATTGTCAAGAAAGGAAGAGATAGACGTAAAGGAGGAGAACTTACATTCAAAGGCCTTTACACCAATCTTATTATGAAGATGAGTTAAATTAGCAAGAGAGGTATAGAATTTTTGTGGTTCGTCCATTTCTGAGAAAAGAAGTGAAATCCAACGACCAAAAAAACTTCCTTGTTTATTAATAGTTTTATGAAATAATCCACGACAGGATGGATGAACATCAAACATTCTACCATAGAATACATCGAAAAAATGATCGAAACAACTTTGATCTTGTGACATTTCAGGATGAGTCTTTTTCAGTTGATTGAAATGAGGGCATTGATTATTGAGAATCATTTTCCATGACTTCTCTGCCAGGTCTTTCTCACCGGGAGCGAAGGGTTGTTTCGTATAATACAAAGGTAATAGGAATCCAACAATTTCATCAACCTTCTTCTTCGTTACAATCTCTGGAGGAAGATTATTAATAGGATTATGAGCAGCTGAAGCACTTCCTCCCATTCTCTTTTTCTATCAATTAAAAGTTGAAAAAAATACTTTATGACACAAAACAATGAATACAACCGAGAAGATTCAAGAGTTATAATAAATCTTAATGATAACTGTCTGTTAATGGTGTGGATGTCCAGAAGAGCTTTCAAGTAGTGGAAGGTTTGTAGTTGTAGTTGTATGTCTTATTAACGAATCTTTTGTGATGGAGTTCCTAGATAGTTCATACTTCCTCCTAGCCAATCCTACACTCTCCTCTCTCTTCGCACCTCCCGTAACTTGATGTCCAAACACCACTGAACACCCCATTGGAGCAAAGAGGTGCAGAAGAAGTTTCATAAAGTGTAAATTTGAGAAAAGGATGTGTTATTTGTGCGACGTAATATTTTGAGTATTGGATTTTTTTTTCTGAGAAATTTCGCGGATAAAAATCATCGAAGTCTTTTTAGATCATCTATTGATATCGAATCATCTTTTAGAAGCATTCCCTAGGCTTATATTTGCATCGATTACAGTTAAAGTAGAAGAAATGTCTTTTTCTCTTTATTCTTTACAATATTCTCGAGGGAATTTCCAAGTCCTTGATCAGTTGCTTCTCCCTCATGAGAGTAAATATGTTCCTGTTGCGACAGTACAAGATGCTTGGAGTGTTATTCGAACTATGCAAGTAAGAGGTGCTCCTTTAATTGCAATTACTGCTGCATTAGGACTTGCTGTTGATCTTCACAATAAGCGTAATTTATTTAAAACTGTGGAAGAAGTTGCAACCTTTTTAGAAGAGTCTATCTCTCATCTTCGTACCTCCCGCCCTACTGCAGTCAATTTATTCATTGCATTAGATGAATTATCAACTTTTGTTGAACGAGAGAAAGTTCAAGCTACTGAAGTCGAGAAGTTTGTTGATGATTTCATTGCATTAGCTGAGCAGATCTATGCTGACGATATTGCTACTAACCGATCCATCGGTCATAATGGAGCCAAGAGAATCCTTCAATTAGTTGGAAAGGATACTATTAAGGTCTTAACTATTTGTAACACTGGTAGTTTGGCTACAGCTGGCTACGGTACAGCTTTAGGCGTTGTCAGAGCATTGAAGGAGTTAGGCAAACTCGAACACGTCTATGCCTGTGAAACCCGTCCTTATAACCAAGGCGCTCGTCTCACCGCTTATGAGATTGTTCAAGATTCCTTACCTGGCACTCTGATCACAGATTCTATGGCATCTGCTCTTATGGCAACGAAGGGAGTGGATGTTGTTGTGGTCGGTGCTGATCGTGTCGCAGGTAACGGAGACTCAGCTAATAAGATCGGTACCTACCAACTTGCCATTGCAGCGAACTATCATAAGATTCCTTTCTTTGTTGCAGCTCCAACCACTACTTTAGACTTAACCATGGCTAGTGGTGCAGAGATTCACATCGAAGAAAGACCATCGCATGAGCTTACGAGGTATGTTCAGGTAGTTTCTTCCATGATTATTCTTCTAATTGTTATTGGAATATAGTATCTTTGGCCAGAAGATTGCTCCTGATGGTATTAATGTCTGGAATCCTGCCTTTGACGTCACTCCATGCTCTCTTATTAGAGGTATTATCACTGAGGTTGGTGTGATTGAACCAGAATTTGTTGATCCTAAAGGAATGAGTCGTAATTCAGATCCTGTCATTCCTGTTGCAGATTTCCTGAAATCTCAACTTGAGAAATCTGATGTCAATATCTCTCCTTATCTTCGTAAACGTCTTGAAAAAGTCGTTGAACCAATTTCTATCCCAGTAGGATATGAAAGAATGGATACGAATAAGATTGCCAGTTATCTTTTCTCCTTCCCAAAGCTATTAAAGATTATTGGATTAACCACATCCGATGATCATAATATTCTTAAGATTGAAGAAGTTGGTGATGGTAATTTAAATTTTGTTTATATTGTTGAAGGTAAAAATTCATTAAAACTTGTGATTAAACAAGCATTACCATTTGTACGTTGTGTTGGTGAAAATTGGCCATTATCATTACGTCGTGCATATTTTGAATATTCTGCATTAGTTGAACAACGTACTTTAACTATTGATAATGAATTTGTACCTGAAGTATATCACTTTGATTCTACCAGATGTTTAATCGGTAAGCCTATATGCCATTTCCCTCTCTCCTAGCTTTCTCATGCTAACATGTATCTATGTCTATCCTTCTATAGTGATGAGATATATTGAACCACCACATTTAATCTTACGTAAACAATTAATTGCTGGTAATAAAATTACAACTTTTGCTAAAGATCTTGGTATCTTTATTGCAAAAACATTCTTTGGTAATTCTGTATTATCATTAACAGGTGGTGAATTTCGTGCTAAAGTTAGTAAATGGTCACAAAATATTGCATTATGTGCATTAACTGAGAAAGTTATCTTTACTGATCCATATACAACTGATCCATTAAATCATTGGACAAAACCATATTTAGATCAATATGTTGCACTTCTTCAAAATGATACACGATTAAAACTTGCTGCATCGTATCATAAGAACTTATTTTTAACAAAGACAGAAACATTAATTCATGGTGATCTTCATACTGGTTCTGTCATGGTGAAGGAAGGATCTACTTATGTGATTGATCCTGAGTTTGCTTATTATGGTCCAATCGGCTTTGATTTAGGTGCAATCTTTGGTAATCTATACCTTGCTTACTTTGCATGGTCAGTGAAGGAGAATGGTCATGATTACGCTGAATGGTTATTAGCACAGATTGTTCTCTTATGGCAATCCTTTGAAGAGACCTTAAAACACCTTTGGAATACGTCAGTAGCAGAGAAGAAAGGATTAGGAGAGTTATACGTGGCCAATGTTTATACAGCAGAGGAGTTAGAGAAGGCACAAGGAGAGTATCTGACATCATTATGGAGAGATGCATTAGGATTTGCTGGTAGTAAGATGATTCGTCGTATTGTTGGTATTGCTCATGTAGCAGATCTTGAAAGTATCACTGATTTAGCTGTCAGATCAGTAGGTGAGAAGAGAGCATTAATCTTTGCGAGAGAGCTTGTATTAGCCTCGTATGAGAATACTTTGACAGAGAAACAACTTACTACCTTTCAGTCGATTAATGATGTGTTGGCAAGAAAGCTTTATGCTGTCACACCAGTAGAAGATAGTTTAGAGTTTCGTTACTAAATTCATATAATAGTTGAGAGATATGAGGTGTATGATGATGAGATTTACGTTGAGAGATAGTTGTTTGTTTCAAAAAAGGGAGTGATATCTTAGTTTCATTGAATAAATTAATTTCCAAACCTCTCTTGAAGCTATTCATGAAATTTAAAAAAGAAAAGAGAAATCTTTGGATAAGATCTACTTCTGCGATAAGATCATTTCAATATGAAGTACAATAGAAACTAGAAGATCAAAGAGATATATTTAGATCGTGGTACTGTCGATAGTAATGTGCGAGAGGTTGTTTATGAAGTTTATCCATCATAAAAATTCTGAATTCTTATATAATTGGAATGCTATGATTCATATTATAACCCCTCTGACCTCAGTCCGCTTGTGTATCTTTCGGGGGTACCATCTCGGAGCGTTGAGGGAGGCAGATAAGGACGGGCCATTTATTGCCAGAATACCCTGAAGCTCCATTCCCAGCAATGCTTTGCACCCTGGTTCTTTGCCTTTTCTTCTTGTGAGACATTCATTGGACAAAGAAGGCAAATGAAGACAAGCAACTTCAATTTATCGTAGCATTCCAAATAAATTGAAACGTAGAGCATCAAAAGACATACAAGAAGTGAAGAAGGGAAGAAAGTGGTGATTATTTGTTAAATTTGACAACAAAAATGCGAGAAAAAAAAATAGAAAAAGAAAAAAAGAACAAATCATGTAACTATCAAATAGGCCAATCATTCAAATCCTATCACTCTACACGAAAGACTACATATGTATTATTATTCGTAGAGGTGTTTCCCCTCCTTATACATAACCATCCTTGAAATCCTACCACGATTAGAGATATCTAACTTCTACGTCAGATAACTCCCTATCCCACCAACAAACATTACGAACTTTAATAACATCACTTTGAAAGAAATAATCATAAATACTATCTAATAACGTGGTAGTAGATAGATCCCATGACCATGACGGAGGTGTATTACCAGTAGACTTCTCACCCCATGTATAAGCACCTCTTTGTTCACACATTAACTTCCCTGCAAAGTAGATCTTCATCACACCATTACTAACTGTCCAACAAAGACGATAGTATTGTGTAGGAAGAAGATTACTAACTACACACTTTAATCCATAGTTCCCATCTGAGGTAGTCGGTGAGGTAGAAGAAGGAGAAGGTGTAGTTGTTAAATGAGTCACACGAAAACAATTATCATAACGTGCTGGTTGTTCACTAGCATAATAACGTGATAGATGTAATGTAATACAACCATAATTATAATTAAAGATACAACGTTCTGCTGATGATAATTGTGGCATTGATATCTCAAAGGAACATGAATAAGAGACAGGAAGAGCTATATTAATACGAGGTGGATTGATTAGAAGTGGTGTTGGTGTGACTGTTAATTCAATTTCATCTAATTGTATGACATGAGATGACCATAAAACAACCCAACGTTTTGCTGGACGTGTTAATGCATCAATATTAATTAATATAGAAGGGAATGGGAAGGGTGGGATGGTTACTTTCTCGACAGTGAAGAGAGAGAAGTCATAATAAGGTGTTGGGAAAGTCGTGATAATACGTTTATTCTCTTGTTTAATTTTCATCCATGATTTTACTAAACGAACATTTGCACCAGTTGCAGCAGATAAATCAAATTGATTTAATCTTTCTTCTGTTTCTTTTTTAGCCATTTCAACTTTAATTTGAACTTCTTTAATAGGATTATCCTTCTTAGCATGTTCGGATTCAATACAAGTAATTACTTCATTTTCCATGGTAGTGATTTGATCTCTTAAACTATTACAATGTGATCGTATTTTCTGGATTGCTTCATCCTTGATGGAAGCAGATCCTTGACGTACAGTGAGAATACTGGATAATGCTTCTTCACCTTGTTTAATGGTCTGATTTAATTGATAGATAAAATCACCAAAGTCTTTTGAACGTATTTCTTGTGCTTTTTCTTCCATCGTTACTTTAGAATGTCCTTCATGACTGGTAATAGCACATCTTTGACAGATGACACGATGACAGTGATTATCGTAATACAAGCATAATTCACCATGTTCTTGACAGTAGTCATCGCTTTGAAGGATGGCATGTACAGCAGCGCTAATATCGTTTGTTTGGAGGTTATCGAGGATTTTTCCTAGTAAGGAGCACTTCTGTCTAAGGAGGTTTGCGTTGGCGTAGATGGCTGCATCGCTCATATCGAAGGAGAGCTTTCGACCATGATGGACACGTAAATCAGGGTGCCAACTTGTTTTAGGATCGCTTAAGCCAGCTTCCATTAGAATGATTAGAATTGGCTTATTCAAGTCCATTGCTACCTCATACTCATACCTGCACCAATTGTAAGGAATATTTGGATTAAAGACTTTCTCTTGATATTCTTGTGTAAGAAATAAGAAAAAACAATTACAAGATTCAACAGCGGCTCGATTTTCTGCATTTCTTGCAAGGGCATAAGGACTGTTGGTGCGATCGATCCAGGTGGTTTTTCGAGGTTGTAGGGCCTCTAACGCCTCACTTATCTGCGCCACGCGCTGGGAACAGATATTATCCGGTCCTGAGGAATGTGATAAGAAAACGTCTCTGCTTGGGATGGTCTTATTTGACATGATTCTATCTGACAAGTAATATTAAAAGGTGATGATAAAGGAACAGGCCATCGTTTTGAGAATTATTGAAATGAAGACTCATTTGGAAGCGACATTACTCTCTACATAGAATTAAATTACTTCATTGTTACCATCACAACTAAACCACTAATATTCTGATAGTTTTCTTAAGTACTTCCCACTATGTCAAAAATTGTGAGTATCAGAAGACCATCACTTTGATGGAACATATCTTCCATTCAGATGATCCAGTCATTTGCGACATCGAATTGAAAGAACTCCAACATGCAGTTGCGAAACATCTAATTCAAAACTTATCAACAAAATCCCGAGATGATCAAGGAACTGAAGGAACGGTCTCAGTATTGACTTTGACTCAGCAGCGGGAATGGATCCGCTCCATTCATTGCTTTGGAAAATCGCTTAAAAGCTTCCGCAACGTAGGGAGACTTCTCATTAGCGCGGCAAAATAATCTTACTGCAGTCTCCTCAAATACTCTCGGTAAGAGAGTTTCGTATTGCTGTTCCTTAATTTGTCCACCAATAATATTTTCATCCCAGCGTGAGGAGATTACATCTTCTGAATCCTTTGGAAAGAATCTCAATCGGTTAACTGGATTCTCACCTTTCAAACCATAATGAATCAACATCTTCTCGACAATAATGTCATCTAGCTCAACCTCTTTAATGTTGTCTACAGGATTTACAGCTGGTCTCTGACTTTGCTGACTTCCATGATTCAGAAGGCTGCTGACAAGCCATGGCTGAAATGAATCTTGCGAGAGGATGTAGTTTTCATCGATCTGCTCAAAGTTAGGGTTAATAAAACCATAATCTTGGTTGAATGTACTATTGATTGAGAGTCCTCGATTCAATCCCTCAGAGTCACTCTGAACATGATCATCACTTCTGCTCTTCACTCTCAGCTCATTCAAGTAGATGTTAGCTAAGTCTACGATTCTCTGACCGATTTCAGTAGTTTTCATCTCATCTAACTTTGATCCTCTCTTATACATAGCTTTGCCTAGACAGTCATACTACCAACCACTGTCAGAAGGGTGGAGGGATCGACATAAAAGCAAATACTTACAAATTGACGAGTGCGCACTTTTTCTAAGATTTCTTTAGCTGGTTGAAGTTCTGGAGCAACATTTGTTTCGATGAGATAGATAATGCTGTCGTTTAAGTTGGACAAGGCCACAGTGTCAAAGACACACTCAGACAATCGATAAAGGCCATCTGGGTGCTTGTCCGTCACAGTACCAGGAATTTTGATGTAGGGATCAGCTTTAGCGAAGGCATCGACCAACTAAGAAGAGGATTAGATCAATACAAAAATTCAACGGTTAACAAAAATACCAACCATATACTCCACTTTCTTTACTGATTTATGAGTATAAACCTTTTGATGGAGGTGAAATCTCATGGCAAATAAGTTGACTGCTTCACCAACCATCTTTTCTGGATAGCAAATCGTATACATGAACTCCTTTGAAGCTCCACCTTGAATAGGTTCAGCTTTTAAGACCCTCCCTAGCTGAAAGAATCGATCAAAACTAACAGAATTTAAATTGACGTTTGTATGCTTGATATCACGAAGAAAATAATCTAATTTATCCACATCTAAACCTGACCGACTGTTATTAACAATATCATAAAGGAAGAATTTATCTTTCCCTCTTCCACATCTCTCGGCCTCTTTCTTTCCTTGAATTATCTCAGTAATGAAGAGTTCATCCTGCGAGGAAAGCCCGTAATCTGAAAGATTAATTTTATTTCTCTGAATTAGAAGTTTAAACATTTGCACTGATGATTCCTCATGATGCCATTTTTCAGTGCTCACAGATTGCCTGAGAAATGAAATGAGAAAAGGCGACTCTAAAGAAGGAAGAATGCTTACATAAAGACCTCCCATACATGGGAATAAGCACCATGACCCAGGTCATGACACAATCCAGCGATTTTCACACAAAGGATATCAATTGGGGTGATGCTCAGATATGGTTGATTATTTTTCAGATTCTTTAACAATAGCTCCGAATAATACGCAACACCGATAGAATGGGAAAAGCGTGAGTGCGTGGCACCTGGATAGACATAGTCGCATGTGCCTAACTGTTTGAGGTATCGGAGTCTTTGGAATTCTTTCGTATCAATAATTCGTAAGCATAATCCATCCATAATAATCTGACCATGAACTGGATCATTGATGATACAACTTTTCCCTCGAGTTTGGGCTAAAATTGATTCCATCTCTTCAATTGAATATTGGTTGGAATTCTCAGCCTTAGTAGCAGAGTAAAGTCTTTTCTTTGCAGATGCCACTTTCGGACTTCTTTTGGAAACGAGCGGCGTTCCTCCAAAGGGGCTCAAGTTCTCCAACTTTTCAGGAGTTCGAACGACTACTGGAGGTCGAGAAGAAGGATGAGAGAAATCAAGGTAATCTGCACTACCAGTGGCGGAATGCTCTTCAGTGTCAACCTCTTCCGATTTGAATGGTTGTATTGATCTTGCAGTAGTAGATGAGGTAACTTTCTGTCTTTTATTCGAATGTTTCTCTAATGTATTAGAAGGTGAAGCTAAGACTTGTGCCATACTTCTTCTCTTCCCTGATGCTTGCTCTGCCGCGGTGTTGAAATTCATCTTTTCAAATCTTGATTAGACAAGTTCACTTGTTACACTCAAAACTTTCAAATCTTCTTTGAATATGATCTGATGATCTTTAGATCTCTTCAAGATCAGAAAGGAGAATGAAAGAAATGTGACAAAGATTCTTCGAATACCTTTCGACCAATTTTTCAGTCCTCTCTCTGCTCAGATTTGAAAAATTTTTCCTCTCTCTGTTAAACCGTCCTCCTATAACGCTTAATTTTGCAAAATTCCCAGAAGAAAGGGGGAACACAAGGGGACCACAGTCCCCTGTTCCCCTCTCCACACAAAAACAAGCAACAACCGAGAAAGTCAAAAGATCTTTATCGCAGCAGATCAGCGAACGAGGATAAAAGAACCAAATTAACCACCTTCTTTCATCTACCAAGGACTATTCATCTTCATTCTCCTGTGTTCAATCTGCAAGGGATCTTTTCGTTGGGAAAGTTTCCATCAAATCAGCCGAGACCAGCCTTTAAAAGAGAATAGAATCATTCAAATTGAATCTTACGTTATAATACCCGATAAATCAATAAATTATCCGTGAAAAATGAACAGATTAGAT
>VFQN01008720.1_pt1 | contig 10124 bp, 3 predicted proteins | sample 3512371 | NCBI WGS metagenome assembly VFQN01 (sample SAMN10412370, study PRJNA504923) | tailings metagenome | isolation source: Replicate 2 from Balatoc abandoned mine | place: Philippines: Itogon, Benguet | collected 2017-08-28 | reverse complement strand
TTGCTCTTTATCTTGCCCCGAAATGGGTTGAGCGGGATACCAAACCAAAACTTGGGTATCTTCTTTAATTTTTATTTCGGTAGTGGTATTGCGTTCCAGCACAAACATCGTTTCTTGATCACTGTCAATCACGATGCGACCAAATTGTTGCTCTTGAGCAATTTCCAGTACTTTTTTCGCAGGCATACTGATAAACGATGTCTCCTGAGTAATCCACTTAGACAAAGCTACGTCCGATGTAAACACACCAAAGACCAACATACCGTCCACGTCAAAAACCGAGGTAAAATCCAGTGTTTCTCCTGCTTTTAGCGTAGTCCATTGGTTGGAATTGACTACTTTTCCTGCTGTTGGAATAACCAAATAAGCCGTTTCGCCATAGAGCTCGTTCATGACCTCAGCATACAGCTCTTGGGTTGGATTACTATTGTACTGTTGTAGTAAAGTGAGTAGGTGGGTATTATCCGGTTTAAATTCAGGTTCTTTTTTACGGAATAGGTTTTTGAATAGTTCCATAGGGTGTTTTACTTTTTATATGTTTTTTATAACAGCTGTAACAGATTGGTTTTTCCATAGATGTGATTTCATCTTTTTCGCAAAAGTGAGAAAAAAAATCTTCATAGAACGGAGAAATAAACTAACTATAAAAAGAAGTAATCAATTTGCGCAAAGTCTGAGAGACATTTGCTAGACATAGTGTTATAAATAATATTTTATGGGCTGGATTTATAAATTTTTGAAATAACCATGTAGCTTGTCTATTAATAATCTTCTATCTAAAAAACTATTGAATAGTTCACACGATGTTTCGGGTAATAAAGAACAACTAAAACAAGCTGACATATTTAGATTACCAACTCCTTGACCAGTTGTGTGGTAACAAATTGGATCTGTGGCACAATCTTTTGCTCTCATAATTGCGGATTGAATTAGTTTACCAATCTTATCATCATCACATAAAGAAGTTAAACCACCATAGCTGCCTTCTGAACCTGCAATAGTATAAATTAAAACACCATTCATATTTGGAGTTTCGCTAACATAAATTCTTTCTTGAATTGAAGTTGAAGGATAGCCACATAAATATTCTAATTCTTTTATAATCAAATGTGAAAAAGTGTGTATTAGTATTAGTTTAGGGTTCACTTCAATATCTTTATTAAATGCTGAATCAAAATTATGATAGTTATTTATAATTGGTGCAACTCTCTCTTTAATCAATTTATTTGAATTAATCCATTCTTCTAATATTTGATTATCAAATTCAAAAAATATACCCTCACCATAACTTTCAATTGCAGGCAAAAATTTAGTAGTTAATCCTTTATTAGAAGTGTATTTCTTTCTTATGGCATCAACTTTATCATTTTCAATATCTTCTTCTTTTAATGCTGTATCAATTGAGATAGGTTCCTGTCTTGTGTAAGATGTTTGAACAGATGTAAATTTTATTTTATCCATTCTGAAAATAGATTTTATCAGTTCATTTTGAAAATAATCTGAATCTATTTTGTCAAAAATTAATAAGTCTTTTATTTCTTCGTTTCCTTTGCTTGTGATGTATTTAAATTCATCAAAACGGTATTCATTCTCACTTTTTGTTATTTCAGCATCTCTTTCAATAAAATTATTATCGATTAGTCTTTGGATTGTGTTTGCTTCTATTGAAAATGAATTAGTTGCTAATAAAACACTTGAAATAATATCAGCCGAAAGACCTTTATCAAATAACTCCCTAATCATTTTTATTTTTGATTTATTCAACTCGTCTTTTGCTGGAATATAAATACTTGATAAAATATTTGGATAATAGACACTATTACTTGAGCGAATAACTGGTTTAAAGAGTATGTCTTTTATTTCAGCATTTGGTATCAACTCTTGATTTTTAATTCTTAAATTAAACAAACCTGATAATGTTGTAAAATTTAAAGTTTCACCCTCTTTATTTTTTGCAATTATATTAATACCACTTAAATCATCTAATTTGTCTGAGGTGCGATATTCTAATAATAGATCGCTGGGCACATCTACATTAGATAAAGAAATAGTATCTTCAACAGTATCAATATCTTTATTTTCATTGTTAGATTTTTCTCTTTTTTCTCTTTTTAACATTGACCATTTATCCCAAGGTATATCGGCAATTTCTCCATTTGGGGCAGTTAAAATAAAACGAACTTGTTCTAAGCAAAGAATTTTCTTTTACTATTTCTGTTTTTTGCATAACACTTATAACATTTGGGAGGAAAAAAATTATCTCTATGATTAATTTCAACATTATTTAACCAATTGTATTTCCAATTGGAAATTTTATCAAACTTATTACAACTGCTACAATAAAACCATTCAGGGAAATAGGTTGCAGCAATCGTATTATCATCTCCATTTTGCAATTGAAAACCATTTTTTAAATCATTGACAGGAATTTTTACTAATCTTTCAAGATTGATAAAGTATTTGCTTAACCTGTTCTTGAAACGAACATCTTCAATATTATTATGGTCTTGAAAGTTACCATCAATACTAATAAAAAATGGCCATTCATCAAATGGTTTTATAATTATTGAACCGTCTCTAGTTTCAATAATAGAGCCAACACCACCATATGCACTTATGGTTTTTCGAGTTTGTATTTGTTCGTATTTTCCCATTTAATTTGCTAGTTTTATTATACTATTTGTATCAATTTCTCTCATTGACATCATCAAACTCCATTCATCGAGGTCTGCAATTTTTTGAATTAATAATTTGTATGTAAGTCCTTCTTCTTTTGTTATCCATTTTTTTACATATTCGTCAAGTTTATTAATTGCATAATCGCATTGTTTTTTATTTTTTATTCTTTCAGATAAAAATAATTTAAGTTCATCTATATTGCCATCAAAATCTTTAGCTTGATTATTACGGAAAAGCCCTTTTTTATGTCTAACATAAGCAACTAAAAGACTTGCCATAACTTTATCTACTGCAATTTCAGTAAATGGTGTTACGCTTAATGGTTCCACATATTTGTAGTAAGCATTGTGGAAACTTACATAATTTTCAAAATAAGATTTATCCCTGGAACGATTTGCATCTAACAGGTTTATAACTATACCCATATCTTCACGACCAACTCTACTGGATGCTTGGATGTACTCCGCTACATTTTTAGATTGCCCATTCATTAACATTACATTCAATCTTTTTATATCAATACCAACAGAAAACATATTTGAAGCTAATACTAAATCGACTGTTTTTTGAACATAATCCCTTCCTTCATATCTATTCAAACTAAAAGATTGTTCTAATTCATCTAATAGCTTTTTAATCGAATTACTTTCAATTCTACTTGTTAGCTCTTTTGTTCTTGATGGTAAACCAATCCAATTAAAAGCATATTTGTCTTTACTGATATTATATCTACTATGAAGCAATTTTATCAACGAAAGTATTTCAGCTGGAACTTTATTGTATATTTTACCAACGTCTCTCAAACTATTGTAAAATGAAACACTTGTCCAGAAATAGTTCATTTTATTTATGCATTCTTCATGGGATAAATTTTCATTTTCAATTAAATATTTGAATAGTTCAATGCGAGCAATAAAAAGATTACCTAGTATTTGAATTTGTGAATTTAGTCCTGTTTTGCCTGTTGGCATGAAACCTATATGCTTTCTTTTACTATCACTAGATACAAACGAAAAAAAGTTGTCGTTATAACTTAATCCCATTGGAGGAAATATGTTAAGCTGTCTATTGCCATATAACATTTCTACTTGATGTGCTGTATTTCTTGTAGTTGCTGTTGATGCAATGATTTTAGGTTTTCTATTTCCTTTTGTAGATAGTAACTCGACAATCGATTCGTAAATACCCGTTATTGAACCTAATGGACCACTAAGTAAGTGTAACTCATCTTGAATAATTAAATCGGGTGGAAGTTTATGCTTATCTAGAGAATTAAATAGTTTATGTCCTTCTTCTCTGTGCGAAATCATAGCAAATTTATCTACTGTAGCAAAAAGTAAAGTTGGTGTAGTGTCATATATTTTATCATCTACAAAATATATTGGCAATTCATTGTTGAATGTACATGAGTTATTTATACATTTTATTTTAAATGAATTTGTAGTTGCATGATAACCTTGTTCAAAAAAATTAAATTTATTTTTTGATATTATTTTGCATCCACACCAAGAACAATTTTCGATTGGAAATTTATTTGCTTTTTGTATATCGTGATTTTGTCCTGTATTGGCTCGAACTAAATTTTGAGATATGCTATCATATATTCGCTTTGCATCAGTAAATGAATTAGGAGTTGAAGAAGCTCCAACCCACATGCCAATTGAAATAGGAGCATTGCCAAAATAATACTCATCTTTATGATTAAATTGTTTTCTTAAAAAATCTAATGACAGTATAAGTTTAGTTGCACGTTCAAACTGTTGGGCTGTTAATAATCTTAATGTATAACGCATTATTACTGCTACACCTTCAGCGTTATCTTCATTTAAAATTCTTCTGCTAATAATTGTAAATGCAGTTAAAGCCAAGTAAGCCTCAGTTTTACCTCCACCAGTAGGAAACCATAATAAATCAACTATATTATTTCTATCTTCTGAGTCTTGATTGATTAATGATTCTATGTTTAAAAGGAAAAAAGCTAATTGGAATGGTCTGTATTTTGGATTGAAAGTTGTATTTTGCTTAAAATAATCAAGATTATTATAATTTATATTTTCGTCTATTTCTGTTAATTCTATATTCTTTTTTCCAAAGTGTTTTTCATTTGAAACAAACATTTGAATGTACATTGCAGTGTTAGCTAACTGAAATGCTTTGAATGCTTCTTCATTTTCTTTTAAAAATGTAATATTTTTTATTAGCCTTTCGAAAGTTTCCGATTGTTTACTAATAATATTATTTTTAATGGAATGAAAACTTTCAGCTGTTTTAATGGTAATTTGTTTATCAATCCATTTTTGATATTCATTAACAAACAAATAGAGTTGATCTATAATTTCTTTATTGCTTAAATCAGACCAAATAGATAATTTTTTAAGTTCTGTAATTGATTTTAAACCTTCAGGAAAATCTTCTTTAAATTCATTACTATAACTTTTAATATCAACTTCTGGTAAGAAAGTTGTATTAAGTTCAGTTGGATGTTTATCATCGTTCCATTTTACAGCACATCCATGTCCGATAGCAAATGAAAATTCTTCTCTGTATTGAAAGTTAATAATGTTTAATTCTTCATCAAAAGGATTATTTTCGGTAAATTGTTTATAGGGTAAAAAAGTTGTTCCATTCACTTTTATTTGTGCTTGAAACATTGCTTTTGAATTTAATCTCTCATTGCTAAATGAAAATTTCTTTTTAGAATGTTGTAATCTATTAGCAAGTAAAATTTTTATGAACTTGCCGTGATTTGTTTGTAAAACCTTTTTAAAAAAACAAGTGATTGTATCTTTTGTTTCTTCTTCAATTTCTAACGGAATTGGAGTAGCTTCGTTTGAATTATTTTCTTCAAGATTAATTTTGATTATTTTTTGTTCACAGGGTAAACGTTTCCAAAGCCGCCCTAATAGCAATTCTACTTTTTTATATCCAACAGAATCAATTAATTCTCTTTGTTGTTCATGTTCTTGAAACGTTTTTTTATAGTTTCTAACATTTAATCCGCTTTTACCAAAAGTTTCTTTGTTAAACAGTATGAAGCCATTTTCAAAAATTAAGTGTTGTTTAATTGGATTAAATGGATGACTATAAAATTTTTCAAAATCTTCTTGAGATATTTCAACTTTGCCTTCAAGAGGTTTTAATTGCTTGTATTTAGCGTATATAAACTCAACAGTAATTTCTTTTTGGTCATTAGGAACACAAAAAGTTAAACCAAAATTTGTTGGAAAATATTGATTAGCTTCGGAATATTCGCTATCAGTATTTAATTTAGCTTTCTTTTCAGAATTATCATCTTCTACTATATCTACATCATCATTTTCGATTAATTCTTTCGAGTTTAAATCATTATTATCTATTGTTTCTGCATTAGCATTACATTCATTTTCAAACCCAAAACTCTCTTGAAAATTTTCAGGAATTCTCTCAGGAAAAACAATGCCTGAAAAATATCTGCTCAAAGGATAATCGGATATGATTTCATTTTCAGCATCACTAATTAAAATATCAGAACCTGGTCCAATCAAGTTCTTTTGAATAGTATCTCTAAATATTAATCGTGGTTCTTCTGTGTACTTATTCTTCATTAGAAATCTTTTTTTGTTTTATGACTTTCTCGACAATCGTCTCGATAAGTTTTTCTATTATTTCATCGGTAAGCTTTTTTAGAGCATCACTTTTTTCAGTTTTATCAGAAGCAACATAATCTAACAATTCACTACCAAGTAATCTACCAGCTTGTTGTCTAATTGAATGGTCTTTTTTTGAAAAAACAATAAATTTATCAAAATCAGTAACAATTAATTCATTATTTAAGCCAAAGTTTATACAATGACTTTTGATAGCATTTAAAACCTTAATTCTGGGAAATCTTGTACTTGAATTTTTATCAAAGTAATTTTTAAATGTTACTAAATTAATTCTATTGGAGTTATCAAATAACTTTGAATGTAAATCTTCAATACTTCGGTTTTTAGCTAATAATTTAATTAATGTTGTTTTCCAACTTTCCGAATAACGATCAAATGACTTTAATGAACCCTCTGTGTCAAATATCTTAAGAATTTGTTTAAAAACTTCTGGGTTATTGTTTTGATAAAATCTGATTTTAGCACCTTCGTATATTTCCCCAATTGTTGTTTTTATTTGTTCACTATTTTCAATTAAGAAAATGCCTTTTGTTGACTCAAATTTTTCAATACAGCCATCAGTAAAGACTATTTCGTAAAGAATTTTATCTTTAGGTAATTCTAATTCTTCATTTGTTGTATTCAATTTATTGCTAAAATTATTTTCTAAATCAAAAAGGCTATCTAGTGGGTTTGGTTTTATATATTCTTCTTTTAGATTAAATCTTGTTTTAATAAAACTATTTCTATCCTTATGACTAATTCTTAAATTTTCGTTAGCTAATTTATTTTTAATAAGCTTGTCAAACACAATTTCATCAATGTTTTCATAGCATAAAACAATTGTTTTTCCTTTTAATTCATATAATCTATTTAGAATATCGTAATTGTTTAAATATGGGATTATAAATGTTTTATCTTCTGAATTAAATTCGTCATTAAAGCATTTCTCCCAATAAAGAACTTTATTGTCAATTCTCTTATCACTTACTAGAACTACATTGTTGTTGCGGAATTTTTGTAATTGATTTTTTATTATGTCATAACTTTTTTTCTCAACTAATAAATAGATTTTTTGTAATTCTCGGCTTTTACGAATTATTGTTTCCCATTTAGGGTTTCTCTCTTGGAGAGTAGTAGCTACTGAATTAAAATGTTGAATTATATTTTTTTTACATTCATTTATTTCAGCTGGATTATAAATATCATTTTTATAGAAATTATTCTTTAGTTCTTCATCAAAATTATCACTAGTAAAATAATGTAATAATCTGTCAGCATATTCTTGATACATTCCTTTTGAAATATTAGAATCAACAACAATTATCCTATAAAAAAAGTTTAAATATCTATATACGAATGAAAGATTTATATCTTTTTCGGTTTTATATTTTTCTATTAAAGTTGAAAAATTATTTAATTCATTATGTAAACTTTCAAATTTTATTACTTCTTTACTTATTATTTTTGAATTTTCATTATTAGCAAGTCTAATTTCTTGATTTGACCATAACCACTTTTTAAATGGATAGTCGTTTGAAGGTTCATTTGTTCCTATAATTATAATGTTTTTTGCCTTCCCTTTCCATTTACTTTCTTGCAACAATTCTGTGAAACAATCCCTATACTTTGTATCTCCAATTACAACAATTTCATCAAAGGTGTAATCTTTATCAAATAGATAATTTTTAGCAGTGTTAAAGTCGTTGCAACATTCAATTAGATAATTAAAAAATGGTAAATCTTTACTAATGTTCCCATTTCTATTTGTATATCTGATTGGTAAGTGCTTACTTTCGTTAAAAAAGTCCTTACTAGCAATCACTAATGTTCTTCTTTCAAACTCAGTAATGAAAGGAAATTCCTTGCCAAAATTGTCTTGAAGAAATTCTTGATATGCATTAATATAATTTACAGTATTACTACCGTTAGAAAGATTAGGGTTTATTTTAGTATGATTTCTAAATTTTATAGTAGTATTTTCAGCTAATTTTTCTTTACCAACAGGGAATTTGAAATTCACTCTTAATTCTTCTAAACCAACAGATTTTATAATTAATATTCTATTTTCCCTTCCAATTTTCCCGTATACTAAATCGTTAGTTTGAAGTATTGGTCTATGATTGTTATGATAGAAATAATTTTGATATAATTTTATTAATACTAATGAATGAAAAATAGAAGCAAAGAAATTTGGTCTATACTCATTTTCTGGTATACTAATAAAAAAATCATCCTTTTCTTCATTTAAAATATATTTATAAATCAAGAAAAAATTTATATAATCAAAACTTGAAAAGTTTTTGAAAGCTTTATTATTTAGATTAAAATCATTTTGGATGTTTGATTTTACTTCTTCAGCAATTTTTTGAATGTAAGTCGATAAATTCATTAATTTTAATCTAATATTTTTACAAACCTAAATTAAACAAACTAATTCATTTTACGGTTTTCCGTAATCAAACTATTTTTAAAATCCGTATCATTTTTAATCTTTGGCAAAAAAGCTTTATTATCATGTTGACGAAAGAAACATCATTAATTATTTATTATGATAATTTTGTGATACTTTTTGAGTTGTATGAATTTTTAATAAATTATGGGAATAAAAATCATTCTTTTTTAAAGATTAATTTTTCTAACGAGTAATTACATTAAACTATTTTACCCAATTCTCAATTTTATCTATTAGTTTTAGAATAAAGTTTTTTTCTTCTTTTTTTAATTGTAATAATTTTTTATTCTTAAGCCATTTTTTCCATTCATCAAATGACCAACTGATTGATTTTGGGTTATTATTCATAATTGTTTTAATATATTCAAAAGTTTCATCAACTTCTTTATCCCAATTATGATTTATTTTCTTGATTACGATATCTAGGAATGTTATACCAAATAAATTTTTTGTTTGTTTGGTTTTAAGCAAGTTTAATTTTATTTCTGATTCTTTTATTTGATTTGTAAAAATTAATAATTCTATAAGATTTTCAAAACAATCTGTAAAATCTGCATGATTATCAATAACTTTATTATATATTTCAATAGCTTCATCAAATAAACCATTTTTTGTGTGCATTATTGCTAAGTTATACCAAGATCCCTTGTCGTTATTATTTTTAACTATTGCTTTTTGATAACAGTTTGTTGCATTTAGATCGTCATTATTTGCTTGATACATTGCTCCTAAATTTGAATAAATGGAAGCATCAGTATTGTCAGATTCGATTATTAGCCCTTTATTGTAAAATTCAATAGCATTTTTAAAATCATTTATCTGTCCATAGCAATAAGCTATTTTATAATAAACTTTTACTAATGTATCAACACTCATTTCTTTCATAAATTCTTGAACGATAAAATTGAAATTATCAATAGCTTCTCGATATTCATCATTTATATAATGTTTTAAAGCTTTAGCCATTTCAATTTGATAAAAATTAGAATTTTCATCATTAATGACATTGTTTACTTGTTTTTCATATCTGTTTTTCTCTTTTGAATTTGTAATTAATGAATTTAAGATATCTTCGATATTGTTTTTTTTCTTTTTAATACTATTTAAGTAATCCTCAGCCTTTTGTTCATAAGACTCTAATTTTCCTTTAGTTTGATTAACTAAATTATTTATAGTTTCATCAGTGTCTTTTTTCTGTGTTTCAATTTCTTTTTTAAGTCGATAGCTCATAAAAGGAATTATTAGACCAATTATTGTTATCAATATTCCAAGAAATGCTAAAAACCAATTAACTAATTCATTTTTAAATTCTAAATTTTCTTTTTGGATACTGAATTTTGCATCGATTTCATTATTATTTTTAT
>VFQN01008719.1_pt1 | contig 10126 bp, 10 predicted proteins | sample 3512371 | NCBI WGS metagenome assembly VFQN01 (sample SAMN10412370, study PRJNA504923) | tailings metagenome | isolation source: Replicate 2 from Balatoc abandoned mine | place: Philippines: Itogon, Benguet | collected 2017-08-28 | reverse complement strand
GGCGCGACGGGGCCGTGACGTTTATTCCGCCGCATTTGGCCGAAAAGGTAGTAACTACTTCAGAAATCGTGCGCCTGCGGGATATGTTTGGCCACGAACGGCTCCGCGAGCAAAAATACACGGCGGGCCAAATCGACAATCGCTGGTCGGACGAGATTGAAAAAGATTTTTCGAAATGGCTCAATTCGCACATCAATGAGCTTCCTGTACCGAAAGAACAAATTCAAGAATACTTAAAAAATCGCACTTGGTAAAGTGTAAACCCTTTTCCTTCCATTTTTAACCTTTCTAAAATCCAATGACCTCCCGCCGCGACTTTTTAACCAAAAGTGCCATTACCACTGCTTTGGGGCTTTCAACCCTCAGCAGTTATGGCCAAGGACTTGAAACTGCACTCCAACGCACGCCCCAATCTTCTGCCCCTTCTGATTTAAAAATCACCGATATTAAATGTGGATTTATCCGTAACGGGCACAGTTTATTTGTTAAAATTTATACCAATCAGGGCATTCACGGCTGCGGTGAAGGCGTGGATGCAACGCCTGGTACCTACCATCTGGTCAAAATGATGGGCGAGCGTATCAAGGGAAAAAATCCGCTCAATGTACACCGCTTGTTTGAAGATGTGCGCCGGGCTGGTTTTTTTGAAGGAGCGCAGGCGGGGATGTACATTGCCGTTTTGTCTGCGGTCGAGTCTGCCCTGTGGGATTTGGCTGGCAAAGCGCTCGGAATGCCCGTATATCAGTTATTGGGCGGAAAATTTCGGGACAAAATCCGCGTTTATTGCGATACTGGTGCGTACAGAACCACCCAAACAGGCCCTGCTGCCTTTGCCGAAAGCGCCAAAGCCGCTGTCAAAATGGGCTTTACCGCTGTAAAATACGACATTGACGAGCGCAATGACCCCAACAAGTACGACGCTTACAACTGGACCGCAAGCAATGGAGAACTGGAACGAATGTACAACCAAATTGCCGCTGTTCGGGAAGCAGTCGGGCCCAAAATCGACATTTGTGTGGACATGCACGGACGCTACGACACCACCACTGGCAAGCGTGTAGCTAAGATGATGGAACCGCTGAAATTATTGTTTTTGGAAGAGCCCTTTCCCGCCGAAAACCCCGAAGCCTATAAGACAGTCCGGGACTCTACCCAAACGCCCATTTGTGCGGGAGAGAACCACTATTTGGCGCACGGCTTCCGAAAACTGTTGGAATTGGGGGCAGTAGACATCGTGATGCCCGATCTCCAAAAAGCAGGCGGGCTCGGTGAAGGCCAGCGTATAGCCAACCTCGCCAACTTATACTACGTGCCGTTTGCACCACACATGGTGGCTTCGTATTTGGGGGCCATGGCTTCCAGCCACGTGTGCGCTTCGGTACCTAACTTTTTGATTTTGGAGTGGCAGATTTATTTCCACGAAGAACCGATGTTCAAAGAAATCGTGACGTTTGACGGGCCAATGGTGAAAGACGGGTATATTCCGCTTTCTGAAAAACCAGGGGTCGGTGTGGAAATCAACGAAGAGGGAATGCGTAAATACGCCCCAAAAGGAGTTCCTTTCTTTGAATAAGCCCTCTACTTCAATCAAAAAGCCCCGAAAATTGGGGCTTTTTGATTGATAAATGACCTCAATCCAATCTGCCTTTATTCAGCTCATCTTGCCATTTTTTGAGTTCCTCCCATTTCCCATCACGGGCCAAAGACGCTTGTTCTGGCAAAGTAGTAGGGTCATGAATCTGAAAACGCGGACCCGCTGCATTGAGTATTTCCTTGATAGATTCGGCGGGCGTTTGGGCCAACTGCGCAAACGTCAAAATCCCTTTCTGATTGAGCAACTCCTCGATTTTGGGTCCAATGCCCTCAATAATTTCCAAATCGTCGGGTTCACTCGGAATTACGGGCATCACTTTAAGACTTTCTGGTTGAACTGGCTCTGGAATTCGGCCTGGAGCAGGCGTTGAGTGTATCAACTTGCTCTTGTGGCAATCATTGAGTTCTTTATGACGCGTATGAACGTCGGCTTCCAGACTGGCCAACTCAACCGCAAAAGTACGGCGGGCAATCCACCAGCCAATATAAGCGGCTAAGGCCAACAGGGCGAGGGCCTCCAATCCTGCAATCCAAAAGTTCTGACTTATTGAAGTAGCTTGTAGTATAATCATGGTGATTAATCTATTTTAAGGGTAAAACCATTAATGTGTACGGCCTTTGTTGAGCTCGTCCTGCCATGTCTTGAGCGCGTCCCATTGGCCGTCGCGGGCTAGTGCTGATTGTTCGGGCCACGTAGCGGGGTTGTGCATTTGATAACGGGGCCCCGCAGCCACCAATATTTCTTTGATTCGCTCAGGCGAGGTTTTCGCCAACTGAGCAAAGGTCAAAATACCTTCTTGATTGAGCAGTTTCTCAATTTTCGGCCCAATCCCTTCCACGACTTTCAAATCATCGGGCGTAGTAACAACAACGGGTGCAGGAAAGGGAGCTACAATAGCGGCCGCCTTTGCGACCGGCGGAGTAACCGCGCCTATTTCCTTTTTGCTCTGTTGACATTCATCAATATCGATTTCGAGCGCCTGCAATTCTGCCCGTAAACTATCGGCCTTACTTTTTGCCGAGATATAGCCAATGATGTAACCCAATACAGCCGCTATCACCAGCATCAATATATGTTGCCACCAGGCATCTCCCGAAGCAAACGGATTAAAATGTGAGTACATAATATAAATAGGAGTTTTACCGAATTGACAAATTTATTGCACAATAATACTTACCCGACGGTTGGCTTTACGGCCCTCAGGAGTGTCGTTGGAGGCTTTTGGTTGCGACTCACCTTTGGCATCAGTCACCAACTGGGCTTCTGAAATTCCTCTTTTCATCAATAATGCCTTCACACTTCCTGCCCGGATTTTAGAAAGCTTCAGGTTTGTTTCATCCGTACCGTCGTTGTCGGTATGACCCGTTAAGGCAAGTTTTTTATCCTTATTGGCCGCTAGGTATTTGATTGCTTCTTCGATAAATTTCTCATTCTCGGGCGTTTTGATATAATCCGCTTTGGCGGTTTTGAAGTACAAATCCAGGGTTTTGAATACATTTTCGTATTTCTCCGCCGCGGCAAGCGCCTCTTCCGTTTTTGGAATCATCAAACTGTCAAACCCAAACTCCATCCCGTGCGTAGAGTCATCGGCGCTGAAGGTTAAGTCAATCAATTTACTTGTCGTCGCCAACTGACTTCCTGGCACTCCCGCCTGTACCAAATACTGTTTCAGGGCATCCGCACGCGCTAAGCCCAAATCAGGGAAGGAGGTGTCATTTTGTTCAACAGAAGAATAAAGCCCAGTAATTGTCAGTTTTCGGCCAGAATTTACTTTAAGGTAGGCCGCTAATGAGTCCAACTCTTTTTTAACATTGGCATAATTAGGCTCGGGCATCGACTTTTTAAAGCCAAAATTCATCGCCGAAGATAAACTAAGAGTGTTTCCATCCACTATACTGAGGGCAGGGACAGAATAACCAGCGGGCGTAGCGGTACTTACTTCGGAAGGACCGTCACATAACATTTTGATTTTGCAAATGTGCCAGTAAGTGGACCCGCCCATCCAGCCAATGAGCAAAATCCACGCAAGCGTTTTGACACTTGAAGCCATAGAAATAAGAGGTTAAAGAGGGAAGAATAGAATAACAGCACTTATGACTGTGAAAATAACAATAAGTATCTCAATAACAATGATTTTTACAAAAAGTAATAAAAATAGTACAATAAAATAACTTAAACTTTATTGGTAAGAAAACAGGAAATTAGAATACACCATTATCATATTTCAACAAATTATAAACAAAATATAATTCTGTTAAATATATAATAAAACGTATTTAATATATAATTTTTTATTTACAACATACAATTATACAGACAAAAACAGAATATATTTTGGTTTGACCGAAAATTTCACACCATTCATCACTAAAAAATACCCACTCATCCAATTTCACTTTTCGAAGTCGACAGAACCCTGCACCTTTGCAGTGTCAAAAAAGGAATAACAGCCAATAGCAAATGCTAAATCGTTAAATTAAAACAAAGTACCCATTATGAAAACGTTCATCATCACCGCCGCTTTAAGTGTTTTATCACTTGGACATATTGCCGTAGCTCAAGATGGAAAGAGCCTACGCACTCAAAATCAGATTGTAGAATTGTTGGCTTCTTTGCCAACGCAAGATACGTATACACCAACTGCCCCCGTTTTTTCACTTAACGAGCAGCGCCTGATTTCTCTACTCCCAACCATGGATACAGTCGTAGACACCAAAATCAGCATTGATGAAAAAACGGAGATTGCCAAAAAAACAACTGACACCATGATTGCCCCAAAGGCAGAAGTAAAAGTTGAGATTCGTCGTACTGGCGATAAGTAATCAACACCTAACAAAACGAGAAAAGCCGCTCAATGAGCGGCTTTTCTCGTTTCTCTACGTTCAGATTAATACAACTGAGACGCTATTTTGTAAATATTTTCAGACTTACCCATTGTATAAAAGTGCAAAACAGGCACGCCAAACGCCATCAATTCTTTGCATTGTTGCGTACACCATTCAATACCTACCTGTTTGGCCTGCGCATCGTTTTCACAAGCTTCCACTGCTTTGACAAAAGCATCGGGCATGTGTAGATAAAAAATACGCGGCAAAACACTTAGTTGTTTTTTGGTTGAAAGCGGCTTTAAACCCGGAATAATCGGAACCGTAATGCCCGCTTCTCGGCAGCGCTTTACAAACTCAAAATATTTGCTGTTATCAAAAAACATCTGCGTAACGATGTAATCGGCTCCCAGCGCAATTTTTTGTTTTAAATATTCAAAATCAGCATCGAAATCAACCGCTTCAAAGTGTTTTTCAGGATACGCCGCCACCCCAATGCAAAAATCTGTCGGTGCCAGGGCTTCTACGCCTTCATGCAGGTATTGGCCTTTGTTCATGTTGGCTACTTGCTCCACCAATTGACTGGCGTACTCGTGGCCGTTTGTTTTGGGTTTAAAAGTCTTGTAAGGCTTGGCGGGATCTCCCCGCAAAACCAACACATTATCAATACCCAAATAGTGTAAATCCATCAAAAAATCTTCGGTTTCTTCCCGCGAAAATCCACCACACAGTACGTGAGGAACCGCATCCACGCCAAATTTGTGCATGATGGAGCTACAAATCCCTAATGTTCCAGGACGTTTGCGCGTTACGATGTGTTTTACGGTCCCGTCGGGGAGCATCTGTTCGATGTACTCTTCCCGGTGGTAGGTAACATCAATAAATGGAGGTTTAAAATCCATCAATGGCTCAATGTTGGCCAATAACTCCTTGATGCTGCTCCCCTTAAGTGGTGGAATAACTTCCAGTGAAAACAAAGTTTTTCCGTTGGCCTGCTGAATGTAGTCGGTAATTTTGGTCATGCGTGCTGTTCATTTGGAATGCAAAGATACACAAGTGGCCGATTATCTAGCCTAAAAAGTGCTTCCTGCGTTTGTATGATAACAATTCAGGAAAAAAAACATTCACTAAAGCTAAAAACTCCTGCATTTCGATTGCATTTATCCGCAGAAAACAGTACTTTTGCGGGCAATTTTTCTGATAAACTCGCTTTTTTGAATGAAGGCCGATAAGCCGTCCGCTGGAAAAAGCTACAATTTTACTAAAACAATGACTAATGAGTTAATCAAACTGGTAGATGCTGAATTCGCAGGAAGACGCGACAGCCATCCTGCATTCGGTGCGGGAGATACTATCAGCGTTCACCTTAAAATTATTGAAGGTGCCAAAGAACGTATTCAGGTATTTACCGGAACCGTTATCCAACGTCGTAACAACGGCGGAAACGGCGAAACGTTTACAGTTCGTAAAATTTCAAACGGTGTAGGTGTTGAGCGTATCATTCCTATTTTGTCACCAAGTATCGACAAAATCGAAGTAATTCGTCGCGGTAAAGTACGTCGTGCACGTTTGTTCTATCTTCGTGGTAAGCAAGGCAAAGCCGCTCGTGTTAAGGAGAAGAAATAATTTCCTTTCACAGAGTGGTCATAAAAAGCTGTCTTTATAGGCGGCTTTTTTTGTACCTAATTTAACCCCAAAACCAACAATGAAGATTTCATTTTCAAAATACCAAGGTACCGGCAATGACTTCATCATGATTGATGACCGCGCCGAACAGTTTCCGGTTGATAAAAACCTGATTGCTTTTTTGTGCCACCGCCGTTTTGGCATCGGAGCCGATGGACTTATCTTATTGCGAAATGCCGAAAACTATGATTTTCGGATGGTGTATTTCAACGCCGACGGCGGCGAAGGTAGCATGTGCGGCAACGGCGGCCGCTGCACCGTTCGGTTTGCGCAGGATTTAGGTCTTTTTGAGGAAAACACCACGTTTATTGCGGTAGACGGTGAGCACAAAGCCGTGGCCTGTGAAGACGAAATATTCCTCAACATGATTGATGTATCGGGTATTCAACACGACGGCAACGATGATTTTATGAACACTGGCTCTCCGCACTTGGTAACCTACGTTGAAGATATCGAAGCCGCCGAAGTCTTCAATGAAGGCAAAAAAATCCGATATGGCGATGTGTATGGTCCTCTTGGCGGCACCAACGTCAATTTTGTGGAAGTACTCAACGAAGATTCACTATACGTTCGCACTTACGAGCGCGGCGTCGAAGACGAAACCTACTCCTGCGGCACCGGCGTGACGGCCTGCGCACTGTCGGCGCATGACCGCTTACAGATGGAATCACCCATCAACGTCAAGACCCGGGGCGGCAACCTGCGGGTGTCTTTCGTGGCCCAAGCCCCTGGAAAATTTGACAATATTTACCTCATTGGTCCCGCCATCAAAGTATTCGAAGGCGTGTTCAAAGTAGACGATTTATAGGCCTTATCCCTTCTTCTGAGTCAGAATTATTGGGCCAGAAGAAGGGATTTTTTCCAAACCATTCGTAAAAAATAGATTGTGCAAATCACAACACCAACTTGCAGGATATAGTCCAGAATATACATTGGCTGGACAAAAATAGCGGCAGGAGAAGAGTAATAAGGACTTTTAAGCCGCCACCACAAAGAAGGGTGAATGACCGACAATACGTTGAATAGCAGAAACATAACAATCTCTTTCCGATTACTAAAATCAACCCAGACAAACGTAAGTGGCAACAGAAATATGAATATATAGCTGCTGTAAGCACTTTGCTGCACCACCATCATGGTGCCGTACACCACCACAAAGACCGCCGAAAAAGCCTGGACGAAATCCAATTTTTGTAGACGATACGCCAAACCTACACCCACACCCACTGTAGTCAGCAATCCTAACCAATTCCAACCTTTGGCCCCAGCTTGAAGCACCCCAAACGTAAGCGGATTAAGAACCGAAAGCCAATTGGGTGCGCGAAGGGTGGCGGCTTCGTGCAAGGGCTGCTCCAACCACAGAAATTCGGTAAAATAATACAACACCCCTAGGCATACTATTCCCGACGTCGCCGCCGCACCAATCCATTTGACGGGCTTAGGAACCAAGAACAACAATGCAGGCCCCACCAATATAAAAACGGCTTTGGTAAACACAAAACCAACCACCAGCCCTACCCCAAACCATTCCACTCGCTTGGTACGTTGCCACACCATATAAGCACTTATTAGCAAAAACCACATCCACTCATCTTCTTGTCCGCCAAACACACAGAACACCAGCGACCCAGGCAACAACAAGTAAATCAAGCTTTTAAAAATCCGTTCACTACTTGGCAACAGTGCTTGGAAATATCGATTAGTAGCCCACAATGCGCCACCTTCGATAAGAATCATGATGAAAATAATGGCTTTTTTATCCATCCAAAACCCCAATGCCAACGCGTTTACGTACGGAAAGAAGGGTGAATACATGCAATAAAAATCGCGGTAAACCATTTTGAGTTGTACCGCTTCACGGGCCTGATTATAAAAACCGTCAAGGTCTGAAAATGGCGTAAAACCAACGATAACAAAGATGACGATAAAGGGCACAAGCCGAGTAGCCACCCAAACGCCACCGAGCAATAACCGCTCATTCTGACGCACAATCCACTGTTCTATTGCGGTCCGATAGACAAGTAAAATACCCACCAGACTTATACAAATCAGCGATACAATGGTTTTTGCAACAATAACGAGCATTAATTAAATATTTGATTTACAGTTTAAAATCGATGGTTAGACCAAAAAACTCACATCACACTACTCAAGCGAAACGCGCCTTTTGATATACTTTCAAAAAATACCACCCATAACAAGCCACGTTGAGGAGCTGTAACGTATATTCCAACAGAAATAAAGGCTCGCCTAATACAGTAATATCGTCGTAGGTGGGGCTATTCAAATGCGTAAAGAGGAAAGGCTGCACTACAAGCAGTGCGTTGAAAATCAGCAAAATGGCTACATCTCGGCTTTTTTTCCAATCTACCAACTCCATCACCAAAGGCAGCATGTACGTAAATACATAATAGCCTGGCGAACTAAGTTGGAAAATAGTCATGGCAATATAGGTTGCCAAAAACGCCAGAGGCAAAGTCTGCGTCAAGGGTTTATGTCGAGCAAAATATACCATCCCAATCGCCGAAGAAAGCGTAATCACCATACCAATCCAACTAAAAGTGGGCAGGTCGGGCGCGTGTCCTAGCACAGCGGTGATGATTGGCCTCACTACCGTAAATAGATTGGGGGTCAACAAGTTGGTGGTCATTTGCAGGGGCATCAAAAAATCCATCTCCATCAAAAAATACAAAATAACCAACGATGGAACACCGACCAAAATCATCCCCAATAGGAAAGACCAGCGTTTTTTTAGCAAAAACCACAGCGGAAATAACCAAAAACCCGCGGTGGCTTTAATAACAATCAATCCTGCCGAAAAACGAAGTCCAAGTCCTAACCCGTCGTCTTTGGTCTGTAAAAAGTAGTACAACATCCAAACCGCAATCCCCCACAACCAAATATCTTCTTGTCCACCCAACAAAACCATCACCGCTGGTGCAGAGAGCGTCATGTATAGCATTATCAGCTTAAATGCATTGGTTTTCAAAGACGTATAAGTACGATAAGTACCCCAAATAATGGCAGCTTCGATCACCACCATCAACAATACTATGGCTTTAGGGGTGTACCAAAGCAAAATAGGTAGAGTTATGATATACGAAAACAGCGGGGCGTGGTAAGAAGCAAAATCTCGATAAACTAAGCCTCCTTGGTACGCTACGGTGGCTTTGCCCCAGAAAAAAGGCACATCGCCTCGCGGTGAATAATTCATTACTACATACACCAAAATGAAGGGCAACAATCTGAACAAAATGAGCCCAAGACCGAGCAGACGATTTTCTTGCCGCTTTTCGTGAATTTGTTGCCAAAAAGAATCCGAACGAGCACCTAACCAAATGGCTGCCGACGAAAACGCAATCAATACAAGCTTTATATAAAATACCGTAAGTGTTGACATATCACCTTTATTTCTCGCCCACTATCAAAAATTGTTTTCCTAAAACCCACCACGTGAAGGGCAACGACAGGTAGAGTTTTACAAGTAACGGATGGACAGGTAAGCCTCCCCTAAACGACAAAGGTAAAAATCGGGCGTGTGATTCACTGATTTTGAATCCTGCTCCGTACAAATGTTCTTCCACTCCCAATTCTGAAAGAACGACTGTATGATCGGCAAAATCAAAATATTGCTTATAACAATACTTAAAATTTGGCCCTATGATACCAATTTTCCCCCCGGGTTTGAGCGATTTATACATTCTTTCCAGAAAAAAAGCCACCTCTTCCTGCGAATGTAGGTGTTCAAGAAAATTTGAAATAAATACCGCATCAAAATAATTTTCGGGCAAATCCACTTTCAAAATATCGCCAATGATAAGATTTACCTCGGGAGCCGCATAATTTTTAATGGCATCAACAATATCTACTGTCCATTTTTCGGGAGCAGGAACCGCGTTGATAAACTCACACATTCCACCCGCCGAGTCCAAAATACGTTGTGGCTTTCCAAGTTTATGATAAAAATAGTCAGCGATAATGGTCCATATCACTTTTTTCTTCTCGTGAGCTACTTGCTTGA
>VFQN01008718.1_pt1 | contig 10127 bp, 12 predicted proteins | sample 3512371 | NCBI WGS metagenome assembly VFQN01 (sample SAMN10412370, study PRJNA504923) | tailings metagenome | isolation source: Replicate 2 from Balatoc abandoned mine | place: Philippines: Itogon, Benguet | collected 2017-08-28 | reverse complement strand
TCGTGGACCTGATCTACGAAGGCGGCATCGCCAACATGCGCTACTCGATCTCCAACACCGCCGAGTACGGCGACTACATGACCGGCCCGCGCATCATCACGGACGAGACCAAGGCCGAGATGAAGCGCGTGCTGGCCGACATCCAGGAAGGCCGCTTCGTGCGCGACTGGGTGCTGGAGAACAAGGCATCGCAGGCCAGCTTCAAGGCGATCCGCGCCAAGGAAGCCGCCCATCCGGTCGAGCAGGTCGGCGAGAAGCTCCGCGCCATGATGCCCTGGATCGGCACCAACAAGCTGGTCGACACCGCGAAGAACTGAGGAAGGTTCTTTTCGGCGCAAAGGCCCCGGCATCTGCCGGGGCCTTTTTGATTCCCCTGGCGCAGCGCGCCGGGCCGGTCAGGCGCCGCCGCGACCGGCCGCCGGCCTCACAACGCCTCCACGACCCGCCTGAGCTGTTCCCGGACCGATCCGGCAACCGTGCCGAGCTGCGGGTTGGCCACCGCCTGCATCGACGCCACCGGGTCGATCGCCGCGACTTCCACGCCGCCCGCTCCGGTTTCCTGCACGATGATGTTGCAGGGGAGCATGGTGCCGATCTTGTCCTCGGCCTGGAGCGCCTGGAAGGCCATGGCCGGGTTGCAGGCGCCAAGGATCCGGTAGCGGCGGAAATCGGCGCCGAGCTTCTTCTTCAGGGTCGCCTGCACGTCGATGTCCGTCAGCACGCCGAAGCCCTCCTGCCGGAGAACCTCGACCACCCGGCTCACCGCCGCATCGAACGGGGTGCTGAGCGTCTTGCTGAAATAGTAGGTCATGGTCGTCCTTCCACGCATCCTGCCGGCCGGCCAGGGCCAGCTTGGGGGAGGGGGGCGGTTCCCCCATGGCGATCCCGGCAAGGCCCGGCAGCGGTCAGACGCGCTTGCGGCCGGTCACCATCGCCTTGGCAAGGTTCTCCCGATGAACGACGCTGGCGAGCGCCACGCCCGCGACGTGGAGGATGACCAGGGCCAGCATGACGTTGGCCAGGAGCTCGTGCAGCTCTTCCCAGAACTCCCCGGCGTCGGCGCCTCGGGCGGCACGGCCTTCCTGCCGTTCCTCGTCGCCGCGCGCGAGCGGCTGCGGGCTCTCCTGCACGGCGACGGTCGGCGCCGAGAAGGCGGCGAGCGGGCCGGCATTCTCTTCGACCGCGTAGAGTTCCAGGCCGGCCCCGACCGTCAGGAGCAATCCCAGCAGCATGGCGAAGGTCATGGCCCCGCCGGCGGGGCTGTGGCCGAGGTAGCGCCTGGCGCGAAACCCGGCCAGGTCGACCGTGTACCGCAGGACCTTGAAGGGGCTGTAGAGAAAGTCGCTGAACCGCGCATGCTTGGGCCCGACGAACCCCCAGACGATGCGCAGCACCACGAGGGCGCCGATCACGTAGCCGGCCCATACATGCAGCGTCAGGAACTCATCCTCGGTGAAGTAGGCGACGAAGAACGAGACCGCGACCGTCCAGTGGAATATCCGGACGAACACATCCCATGTCTTCACCGTCGCGGATGGCTGGATCTCGCCCAGAGCGCTCGAAGGCTGCGATATCATGGTGCTTCCTCGGTAAAGCCCTTTTTTTGGATGTCGCAGCCCCCGATCGTCCGGCGCGGTTGCGATCCTGGCAGAATAGGCAGGCCATGCCCGGCCACCTTGATCTGGATCAACGCGACCCGCGTGCGGCGGCGCCGGTCGCCTTCAATCCTCGTAGTTGCCCTGTTCCGCCTGGCGGTGGCAGGCCACGCAGTTGCCCTTGAACTTGATCTCGGGCCTGGCCCAGGTCGCGGCGCGCACCTCCCGGTGCTCGCGGACCCACCAGGGAGCCTCGGTGATCCGCAAGGAGGCGGCTTCTCCCGTCGGGCGGCCCGCATGGGCGACATAATAGGCGAGGATCTCCTGCCGGACCGGCTCCTCCAGGCTGGCATCGTTGCCGAAATGGTCGGCGAGGCCGTCGAACAGCCGCGTCCAGGCCTCGGCCGGCAGGAGCTGCGGCTGGTAGGCCATGTGGCACGAGCCGCATTCCTTTTGGGCCAGCTCGCTGGCGACCGGCGGCAGGCTCTCGTCCGCCCAGGCCGCCGGGGCAGCGAGAAGCAGGGCGATGACCGGGACGATGCGCATGGCGGCTCTCCTTTCACTGGCTGGTCAGGAAGGTGATGAAGTCGCCCTTTTCGGCGGCGGAGCAGGCGCGGCCGAGGACATCCTTGCAGTTGCGCCGGAACCATTTCTCCACGTCGGCCTCGTTCGTGAAGCGCTTGGGATTTGCCGAGACCGCCATCGGCTCGATCGGCTTGCCGGTCTTCACGTTCTGGCCGGCCGCCTTCGGATCGTCGCCGTGGCAGGAGGCGCAGGCGCGGACGTCGGGATCGTCGGTGCCGTGCTGGCTGCGGTACAAGGTTGCGCCGCGCTCGGCGGAGAAGCCGGCAAATGCCGGGTCGGCCTGCTTTGCCTGGGCCGCGAGGCTGGCCAGGATCGCATCCCTGGCCGGATCCGCATGGGCCAGCGGTGCCAGGGCCAGCAGGGCTACAGCTGCAGCGACGGGACGGTGCATGGCGTCACTCCTTCGGGACATCGATCGCCTGGTCGTCGAAGCGGCCGTTGGCGGCGTCGCGATGGCAGGCGCTGCAATGGGCGCTGGTCCGGATGCCCGGCCGGGCGAACACGGCTTCGGGAATTCCTGCATGCTTGCGGCGCCAGTAGGGCGTGGCGGTGATGCGCCAGGGCTGGGCCGGGTCGACCGTCCGGAAGCGGTTGGCGGCCTCCGTGTCCCAGGTCTCGGCGGCATTCGCCACCAGCCAGCGGGTGATCCCGTCCGCCAGGGCGGGATCGATGCTGGCGTCCTCGCCGAAATGATCGTCCAGCCGCGCCATCAGGGCCTGCCACGACGCGGCCGGCAGGAGGCTCGGGTGGTAGGGGTCGTGGCAGGCGCCGCACTCCTCGGCATGGTCCGGGTTCGGCGCCAGGGCGTGCAATCCCTGGGGCGGCAGGCGGGCGAGGTAGGCGAGCAGAAGTGCCAGGACGGCCGTGAGCGCGCCGGTCGTGACCGCGGCGGCGACCGGCCGGGCCGGGTGGGGCCTGGGCAGCGGGACGCCCGGCTCCAGCCGCCTGGTCCCGGTGATCATGGCCCGGACCAGGTTCTCGCGGGTGAGGAAGCTCTCGACAACAACGCCCAGCACGTGGCCGGCCACCAGGACCAGGAGCAGGATCGCCAGCAGCTCGTGCACCCCCTTGGCGCCGGCGCCGATGGCATAGCTCGCGACATTGGCCAGCGGCCCCTGCTTCTCCTCGCCGCCCAGCACCAGCAGGCCGCTGGTGGTGAGCGCCAGTAGCACCGCTGCCAGCAGGAAGATCATCACGGCGCCGAGCGGGGTGTGGCCGAGATGGCGGGAAGGGCGCAGCAGGAGCACTTCCCGCAGATGGTCGCCGGCGCTCAGCGTGGCCTGGCCCAGGCTGGCGAACGTGCTGTATTCCGGGCCGAACACGCCCCAGACCAGCCGGAACAGGATGAGCACGACGACGCCGTAGCCGGCCCAGCTATGCAGCCCCATCCACCATTCCGGCGCGATGAATCCCGTCAGGAAGCCGATCGTCACCAGCAGGACCAGGAGCCAGTGGAACAGCCGGGTCGGCAGGTCCCAGACCCGGACGATGGCCGGGGTGTCGCGGGCGGTGCTCAAGGCTAGGGAGCCGGCTGGCACATGGCATGGGCCCAGGCCATCGCCGCGTCGCCCGCGCGGGCCGGCATCGTCATCGGGTTCTCGGCTGGAAGCAGCATCGATTTCTCCACCCGATGGAACTAGTCGACGTGGTGCTCGGCGCCTGCTCCGAGCGCTGCCTGGCGCAGGTTCTCGGCGAAGGTGATGAACCCGAGCTCGGCGCTGATGCGCTCGCGCGCCTGCGGCACGTCGGCCGCGGTCTCGGGTTCCAGGGATGCCTTCTGCAATGCACGCACATGGGCCAGCCGCTCGCTCAGGGCATGCCGGACCTCCTCGGTGAGCACGGCTTCGAGCTTTCCCAGATCGCCGCTTTCCACCGCATGCTCCGCCGCCGGGATGACCGGCCCGTAATCGATCCCAGCAGGCTTCAACCCGGTATAGACCGCACCTTCGCCAGCGCGGTGCAGCCGGATCACCGTTTCCATGAAGGCCTGGTCGGCGAGCGAACGAGCCTCCGGGCCCAGCTCACGCACCTTGCGCGACCGTTCGAAGGCGGAGCGAATTTCTGGTTCGGCTGCGAGCGGTGCATAGGCCAGCACCGGGTTTACATTGCCATCATCCAGCGCCTTCTGGACCGCCTTCGCCACTGGCCCGTCGACCGAATCGCAGTGAGCCTGGGCGCGTTGCGCGCCGAACAGCAGCCCAGTGGCAATGACTGCAGCGACCAGTGAGGCAATCTTGATCATGTTGCGCCTCCCGGCTCGGCGTTGGCGCCTTCACGATGCCGCGGCGCCGACGCCGTTCATGATCCATCGCCGGCATTCTACATTGATGGCCGGCGGCGCTGTTTGATCTGGATCAACATCGGACGCGGTGGCGTTCAGGCCCCTGCGACCGCGAACGGAACGCGGCCGGGCGCCATGCCCTTTGTCCTCCAGCGCCGGCATCTGCCGCATCCTCCGGCCGCGGCCGGAAAAGCCTGTTGGTGCATTGGACGCGGTTCGGGCAGACAGCAGGTGCAGCGTACGGATCTTCGGGAGCAGAGATGGCGGACCGCGACCTGGAGCAGCTCGAGCGGCAGCTCCGGCGGATCGAGAAGGACCTGCCGCCGCGGGCGGCGCGGACGCTGCAATGGCTGCGCGAGCCCTCGGCGCGCTGGGTCCGCCTGCCTTTGGGCGTGCTTTCCGTCATGGGCGGCCTGCTCAGCTTCCTGCCGGTCCTGGGCATCTGGATGCTGCCGCTGGGCCTCTTGCTGCTGGCCCAGGACATCCCGCCGCTCCGCCGCCCGACCCGCCGCACCCTGCTCAAGGGCGAGCAGTGGTGGCTGCGCCGCAAGCGCCGGCGCAAGCTCGCCCAGCGCTGAGGCTCTCAGGCCGCCTTGCCGCCCGCCGGCGCCACCACCTCGCTCGCCCATTTCACCAGGATCGCCGCATAGGCCTCCTGCGACCGCGGGTCCGACAGGCCGTGGTCGGCGCCCTGGATCATCTTGTAGGTCAGCGAGCGCGCCTGCTCGAAGGCGGCCATGTAGTTGGTGAAGACCGGGTGCGGGATGATGTCGTCGTTCTCCGATTCCACCAGGAGCACGTCGCCCCGGAACGCCGCGCAGGCGCCAAGCGCCCGGTTCTCGTCCGGGCTGATGAACTGGCGGCGATAGGCGGCCAGGCCGTATTTCTTGAGCTGCTGCTTGGGCAGCGCCCAGTCCTCGTCGCGGTAGAGTGCCGGCACGCGCAGCCCCAGCCAGCGCACCGGCCGCAGCGTGGTCAGGATCGCCGCGAGGTAGCCGCCATAGCTGCTGCCCACCACCGCGATCCTGTCGTGGTCGACGAAGGGCTGGCGGGCCAGCCGGTCATAGGCCGCGACCACGTCGCGCAGATTGTCCTCGCGGGTCACCTGCTCCTGGCGTTCGGACGAGCCGCCATGGCCGCGCAGGTCGAAGGTCAGGCAGATGCAGCCCAGGGCGGCGATCTGCCGGGCCCGCGCTAGGTACTGGTCCTGGCTGCCGCCCCAGCCATGCACGAACAGGACGCCCGGGATCTGCCGCGCCGGCCGCACCAGCGTGCCGACCACCCGCTCGTCATCGACCTCGATCCCGATCGCCTCGTCCCGTGTCGTCATCGCAGGCACGCACCGCATATTTGAGCATCGGGCCGTTCTCGGCGTCGATGCCGTGGAAATAGACCACCGCGTCCGGCGGCGGCAGGGCCGCACCATAGACCTCCACGGTCCGGGCACGCACCACCCCCAGCGCCGGGTCGGCCTGCAGCGCTTCCAGCCCGGCGATCTCCGCACCGCTGGCCCCGCCGACCCGCCAGGACTGTTCCAGCACGCCCGAGCGCATCCGCCCGCGCGCGTCCCGCCCGCGCGCCACGTCGTAGTTGCGCCGGGACGCGATCAGGCCGGGGAAGGCGGCATCGGCGGCCCGGTCGTAGCGGCTGGCCTGCAGCACCGCCAGGCGGACCGGCCGGGGCAGCGGCAGGCGCAGGAGCGCCTCGAAGCCGCCCCACACGATCTCCAGCGACGAGCCGCCATAGACCTCTTCGCCCTTGTGGTCCGGCGTCAGGTACTGCCGGCCGTGATAGGACGCCACCAGGCCGCCGACCCGCACCTGGCCGACGCTGAAGGTCACCACCTCGGTCAGGTTCTCTTCCAGCACCAGCCCGTCCGCGGCCAGCGCTGCCGGCTCGATCGCGTCCAACAGCACCTCCAGCCCGCGCGCGTCGTGGACCACGGCCTGGCCGCGCCCGGCAATGCCGTGCACCGACTTCACCCGCACGGGGCCCCGCTCCAGCAGGATGGCGGCAGCCTTGTGCGCATCCTTCCGGTCGAACACCGAGAAGCCCGGCAGCACCGCGTCGCCCACCTGGCGGATGAACGCCTCGGACCAGCCGGGCGGTGCCGCGGCGTCCGGCGCCACCAGCCCATGGCTGATCGCCTTGGTGCCCACGAAGCCGTGCGGCACCAGCCCGCCGAACAGGTCCTGCTCGCCGGCAATGCGCAGCCGCGCTGCGACCTCCGCCCCCACCAGCGTGTCGCCCGGCACCAGGTAGGGCGGCGTCGGGTCGGGCAGGTCCGGGTCGAGCCGGCCGCCATGCTCCAGGCCCTGCAGCACCGCCAGCCGCCGCGCGATCTCGCCATGGGTGGCTTCCTCGTGCCCGCCCGGCACGGTCCGCGCGCGCGGATGGTGCAGGACCCGCCGCTTCCCGGCGGAAGGGGCGGTGGCCGGAACCGGCGTCAGCCGTTCCACCGGCAGGATCGCGTCCATCGTGACTAGGGACATGGCGAGACCCCTTCGCCTGGTCGGTGGCCGCGAGGCCGCTCCGGCGATCAAGCCGCCTACGTCAGTACGGTTCCGCGTCCACGATGACGCTGACCGGGCTCAGGCCACGGCCGGCCGCACGGTCCCAGTGGCAGCACCCGGCCTGGGTTCGACCCGCACCATGAGGAAGACCGGGACCGCGACCGCCGCGACCGCGCCCAGCACGCCGAACGCAGCGCCATAGCCGAACTTCTCGGCGATCCAGCCGCCCAGCGTCGGGCTGAGTGCTGCGCCCAGGCCCTGGCAGGTCATCACGGCGCCGAGCCCGGCATTGAACCGGCCGCTTCCCTCCATCAGCCGCGCCACCACCCCGGGCGTCGCCACGCCCAGCAGCCCGGCGCCGATCCCGTCCAGCACCTGCACCGGCAGGATGCTCCAGGTAGGCGGCATCGTCGCGGCGAGCAGCCCGCGCACCGGCAGCACCAGCAGGGCCAGGATCACCAGGCTCCGGTAGCCCCTGGCAACCGCGACCCGCGCCGTCACGATCGCGACCGGGATCATGGTGAGCTGGGCGATGATGATCGCTGCCGACAGCCAGACGCCGGTCGAGCCGCCCTCCACCCCCAGCCGCAGGCCCACCAGCGGCAGCATGGCGGCGTTGCCCAGGTGGAAGCAGGCGAGGGTGGCGGCGAACAGCAGGAGCGGGCGCCGGCCGAGCATCGCCATGAAGCCGACCGGTGCCTCATCCCCCGTTTGCTTGCCCCGGGCGAGGTCGTGGTCGATGGCACCGGGGGGAATCCCGAGCGTGGTGAGGATCGCGCCGATCGTGAGCCCGATCTGCACCACGAAGATGCCGACGATCCCGATCATCCAGGCAGCGGCCCCGCCCAGCAGCGCCGCCACCACGTTGCCCGCATGGTTGGCGGCCTCGTTGCGCCCGAGCTGGCGGTCGAAGCCGCGCGGGCCCACGATCCCCAGCGAGATCCCGGCGATCGCCGGCGGGATCACCGCACCCGCCAGCGGCATCGCGACCTGGGCCAGGCCCACCACCGCCAGGTCGGTGCGCCAGAGCAGGAGCAGGCAGGCGCCGGACACGAGCAGCGAGGCCGCCACCATGATGGCGCGTTTCCAGCGGATCGCATCGACCAGGGCGCCGGCCGGCACGGTCGCCAGCATCGCCACGATCCCGCCCAGCGTCAGGGCCAGGCCGATGTCGGCGGCGGTCCAGCCGTGCAACTGCAAAAAGGCGGCGAGATAGGGCCCGAGCCCGTCGCGCACGTCGGCCATGAAGAAGTTGACCGCGATCAGGGCCGCCACCGGCAGGGGCAGGCCGAGCAGATGGCGCGTCCGGGAGGATGGAGATGAGGACTGGAGCATGCTTCTTGGCTACTCGTCTGCCTCTTCGTCCACCTGGACGACCTGGGCGGCGCGTAACTGGTGCTGCCCCCGGGAACTGGCAAGGGAGCATCCGCGCGAGGAGGCATCGACATGACAGCCGACGCCTCGTTGCAGGCTTGTTTCCCGTGAACCTTCCGGCGTGGCGAGATAAGATGGCTGCCGCTCTTGTCCATCGATAGGAGAAGCCTCTTGGCTCATCCGGCATCGGCGACCGGCGATCCCGCGCTCACGGCAAACCTGGAATTCCTGCTCGATTCGATACCCGACTTCGCCATCATTCTTCTGGATCCGGCAGGCCGGGTCTCCATCTGGAACTCGGGCGCCGAACGCATCAATGGCTGGCGCGACGAGGAGATCGTCGGGCGCCACTTCTCGGTCTTCTATCCGGAGGAGGCCGTCGCGGCGGGGCTGCCGGAGCGCCATCTCGAGATCGTGCGCCGGACCGGGCGGCTCGAGGAGCAGACGGTCCGCCGGCGCAAGGACGGCTCGTCCTACCTGGCGCATGTCGTCATGACCCCGCTGCGCGACGAGGCGGGCCGGGTGCGCGGCTATGCCAAGGTGACGCGGGATGTGAGCGCCCATGCCGAGGCCGAGCGGACGTTGCGCTCGCGCGAGGACCACCTGCAGTCGATCCTGGACACGGTGCCGGACGCGATGGTGGTCATCGACGAGAAGGGCTGGATGCAGTCGTTCAGCGCCACGGCCGAACGCCTGTTCGGCTACACGGCGGAGGAGGCGATCGGCCAGAACGTCCGGATCCTCATGCCCAGCCCCTATCGCGAGCAGCATGACGGCTACCTGGAGCGCTACCTCGCCACCGGCGAGCGGCGGATCATCGGCATCGGCCGGGTGGTGGTCGGCCAGCGCAAGGACGGCTCGACCTTCCCGATGGAGCTCGCCGTGGGCGAGATGTGCTCCAGCGGCCAGCGCTACTTCACCGGCTTCATCCGCGACCTGACCGAGCGCCAGCGGACCGAGACGCGGCTGCAGGAGCTCCAGGCCGAGCTCGTCCACATGTCGCGCTTCACGGCGCTTGGCGAGATGGCCTCCACCCTGGCGCACGAGATCAACCAGCCGCTCACCGCCATCTCCAACTACCTCAGGGGCTGCCGCCGCCTCCTCGAGCGCAGCACCGACGAGAAGGCGGTCATGCTCCGCCAGGCGGTCGAGCAGGCTGCCGACCAGGCCCTGCGGGCAGGGCAGATCATCCGGCACCTGCGCGAGTTCGTGGCGCGCGGCGAAAGCGAGCGTCACGTCGAGAACCTGGTGAAGCTGATCGAGGAGGCGAGCGCGCTGGCCCTGGTCGGGGCCAAGGAGAAGGGCGTGCGGGTGACGTTCCGCTTCGACCCGAAGGCGTCCCTCGTCCTGGTGGACCGGATCCAGATCCAGCAGGTGCTGCTCAACCTCATGCGCAACGCGATCGAGGCGATGCAGGATTCGCCGCGGCGCGAGCTGGTGGTGCGGACTGGCGCGCTGCGCGGGAACATGATCGAGGTGAGCGTGGCCGATACCGGGCCCGGGATCGCACCCGAGATCGGCGATCAGCTCTTCCACCCGTTCGTCACGACCAAGAAGCAGGGCATGGGCGTGGGGCTCTCGATCTGCCGCTCGATCGTCGAGGCGCATGGCGGCAAGATCTGGGCCGATTCCACGCCGGGCAAGGGAACGGTGTTCCGGTTCACGCTCAGGGCCATCAGGGAAGAGGAATTGATCCATGTCGCATGACGCCATCGTGCATGTGGTCGACGACGACATTGCCGTGCGTCAGTCCCTGGCCTTCCTGCTCAGCTCCGCCGA
>VFQN01008716.1_pt1 | contig 10127 bp, 6 predicted proteins | sample 3512371 | NCBI WGS metagenome assembly VFQN01 (sample SAMN10412370, study PRJNA504923) | tailings metagenome | isolation source: Replicate 2 from Balatoc abandoned mine | place: Philippines: Itogon, Benguet | collected 2017-08-28 | reverse complement strand
TTCCCGAATATCCCGACACGCTGAAGCCGACGGCCTCGCGCTTCGCCTTCCTGGCCATGATCGATCTCATGGCGGTCGCGGCCGGCTACAGACTCGACGCGCCGGCACGCGAGACGCTGCGTCGCATCAAATATACGATCCAGCTCCACCGCGCGGGCAAGGAGATGGAGCCGCTGGGCGACTGATATCGAGGCCTTTGTCGCGTGCTGCGATGGGCAAGACTGCGGGTATGAATGTCAGGCCGCGTTGCGGCCATGTGAATGAAGAGGGGAACATGTCCGACACCGAACCGACCCGGCAGGCGAGCGCCTGGCTCGCGTCCTTCGCGGCAGCGCTCGAGACGCGCGACACGGCCGCAGCGGCAAGTCTCTTCCTCGAAGATTGCTACTGGCGTGACCTGCTCGCCTTCACCTGGAACATCAGGACGATGGAGGGCCGGGCGGCAATCGCGGCCATGCTCGAAGCGACCCTCGACGGGGCGCGGCCGACTGCGTGGAGCCTTTCAGGCGAAGCGTCCGGCGAGAACGGCGACGTCGAGGCATGGGTCACCTTCAAGACCGCGGTCGCGCAGGGCGAAGGGATCCTGAAGCTTCGCGACGGCAAATGCCGCACGTTCTTTACAGCGATCCGCGAGCTCAAGGGTCATGAGGAGAAAAAAGGCGCCGGGCGACCGCTCGGCGTCAAGCATGGCGCCGATCGCGGTCGCGAGACCTGGTCGGAGCGCCGGCGGCGCGAAGAGGCCGCGCTTGGGACGACCGATCAGCCATTCTGCCTGATCGTCGGCGGCGGGCAGGGCGGACTGGCGCTGGGCGCCAGGCTGAGACAGCTCGGCGTGCCGGCCATCATCCTGGAGAAGAACGCGCGTGCCGGCGATTCCTGGCGCAACAGGTACCGTTCGCTCGTGCTCCACGATCCGGTCTGGTACGACCATCTGCCCTACATGCCCTTTCCCGAGCACTGGCCGGTGTTCACGCCCAAGGACAAGATGGGCGACTGGCTGGAAATGTATGCGCGCGTGATGGAGCTCAATTGCTGGACTTCGTCCACCTGCGTATCCGCGGCCTATGACGACGGCGAAAAGTGCTGGACCGTCGAGGTCGACCGTGCCGGCGAACGCGTGGTGTTGAAGCCGAAACACCTCGTCTTCGCCACCGGCGCATATGGGCCGCCGAAGATGATCGACCTGCCCGGCGCCGCCGACTTCGAGGGCGAGGTGTTGCATTCCAGCCAGTATGCCGACGGGCAGCGGTTCCGTGGCAAAGCTTGCGCAGTGATAGGCGCGGCGAGCTCGGGCCACGATGTCAGTGTCGATCTCTGGGAGTGCGGTGCCGATGTCACCATGATCCAGCGTTCGCCGACCACTGTGGTGAAGTCCGACACGCTGATGGAGCTGGGCTTCGAGATCTATTCCGAACAGGCGCTCGCCCGGGGCATCAGCACCGACAGGGCCGATCTTATGGTCGCCTCGACACCCTTCGCCCTGCTGCCGGAAAGCCAGAAGGCGCTCTATGACAGGATCAGGGTTCGCGACTCGGCCTTCTATGATCGCCTCCGGCAGTCAGGTTTCGCCATCGATTTCGGCGACGACGAGACCGGGCTGATGATGAAGGCCTACCGCACCGGATCGGGTTACTACATCGATGTCGGCGCTTCGGAGCTGATCACATCGGGCGAGATCGCGGTGCGCAGCGGCGTGGCCGTTGAGCGGCTGACACGCAAGGGCATCCAGTTCGACGACGGCTCCGAGCTCGCGGCCGATGTGATCATCTCATGCACCGGCTACCAGTCCATGCACGAGACGGTGGCGGCGATCGTTTCGCGCGAGGTGGCCGACAAGGTGGGGCCGTGCTGGGGCCTCGGCTCAGGCGTGCGCAACGATCCCGGTCCCTGGCTGGGCGAGTTGCGCAACATGTGGAAGCCGACGGCGCAGGAGGCGCTCTGGTTCCACGGCGGCAATCTCGCGCTGTCGCGCTTCTATTCAAAATTCGTCGCCCTGCAGCTCAAGGCCCGCATGGAGGGGATTGCGACGCCGGTTTATTAACTGGGGCGCCGACGGCTCTCATTGGACCGATCCTGGATGATCGGTCGCGCCAAGCGATCCCTGTATCCGACCGCGCTTCGCGCGGCCACTTTCTCCCACAGGGGAAAAGCCGTTCGGAGACGGATATCGAAGGTTTCAATCGCCGGCGCGACCCATCCGGGCCGGGCCGATGCGGTGGATTTCGCGTGGCCACGCGGTCCGCAGTTCCAAGCTGCGCTGGCGCATCGAGCGCGATTACCTGGGGCTCGAGCAGGAGGTTGGCCTCGGGCATTTCGAGGGGTGCGGATGGCGCGGCTTCCGCCACCACGCCACCTTGTGCATTTGTAGCTTATGGCTTCCTGATCTGCGGGCGGGGAGCGTTCCTCCATCAGCGCCAGCTACCGCCAAAGGGCTCCGGCGATCTGAAATTCCCCTGCAGTTACCGACCCAGAGGTGGCGTCGCTGCGAAGAATTTTCCATTTTAGAAAGTTTTTTCTATTTCGGCTTGATTTCTTTCAGGGAGGGTCTAGGCTGCCGGTAATCAAGAAAAAATGAAGACCCGACATCAGGGTTTCCGGGAGCTACAGAATGATCACTTACGACTTTTCCGGCCGACATGCTGTCGTGACCGGAGCCGGCGGCGGCATGGGTAAAGCAATCACCCTCATTCTGCTTGCGGCCGGCGCGGCGGTTACCGCCGTCGACATCGAGCCGCAGCCCGAGAGTTTATCGGGGTACGATGACCGCTTGACTGACCGCACCGGTGATCCGAGCGATACGGACTTCTCGCAGACGGCGATTTCCCAGGCCGGCCATCCACGTGGAGGCATCGACCATCTGGCCAATGTCGCCGGTGTGCTGTGGTTTGGGCGCGACAAGTCGGCGCCCGGGATGGAAATGGACACTTGGGACGAGGGGGGCGCCATCAACCTGGCCGCCCCGGCGCAGACCGCGCGCGCGGCCTTGCCTTATACACGCAGGATCGGACGCAGCTGCATATTGCAGCCGACCGCACGGTGCAGGAGATCATCCGCAACGCCCGCGCCTGACCTGCGGGTCGCTGAAACTGCCTCGAATCGCGGTGCTTCCGGCCAAAACTGACAGGCCCCACGGGTACAATCAACCAACGGTGCCAGCCGAACAGGACGCCGCGAACAAGAGGAAAGTCATGCCCCTTCACGGATATTTCGACGAATGGACCCTGCGCCCGGGTGATACCGCCCGGCTGGCAGCCAGCACGGAACAGGCGACTGTCCGCGCGACGCTTGTGCGCTTCATCGGTGGTCCCGGCGGGCGAAACGAACGCGCAGTCAAGACCGAATCCTTCGCGCAGCATCTCGATACGGCCTTTCCGGGTCGGGCCCAGAAAACCGCGATCGGGTCCTGGGCGCGGCTGCCGCTGCCTGCGGGCCTGCCCGCCGAACTGACTGTGCATTGCTGGATCTGGCCGACCGCCCCGGATCGGGCGGCGACTCAGACTATCTGGGCGCTGGGAGATTTCCGGCTGGAACTGGCCGGCGGCAGCCTGCGGCTGGCCGGCAAGAGCGGCGCCGTCGTAGCGGATCTGCACCTGTCCGCAAAACGCTGGTACTCCGTTGCCGTCCATATCGGCGCCGGGCAGGCGGGGCTTGACCTGCGCCAATCGAAGGGTTTTCACATCGACGCCCCGGCCCGGGCGGCCGGCGTGGTCAGCGGCACTGCCGCGGCGGCGGATCTGCTACTCTCCGCGGCCGGCCAGGACGCGGTCGGCTCGCCATTGTCCCCGTTCAACGGCAAGGTCGACCTGCCGCGACTTTATGCGACGGCGCTGAGCGATACGGAACTGGCCCGGGCGGGGCGCGGTGAACTGCCGCGTGAAGAGGCCCTGGCGGGCTGGAGCGTCGGCCCCGACTGGGGCACCGTGCGGGTCGGCAGCCTGACCGGCAATGCCCCGGATGGCCAAGTGGTTAACGGCGCCGAAAAGGCCGTCACCGGCCGTAACTGGAGCGGCGAGACCGAATCCTGCCTGGATCGCCCGGATCAGTATCAGGCGCTGCAGTTCCACGACGACGATGTCGAGGATGCGGGCTGGGACTACGACCTGGAATTCACCCTGCCGGCGGGGCTGCAAAGCGGCGTCTATGCCGTGCAACTCGAAGACGGCAACGAGACCGTGCATGTGCCGTTCTTCTTGGCGGCGCCGGCCGCGGATCGGGCGCCGGTCCTGTTCCTCGTGCCGACCAATACCTACCTCGCCTATGGCAATGACCGGCTGGCGACATTGGATTTGTCGTTCGCGATGGAACATCAGCCCGACATCGACCCGGAGGTCCGCGAAGTGCTGGAAGATCCGAGCTTCGGCCGGTCTGTCTATGACACCCATGCCGATGGCACGCCCGCGCGCTATGCCAGCCGCCGCCGGTCGCTGGTGACGATTCGTCCGGCGGCGCGCAGTTGGCTGACCGACAGCTACCGACATTTCCCCACCGATCTGTACTATATCGAATGGCTGGAAAAAGCCGGCATCCCCTATCATGTTGCCACCGATGACCTACTGGAAATCGAGGGCAGGGCGCTGCTGGACAGATATGCGGTGGTCGTGACCGGCTCGCATCCCGAATACTGGGAAAGCGGCGCCCTAACAGCGCTGGAATCTTGGCTGAGTGAGGGCGGCAAGCTGATCTATCTGGGCGGTAATGGGTTCTACTGGGTCACCACCCGCTTCCCCGACCGGCCCTGGGTAATGGAGATTCGTCGCGACAACGGCTCGACCCGCAGTTGGGATGCACCGTTCGGAGAGCGGCGCCATGCCTCGACCGCAGAACTGGGCGGGATCTGGCGGCTGCGCGGGCGCGCGCCCAATATGATCGCCGGCATCGGTTTCGCGGCCGAAGGATGGGGCCGGGCCACCGCCTACAAACGGCTGCCGGCCTCCTATGATGGCGAAGGTGCGCGGTTCTTTGCCGGGATCGAGGGCGAGATCTTCGGCGATCAGGGCCATATTCTCGGCGGTGCCGTGGCTGATGAGATCGATCGGTTCGATCTCAACTACGGCAGCCCCGCCCACGCCGAGGTATTGGCTACCTCGACAGCGCTGGGGCGCGAATATCAACTGGTTATCGAGGACACGACGCTGACCGCCCCCAATCAGGACGGCGTGGACCGTCCCGATATGGTGCGTTCGGATATCGTCTATTTCCGCACCGGCGGCGGCGGCGAGGTCTTCTCGGCTGGGTCGATTGCCTATGTCGGCGCCATCGCCTGGAATGATTTCGACAATCCGGTCCAGCAACTGACCACCAATGTCCTGCGTGATTTCGCAGCGTCGGGCCGTAGCTGACCACCCGGATCGCGGACCGGTCCCCCGGTCCGCGACCACGCGCCTGTCACGCGACTTCCTGGCAGGCAACGACCAGACCTGACAATCCAACTGAGCTTCTCCGGAGGAATCGAACCCATGTTCAGAGCCGTCCTGTTTGCCTTGGCGCTCGTCGCCCTGAGCGGCGGCCTTGCCGCAGCCGAATCGCCTGCCATCGAACTGGTGGATCCGGCCGTCATACGCGAAACGTCATCTACCGCCTGCGAGGGCGGCAAGAGCTATACCATCGCCTACAGCCATTCGGTTTCGGAAGCGGCCTTCGTCCGCCGTCTGCGCAATTTTGCCGACAACCGCGCGGCGGAGCTCGGCTGCGTGACGATGATGCATGACAACACTCAGGGCAACAACCTCGAGGCCCAGATCAATGCCGTGCAGGGCTGGATCACCGTCGGCGTGGATGCCATCGTCGTCACGCCAATTGACGAGGGCGCGCTGAAGCCGCTGCAGACCCAGGCACAGCAGAAGGGTATCAAGTGGCTAACCTATGTCAGCCCGATGGAGGGCGCTGACGGCTTTGTCGGCTTCGACCATGCCCAGTCCGGTCAGCTGATCGCCCAGGCCGCCATCGACTGGGCCCGCGCCAATGGCATCGAGGGCGCCAAGGCACTGGTCACCACGCTGACCGGCCTGCCTTCGGTTTCGCCGCGCTGGACCGAGGTCGAGCGGCTATTCGCCGACGCTGGTATCAGCATCGTCGCAACCCAGGATTCCGCCGACCAGGCCTCGGGACTGACTATAGCCGAAGCCGTGCTGCGCCAGCACCCGGATCTAAGCATCATCATCGGTCTGAATGACGATTCCGCCCTGGGCGCGAACCGCGCGGTGGCGATGGCGGGCAAGGATCCGGCGAAATTCTTCGTCGGTGGCCAGGACGGCGCCTCTGAGGCGCTGGTCGAGATCAACAAGGGCGGCAGCTATCGGGCCAGTTCGGCGCTGGTGGTCAGCGATCTGGGGCAGAACATCGTCAACCTGGCGCTGAACGCGATCACCGGGGCGGGGCCGAGTTTCGCCTACACGCCGACTGTGCTGGCCAGCAAGGCCAATCAGGTGCTGCTGGATCAGCTGATCGCCAATTTCCCCGACAACTGACCGACGACACCGGCCATGGCGCCCGGGGTGCCTTGGCCGGCCGTATTTCGATAGGGAACCGGCGATGTCCGATGTGATCGAGATCCGCGACTTGCGGAAGTCCTATGGCGCGAACGAGGTGCTCAAGGGCGTGAACCTGACGTTTCGGCGCGGCGAGATTCACGCTCTTCTCGGAGCGAATGGGGCGGGCAAATCCACTTTGCTGGGCTGTTTGTCCGGCGCGGTGACCCCGGGTTCCGGCACCATCACCATCGCCGGACAGGTCAATCGGGCCCTAACCCCCCGGCAGGCCCGCGATCAGGGCATTGCCATCATTTATCAGCACTTCCAGGTCATCGAAGGGCTGACGGTGGCCGACAATATCTTTCTCGGCTCAGAACTGCTGTCCTGGGGCCGCGTCCGAGCGGCAGAGCAGAACCGGCAGGCCGCCGAACTGCTGGAACGGCTGGGCGTCCGGCTGGACCCCCGGGCGCTGATCGATGAACTGAGTGTGGGCGAACGCCAGTTGCTCGAAATCGCCCGCGCACTGCATCTGAAACCCGACGTGCTGATCCTCGACGAACCGACTGCTCCGCTGTCGACCCAGGAGATGGTGGCGCTGCACCGTGTCGTGCGGCACCTGGCCATGGCCGAGAACCTGGCGATCATCTATGTCACCCATCTGATAGATGAAATCGCCCTGATCGCCGATACGGTCTCGATCCTGCGGGACGGGCGGGTGATCTGGACGCGGCCGGCTGCTTTGGCCACGCATGGCGACATCACCACGGCCATCGCCCCGAACCTGGCCCGCAGCGGCGACCGCACGACCCATCTGCGTGCCGATGCTCCGCCGCTTTTGGAACTGCAGGGCTATAGTTCCGGCTATACCGGACCGGTCGATTTGCACCTGCGCAGCGGCGAGATCATCGGGCTTTACGGTCTGCTGGGATCCGGGCGCACCGATCTGCTGGAAAGCTTGGTCGGGGCACGTCCGCGGTGCAGCGGCAATCTGCGGCTGGCGGGCCAGGATCTGCGCCTGTCCGGCCCGCGCGCGGCCCGGCAGGCGGGGTTGGCGCTGGTTGCGTCGGATCGCAAGGAACAAGGCCTGTTCGGCGAGTTGACGGCGCTGGAGAACGTGCTGATGCCGCATTTCGGCGGCTTTGCCGGAGGGTCGCGGCGGCAGGCAAAACTGTTTGACGAAATCGCCGGCCGGATACAACTTCACCCGCGTCTGCCGCAGCAACCCGGCGAGCGGTTCAGCGGCGGCAACGCCCAGAAGCTCATGATGGGGCGCTGGCTGTTTCCGGATATGGGCATCCGGGTGCTGCTACTGGACGAACCCACCCAGGGCGTCGATGTCGGCGCCCGAGAAGACCTGTATCGCCTGCTGCGCGATTTCACCGCCGCGGGCGGCGCGATCCTCGTCGCCTCTTCCGCCCCCGACGAGATTGCGGGTCTGTGTGACCGCGCCGTGATTCTCGCCCGGGGCAGGCAGGCCGCCGATCTGGATCATGACATCACCGAGGAACGTCTGGTCGAATATGCCCATCGCTACACCCATGCGATGGACACGGCCGTTCGTTCCTGAGCGCATATCCCGCAACAAGGCAAGGATCGCCATGACCACAACCGCATCTCCGGCCGTCGCAGCGGCCGTCAGCCGCGTTAGTCTTTCCGGCCTCGCCAGCGCTGGGGCCCTGCCGCTGGCGGCGATCCTGCTGGCGCTATTTTTCACCTGGCAATCGCCGGTGTTCCTGACCTTTGACAATCTGATCAGCGTTTCGGTGCAGATCGCTACGTTAATGACCATCGCCATTCCCTTTGCGGTGCTGATGATGGCGGGCAAGGTCGATCTCAGCATTGGCTCGCTGCTGGCCCTGACCGCCGTGGTGGCGGGCCTGAGCTTTCCGCATCTCGGCATTGCCGGAACTGCTGCGCTGACCCTGGCGGTCGGGGCGCTGGTCGGGCTGGTCAACGGCATCCTGATCGGCGGGCTGTCGATGTCGCCGATCATCGTCACGCTGGGCGGGCTGACCCTCATGCGCGGCATTGCGCAATGGCTATCGCCGCATCCGCTGTTCGGCTTTCCCGAGGCCTTCACCTATATCGGCTATGGTCGGGTGCTGGGGCTGCCGATCCTGACCTGGATCATGCTGACGGTGCTAGTCCTTGGGCTGCTCGTCATGCGGTTCTCGGCTATTGGACGCCATTCGATTGCGCTTGGCGTCAATGAACGGGCGGCCTTTCTGGTCGGCATCCAGGTTCGGCGCACGACCATCCTGCTTTATGTCGTGGTGGGAGTGGCGACAGCGCTGGCCGCTCTGATGAGTATCGCCCGTATCAATTCCGCGCCCTCCGGGACGCTGGGGGTCGGAATGGAGCTGAACGTACTGACGGCCGTGCTGCTTGGCGGGGTACCCTTTGCCGGCGGGCGGGGTTCGTTGCTGCGGGTCGCGCTGGGGGTCCTGCTGCTCGGGATGTTGGCAAACGGGCTGATCCTGATGAATGCGCGCACCGAGGTCGGCCTGATGGTGACGGGTCTGGTGCTCGTGCTGGCGGCGGGGCTCGATATGCTGCGCCGCCGGCGGGGTTGATCCGATCGCACGCGCCCTGCGCTGCAACGTGGGAAGAGCACATCGCTAGCGCCGGCCGTATCCGCGGCGATGCGAAGCGCGGTCGGATGAGAGGTATGCAGTGCGTTGCCGAAGCCCTATCGAGCAGGCTCTCACCCGTGCCCGCCGCAGCCGAAATGGCCGCACACCACGTCGACATGGGTGCGATTGGCTTGCGGCTGGTAGCGTTCCGTCTCGGAAGCATCGCCGGCGCTTTCGTTCGGCCACCAGACGCCGCCGGCCACGATGCCGTCCGAGGTCAGCCTCTCCTCGGTCACGAGCTTCGCACCGCTCGAATCGACGAAGGTGAAGTGGCCCGGCTGCAGGCGCAGCACGGCGACGTCGGCGGGCGCGCCGACCGTCAGCCTGCCCAGTTCCGGTCTTGCGATCACCTCGGCCGGGCGCTGGGTCGCGGCGCGGATGACGTCGGTGAAGGGCATGCCGAGCGCCAGCAGTTTCGACATGCAGACGAGAATGTCGAAGGCCGGACCGTCGACGCAATAGAGGTGAACGTCGCTGCTGATGACATCGGGCGCCAGCCCTTCGCGCAGCATCGTCCGCGCCACATCGAAATCGAAGGAACCCATGCCATGGCCGATGTCGAAGACGACGCCGCGCTCGCGCGCGAGCCGCATGTCGGGACGCACGGCGCCTGATGCGAAGACCGGCGCATTGGGGAAGGGACGGAAGCAATGGGTGAGGATGTCGCCCCGGCGCAGCCTGGGCAATACTTCCGAACGGCCAGGAGGTGGCTCGTCGATATGGGCCATCAGCGGCAGTCCCACCCTGTCGGCGGCCTCGAGCGCCAGGTCGACCGGAGCGATGCCGCTGGTGCCGCCCGCGATCCGGCCGGACCGGACCTTGACGCCCACGACCACGTCTTCGTGCGCACGCACGGCGGCCACGACTTCCCGGGGATCGCACAGTCTCAGGTCGCCGCATTCGCCGACCATGACGGTGCGCGAGAAACCGAAAATGCCGGCGAATGAGATGTTCATATAGGCGAGGATACGGACCTTCGACCGTTCCATGACATGGCGGCGGAAGCCGAGGAAGTTGCCGGCGC
>VFQN01008715.1_pt1 | contig 10129 bp, 11 predicted proteins | sample 3512371 | NCBI WGS metagenome assembly VFQN01 (sample SAMN10412370, study PRJNA504923) | tailings metagenome | isolation source: Replicate 2 from Balatoc abandoned mine | place: Philippines: Itogon, Benguet | collected 2017-08-28 | reverse complement strand
GGTGTAAGGTGGAATAGCCTGGGCCAGGTCTTCTGGAGTTCTGGTCACATCTACCCAGTAGGGGCCGCAGACCACACCTTCCGGGATCTCGACTCCACAGTGAGTCTCTTGCCAGAGCGATAACACATCGCCAAGCAGCAGATCGATACGCTGATCCTCGATCGTGCCGCAGGAGCCATCGTAGTCGAAGAACAGCTTGGGGGATTTCTGTCCGCTGTCGCACGACTTGCAATATTCGCAGCCGCACATGCGGGCCTGAACCTGATTGACAGTCATTATTCTTCCGGGCAAGAGACACTAATGATCGTCAGATTTCCTTCGCGTCCGCCCTCAAGGCTGCGCGTGTAGGCGAGGTAAACAATCAGTCCTGTTTCCAGCTCAAAACCCAGCGAGTTATCTGGTGCAATAAAATCCGCTTCTGATTCTGAACCACGAAAGATGCGAACTGTGGCGACGCCAACATCAGTCACGCTGACGACCTCACCAATCGCTCCCGGGACTCCGTGACTTTCGACCACGAATTTCTGCAGACCCGGTTCTCCATATCCTTCGTCGTCGACGCTTCTGGCGACCCTGGCTTTAACGATCTGCCTGTGAGCGTAGATCCCCATCAGATCCGCACCGAACAGCAACGTGATATCCCGGTCGCTGTCATGCTCAAACGCCGTGACGCTTTGCACGGGATGCCCGGTGCGTGCCTGAGTGGCCAACTCACCACCCAGAACGACATTGCCAGGGTAATCGAGCCAGAAGTAGCATGATCTTTCGCAACCATTGATTTTCACGATCGCAATACGTTCCGCCTCTTCGTCCTCCTCATCGTCAGATCCCGGATCAAACACAATCGCACATGGACCGTCTGACCCAGCCAGCAACGTGTACTCTGCTGCCTGAGGCGATGCGTGTGTCATTCCGGGCGGGCCGACCAGTCTTGCCCGCGTCATACCGAAGAATCTGGCTCGCGTGAGGCCGTTTCCGGTGTTCATTGGCTCCTGAACGATGCAGATATTGTCCAGGCCGCTTTCGTCAACCTCTTCGGCCTCAAACAGCAGATCGCCGTATCGGTAATCGCTGTCGTTGTTCAGGGGGGTGATCAGTGCGTCACCAACCTTGCAGACGCTAAACACGCCCCGCGTTGCTCCGGTCATGTTCTTGACGAGACCGCTATCCTTGTCGCGACTGTTCCCGGACGGCGGCGACTTGCCTTTCAGCACCTCCGCGACAAGCCCCGACATCTCCGACCGGCGCACAAACGGTCCGCGGCCGTGAGACGGATCTTTCATCGTCATTGATTACATCCCCAACAATGCCGCCAAAGGCGCAAAGGACTGAATCGGCTTCGTCTGGTGGATCTTCACTCGCGACACTTTTGGAAACACCTGCTCGCGACCAGCGACCGTTCCCTCAATCAGTTGCTGCCCGGATACGTCGATGACTTCCCAGCCCTTCACTTCACCAACTTCAATATCTCCGACCTCGACGTCAGCGATATTCGGTGATTGAATGAAGCTCAGTTCAAACTGGTAGAGACCGCTGCCAGTAACCGTTCCCGTAATGTCGTCGAACAGCACGGACTCAGCGTCATACCCGAAGAACGTATCATTGCAGACACTGCCGCGCAGGTTTCCGACCTGGCGACGCCATTCCTCCGTCGCTGTCGAAAATGGAACGATCACACGCCACGAAAACGCATTGAGATATTCCGTCTCGTCGACGCCATCCGCTGACTTGGTTTCGGGATTCCAGCGGATGATCTGGAGATCGGGCGGCGTCGTTTCGACGGTTGACGTGCCTTCCGCATTGAGTTGGTAACACCGGGAGGCGATTGAGATCGTTCGCTTGATGGAACGCTTCATGGACGAGAAACGGAACTCGTTCTCGCCCTCTTGCAGATCCTGCTTCTCCTGGTAGGCACCGTACCGCACCCGGCAATTCCAGATGTCCAGGTGACCTTCCACCAGGTCTGCAGACTCGATCGATTTCAGTACCAGCGTGCCATAAGTCGCCGGCAGGTTTGCAAGCAGTTCCACATACAGGCCGGCGCGATCAGTCGGACCGTCCACGACAGCACCGATCGTCGTTTCCTGCATGCCGTGAGATTCGTCGTACTTCAGCAGGACCGTCATGTCGCCAACTCCGCAAGATAAGAAAACACCCGCCCCCGATCTTCCAACGGGGCAGGGCTGCCACCAGCAACACACTGGCGGAAGATAAAAGCGGGGGATGCTGCCGTCGGAGTACAGCCTTCAAACAGCACCCCCCGCCCGTCGGAGTTTCTACGTACCAGCCGGTGTGCCGGCGAACTTCACGCCGCCGCGGTATTCCTGCAGGGCCACACCGAAGTCGTGATACCCGCGGAACTGAATACCGAGCGTGTTGAAGTCCGCTTCCGCAGATTCCACAACCGGCATCGTGCGGCCATTCAGGAACGCCACTTCGATCACCGGAATGTCGAGCGGATCGGCCAGGAGATACCACGCGATCGGTGAGTAACCTGTCAGCGTAGAATCCGCCAGATACTGCGAACTGACCACACGGAACATTCCAGCCAGCGGGTTGTCTTCGCCGGCGTTGGTGGTTTCCAACAGCTTCTGCGAACTCATCAGCCGCTTGGCGGGAATTTCCAGTCCCGGGGGAACCACAAGGTTCTTGGCGCGCGATCCCAGCGGGTTTCCATCGGGGTCGGTCTGCGCCTTGAACAGCACGTCCGCAGCAATCAGTGAATCCGCACTGAAAGCCGTCCCGGCCGCGTTGTCATAGTTGTTGCGAAGCGCCGTGAAGAACGTCGAGTTGTTCAGGAACGCTCCCCAGAACACTTTGTTCAGCTTGAGAGCTGCGCCGCGGCCCAACTTCATTGCCACGCCGGTCAAAGCCCCCAAGTCATCGTTGATGATGTCCCGGCGGGTGAGAGTCATCATCTTGGCGTATGTGTCAGCCTGATTCCCATAGGTCTCCTCACCCAGCGTGCCATGTTTGATCTCGCCGGTTGGACCGACTTTCTCGAACTCCAGATCGCCAGTGAGTGAAGCCGTGGTCGTCGGCTTGAAACTGGTCGTCGTCCCGATGGCCGCAATCTTGGCCCATTCCTGTTCGACCGCGTTGAAGCCTTCCCGCAAGAATTTGTTGGCAACATTGCTCAGGATCGTCGGCAGGTTGATCGTGGAAAACGCGGCGAACAGACGGTGATGGCAGGACGGCATGGCATACGCGAACATTTCCTGAAAGTCGCTGGTGCCAATCGAACGACGGCCATTGTAGTGCGCCGCGACCAGGAATGTTTCCCTGATTCCAAGGCCCGTCGGGAAGTGGCGTTCCGATCCTTCCAGGACTTCGTCGGTGTAATACCGATTGGCATCCTGTAATCCGCCGCTGATGCAGATGGCCGCTTCGATTTCTTTGTTTGATGGTGGCATTCTTAATTCCGTCCAATGGAGTGCGTTCAACAACTCCATTTTCCGCGATGTACGGACTCAGTTAATCCCGAGATTCGATTTATCGAATGAAGTCGGGAAATCAATCCGCGTGATGGCTTCAAACGGCTGCTCTGTCGTGACGAACACTCTGCAGGCCGGATCTTCGCACCGCTTGCGGCGGATGATGCAGTTCCGGCTCCCGGTCTTCCGGTAGCTTTGAATGAGTCGGCCACCACAGATCGGACACTGGTCACAGGACTTCATTAGTCGGACTCCAGGAACCACAGCACTTGCTCCAGCCGGTCTTGCAACCCGCTCCGCTGGTCTCGCAGGATCGCCAGCGCCTCGCGTTCCTCGCTCGTCGGCTCCCGCGTCCGCTCAATGAGCAGGATCGAACCGCTGAGGACCGCCAGTTCGCCCTCCAGACCATCCGCAGCCGCTTCGAGCGACGAATACGGCCCCAGCCGGCAGAGGACGACGTCGCGACGTCCACCTTGCCGACGGTTGCGGCGACTGCCCAGCAGGAAATGTTCGCCGTTTCGCTCACAAACTCTCATTGCATACGCTTTGCAAAGACGGACGGACTGTGTCTAGCAGGCGCGTGGCACGGAGCCCCTCGCGCATCGCTTTCATCCCCGGAAGAACCTATGAACCCGGCATGTCGATGATGCCGGTGGTGGTGCCCGCGTAGGTTCTCCTGACCGCTCATCAACCACCCGAGGTGTCCCGCAGCTCAGACATTTTCTCAGCAGAAGATTGAATGCCGGTGGTGGTAGCGGCTCCTGCTGTCCCGGTGGACGCAGCGTTGCGCGTCCGGCTGTCCACTTCCGTCTGTGACGCAGGCTGCCATTCGCCGCACCACCATTCCGCATCGACCAGCGGCCACTTCGGCGCTACGAACACGTCCTCCGTGAACAGCATCTGCGGAACTGGAGCAGACCGACGACACACACCGGTGTGATAGTCCGGTTTGCCAGCGATGTGATAGAAGCGGCATTGACTGCATTGCTCATTTTTGACGTTGCTCACTGCTGCATTCCCGATTGCTTAGAACTCGTTGTCGTCCTCAGAGATTACGCCGAACGTCGGGCGGTCCTGTCCGATCCACGGTGGCCGGTTCGACATGTCCTGCCGTGCCATTCGTGGCGGCTCCGGATCGGGCTTCCAGTCGTCGAATTGTTCAGGTTCCGGGACTTCCGGTTCCGGGTTGTGGAACGGGTCGCAAAAACCGTCTTCCTGAAAATCTGTGGGACACAATTCAAAATCCTGCTGTGTTTCAGCGAATTGTGTCATTTGTCCCGCGCAAAGCATTTGGAAAATGACACGCGGACGGCGGGTCGTTCTTTCGATGGTGATCTGACCGTGACCGGCTTGTGAGAGACGGCGGAAAGCGGCGTCGACCTGCCCAGCGGAACCGTATGTGGTCCGCAGTCCCCGTTGTACGTCGCGGGTCGATACAACCCCTCCCGCAGCCTCGATCCATTCCAGCAGCTTGCGGTCCTCTGCTTCCTCTCCAGATTCGCAGTAGGTGGCGTTCACCCTTCGGGCTTCATTCCCGAACCACCTCGCCAGAGTGATTCCGGCTTCGAGTGACTGCAGGTCAACCACGTCTGCGTCGACAGCCTCACCAGACGCGAACCGGGTCATGTGGATGATCAGAGCCAGACGGGGGGCATAGGCTTCCAGCTTCGACCATGTCGCAGCCAGTTCCCCTGTCATGGTCGACTGCTCGTCAGCGTGTTGGTTATAAAACTCTTTGAATCGTCGCTTGGCGTCCGTAGACAGCTTGACGATTACCGGAACAGGATCATCACCTTCGACGTCCTGCATCTGCAGGTCCAACAGGTTGCGATAGAGGTGTTCAATAGGCTCCACAGCCGACCGGTGCAGCTCCGCATCGGTCCACCGCTTCTTCCTGCGAGGCGGACAGCACAGCAACAATCGTGCTGATAGCCCACTCGCCCGGTGTGTAGCCGTCATGGCCCGGGACAGGATCTCAGGTTGTATCCCCCCGCAGATCGATACAGCGGCCCTGGGGATGCAGATGGTCCGCGGGTTCCCGGTCTTCCGGTCAATCAGCAGGGTCCGCCCACCGTGGACCTCCAGCCACTTGGCAGCATCGCCTCCAGCACCTTTACTGCGATATTTGTCGAATGATCCCAGCCACCCCGACAGTTCATCAACAGCCAGCATCAACCCGCGAGGATTGTCTGCCAGCAGGCCGACGACAGCCTCCAGAGTCGCGTCATCGAACAACAACCTCCACGACTTGGGTTCCTTCGGTTCCTCTGGCGGTTCACCGCCGGTTTTCGACCGCTTCCACTCAACAGACGATTTCTCCCACTGCTGGCGATCGCGAACGAACTGCTCCATCAGCGCCTGATGCTGACGAATAGCCTTCCGCTGAATGTCGCGAACAGTTCGCCAGGAAATTTCCTGCGCCGGGGACTTGTGCGATCCAGACTCCGCGACGATTCCACACCAGAGGATCGGCGGCTCTGACCATAACGACTTCAGCGCAACCCTTCGTGTATTGCCGATGCAGGCCGCACATGCCACCAATGTCGGGCAGGCAATCATCGACGGATCGCAGCCGATGGACTTGGCCGCAGCGGTGACAAAACCACTCAGGACGGGGGGAAGGACGTCGACCGGGAACGGCACCCATTTCAGATTTTCTTGCGCGGGACAAATGACGTTAATCGATTTTTCACTGCTAAAATCGCAATTGTGTCCCGCGACTTTTGGACTGTCAGTCGCCAGTGTGATCAGTCGTTCAGACAGGTCGGACAGCCGGAAACCGGGCTTTGCGGCCTCTTTCAACAGTCGTTCAAGTTGCAGCCGCTGCTCCTGCAGGGCATGCGCTTCGATCAGCTTTTCGGCGACGTCCACCGGGTCTTGCGTCGGCTCTGTGCCATCGAGCAGGCTGGACAGCCAACCGATCCAACCCGGACCTAGCCGTGCCTCGATGTTCTTGTGCGGGCTTAGCCAGTCGATCACTTTGACGGCGTCCGGCACGTCACCGCTGGCCGAGACAGCCAGCATCGCCTCCATCGCCGCCCGTGTCCGCTCACAAGGCATCGCCGCAGCAATCCCGTCAGGCAGATCGTACAGAATCGAAGGATTGCCCAGGCACACCTTGACCAGGGCCTCACCACGTTGGTCAGTCATGGCTGCCCCCATTCTGGAATTGGTCAACGAAAGCGGACCAGCTTGACCGCTCAGCCGTTTCGACCTCCTGCAGCCGTTCCCACTCGCCCGGCGGGATATGTGACTCAATGGCAGACCGCAGTCGCCGCCGCAGCTCAGTTGCCGGAATCGCGTCGATTTCCGCACAGCGATCGCCGTGCTGTTCAATGAACTTCCGTGTTCTTCGGTCGGACTCTTTCGGCTCCAGTTCGACCAGATCGAACTCCGCGAAGTCCGGTTCGTTGACGCCAAGTCGCGTCCACGAGAACGGTCGGGAGCAGTACCTGGTCAGCTTATCAACGATGTCGCGCTCCAGATCGAATCCGGACGGGTCGTAGTCGCCGAGGTAATAGGCGGCAACGGGCTTGCTGGTGCGGTTCCACACGTCCGCAATCTCATGAGCGAACGAGAGAGACACGTATCCCCGGATTGGTGACAACCTGATGTCGTATTCACGACAGACCGGCGACAGCACGCCAGCAATGGCATCCTTCTCGCAGACGACGTGAACGTAGTCCGGCAATCGCCGCCAAAAATCGAGGCGGTAGCAGTCCCGGACGGTTTCGGCGAAGTCATCGATGCCGGCCCAGGACGACGGCTTCAAGGTGGACCTCACATTGTCCACCAGCCAATCGAACGGGATCGCGCCAGCCTCGCGCAGCGTCGTCATCACCCTGCCGAGTTGCTGGTAGTTGGCCTTGTCCGTGGAAGGCAGGATGCCTGCGGACACAACCCTGTAGAACAGCCCCCGCAGCGTGCAAGGCCGCTCATCATGGAGAAACGAGGCTGCGCAGAACGCCAACCACCACGATCGCCGCTGCAGACCGCTCGTTGCTATGGACTCGTAGAACTCAGGAACCAGATTCGGATCGAAGCCCGTCTCAGTGATTCCTTGCTCCAATATCGAAGCTAGACTCGGTTTTGTGGTTCTGCTCATTTGCCGCCCCCGTCAACCGGGGGAGAGCAGGTCACACACCGCAAGCCCAGCGCCCGCCTGGCGTGTTTCAGCAGGCAGCGCAGCCGGACAACGGCAGGACGTCCATAGTCGTCGCTTCCAGCCTCCAGAACGATTTGATATCGCTCCGGCTGTGCTTGCGCATCGTGCGCGTTAGAATCCATTTGTCAGCACCTTCATTGCTGATGAAAGATAAGACCGGCCCACGGATTCGCCCCCGTGGGCTGCGTCGCTTCAAAACCACTTGCGGCCAGTCGCCGGTTGCCGTGTGCGACGTGGTGTCGGCTGTGCGTCCGGTGGCCGGTTCGACCGCGCGGCCAGGAAGGCCTCGATAGCCTCGCGCCGGACGCGCCAGCGTGGCTTTGTTCCGCCAGGCCGGCGACAGACGTTGACCGCCGCGAGTTGACCGGACTTAATCCAGTGCTTCACCGTCAGCTCGTCGACCTGGTATTCGTCGCAAAGCTGACGAATGGTCAGCCAGTTAGCCATCAGCATTGGACGGTCTCCCGCTCGGGAGTCTTGATCCAGCCCGTCTCCGTCAGCCGGTCCCTGATGCGGGCTTCCGCCGCATCGTCGATCAGCCGGTAATGCCCGACCCGCCGCACGTCACTGGCGACGGCATCAGCTACCCGCCGCACTTTCCAGATCGGGACGCCCGTCTCCCGAGATATCTGGCCAATCGTCTTCCCTGCTTCGATCATCGTGATTCCCCACAATCAGGTGAGTTGCATGTCTCTCACCTATGTGAAAAACGCACCACGAAACGCGAAACGAAACGGCCACGAAACGAAAACGCCCGCCGGAAGTGCTTTCCATGCGGGCAGTTAAGGAAATCTGAAAAATCGGTTTCATCGTTTCATTTTGGTCGGATGAAACGAAACGGTTACCAGTCGCCGGAGTTGTCCACAGAACGGTTCCCGTCCAACCGCTCGCGTCCACCGCGTTTATCGTCGAGAAGTCGCCGCAGGCCAGCCGGGTCATTCGTAAGGAGATGGGCATACCGGGAGTGCCCGTCCTGCCCGAAAACCTCCTTGAACAACTTCGATACGGCGGAATTCGACCATCCACATGGACGGGCAGCAGCGCCATTCTGTATCCGCGACTGCACTGAGGCGATTGAATGCGGCTCGCGATTCGTGAGGCGGCCATCAAGATTGAAGTGATCGCCCAGGAGAATTCCCCGAAGGACCATCGCCTTGTCTTCGGATCGACTTCTTCTTGTGGGCGATGCGGTGGCAGCGCTAAGGTTCTCCGCCTCGTTTCTGTGAACAGGTGGCGTATTAACAGAGGGGGGGGCGGCATCAACGATAAGGTGACGGAATTCGTATTGATGATGTTCAGGGCAAATTGCCTGGTGCCACTCGTCGACACTGCTCAGCAGTCGCTTCCGTGAGGCATCGCCGCTGGCCGTCAGATATACATGTGATGGGCACAGGTCGACTTTTGCTTGCCCCGAGAGTCCCAAACACTCCCGCAGGCTGTCCCGGACTTGCTCGACGTCGGTGAAACCGGATGCTTCGCATAGCGTCTCGCAAGGAGAACCAATCTTGGGAGTGACCATCGCCCCGATTCTCAGTCGAATCAAACCGGCTTGCGCAAGCATCATGAATGCCTGGCGATCCACCTCCTTGAGCTGGTGCCACGCTAACGGCGTTGGTGTGCTTGGGAAATATCGATACAACTTCCAGGCAGATTGCTCAACTGCATTCGACCGTTCGCAAAATTGCTTCTCATCAACATTCATGCCAGCCCCTTCCACAGGGAGCATCCACAAGAAAACAGACCGCGGGAAGCCGGTGTGGATGCCGGTTTTCGGGAGCTAACCTATCCCGCGTCTGAACTCAGATTACTTCGCCGGACGTTTTTTGGTAGCCCGTTTCGCCGCCGGCTTCTCCAGCTCCGGCCACAGCCACAGGCGAACGTGTTCCGCGACACGCTCAAGGCGTTCGTCGGAAACCCCCTCCCTGTACTCGTCGGACATAGTCCCTCCCGAATGGCCCATCGCGAACCGCACAGCCGGGAAGTCTAGCGACTCGTCCGCCACCGTTTGGAAGTCATGCCGCAGCGCGTAGAATCTTTGATGCCGTGGACCAATCCAAGGCTGCCCCTTCGTGGGCTTCCAACCACAGCGACGGCATTCGTCGGGTGTCGTGCCGCGCTGCGGGAGATTGATTGCCCGACAGCCCGGGCATTGTGGTGCCTGCTGCAGCCGAACGAATTGACCGGCGACGCCATCGCAGACAGACCCGGCCTCGCTGGTTCGCACGAACCGCGCGCCGAACCGTGTGAGGAACACACATTGTTCATCGGCCTGGCTGGCTGGACGCGGGCGCATCGCAATCGCCTCGCGGATGGCCTGAATGGTTTCCGGCCAGAGCTTGGCGCGCCGGTCCTCCTCAGTCTTCCGCCGCGGGCAGTCATACCAGCCTGCGTCCAGATCGATGTCCGAAAACTGCATTTCCGACAGATCCGTGTTGCCCGCCCCGAAGTTCACCCCGCAAAGAATCATCGCTCGCAACGGCTGTTTCGCGACCTCCAGCAGCTCACGCACGTCAGCCGCATCAATGAACTT
>VFQN01008712.1_pt1 | contig 10130 bp, 12 predicted proteins | sample 3512371 | NCBI WGS metagenome assembly VFQN01 (sample SAMN10412370, study PRJNA504923) | tailings metagenome | isolation source: Replicate 2 from Balatoc abandoned mine | place: Philippines: Itogon, Benguet | collected 2017-08-28 | reverse complement strand
TTGGTGTATGGCCTGGGAGGAGGCCTGAAATTGCGCGGAACCTATATGATTATCGCGCGCTTGTGAACACGCTAGAATGGAGGACGCACCGATAGATCGGTGCTGCCGCCCTGTCGATGTGTTTCAGCGCCGGATTTGCAGCGAAACCGGTATGCGGCTCCGGGTTCCAAGCCCCGGATTCTGCCGATCCGGCGGCGTCCTCAGGCGAATCGCGCGGCGATGCGCTGCTTCAGACGCTCGCGGACATCACGATAGGCCGCCATGATCTGTTCGCGCGTGCCGTTGACGATGGTCGGATCCGGCATCGGCCAATATTCCACCTCGACCGCCATCGAGCGCGTGAACTCCAGCGCGGCATGATGGGCCTGGGGCGACAGCGTGATGATGAGGTCGAAATAATCGTCCTCCATCTCGTCGACGGTGCGCGGCTGCCGCTCGTGGAGCGACAGACCTTCTTCTGCCAGCACCATGTCGACGAAGGGGTCGCGCTCGCCGGCACGCACACCGGCCGACGCGACGAAAGTTGAGGCCGGCAGCATACGCCGCGCCAGCAGCTCGGCCATCGGCGAGCGCACCGAATTCATGCCGCACATGAACAGAACCGAAGTCGGCGTCTTCGTGGCGCCTCCGTTCACGTCGTCGGTCAGCCGCGCCAATGCAGCACACAGACCAGCGTGAACAGCCGGCGCGCCGTATCGAAATCGATCTCGATCTTGCCGTCGAGCCGGTCCATCAGCGTCTGCGAACCCTCGTTATGGAGGCCGCGCCGCCCCATGTCGATCGCCTCGATCTGGCTCGGCGTGGAGGATCGGATGGCCGAATAATAGCTTTCGCAGATCATATAGTAGTCCTTCACGATCCGCCGGAAGGGCGTGAGCGAAAGGATATGGGTGGCTACCGGCTCGCCGTTCTCGCGCACGATCGCGAAGACCAGCCGGGCATCGACAAGCGACAGCTTCAGCTTGTAGGGACCCGGCCCGCCGTCATTGACGGGGGCGAAGCTGTTCTCCTCGATCAGGTCGAAGATGGCGACGGCGCGCTCGTGCTCGACATCCGGGGTCGAGCGGCCGATCGATTCGTCGAGTTCGACGTCGATCAACCTCTTCGTTCCGGTGGCGGGCCCGTGCATGGTCGTTGTCTACATGTTGAGGCGGATCGCGACGGATCGGCCGTGGGCGTCGAGGCCCTCGGCCTTGGCGAGCGCGATTGCCGCGGGAGCCAGCGCCCGCAACTGCTCCGGCCCGAGTTTCAGGATCGACGTCCGCTTGACGAAGTCGAGCACCGAGAGCCCAGACGAGAAGCGGGCGGAGCGCGCCGTGGGCAGCACGTGGTTGGAGCCGCCGACATAATCGCCGATCACCTCGGGCGTGTGCCGGCCGATGAAGATCGCGCCGGCGTTGCGGATCTTCGTCAGGAACGTCTCGGCATCGTCGATGGCGAGTTCGAGATGCTCGGCCGCAATGCGGTCGACCAGAGGCGGCGCCTGGTCGAAACTCTCGACCAGGATGACGGCGCCGTAGTCGCGCCAGCTGGCGGCGGCCGTCTCGGCACGCGGCAGAAGCTTCAGCTGGCGTTCGACGGCAGCGTCGACCGCGGTACCGAAGGGGGCGTCGTCGGTGATCAGGATGGATTGCGCGGCGGTGTCATGCTCGGCCTGGGCGAGCAGATCGGCGGCGATCCATTCGGGATCGTTCGAACTGTCCGCCACCACGAGCACTTCGGAAGGGCCGGCGATCATGTCGATGCCGACGGTGCCGAACACCTGCCGCTTGGCAGCCGCGACATAGGCGTTGCCGGGCCCTACGATCTTGGCGACCGGCCGGATGGTCTCGGTGCCATAGGCGAGTGCTGCGACGGCCTGGGCGCCGCCGACGCGGAAGATCTCGGTGATGCCGGCGATGTCGGCGGCGATCAGCACCAGCGGGTTGATGTGACCGTTCGGCGCCGGCACGACCATGACGACACGCTCGACGCCGGCAACGCGGGCCGGCACCGCGTTCATGAGGACCGAGCTCGGATAGCTGGCCGTTCCCCCGGGCACATAAAGGCCGACGGATTCGATCGCCGTCCAGCGCGAGCCCAGTTCCACGCCGATCGGGTCGACATAACGATCGTCGGCTGGGCGCTGGCGGCTGTGATGGGCCTGGATGCGGTCGCGCGCGAGCTTCAGGGCCTCGACGGTCGCGGCATCGGCGAGGCCATAGGCCGCCTCGATCTCGGCGCGGGTGACGGCGATGCCGATCTCGGCGAGGTCGGCCTTGTCGAAACGCAGCGAATAGTCGAGCAGCGCAGCATCACCCTCGGCACGGACATGCGCGACGATCTCGCGCACGGTCTGGTCGACGTCGGCCGAAACCTCGCGCTTGGTCGCCAGAAAGGCGGCGAAACGGGACTCGAAGTCCGGCTCGGAGATTCTGATCGTGGTCGCCATGTCTCGCCGTCAGGTCTTGTGGATAGGGCGCGAATTGGCTTCCCAGGCTCCGCCGATGTCGGCGAGCCGCGCCTCGACGCACTCGACATCGAGGCGGATGGCCGCGCCGCCGGAGAAGATCAGCTCGACGGTACCAGCCGGCGCCTCCGCGGGATTGAAGCGGACCGCCAGAAGCGACAGGACCTCCTCGGGCTTGTCGCGGCTGATGCCCGACGTGCGGGCCGCCAGCACACGGTCGAAATGCAGCACGCTGCGCCGCCGCTCGTTGTGGTGTTTGAAGAGACCGCCCGCCTCTTCCCAGGCGAAGCGGTTCATGGCCAGGACGAAGCGCTTGTCGCGCGGCAGATAGTCGAGGTCGGCCACTTTCAGCACCGCGTCCTGCGCATGGGCGGACACGATCTTCAAATCCTCTTCGTCGAGGGCGATGAGCTTCAGGGCGTCCATCGAGCTTCCGTCGGAATTTTCCTGTACGGTTCTCTGTTAGGCGGTCTCGACGGGCGGTGCAACAAGGTTGCGGAGCCGCAACCTTGCCTGTTTTGCCTTATCCGGAAATCCGCTCGATCGTCGCGCCACAGCCGGAGAGTTTCTGCTCGAGGCGCTCGAAGCCGCGGTCGAGGTGGTAGACGCGGTTGACGATGGTTTCGCCTTCCGCCGCCAGCCCGGCAATAACGAGGGAGACCGAGGCGCGCAGGTCGGTCGCCATCACGGGCGCGCCCTTGAGCTTGCTGACGCCGTCGACGATCGCCGTCTGGCCGGCGAGCGTGATATGCGCTCCGAGCCGGGCGAGTTCCTGCACATGCATGAAGCGGTTCTCGAAGATCGTCTCGGTGATGCGCGACTTGCCCTTGGCCATGGTCATCAGGCCCATGAACTGCGCCTGCAGGTCGGTCGGAAAGCCGGGGAAGGGGGCGGTGGTGATGTCGACCGGCGTAATGCCGGCGCCGTTGCGTTTGATGCGCACGCCGGAATTCACCGGAATGACGTCGGCGCCGGTCTGCCCGATCACGTCGAAGGCGTTCTGCAGCAGGTCGGCCCGCGCGCCTTCCAGGATCACGTCGCCGCCGGCCATGGCGACGGCCATTGCATAGGTGCCGGTCTCGATGCGATCGGGGATGACGGTGACGCGCGCGCCGTGCAGGCGGTCGACGCCGTCGATGGTGATGGTGTCGGTGCCGGCACCGGAAACCCTGGCGCCCATCGCATTCAAGCATTCGGCGAGGTTGACGACTTCGGGCTCGCGCGCGGCGTTCTCGATCACCGTCTCGCCGTCGGCGAGCGAAGCCGCCATCAGCAAGACATGGGTGGCGCCGACCGAGACCTTCGGGAAGCGGTAACGATTGCCCCTGAGGCGCTTGGCCTTGGCGAGCACATAGCCGTTCTCGACGTCGATCTCGGCGCCGAGCGCCTGCAGCCCGTCGATGAACAGGTCGACCGGACGCGTGCCGATGGCGCAGCCGCCGGGCAGCGACACGCGGGCCTGGCCCATGCGTGCCAAGAGCGGGCCGATGACCCAGAAGCTCGCCCGCATCTTGGAGACGAGTTCATAGGGAGCGGTCGTGTCGACGATGTCGCGGGCCGTGAAGTTGATCGTTCGGGCGTAGGCCGTGTTCTGCTCGACGCGCCGGCCGTTGACGGAATAATCGACGCCGTGATTGCCGAGGATGCGGATCAGCTGTTCCACGTCGGCGAGGTGCGGCACATTGTCCAGCGTCAGCGTCTCCTCGGTGAGGAGGGAGGCGATCATCAGCGGCAGGGCGGCATTCTTGGCGCCCGATATCGGAATGCTGCCGGTCAAGGCGTTGCCGCCGACAATCCTGATTCGGTCCATGGGTCCCCATCTCTCCCGGCTCGATAGCCGGCATTCAATCGGTTGAGTATAGGCGGCCCCTCTAAAGCATAGCGGGGCGCGGTTCAAGAAACTGCGTGACGTCAGGCTTTGGCGGGTTTCGTACCGCTGGCCCTGGCGTCTTGGGCATTGTTGCCCGGATCTATTCCCTCCGGCCGCGAATCCGCCTCTCCGGTGCGTCGCGAACGGGTCTGCGCCTTCCTCTTCTGGAGGTTGGCCCGCAATTGCTCGGCCAGACGCGCCTTGCGGTCGAGGCTCTTCTTGTCCCTGGCGGAATCGGCGTCTGGCATGGATCGAGAATGGCAGGCAATGGTAAACGGACTTGCAAGCCGGTTAAGAGAGCCGCCGATTGTGGCCCTGACATGGCCGCGAACGATCTGTGGAAACTCCGTGCACACATAACTTGCGCTTCACGAAACGATGTGGCAGAAGGCGCCGCATTCGTCGGCTGCGGTAGCTCAGTGGTAGAGCACTCCCTTGGTAAGGGAGAGGTCGAGAGTTCAATCCTCTCTCGCAGCACCATTCTATCCCACTGAAATCGTTGAGCGTCTTTATCGCAAGGGTGCCTGCTCATTCTTGTGATAAAAGGTTTGCAACAAATCAGGGTGGACATCATTGGTCCGCGTGGTTTGGAATCCGCTCTATCGAGACGGTCCGCGACTTCGCACGGTTCGTGATCCCGTAGAAACTTCGGCCTTTCGTGACCGTCGAACCTCAAGGGCCGCCGGCCACCGCCGTTGATCGAACGCCGGAACCGCGCCGCACCATTCAAATGGGAACAACCGATGATCGTCAGGATTGCGGAATTGGAGATCGACCCGGGTCGCATCGCCTCTTACAGCGCCTTGCTTTCGGAAGAGATCGAAGCCTCGGTGCGGCTGGAACCCGGGGTGTTGTTTCTTTTCGCGGTAGCGGTGAAGGGAAGCCCCAATACGGTGCGAGTGATCGAAGGCTATGCCGATCAGGCGGCCTACGAAACCCACCTCACCACGCCGCACTTCCTCAAATACAAGTCACAGGTGGCCGACATGGTGACATCGCTTCGGTTGATCGAAACCGATCCGATCGCGCTCAGGGTGAAAGATAGCATTCCAAACGAATGAGTTGCTGCCGTTTCCCGTCGGAATAGTCCCGCTCGGCGGGGATAGCCGGGGAATCCCTCCCGTTCTCGAAAAAAGCGTGTCTTTTCCGAACGAAGGACGACGTCCAGCCATGGCACAGTGTGCCGTTAGGGCACATCCAGAAGTAGATAGGGAGCGCGCCAGTCATGGTTTGCGCCCCGTAATCGCCCACTTTTCGCCGAAAGGCCGCCTCCTTCGGGCCGGCTAAATCCGAAAAGCGAACTGGCACGGACGGTGCATAGAACAAGATGCCGGCAACCGCCGGTCCTGGTGAAAACCGGGAGAGTGGGGGCTCGTCGGGGAGGGGGCTGGGGTTTCCTACCTCGGCGAGCTTATCTGCACACGCAACGCGTCGAAGACATGGTGCTTCGCGCATTCGACGGCTTCCCCGATCGTCACGCCGAGAGCCAGTTGCGCCGCGATCGCGCTGGCCAGCATGCAGCCGGTGCCGCGCATCGAAGTCTTCAGGCGGGGTGCATCGAAGCGGAGGGGAGCCTCGCCTGGTTGGAAAAGCAGGTCGATCGACGTTTCACCGCTTGCGTGTCCGCCCTTTACCAGCAGCGCCGACACACCGGCATCGAGCAGGAGCCGGCCCTGACGCTGGATCTCGGCGTCGCTGGCCGCCTCACTCGACCCTGTCAGCAAGGCGAGTTCCGGAAGGTTGGGCGTGACCAGACGACAGAGCGGCATCAGCTCTTGCCGCAAGACAGCCACAGCGTCCGGTGCCAGCAGAGTGCGCCCTGAGGTCGAGGCCAGAACCGGATCGAGGACGACCGGCAGGCCGGGATGGTCTTCGAGCACTCCGGCGACGGCACGGACGGTCGCCTCGCTGCCGAGCATGCCGATCTTGATGGCGGCGACCGGATTGGCGGCGAGGGCGGCACGCATCTGTGCCGCCACGAGATCGGACGCCATGAGTTCGACGGTTTCGACGGTATCGCGGGTCTGGACGGTCACCGCCGTGACCGCAAGGCAGGACCGAAGCCCGAAGGCCGCGATGGCCTCGATATCACGGGCGATGCCGGCGCCGCCGCTGGAATCAGAGCCGGCAACGACGAGGACATGGGGCGTCAACGCCATGGTGCGGTGGCTTCGATCCAGGCCCGCGTGCGCGCCTCGGGGTCGGGATTGCGTGTGATGTCGGTGACGACGGCAGCACAGTCGGCGCCTTGCGCGAACACGCCGGCGAGGCGTTCGACACTAAGGCCGCCTATCGCGACGAGCGGGAGCGGCCCGACACGCGCTTTCCACTCGCCGATGCGGTCGAGCCCTTGCGGCGCCCATTTCATTTCCTTGAGCACGGTGGGATAGACCGGCCCCAGCGCGACATAGTCGGGTTCGGCGGCGAGTGCCGTTTCCAGTTCGGCATGGTCGTGCGTGCTGAGGCCGAGCTTCAGACCGGCATGCCGGATCGCCCCGACATCGGCCTCGGCCAGATCCTCCTGCCCGAGATGTACGAAGTCGCAGCCTTCCTCGATCGCCAGCCGCCAGTAGTCGTTGACGACGAGTTGGCAGCCATGGCGGATGCAAATGTCCCTCGCTCTACGGATCTCCCGGCGCAAAGTCGCCTCGTCCTGGTCCTTGACGCGCAGTTGCACCAGCTTCACGCCTGTTGGCACGAGCCGGTCGACCCAGGCGGCGCTGTCGACGATGAGATAAAACGGGTCGAGCTTCACGAGAACACCGCCTTGCCGATGACGGGCGTCGATGGAACGGCGACGTCGCGTGGCGCGAGAACACCCGCCAGCCATGCCTCGTGCCCGGCCTCGATCGCCTTCGCAAAAGCGACCGCCATGGCGGCAGGGGAGCCGGCCTTGGCCACGGCCGTGTTGAGCAGTACCGCGTCGTAGCCGAGCTCCATGACGGCGGCAGCATGGGACGGGCGGCCGATGCCGGCATCGACGATCAGCGGCACGTCGGGGAAATGGCCACGCAGGCTGCGCAGCGCTTCGAAATTCTGCGGGCCGCGGGCCGAGCCGATCGGTGCGCACCAGGGCATCAGCACCTTGCAGCCGGCCTCGATCAGTCGTTCGGCCACCACCAGATCGTCGGTGGTGTAGGGGAACACCGCAAGACCTTCGTCGCAGAGGATACGGGCCGCCTCGACGAGGCCGAACACGTCGGGCTGCAGCGTGTCGTGATTGCCGATCACTTCCAGCTTGATCCAGTCGGTGCCGAAGACTTCGCGCGCCATCCTGGCCGTCGTCACGGCCTCCTTGACCGAATGACAGCCGGCAGTGTTGGGCAGGACGCGGACGCCGAGCGACCGGATCAGCGACCAGAACTGCTCGCCGCTCCTGCCACCCGCCGCCTCACGCCGCAGCGACACGGTGACGATCCCGGCGCGCGAGCCCTGCACGGCTTCGGCCAGCACGACGGGCGAGGGATAGAGAGCGGTGCCGAGCAGCAACCGAGACCCAATCTCAGTGCCATAAAGACAAAACATGGTCAGCCTCCTTTCATCGGCGACAGGATTTCGATGCGGTCGCCTTCCGCGAGCGGGCAGGCCGTGCGCCGTGCCGCAGGCACCACCTCGCCGTTGAGGGCGGTCGCCAGCCAGTTGCCCTGGTAGTCGAGTTCGGTGAGTAGGGCGGCCAGCGTCGAGGACATGACATCACGGCTTTCGCCGTTAACGGTGAGCTTCATGGGCAGGCTCCTTATTGCTGATGCGGCTGAGCATGAGATCGGCCGCTTGCCGGGCCATGGCCGGGGCGAGCAGAAAGCCATGGCGGTAGAGGCCGTTGATCGCGATGAGGTTTCCCTTTCGCGCGACGCGCGGAAGGTTGTCGGGAAAGGCGGGACGCAGGCCGACGCCGGCCTCAAGGATCTCGGCCTCGGCGAAGGCCGGATGGAGCGCATAAACAGCGTTGAGCAACTCCATTGCCGACCGTGCGGTCACCGACCCCGTGGCGTCGCTTTCGATCATCGTGGCGCCGACCATGAAGACCCCGTCGGCGCGGGGCACGACGTAGACGGGAAAGCGCGGGTGGAGGAGCCGCACCGGTCGGGACAGAACGACATCGCACGTGCGCAATAGCAGCATCTCGCCACGTACGCGGCGCAACTCTGGATGCTTCGCGCCAGCGCCCGTGCAGTCGGCCACGAAGTCGGGCACGCCTGAATGATGGACTGCGCCGTAACCGAAGGCGAAACGCACGCCGGCTGCTGCGAGTTTCTCCGCGAGGGTGCTGAGCGCGCGGCGCGGGTCGAGATGGGCCTCTTCGGCGAAGAAGAGGCCACGTCCGAACCTGCCGCTAAGGTCCGGCTCGAGTGCGTTGATGTCGTCCCTGCCGAGGAGCCGGTGGCCCGTCGTTCGCGCCGCGAAGCGCTCGAACTCGGCCGTGTCGCGGGACGGCGCGAGCACCAGCGTGCCGCGGCGCCTGATGAGGCCGGGAAGGGCGGCTTCCCACCAGTCGGCCGCGAAGCGGCCGAGCGTGAGCACCGTTTCTTCCGCGCTCTCGCGTTCGCACCAGGGCGCGAGCATGCCGCCGGCCTGCCAGGAGGCATTGCCGGCGATATGATCGCGCTGCTCGACGACCGTGACTTCGACGCCGCGCTCGACGAGCTCGAAGGCGAGCGTCAGGCCGGCGACGCCCGCGCCCCGGACGGTCACCTTCATGGCGCGCGCTCGGTTTCCGCAACCGGCAGGTAGAGGTCGCCGCCGGCGCGATACTTCTCGGCCATTGCCGCCATGCCTTCCGAACGTGCTTCGGCGCGGATGTCGTGGGAGATCCGCATCGAACAGAATTTCGGCCCGCACATCGAGCAGAAATGCGCAAGCTTGTGTGCTTCCTTGGGGAGCGTCTCGTCATGGAAAGCACGTGCCGTATCGGGGTCGAGCGACAGGTTGAACTGGTCTTCCCAGCGGAACTCGAAACGCGCCCGCGACAGCGCATCGTCGCGGATCCTTGCCGCGGGGTGGCCCTTGGCGAGGTCGGCGGCATGGGCGGCGATCTTGTAGGTTATGACGCCGGTCTTGACGTCGTTGCGATCGGGCAGGCCGAGATGCTCCTTGGGCGTGACGTAGCAGAGCATGGCGGTGCCGAACCAGCCGATCATGGCCGCACCTATGCCGCTGGTGATGTGGTCGTAGCCCGGCGCGATATCGGTCGTGAGCGGCCCGAGCGTGTAGAACGGCGCCTCGCCGCAGACCGCGAGCTGCTTGTCCATGTTCTGCTTGATCTTGTGCATCGGCACATGGCCAGGGCCCTCGATCATCACCTGGCAGTCCTTCGCCCAGGCGATGCGGGTAAGCTCGCCCAGCGTCTCCAGCTCGGCGAACTGGGCGGCGTCGTTGGCGTCGGCGATCGAACCCGGGCGCAGGCCGTCGCCCAGCGAGAAGGCCACGTCATAGGTCCGGCAGATGTCGCAGATCTCCTCGAAATGTTCGTAGAGGAAACTCTCCCTGTGGTGGTGAAGGCACCATTTGGCCATGATCGAGCCGCCTCGGCTGACGATACCGGTGACGCGGTCGGCGGTCAGCGGCACGTAAGGCAGCCGCACGCCGGCATGGATGGTGAAGTAGTCGACGCCCTGTTCGGCCTGCTCGATCAGCGTGTCGCGGAAGATTTCCCAGGTGAGCGCCTCGGCGACGCCGCCCACCTTTTCCAGCGCCTGGTAGATCGGCACGGTGCCGATCGGCACGGGCGCGTTGCGCAGGATCCAGTCGCGGATGTTGTGGATGTTGCGGCCGGTCGACAGGTCCATGACGGTGTCGGCGCCCCAGCGGATC
>VFQN01008711.1_pt1 | contig 10131 bp, 7 predicted proteins | sample 3512371 | NCBI WGS metagenome assembly VFQN01 (sample SAMN10412370, study PRJNA504923) | tailings metagenome | isolation source: Replicate 2 from Balatoc abandoned mine | place: Philippines: Itogon, Benguet | collected 2017-08-28 | reverse complement strand
CTCCAGGAGGACATGCTCGACGCCACCGCCCGGTTCTACCGCGCCCTCCGCGGGCAGGTCGAGGCGCGGCTGCGGAACCTGTCGTACTGCCGGTCGCGGCTCGACCACGTCGTCCAGGGGCTGGAGTCGCCGCTGGCGAACCTGCCGGTCGGCGGCGACACCCCGGTGGCGATCTCCGAGGAGGCGCTGCAGCAGACGATCCACCCGACGAACACCCTCCAGGTGGTCCTGCCGAGCGGCGACAACCACATCGACCGCTCCGCCGGCCGGGTGGTGAAGTCGGTCAAGCCGGCCGACCTGCTCCGGCTCGAGCACGCGCTGCAGAAGCTCGTGCTCGAGCCGCGGAAGGGGCTGACGAGCCTGTGCGGGATCAACGCCGACCTGACGCGGACGCTGCTCGCCCCGATGATCGAGCAGACGACGGCGTTCCTGAGCGACCTACTCCCGGTGACCGACGTGACCGAGGTGGAGGTGTCGGCGTGCCGGGCGAAGAACGTGGACGCGGCCGAGCGGGTGAAGAGCTACCACGACCGCGCCCAGCCGCCGGCCGACTCGGTCGCCGACCAGAAGACGTTCGTGATCGTGCCCGACAGCGAGGCCGGTAAGTCGTTCGCGGGGGTCGTGCGGCAGGCGCTGAGCAGCGCCCAGACGATCCCGGTGTCCGGCGCGGCGACGGACCTGATGTTCTGCCGCGAACAGGGGTGCATGAAGCCGGCCGAGCTGATGAAGATGCTCTCCGGCTGCCTGCCGGCGTACTACCAGGCGCTGGCGAGCCCGCACACCAACCCGCACGCCCGGTTCGACGTGAGTGACTGGATGCCCATCGCCGAGTAGTGACATCCGGTACATAGCGGCCGGCTTGCCGGCCGTGTCTTGAGGTTGCTTCAAGGCACGGCCGGCAAGCCGGCCGCTATGTATTTCGATCCTTCCGATCCAACAGCACGGCCGCCGCGACGCCCGCCAGCCCGCCGAACGTCGCGCCCATCATCACCGCGATCGGGACGACGATCTCTTCGGCCACGTCCGCCAGCACGCGCCGCCCATCGGGTCGCGCGGCGTCGCTCGTCACATAGCCCCACGCCCCGCCGCCCGCCGCTACGGCACCGAGTGCGACGCCGGCGGCGATGACGCCGTAGAAGGTGCGGGCTCGGACCATGTCACGCGGCGCCCTTCGGCTCCCAGCGGGCGACCCAGTCGGCCCACGGGTACGGGCGGGCCAGCTCGCCCAGCGGGCCGGACGGGATCGCGTCCGGCTTCCGCTCCTGCGTGCCGAGGTGCGTCACCGCCGCCATGTCGAACAGCCCGCGCAGCGCGGACAAGAACGCCGCCCGCTCGCGGTCCGTGAGCCAGCTCAGGAAGCCGGTCGCGGCGATCTCGCCGGCAATCACCCCGTCGCGGTTCTCGAACCCCACCGCCACGGGGCAGCCCGCCACACCCGCCGCCGACACCTCGATGACGACGCGCTGCGCGCCGAACCGCACCGCCGCGATCTCGGTGTGTCGCCCGCCCCAGTCGGCGCTCGCCGCCAGCACGCCGACCAACTCGCGCTCGGCGAAGCGGTGGACGCCCTCGGCGGCGTGCTCGATGTCGTGGTGCAGCCGGGCCTCGCGGTCGTGGTCGTGCGCGCGGCGGGCGGCGCGGAGCTTCCGGTGCAGCTTCGGCACCGTGCCCGAGTGGAACCCGGGCCGCAAGAGCCCGCGCACCGACTCGCCGTGCGACCCGACGAGCACCGGCTTCAGAATCGCCGGCCGGTTCGCGCGGTATAGCCGCCAGTTCTCCTTCAGCTCCCAGGCGATGAACCCGAAAATGCCCGGGCACCCGTTGATGATGAACGCCGCCAGCCCGCCGCCGTACACCTCCGCCTTCGCCGCCTCGAACCCGAACGCCGTGAACTTCCCCGTCAGGAACTCGGCGAACTCCGGGAGGAACGGCCAGATGACCTTGTGCGACACGGTCACGACCGGGAAGTGCTTGAGCGGGTTCACCTGCGGCTCGAAGAGCAGGTAAAACACGAACCGCGTGACGTAGGCGACCGGGAACCACAGCAGCCCGAACGCCGCCTTCCGCACCAGCGACCCGCGCGAGTCGCCGCCGCGGTAGCGTAGGAACTCGTCCACCGCGTACAGCTGCCGCTCGACCCAGTTCGCCAGCCGGCGGAACAGCTCCAGAATCGCCCCGAGGAGGCCGGGCAGTAACTCGACCCGCACCACTCGCCACCAGTCGGCCAGCCGCTCGCCGAGGCGCTCCTGGAGGAGCCAGCCCCAGGGCGTGTTGAAGAACCCGACCGCCAGCACGAACACGAGCGACCCGAGCTTCAGCAGCCGGGACGGGCTGGCGCCGAGGAGGACGAGTACGAGGAGGAGGAGGGCCGTGAACGTCACCGCCCCGGACAGGTAGCGGCCGAAGAACCGCACCGGCACGCTGTACCGCACCGAGCGCACGGCCTCCGACCGCAGTACCCGCCGCGGCACGTCCCAGAGGATGAAGCGGACGGCGCGCCACAACACCTTCAGCACGAACACCACGCCGCGGCGGAACGGCGGGACGTGGAAGACGAGCAGCAGGAACACGCCGAGCGCGGCCACGGTCGGGATGGTGACGATCCCGAGTTCGTGCTCCTCCGGCTTGTGCTCGGTGCGGGCCGACGACGTGACCGTCTGCGCGGCGAGGTCTTTCACCGCGGCCGGGCTAATCCACACGACGCCGTCGTCGTCCAGCCCCCAGCCTTCTGTCGGCTCGTCGACCGCGGCGGGCGCTTCCGGTTCGGCGGGGCGCGGCTTCCCCGCGACGGCCCGGGTGACGAACCGCCCCAGGTTGCCGCCGAGGTGTGTCACCTCCTCGACCATCATCAGCGCGAGGAACGCGGCGAGGAACGGGGCGAGGGCGTAGAGCGTCAGCAGGCGGCCCCACCGCGTCCCGAAGAACACCGAGCTCCCGCGCTGGAGGAGGCGCAGGTAGAACTCGCCGCGGCGGTACACGCCGTCGAGGTCGTAGGCGAGGCGGGTGTCGGCGCGGAGGAGGGGGTCGCCGAGGACCAGTTCGCCGGGGCCGGCGAGGTCCGGCATCTTGAGCTGGTTGCGGGCGACGGTGTCGCGCAGGTCGCCGAGGCGGATGAAGCCGCGCTCGCAGGCGCGGTCGAGCAGTTCCGCGACCAGCTTCTCGCGCGCCACCTCCTCGACACGGTTCGCGGGCACGAACCCACTCCCCGTCAGCGCCGCGCGCACGACCGGCGCGAGTTCGTGGCGGACCTCGTGTTCGAGGCGGTGGAGTTCGTGGTGGAACAACCGGTCGAGCCGCAGGTGCTCGCGGGGCGGGAGGCCGGCGCGGAGGAGCTGCTTGTTCGCGGCCCGCAGCCGCACCAACAGCATCACCCCGCGGGCGCGCGGCAGCGGGCGCTTGACCGGCCGGCGGCCGAGGCTGCGCAGGAACTCGGGGAGGTCGACCGCGTAGACTTCGCGGCCGAGGTCGGCGGGAATGGTTTGTAGCTCGTACAGGCATCGTGCCGCCCGCGGCCACATCCCGCGAGCCGCCGGGTCGAGCAGCGGGGCGAGCGCCTGCCGCCACTCGCGGCGCGTGTCGTCGTCCCAGTGGAGCACGCCGCCGAGCGCGTCCACGAGCCCGCCGAGGGCGGTGCGGGCCGAGGCCGCGGCGCGCTCGCGCTCCGCCCCGTCGGCCGCGTCCGCGGCCTGCGTCCGCAGGATCGCGGCCCGCACCAGGTTGCCTTTCACCTCGGCGTCGAGCGAGCGGGCGATCAGAATCGAGCCCTCGGGCGCGGCGTCGGCCGGAGCTGGTCCCGGCGGCCCGGCCGGGTCGTCCCACCGCGCCGCCGGGTCGTCCGGGACGTGCGCGTCGGCGGCGCCGGCCGGGCGCGTCTTCCGGAGCAGATCCGCGAACGGCACGTCGGTCGTCAGGACTGCCAGCACCTCGCCCGCCGGCGGGAGCGACGGGAAGAACTCTTCGACCGCCGCCGGGGTGAAAAAGTGAAGGTCGAAGTACGTCGCCGCGAACGCCCGGTAGATGCCGGCCGCCGTCTCCTCGGGGTCGGCGAGGTGGTCGGTCTCGAGGACGAACTCGACCTCCCGCGCCGCCGCCGACCCGAGCCGGTAGAGCCGGTCGCGGCAGCGGCCGACGGTCAGTGCGTCGGCGGCGAACTTTTTGTCGATCGCGGCGCGGACCGCGCCCTGGAACAACAGCCGCCAATACTCGCGACGGACCTCGGCGTCCGGGTGGTGGTGCCAGTGGCGGTCGTCGGGTAGGGTGAGGAGGAGCAGCCGGGATTCGTCGCCGGCGAGCGTTTCTGGCGCGAGTACGTCGGCGGCGATCAGGTCTTGCCGGTCCACCCAGACGGGGAGCCCGGGGTTGAGTGGGAGGGCGTGGCCGTGGTCGCGCAGGTAGAACAGCACCTTCCGCAGCTTCCGCTCGGAGACGAGCCGCACCGCCGGCTCGACGGCGCGGAGGGCGGCTTCCAGGTCGGGGGGGGCGGTCACGCAGCGCTCCGGCGGACGGGTGTCAGTTGATCTTCCGGTTTCGCCGGGGCCGGTCAAGCCCGCCCGGCGTGCGGTAGAATGACGCAACCCCCTCACCCGAGGACCGACCACGATGAGACGCTTTCTCGCCCCGCCCGCGCTGCTCGCGGGACTCCTGTTGCTCGCCGGCGCGGCGCCGGGGGCCGACCCCGCGCCCGAAAAGCCGAAGCGCGTCGAGGTGCCCTACCGCCTCACCGACACGAAGCACGTCCTCGTGCGGACGAAGATCAACGGGAAGGGGCCGTTCAACTTCATCCTCGACACCGGCGCGCCCGCCGTCATCATCCCGAAGACGGTCGCCAAGAAGGCGGGCCTCGCGGTCGACGAGAAGCACTGGGCCGACTGTGACAAGTTCGAGGTCGAGGGGGGGCTGGTGGTGGACAAGGTCCGCGCCCGCGTCGAAGACATGTTCCAGCTGGAGGGGATGAACAGCATGGGGTTCGCCGGCGTCGAGCTGCACGGCGTCATCGGCTACAACGTGCTGGCGAAGTACCGCGTCGAGTACGACTTCACCTCCGACCGGATCGGGTTCGAGTCCATCCCCGGGTTCCAGCCGCCCGGGTTTGTTGACCTCGGCGGGGTGAAGACGAAGGCCGCCGGGCAGTTGGAGATGATGGGGCCGTTCATGAAGACGCTGGCGGCGCTCATGGGGATGAAGCCGAACTTCGACGTGGCCCCGCGCGGGTTCGTCGGCGTCGAGTTCGACGAGAAGGACGGGGTGGTCGTCAGCCGGGTGTTCGCGGGCAGCCCGGCGGACAAGGCCGGCATCCGGGTCGGCGACAAGATCGAGCAGATCCGCACGACCGACATCGAGAACGCCCGCAGTCTGAACCGCGCGCTGTCGAAGGCCGGGGTCGGCCAGCGGCTGTCGGTCACCGTGAAGCGCGGCGGCGAGGACGTGGAACTGACGCTCAACCTCGGGCGGGGGCTGTAACCATGCGCACGACGTTCGCACTCGCGCTGCTGGCGGCAGCCCCGGTCCTGGCCGCGTCGCAGGAGCCGGCACCCGACAAGGCGCCGACGAAGGCCGCACCGCTGGTGGTGCCGTTCGAGCTGCTCGACTCGCGGCACATGGCGGTGCAGGTGAAGCTGAACGGGAAGGGGCCGTACCGGCTGATCTTCGACACCGGCGCGCCGATGAACCTCGTCAGCAGCCGGGCCGCCAAGGAGAGCGGCATGCTCGACGCCAAGGCGAAGACGGTCGGCCTGTTCGGGTCGATGGGGCAGAAGAAGGTGCAGGTGCTCGAGATCGGCGCGGCGAAGGTGGAGAACACCAGCGCCGCGGTGCTCGACCACCCCTACGTCGAGGCGCTCGGCGAGGCGCTCGGGCCGCTCGACGGCATCGTCGGGTTCCCGTTCTTCGCCCGGTACAAGACGACGATCGACTACAAGATGAAGGAACTCACGCTGGTGCCGAACGGGTACGTGCCGGGCGACGCGATGGAGGCCATGATGTCGAAGATGATGGCCGCCCAGAGCGCCGGCAAGAACCCGCGGGTCGTCGGCCCGGCGGCGCTGTTCGGGTTCGCCGTGGAGAAACCGAAGGGCGACGACGCGCTCGGCGTGGCGGTGGTGGAGGTGCTGGGCGACGGCGCCGCCGCGAAGGCCGGGTTGAAGGCCGGCGACCGCTTGCTCACGCTCGACGGCCGCTGGACCGACACGGTGGGCGACACGTTCCTGGCGGCGAGCCTGGTGCGTGTCGGCCGCGACGCGGTGCTGGCGGTCGAGCGTGGGGGGAAGGAAATCCGCCTCACCGTGCGGCCGGTGCGGGGGGTGTAGCTCGTGGACGACATCGCCCTGGGCCTGATCGTGACGATCGTGCTGCAGACCGGCCTGATCACCCTCGGGACGTGGGTGTTTCAGGAGCCGGAGCGGCGACTCATCCGTGTAAAGGGTGTGTGGCCCGGGTTGGTCACCTACGGGTGGGTCGCCGCGGTGGTGGTCATCGCCTCGGCGTTTGCCAACCAGCTGGTCGGGGGGTTGTTGTGGTGGGTTCTGGCGATGGGGGTGTTGGGACTCACCTTCCGCCAGACGCTGATGATCGGGATCGGGTCGTTCGTGCTGGTGGTGGTCGTGGTGATTCTCGCGTTCGGCTCCGGCCCGGTCCCGGAGGCGGCGATCCCACCCCCCTGACCCGCTAAGCCGCACGCTGGCCCGGGAACGGCAGGATGCTCGGCGCGTCGTCGTCCGGCTCCTCGCTCCCCCACGGGAGTTGGCTGTCCGGCGGCTCCGGCAGGTCGGCCTTCAGCAGCACCAGAGCCATCCGGTCGAACTCCTCGCGCAGCGTCGCCCCTTCCGGCGCTGCGTGGGCCGCCTCGTCGGCGACCGGCAGGTCCGTTTCCTCCAGCGGGCCGCCGCGCTCGCGCTCTAGTAGGGCGTGCAGGCGGCGGGCGTAGTCGGCGTCACGGGCCTCGCGCTCGGCGTGCCAGCGGCGATCCGTCGCCACCAGCTTCGACTGCCACGCCTCCAGCCGAAGGCGCAGCTGCCACAGATCGTACCCCTCCTCGCGGCGGCGGGCGTCGGACCGCACCAGCCACTCCTCGCGGGTGGTGTGTTCCTGCTCCTTCTGCCGCAGCGCGTGCGTCAGGTTTTCGAGCTCCGTCAGCGCCGCCCGCTCGACGCCCTGCCACTCGCCCCGGGCCTTCGCCAGTAGCACGAACTGCTCGGCGATGACGCGCTTGCGGTCCTCGGCCTCCGCCGCCGCGGCGTCGAGTTGCTTTCGCAGGTCGGCGAGCTTCGCCTTCTCCGCCCCGAGCCGCAGCGCCTCGGCGTCGAGCTCGGCCGAGAACGCGGCGAGATCCTGGTCGTCCTTCCGGGCCAGCGCGAATCGGAGCGTGCGCGGTTCTGGGCTCGGCTTCGGCGACGCCGCGAGGAGCTCGGCGTGGAGCTTGTCGCGCTGCGCCTCCAGCTCGGCGACCACGGCGCGGGCGTTCTTCACACGCTCGTCGAGTCCGGCCGTCTCGGCGCGAACGGCGGCCGTCTGCGCGCCGAGCTCGTTCCGCCCGGCGGCGAGCGCCTTCTCACGGCCGGCGAGTTCTTTCTCGCGCGCGGCGACGCCGGCTTCCTGGCGACCGACGGTCTGCTGCACCTCGGTCCATTCGGCGTGGAGCCGCTGGCGCTGGGCGTCGAGGGCGTCCCACTCGGCGCGGAGGCGCTGGGTCTCCTCCGTGGCGCGGGTGGCGTACTCGGTGCGGGCGTGGTGGAAGCTCGCCGCCTCGGCGGACAGCTGCCCGCGGGCCTCGTCGAGCTCCGCACGCCGGGCCAGCAGTTCGGCGCGGACGGCGGCCCACTTCTCACGGATGCGGCGGGCGTAACGAACGGCGAGCTTGCGGGCGCGCTCCCGGTCGCGGGCGGCGGCCTCGCGGAGGAAATGAGCTTCGCGGAGCAGATCGGCGGGGTCTGGTTCGTGGGCCACGCGGCACCCCTCACGGGCGGAACAACCCGCAAGGTTTATCGGCACGCACGGCAGATGGACTTGAATAGGGGGGATTGAATAACGATGCCTTCGTAGGTCGGGTCGGGTCTCCGAGACCCGACGTGACGCCCCAATCCACGGTCGACCGAAAACGAAAAAACCCGAACCCACCTCGGTTCGGGTCGTCGGCGTGGCCGTGCCCTACCTGCGTCGGGTCGGGTCTCGAAGACTCGACCCGACCCACGGAGCCACTTTAGTCGCTGTACTTCTTCACCAGCTTCTCCAGCTCCACCTTCGGAAGCACGCCGATCTCCTGGTGGACCGGCACGTCGCTCCCCTTGAAGAACAGCACGCGCGGGATGGTCATCACGTCGTACTTCACGGCGACGGCGCTGTTCTCGTCCACGTTCAACTTCCCGACCGTCACCTGGCCCGCGTACTGGTCGGCGAGCTGGTCGATGACCGGCGACAGTTGCCGGCACGGGCCGCACCACGGCGCCCAGAAGTCGGCGACGATGAGCTTCCCGCTGGTCACATGCTCGTTCCAGTTGTCGCTTGTGAACTCGACCACGTTCGGGCTGGCCATGTCAACTCCCAGATAGGCGCGGCCCCCGGCCGCGGTTCAAACGTCATTCTATGCACCGTGGGATACCGCACCCACGAACTGCTCTTACTTCACGCCAGCGGCAGACCGATGCGCTTCTCGGCCGGCGGCGTGAAGTCGAGCGGCGCCGGATAGGCCGGCGCGTCTTCTCCGTCCGCAGCGGCGCGAGTGCTGTCGGGCGTGTACGCGAACCCGGCGGCGGTCCCCTCGCCGGTCACCACCCGGCCGTACAGCGTGAACGCGCTGGCGTCGTCCACGCGCACGCGCACCGTGTTCCCGACCAGCCGCGGCGTGCCGTCGAACACGACGATGTGGTCGGCCATCGAGCGTCCGGTCAGTTGGATGACCTCGCCCCCCGCGGCGGTTCGGCTCTGCGCCCGCTTGCTCGGCCCCTCGACCAGCACCTCGGCCGTCGTGCCGATCTGCGCCCGGTGGTCGGCCAGGCTGTTGGCGTTCTGGACGGCGAGCAGGTCGTTGTTGCGGCGCTTCTTCACGGCCTCGGGCACGTCGTCCGGGTAGCGCTCCGCGGCCTTCGTGCCCGGCCGCTCGCTGTACTTGAAGATGAAGCTGTTCTTGAACCGCGCCTCGCGCACGAGCTCCATCGACTTCTGGAAACTCGCTTCCGTCTCGCCGCAGAAGCCGACGATGAAGTCTGAGCTGATCGATACGCCGGGAACGACCTCGCGGCAGCGGGCGAGCATGTCGCGATACTCGCCAACCGAGTAGAGCCGCTTCATCCGCTTCAGCACTTCGTCGCACCCGCTCTGCGCCGGGACGTGGAGGTACTTCACGACGCTCTTCAGGTCGCGGACGGCCTGGAGCAGGTCGTCGGTCATGTCCTTGGGGAAGTTAGTGACGAACCGCACTCGCTCCAGGCCGGGCACCGCGTCGAGCTTCGCCAGCACGTCGGCGAGGCGCGTGCGGCGGCCGTCGCCGTGGTCGAACTCGTAGCTGTTAACCGTCTGCCCGATCAGCGTGATCTCCTTGCACCCCTGCCCGGCGAGCTGCGCCGCCTCGGCGAGGATGTGATCCGGGTGGCGGCTCTGCTCCGGCCCGCGGGTGGACGGCACGACGCAGTACGTGCAGAACTTGTCACACCCGAACTGCACGCGCACGAACGCCTGGAACGGTGTCGGCCGCGCCGCCGAATCGCGGGCTGGGTCGAAGCTGACGAAGCTCGCCTCGACCGCATGCCGCCCGGCGTCGGTCCGGCCGAGGCTGAGCGCGTACTGCGGCTGCCCCGTCTCGCGGGCCTTCTCGACGAGTTCCGGCACGCGCGCGAGTTGCCCCGTGCCGACGACCAAATCGACGTGCGGTGCCCGCTTGCGGATGAGCTCCTGGTCTTTCTGCGCCATGCACCCGAGTACGCCGACGACGGTGCCGGGCTTGGCGCGCTTCAGGGGAGCGACGCGGCCGAGTGCGGAGTACACCTTGTCCTCGGCGTGCTCGCGGACGGAGCAGGTGTTGAACAGGAGCAGGTCGGCGTCGGCGGGCTGGTCGCTGATCTGGTAGCCGGCCTTGTGGAGCGCCGCGACGACGAGCTCGCTGTCGAGCACGTTCATCTGGCAGCCGACGGTCTCGATGTA
>VFQN01008709.1_pt1 | contig 10132 bp, 12 predicted proteins | sample 3512371 | NCBI WGS metagenome assembly VFQN01 (sample SAMN10412370, study PRJNA504923) | tailings metagenome | isolation source: Replicate 2 from Balatoc abandoned mine | place: Philippines: Itogon, Benguet | collected 2017-08-28 | reverse complement strand
CAATGTTCGCGGTGCAGCGGGTGCTCTGTGCGGTGCGGCAGTGCTATACGGGCGTGCAGTATGGCATAGGGGGTGGTGGTGCATTGCGCGCAATGTCAGGCGACATTGCAGCGGTACATTGCTGCAATGTGCCGTACCTGGGGTAATTATCATAGGTCGGGCATGGAATTATCACCTTTGTACAGCCTGTACTGGGCACCTCATAATTGTCAGAGGGCCGTCCACTTCTTTTCACTTATATAATACTGTCGTGTAACATGAACATGCCTTACTGTGCAGGGTAACACGCATGGCCTCCTGGGTGCCAGGCGGCCTGAGGCGCCTGTGCAACCTATCGCGATATGCAAAGAGTAGCATTAATAGTAACTTAGGACACTGTGTTTCAGGTTCATCATTAGCATCTGCCGAGCGTTCTTCGTTTCACGCAACACTCCAGCGCAAACAGCGCGATGAGATAGTCGGTGTCATTTCCCGTAAACCAAGTACTGACATCAACTTAGTGAAGCACTTGCTGCGAAATGGAGGCCACATCCACGTCCAGGCCGAATGGCGCCATCCTGGACGCAGGCTCTACTGCACAGCAGATGCGCTGAATGCGTAAGCGCAAGCCTGATGCACTTAGATTAGGAAACAAGAAGGCTAGGTGCTACCCCGCATGTCCACTGTGCCTTCCGGCACGTGTCGACACACACGTGTTGTGCCTGCTGCCGGCGCGAATGCCCACGAGCTCACCCCACTGCGGCCCCAAATTCCTGGCTGTGACTGCAGGTTGGGCTGCCACGGTCATGCTGGGGGCAGCAGGAGCAGGAGCCAGGGTGATGGCACCAATGGGGAGTGCAGGGGCAGGGGTGTAGGGCTCCGCCAAATCTTGGGTAGTGTGGGGCTCTCACTACCCCTCCTGTCGGCTGGCGCCACGAGCGCTGCTGAGGGAGATGGACCTGGACCTCCCCAAGACGTACCGGATGCAGATACCGGTGCAGATGAGGTGGGTGTAGGACGTGCGCTGCTGATGCAGTTTGCCTCACCTGTCAATGCCAGCCAAGGTGTGTTGAACATGCCTGAAGGGAGCTCCCCGCATGCATGAAGGAAACAATTACATGTTCACGTGGACGTAATCTTTCAGCTTCCTGCTGTCCTACATGAGTACTGTCCCCTTTCCCCACCACACTGTAGCCCTACCCCGGTATCCCTTCCCGCGCCCCACCACAACCCTAACCCCGGTATCAACCCCAACAACCCCCGTTCCACTGCAGGAGGGAGACGCCACACCGTACCTCAAGGACCGCGTCACGGAGTACATCAACTCGAAGCCTTGGGAGAGTGAGCACCTGGCGCACATGTATTACACCTTTCCAGACGCAGCACTACAGCAGGCGCGGCGGCCAGCAGTCACCCTACCAGCAGATGCGTGGCTTTACAGCAACCGGAAGGTGTACATCTGTGCTTGGGACAGCTACTTTCCTGACCGGCTAAAGGAGCTGTTCGGCAGGCCGTACCCACCTTGTTGGAAGTGCTACCAGAACCGGTTTGCGGAAGCCAAGGCGAAGGGGACAGCGCAGGCTGAAGCTGAGAAGAGCGCCCGGGAAGCAGCTGCATCACGCATCAACCGCAACGGCTGGATTAAGCAGCCGCGACCGTTCGTGGATATGGACGGGCGGCACTACGTCTACTCACCCATCTACCGGTGCCGGGGAGGCTGCAACAGTGAGTTGTGCAGGCCAGGGCTCAAGGGAGGGAGGCTACATGGGGATCTGACGGCAGGTTGGACAGTCCATATCGTCTTGATCGTTATTGAGTGAAACTGTACGGGCTTGCACCCCTTAGCTCCATGCCTCTACGACCAACACGTTTCTGTCGCTCTTTGCCTGCGTGCAGCCCAGTTCAACGGTCACGACCCACGCCTGCTGGCTCTACTTCCTGACTTCATGGTCGCCATGCTGCCGTGCCATCTGACCAAGAAGGGGGGCATATCCTTGGGCCTCAAAGCGCTCCTTGACCGGAATGTCGTGGAGGGGCAGTCCTTTTCGGACTTCGCTGCGAGTGTCCAGGAGAGCCACGCCGTGTACCAGCTTCGCCTCTGCCTCCAGCACGCCAGCTTGGCGCCCTCGGACGGCGTGCAGCAGACCCGCATCAGCAGCTTCTTCCAACGTCCTGGGCCGGCGGCCGCGCAGCAACCCTCAGCACCCCAGCGTTTGACTACACCTGCACTCCTTCGTTCGCTCCAGGAGGCCACCAAGGCGGCGCACACAGGCAGCTACTTCTCGAACATCTTCCTCAACAGCCAGGACGGCGTCACGCGCCGTTCCATGATCTACAAGCTGCTGACCCTGACGCCTGCGACCCACGGTGTGATGAAGTTCGACCACTGCCATAAGCCAGCCAAGTTCATGCGTATGGGCGATGGGCAGACCAAGCCCTGCATCGGCACGGCCTGGGCGCTGAACGGCACCTCCGAGGTTCTGGGCTTCTACCACGTAAGGCTGTCTGGGGCAATGCACAGGAGGGCTGCTAATGCAGCCCTGGAAGTTTCTGCCGCAGGGCAGGGAGAAGCGGGTGTTGGATATGCTCAAAGCGGCCCTTGGCTTACATAGGTGCTTCGCTGCCACTGCTGCTGCTGCTGCTGCCAACTGCGTGTACGTATTTGCCACGCTGTACGCTGACAATCCACTACAAACGCAATTCTCTCTGCAGGTTTCATCAACTTCTCTCTGGGATCTGCGGCATCAGCTGCGCCAACTCAGTGTCCGCTGCTTGAACTTGGGGCAGGTAAGGGTCTCAAGTACGCGTATGCATACATGCAGGCTGTGCGCATGTCGCTGAAAGATGCTGGAGGGGCGTGGGCATGTATGGATTTGCATGCATAGCCGTACTTGATTACGCGCTGATCCACGGGCGCTCCCTCCAAACCAGCTTCTGCTGTGCCTCCTGTGCTCCTCACTCCAAGTCATACCCACGCTCATGTTCACTCCCGCTGCTGGCCCCCTCTGTTGCAGCCCATACGCGTCATCTATGTGGACAACGCTGCGCAAACCTACCGGATCTGGCAGAAGATCATCGCTACGGACCAGCCGGGTGGCGTCATGGTGAAGCAGGATGCGTACCACCTCAAGCGGCGCTTCACCTCGGCGGTACCACGCACTCACCGGCTGTACAAGGCCTTCTGCAGTGAGCTCTCAGACGTGCTGCTGCCGGTGTATGCCGGGGAGCACGAGCGCCTTGGTCCCATGGACCCCAAGGCCTTCCGCCGCAAGGCTCGCAAGCACATACCGCCTGGCACTGGGCAGCTGGTGCTGGGCGGGGTTGCAGCCCTGCTGCAGAAGTACCGGGCAGCGCCTGGTGGCGAGACCTTCATTACAGCGGACGTCCTCAAGGTTCTGGAGAACCAGCAGGCCCTGGTGGGGCCTGGGCTGGACCTGATCTCCGGTAAGTTTGGCATGAGCATGAGCACCTTGCGGGCAGAAGGGGATATGCTACTGGTACTGGGCTGCTGCCATGCGTGCACAATATGGCGCGAGTTTTGTACTATTTCGTGGCCGGGCAAAGGGTTGACACGTGTGGTGCTGGCTTGAGGCCGTCAAGGGTTAAGGCACGTGCCTGGGGCTTTCTTGCTTCCCCTAGCAGGGCGGTGTGTTGAGGTATAGCACTTAACTGCCCTGTCACACGTTGTGCCCCATGCGCCATACAGACCCCTTCGACATCGACCACATGTACTACCAGGACGGCGCAGGAAACTACCGCAGCATCCGCACCACCAGCCAGGTGGAAAACCTCAACCGCCGCTACAACAACATCATCAAGGCCGGCATCAAACCAGAGCTGGCCGACGCCATCATCGCTGACTTCACGGGGCGCAACAACATCTCCCAGGCTGTACGTGCGAAGCATTCTCTGGGGCTTCCGCCTGGCGCCTTTGACCTGTCCCTTGTATCACGGCTTAACGCGCTGTGCCCAAGGGGACGCGAGCTTTTCCCTGAGTGGGCGAGGCTGGAGAAGGACGCGGAGGTCAGCCGTGTGGAGCACTTCGGTTTCCGGTGGCAAGAGCGGCAGGCAACGGAGGCCATGCTGGAAGCTGTGCAGGCGCTGGAGGGGCTGCGTGAGCCGCCGGTGGTGGTCGGCGAAGTGGAGCACGAGTCAGACGACGAGGGGGAGGAGGAAGGTGCGTGGGTTTGCTATTGTGTTGGTACAAGGGCGCATGGGCTGTTGCAAGGGGGAGGAGGAAGGTGCGTGGGTACGCTGTTGTGTTGGTACAAAGGCGCATGGGCTGTTGCAAGCTGTCTCTCAACGCTGACTGGGTATGGAGCACACAGTGGAATATGGAGTCACTCAACAATCTGCAGGCTCATTGAAGCGAGCTTTTAGACTTTAAAGCCCATGACCCACCCTCCCACTTGCCCTTCAGGGCTGGCCCCAACGTGGGAGCCTGGCGCCACGGCTGAGGAGTGGGAGGCGTACGTTCCAGATGCTGGTGATGCTGGTGCTGGGCCGGAGATGGAGGCGCAAGTTCCGGAAGCTGTTGTTGCCGGGCCGGAGACGGAGGCGTACGTTCCGGACGCTGTTGATGCCGGTGCCGGGCCGGAGATGGGGGCGTACGTTCCAGGAGCTGTCAGTGACGGTGCTGGGCCGTCAACTGGAGTGCCTAGCATCCCGGCGCCCTCAGACAACCAGCCGCCGCCTCCTCTGTGGCTTCTACTCGACGCGGCTGCGGACACCACATCTGCCCAGGACCCCCAGGCCAGCGCAGGTGGGGCTTATCAAGTGTTGTGTGCCGCCAAGCTCACGCAGATTATGTGTGCAGTTCCGTTAAACGAAGCAATATGGCAATACCTGCTAACTGCACAATGGCAATGGAAGCGACAGGCTGACACCCGCCTTACTGCCTCCCACACCGGCAGACCTCCTGGAGGGCCTCCTTCTGGCGCTGGGCCTTGTCAACGGCAGTCGGGCTTCATGGCCCAGCAAGGACCAGCTGAGCCTTGCAGTGGCCCGGGAGCTGCTGGTGGCCAATACGCATATCACTGCGTGGCACCAGCAGCAGGCAGCCGACAGGGAGCTCCCAATAGTGCTCGCGGCAGCACAGAGAGCGCAGGCGCTGCAGGAGGTGCGGACTCGGCTGCAAGGGGAGGCCTACACGCAGCTGCAGGCGGGAGCGAGGCAGCGTGAGAAGAAGCGGATCCCAGTTCGGGCGCGGCAGCAGTCGCACGTCTACCACTTTTACCCAGTGGAGACGGAGATGGAGAAGGTGCTGTTCGCAGCTTTTGCGGCTCTTGTTGGCCGTGACTACAACAGGATGGCAGCAGCATGGAACGCGCACCTGCAGCTCCACCCGGAGCTGTCCAATGAGGGTGTCACGCCCAAGAACGAGGCAGTCCTGCAGAAGTACGACGCGCAGATAGGTGAAACGATAAACACGGGCAAGATCAAGCACACCATGGAGAAGCTCATCGGGAAGAACGTCAGCTTGTGGCGGAACGTTGCTGGTACGCCGCCTCCCCAGCAGCAGCAGCAGCAGTTGCTGCCCGTGGGGGCGCCTGTCGCTGCTGCTGCCGCTGCCGTGAGCTACACTGTGCCACCGCAGCCAGCACCCCTTGGGCAACACCACCGGGCCAGCACTGGACTCAACGGGATGCCAGGCGGCGCAGCAGGGCTGGGGCCGGGTGGGCTGGACACAGGCGTTGGAGGCAGTGGCGGACAGGTGTGGGGCAGGGTGGGGCAGAGCAGGCAGGTCGGAGGCAGACCCAGCGGGGGTCAGGGGGGCATGGCAGGGCTGGGTGGGCTGGGCACTGCCGTTGGCGGCAGCGGTGGGTGGGTGGGAGGCGGGATGGGGAGCGAGCAGCACACAGGCGGAGCTCAGCGGGGCGTGGCAGGGCCGGGGGTGGGCGTGCTCAATTCAGGAGCTGGCGGCAGCAGCGGGCAGGTGTGGGCCGTTGCAGAGCCAAGCAGACAGGGTGGAGGCGGACCCAGGACCATGCATCCGGGACTGCTAGCGGGTGAAGCATTACCACCGCGACCAGCAGCACTGGGGCTGCCGATTGCGCCCCTCCTGGACCTAAGCCAACCTCCCAGCAGTCAAGGGACGGGCAGCAGCTGGGGCACGGGCGTCAGTGGTGGTCAGGTGTGGGCTGCGGCGGGACTGGGCGGGCAAGCTGGAGGTGGCACCAATGGCGGTAGGCTGGTCGTGGCAGAGTTGGGGCCGATCAGGCCGAGCGCAGATGTCAACAGCGGTGGGAGCGTGGCGGGGGCTGGCGAGCAGGGCAGAGGCGGGCCAAACAGGGGTCAGCGGGGCATGGCAGCGCTGGAGCTAAGCGGGCTGGGCACTGGTGTTGGCGGCAGCGGCGGGCAGGTGGGGGGCGGGGCGGGGGCTGGCGAGCAGGGCAGAGGCGGGCCAAACAGGGGTCAGCGGGGCATGGCAGCGCTGGAGCTAAGCGGGCTGGGCACTGGTGTTGGCGGCAGCGGCGGGCAGGTGGGGGGCGGGGCGGGGGCTGGCGAGCAGGGCAGAGGCGGGCCAAACAGGGGTCAGCGGGGCATGGCAGCGCTGGAGCTAAGCGGGCTGGGCACTGGTGTTGGCGGCAGAAGCGAGCAGGTGGGGGGCGGGGCGGGGGCTGGCGGAGGCGGACTCGGAGGCGGACTCGGAGGAGCTCAGTTGGACGTCATGGGATTGGGGGTGGGTGGGCCGGTGTGGCCTGGGGCGGGGGCAGGTGTGAGCAGCAGCAGCACCCCTGCAGACGCCGCCTCTGACATGCAGGTGCAACGGACGCTCCAACTCCTCACAAGCACGAGTCTGTCTTCAGCACAGCCAGGCCACGGTGCTCCTGCCCCTGACGTGACACGTAAGCGCACTGCAGACGCGGCAGCGTTACCAGAGGCGGTGCGCCAGCCCAGCGGGGGCCGGTCTGGTGGTGCTCGCGGTGGTGCAGGCAGTGTGCCTAGTGGCGGTGCGGGAGGTTCGGCAGCGGGGGCAGAAGCAGCACAGCCCAAGGGCAAACCAGGGCCAAAGCCGGGCAACCCCAGGGAGCCCCCTACATGTACGAAATGCAAGGGAATGGGGTTCCCCGCCCAGCACCAATGGCTGCAGTTCGACCGGTGCCGCATGGTTTGCCGCACGTGCAGCGACGCTAGCAGCAAGAGGCGCGTGTGGCTGGACGGCGGAAAGTGCAAGGCGTGCGGCGAGGAGCCCGCATATTACTGGGAGGCGGTCGCGCAGTTGCGCGAGGGGAGCGCCATTCCCCATTAAGCGGGCTGGAGGTGGGGTCTGCTAACACACGGCAGCAGTACGACGGGAAGGCATGGGGCTTGCCAGGCTGGGCACTGGCTTTGGCGGCAGCAGCAGCGGGCGTATGTGGGGCGGGACAGAGGTGTTTGGGCAAGGCGGAGGCGAACCTAGCAGGGGTCCGCCTGGCCCCGAGGCCGGCAGGACTAGAGATGGTTGGGCACAGGTGTTGGTGGCAGCAACGGGCCGGGGCAGGCGTGGGTGGGCGGAGGCGGACGGAAGTGAGGGCACCTACACGCAGCGGGATTAGAAAAAGAAAGCAGCAGCTGTTTGGCAGGTGTAGCACTTGGGTGGGGGTGTTAACCGTGGGGCTCACTGATTTATTGCTTGACTGTGCTGCCCGTTGGCAAGCAGCTTGTGACCTTGGTGATTTCGGCTTCCGAATGCGTTGCAGTGTTTGAACTGACCGCTCCGGGTCCTATATGCGTTGGGGTCATCTGCGGGTACCGGCTAGGAGGGGGCCTTTGGCACTAGTAGCGATCCTGGGTGCACGGAGCAGGGCATCGGCACTGGGTGTGTGCAGCTTAGTGTGGAACAGGCATTTGGCGCCATTGATGAAGGCTGACGTGAAGGCGCGGGCCACCTGGTGCTAAACTGCGCAACAGTGCTCCTGTGCACCGCACTGCAAGTACACCACGGTACCGTTTGTATCTGTGAAGATAAGTACTGGAACCTGCGCATGCTGACGGCCACTAGCTGTGTCCATGCATGCACACGGCACAATACCGCTTTCGATTGGACTGACCCCAGGGTCGTACGAACAACAGTAGTTGAGGTGGAGACTGAAAAGAGAACGCAGGGTCGTAGGCCCTGTGGCAAGCCTGTCTTCTGCAGCTGTGGTACCGACCAAATGACAAGGACTTGCAAGGCGTATGCCTAACTATACAATTTATCCTTTACACACCAAGATAGGTACGGTACGGTAACACATGCCATGCTCTACTGCACCGGTTCTGCCTGGCTTTGCAGCGGGTAAATGGGAAGAAGGGCACAACTGCACGCAGTACCGGTGTCCTTAACAGCAAGGCGCCATTGTCTGGTGCATGGCTTGCCATGTTAACCAAGGACGAGGCAAAGCAGTGTGCGTTGGGGCAAGTCGCGCACCAGTTTGGGCTTTGGGGGCGTCGTGCCGATCCAACACTAGGCATGATGTGCACTGTGCGCACAGATCCAGTGCTCACCCCTGTCGTCCCACTGCCGCCTGCAGTGCATGCTAGCCTACTCTATGCTTTCCCGACCAGGGGTTGAGGTTAGCCTACCGCAAACTTGGACGTAAATGTGCATGCAAAGGAGACTGCGTGACTGCTACAACTGTAACTTACCAGGTGCCTTTCCCTGACGTGTGCTCTGGTACGGTTGGGGTTCACTGGGTTTGGGTGTTCAGTGGTGCTGGTCCTTGTCTGGGATCTGGGACCTTCTGTTCCCGCTGGCCTGTTCCTTGCCGACTTCTTCCCAGTAAGCCTATCCACAGAAACTAGAATGCAAACATGTGCAACTAACGCTAAAATGGACAGCGGACCATGAGACCCCCTGGTGCACCCATGGCCGTGGGTGCCTTTTGCAACTAGGCATCTATATATGCGCGTGATCCCATGTTTGCACACAAGCCTGGCAGTCCTGCTCCCTGTCCGCTATCACTTCACGGCCGGATACTGCCGTGTCTCAGTAGGGCTGCTGCTGCCACGATGTAGCCACGGTGTGGCTACGGTAGGCGCAGGTAGGCGCGCGTATGCGCCCTTGCGCTTTGGCCTACGCCTGTCCGGTCAGCCTCCTAAGTGCCAGGCCCTGTAACACGCCGTGTAAAACGGCGCGCAATTGCACAAGCGGGACTTTCCTGCGTTCCTTCCGTCCTGTCTGTTCAAGTCAAATCCGACCGACAGCCGAACGACGGCCGTTCTCCTCTTACAGGGCCCGCTTGCTAGCTCTGCTTTACAATCCCTAAACGACAATACTACATACATTATAGCTACCAGTTATGCCCTGTAAATAGTGCAGTGCACATTCCACGTTGCGACTCGTTGACCCGGCTACACGCGACGAGTATGCACTAACGCTCTACCATCGGATAGCTTGTTCATTGCTACAGATAGAGGTGCAGTCGCGACCTTTGACGCACAACGCAACGTGGACACCCCGCCAGTCAACCGCGACCCCTGCGCACGTTATCACACGCAATCAGTCATTCCTGCGCTAGAGTATCAAAATGACTTTACATAAGGACCGCCCGGATGCCTTGCAAAGGTGCGTCTGCTGGTGCAGAGTCCGCTGGTGCAGACACGGCTTCACGAGCATGACGCCCCCGCCCCAGGTCGCTAATGTGCCCTCCCCTAGTTAACAGAGCACGAACTTACCATCACTGACACACTTGTGCTCGGCCTACGTGACCTGATACCAATGGACTGCTCCACCTATTCCTCTCCAGGTCTGCACGTCCCACCCACTGCCCTTGGCCTCAGCTGCCCTGTCCACACTAAACCTGCACCTTACCCAGTCCCGTCCCATTCCAACCCCTCCCAACCTGCCCTGCACCCGCAGTCGCTAACCGCCAACGGCGGAGGCGACGGCCCCGAGGCCGCCAAGACCGCCAACCGCAACCTGCTCACCCACATCCGCGCCACCAACACCTCCGCCTCCTCCCCCAACGCCCCCGCAACGCCCCCGCACCCTGGTCCTCTGGTACACTGACGCCCCGCCCCACACCGACCTTGCCCTGCGCGATTCCGACAAGAGCAACATCAGCGCAGAGAAGAACTGCCTTGGCGATGACTTTGACTGGTGCCACCTGTGTGCGCAGCTTGCCGAGCAGCACGCACACGTGTTCCCCATCCTGCACACCCGCTGCTCCGCCCTCACCAACTCCTTCTT
>VFQN01008708.1_pt1 | contig 10132 bp, 15 predicted proteins | sample 3512371 | NCBI WGS metagenome assembly VFQN01 (sample SAMN10412370, study PRJNA504923) | tailings metagenome | isolation source: Replicate 2 from Balatoc abandoned mine | place: Philippines: Itogon, Benguet | collected 2017-08-28 | reverse complement strand
GCTTGAAGCTGACGACGCAGGAGGCTCTGAGGAGACAGGTTTCGTCAAGCTTGCCCACACCAGTAAACTCCTGAACAGGGGGCTGCAGCGATCTGTATGTACAGTGCCGTGGGGCTCAGGTGGGGTTGGGGCCTGGTCAACACCTGCGGCACCGCTTGAGCTGGGGGGCCTGGGGCAGGCTAGGGCGCCTTGGTCCAAGGCTTGGGCGTTGGCGCGCACACCTCTAGGGGACCCCTGACCGCCAGGCTGCACCTTTCCCGGGGTCGGTCCAGGACCCACCTCTTGGCACATCTCTATGCCGGTATGCCCCTGACAACGAAGGGTGTTCCTGACCAGGGGTCCCCTGTTCCTAAAACAGTTACAGTTACAGTTACAGACCCCAATGGGGTACGTCCGGAGAGCCAGAGGGGCCATAAGCACTAGTTCCTGACATCAGCACTAGGGTGCAGCAGGATTATAAGGACGTAGGGTGTCCCTACCATACGTGCCAGGCCAAAAGGTCTTCTCTGCATATGGACATTGCGCGTCCTGACATGGAAGCATAAGGACATAGGGTGTCCCTAGCTCCCTACCATACGTGCCAGACAGGGCAGCAAGTCCAGCAACGGTCGCATGGCACGTGGTCCTACCACGCCGTACTCCGTAGTTATGCACGGGCTACCGGTAGGAAATTACGAACAGTATGACGGTTATGCCCTAAGGGTTGAGCGGTATTTCATGTTATTGAGCCTGTCGCAGCGCAACCAACCCAACCAGCTTGACGAACACAGCGCGAAGGGCCACGCTTTCACCAATCAAAGGGTTGGCGCAACAGAGCCGTGCGATAGACCATGGCCATAGTGTAGCAGTGGCGCGGTTGTGATCGGTGTAAGAAAGGTTTTGCTGGATGGAGTTGGGCCGGACAATGAGCGTCAACCTCGCCACCGCTACCAGAGTCTTGACGATAAGGTACTTGCTTCGGGACCTTGAGGTTGTGATGCGTGGAAGCGGTCGGGCCCCTAGCGCCTGGGCGGCATGTCTTCTGTCGTCCATGTCACGTCCAGGCCCCTCACAACCCTTGACATGCAGACCGGATGCAAGGAGGTACGACCAGATAGAGCAGATTGCTCGCTTTCTTGGAACTCAGGTAACCCGGTCCCTGCGCGAGTCCCTCAACCGACCTGCTGCTTCGCTCCCTGTGCCGTTCAACAAGCCTAACCCAAATGCGCCACAGGCATTCTTCACAAATGTAGACCATGAAATTCTCTTGGTTCTCGCGTACCTTGTGGGTAAGGATTATTCTACCGCCAGCGGCGCCTGCCTGTCTCCTGCCAGCCCCTCAAACTCTGGCCAGGGTTGCCCGAGTGCGACAAACGCACAGCACCTTGCTGTGCACATGTATTGCCGCAGTAACATGCCTGCATTACCTGTACCTGTTGCAGAGTACAAGCATGCGGAGGCAGGGGAATGCATCCTCAGCAAGGGCCAGCCCCTCGACCATTGGTGGGTGCAGGAGAGCATGAGGGAAGCTACCCTTGGTGGGTGGCTTTGCCCCGCTAGTTATCCGGCCGCTGAAAGGCGGCACCCCCGCCCCGCCCCGCGCCCATCCTCATGACCTGACCCCAGAGCATTCATAGAATCCCCGCGTCTCTGACAGCCGGGACCCACCCTGTGCTTCCGGTGTGGACGGGGAAGTGACCAAAACTGCAACACCACACATACATGTCTCCCTTTGCCACCATGCACCAATCGCCTGCAGGCGCCTGCTGCTGGAGGGCAGCGCCAGCGCCACCCACTACAGCAGCAAGCGCGGCTCCGAGCAGCGCACCGCTCAGCTGGCGCCTGGGGACACGTGGTCCGAGGTGGCGCTGCTGCACTCCAGCCGCCCCATGCGGAGCAGCACCACCGTTGTGGCGGGGCCGCAGGTGCGGAACTGTGCTGGTCTGGCCCAGATCATAGCACGCGGGGACGAGGGCTGGGACGTGCGCTCTGCATGCCGGTGGTCCAACCGGGGTAGATGCTGCTTGCTACTGTTTTGTGGAGTTGCGTGGCGTTAGCTAACTTGTGGAAGAGTTTATGAAGGGAGCAGCCGCGCCATGCATGAGGAGCAGCACGACCGTGGTGGCGGGGCCGCCGGTGCGGACCCAGATCACGGCACAAGGGTCAAAGGGAAAGTTTCTCATAGGGCTGGGGTGCGTCCGTAAGTGCTGCTTATTGCCGTATCTTGGAGCTGCCCGCCTGGCCGCCAGACTGTCTGGTGGAAGAGTCCAGGAGGTGAGCAGCCCCCCATGAGGAGCAGCCTCACGGTTGGTGGCGGGGCCGCAGGTGCGGATTCCAAACTCAAGGTGCAGGCCAACAGCTGCAGGCCTGCAGCAGCGGCCAATATCGTGGGTCAGCTATTGTTGTCAACAGTATGTAGTGGAGAATCTATGCCGTACCTTCTCCCCTCTCCGGTCCGCCCCTCCCCCCAGGGCTGTGCCATGCTGCAGCTGTACGCGGGGGACTACGATGCACTGGCCGACCCCCGACAGCCGCTGCCACGCGACCCGCCAGACGGCCTCACGCTGCCGCAGCTGGGCCTGCCCGACTTCGTAAGCGCTACTGACGCATAGCTGCGGCTGCCTGGCTCTGGAAACGCTTTGCTTGCCGTGTCCACCCTGTGGTCCCGTGGTGCATGTGCAGTGCTATGAAAACCATGCTGCTGTGTGCTTGAGGATAGCTTGACGTCCCTTGCCCCCGCGCGTCCCCTGCAGACTGCCGAGCAGCGCTCCGCCGCGCTGCGCGAGCTGCTGTGCTGCTGCATTCGCGCCTGCGCCTCCCGCGGCCCCCCAGCGCAGCGCACCCCCGAGGAGGCGGCGGAGCTGGAGCCGCTGCTGGGGGCCCTGGCGGCGTACCGGGCCTACCCGCAGGTGGGATGGGTCCTATCGGTTGGCACAAGGGTGGGGTATGGCAGGCAATGGCGGCCCTTGGCCGCACCTACAATAGGTGGGTGGGTAGTGCGCAGCATGGTTTGCGCACCACAGCTGTGAGCTGTCCAAACGTACGGATGTAGGACGGCTACCTACAAGCCCACCCCATGCAACATACGCCCCTCACGCCTTCCCCTACGGTTTATTGACAGGAGCTCCTAATGGCCAGGGCGTCAGGTCAGGGCATAGTACAGCACCATGACACCAGTATGACTCTTGCCCGTGCCGTGCGCCATTCCCCAAACACACGCCATGCCCCCCACGCCCCACGCGCCTTCTCCTATGCCACAGGAGCTTCTCATGGCCATGGCGTCGCACTGCCGGCTGCTGTCGCTGCGGCCCGGGGGCCTGGTTTTCGAGCAGGGCACGTTGGCCGACGCGCAGATGACGGTGCTGGTCGGGAGCGTGCAGTTGCGTCGGCAGGGGGGCGGGGAGGGCAACGGGGGTGAGGACGGCGGCGGCGGCGGCGGGGTAGCGGCGGTGGGGACGGGGCCGGGGGCTGGCGGGGCGGCGTGGGATGGGGAGCTACGGCCGCCGGCGCCACCGGGGGCGCCGCAGCGGCAGTCGGACATGGGAGGGGCGGCGGGGGGCATTCGCGCCCGGCTGAGGCGTGAGAGGGAAGGTGAGGTTTAAAAGGGTCCTCGTTAAGTGTGCTTGGTCATGCACAGAGCCGCCGTAGATACGCAGTGCGTTAGTTGCTCTTGTGTGCTGATGCCCCTGCGAAGCGTGCACTGCGGGGGCATGTTGCTACTGCTCCCGCACGCCGTACCCCGCTGTTGCAGCGGCAGCTGGAAGGCTAAACAGCGATAACCGCCTTGCAAACGTGCAGCCATGACGCAATCCTTTGGCTGTGCTGTGTCGAATGACCCGCAGCTCGCAAGCTGATGCAGCGGCAGATAGACGAGTACATGGAGGGTATGGCTGGGGAGGGCGAGGAGGCGGAGGCGGAGGGGCAGCAGGCGGGAGGTGGCGCGGGCGGGCAGCCGCAAGGCATCTGGCCCGGCCAGGGCGGCAGGGGCGCGGCGGTGCAGGCTGCCGCCTCAGCGTCCGGGGCGACCACCTCTTTGGACTGGACCAAGATGTTCATGCAAAAGGTGGGGCTAATGAGTGGGTAATCCCTCAGCTTTTGTTCCGCAGGGGAGCCTGGGGGGCGTTGGGGTTGGCTGGATGGACGTGCTGCACTACGGCGGCCACAGGCCACCGCCATCTTTGGAGTGCGTTGGGAGCGCTTAAGGAGGCTGCGACCTAGGCAGGAAGACACGGATCGATAAAGAGGTTACCTTTGCCTGTTGCCCTGACCGGTCAAAACTTGCTGCGGAACTTTGACACCAGGCGATGCAATCTGTGGAGCCCGTGTGGAAGGCGCTGCACCCGGCCGACACAGTGCTCCAGAGGAACCAACAACAAGAGCAGGAGCAGGAGCAGGAGGAGCAGGAGCAGGCGCTCATGCAGCGCCAGCAGTCGCAGCGGTCGGGCGGCACAGAGGGGCACACCTCGGAGGACGAGGCAGCAGCCGAGGGGCAGGGAGCAGGTGGGTTTCTGTCCGTGTGTGTTAGGATTGGGGGCAGGGAGCAGGTGGGTTAGCGTTCCGCTTGCTTGGCAAAGCGCATGCATTCGCCATCAGCCCCTTTGTAACGTAGCAACGGCAGCTGTGTTGGGCTCGTGCCTCAGCTACGGTCTGTTATCAAAGTGTTATCACATCATGGTAAGTCCCCTTCCCGAATGCACCCCACGCCCCAAGGCGACGAGATGGCCGCCTGAGGGCGCCAATGGTCATGTGAAGGGGGCTAACTTCAATTACATGTGCATTTGCGTGAAACAGAGCGCCAATGAACCTTCCTTCCCCTAGGCAACGAGATGGCCGCCCTTTTGGGACCGGCCGCCGCCCGGGCCTACTACCTGGGCATCAACCGACACGGCATGGCCTCGCCCTCGGCCTCCGCACCCTCCACGCCCGATGCGGAGCCCGCCGGCGGTGGTGGTGGTGGTGGTGGCGGAGCCCCACACTCGCCGCCGCGGCGGCCGCGGTGGGCGTTCAGCGTCGAGGGCCCTGAGACGGACCAGGAGCGCAAGCTCAGGTGAGGCAAGGAAGACACGGTCGTGGTCGGCCAACCGTACCGGGCTGCAACCGCCTGGCCACAGCATGCTGCACAGGGGATGCTGCAGTCCCCTGATGCTGCACTCCCACGTCCCACTTCAGTTCATTCTCTCCGACGCTCGGAGTAGTACTTCGTGTTGCACCAGTGTAAGCGGGATGCCTCTGGCATTTTGCGGTGTCGTCGTGCCGGTTGTGACCAGGAGCGCAAGTTCAGGTGAGATCAATTACCGTAGACACGATAGAGGTCGGCTTGCATCCAACAGACGTAGTGATTGGCAACCTGAGGATGGCGTTGAGGGCCCTGAGACGGACCAGGGGCGGAAGGTGAGGTATGTTAGGCATGGAAGCGGTCGGTTGACTGCCTTCAACAGGTGCTGGACGGACTTGCAACCCGGGAATGGCGCACACTGGTCCTTGCCTGTAACCGGTGCTCTGCCCTCATGCGTTGAGGGTCCATTTTACAGGACCGCTGCATGTGTCCCCCCCCCCCATGCGCTGCGCCTGCAGGGACGTGGCAACCTGAGGATGGCGCCCTCTGATCATTGCCTGTGCCCGATGTGTGCCCTGATGCGTTTACGGTTTTGACTACCGGTGTATACCGGTAGTTGTTACATGTGCCCGTCATGCGCTGCGCCTGCAGGGACGTGGCAACATGAGGATGGCGCCCTCTGATCATTGCCTGTGCCCGATGTGTGCCCTGATGCGTTTACGGTTTTGACTACCGGTGTATACCGGTAGTTGTTACATGTGCCCGTCATGCGCTGCGCCTGCAGGGACGTGGCAACATGAGGATGGCGCTCACTAGTGATTGCTTTTGACCAATGATTCCTAATATCTTATTATGCCATGTAATGCCTTCACGGTCCTTAATGTATATCATTGTTACATGTGCCCGTCATGCGCTGCGCCTGCAGAGACGTGGCCCTGCGCGCCTCCCGCATCCAGCGTGCCTGGAGCGCCCGCTCCGCGCCTGTGTACGACAGCGAGCTACTGGACGAGCAGTACGGCGGCTGTACGGCAACCCTGACCCGCGGGTCGGCGGTGGGGGAGCTGTCCACGGTGGCGCTGCACAGCGCAATGCGGCACGAGACCGCGGTGGCAGGTGGGGCACCGGCGCGGTGTTGGCTGTGATGGCAGGGCGTTGGAATTCTTCTGGCTGGAACTGGAACTTTATAATGATATCATCTTTAGCACTTACGGTATCAATAATAGTTGGAATTGAAATCCTGGCTAAGCCCGAGGTGCACCCTGTTGGCCCACAGCAACAACACCCATGTCGGAAATGTAGTGCGCAGCTGCATTACCGTGCACTGCCCTAGCATGCCCCTGTGCTCCCGCACACCGATGTTCGCTAAGCCACAGCCTACACCTCCTTACCACCGCTACTCCTAACCGTGCCCCGAACGTGCGGCCGCCCTTGCCCCCCGCCTCCCGCTCACTTGCCCCCACCACACCATGTTCTCCCTCTCGTCTTTCCCCAGGCCCCTCCGGCTGCACGCTGTTGCTGGTGGACTGGGAGGGCTACCGCTCCGGCGTGCTGGCTGCCCGCGCCGCGCTGCTGTCCCGTTCCGCGCCCTTCCTGCGGGCCCTGCCCGCCGGGCGGCTGGCGCAGCTGGGCGAGCTGTGCCTGGTGCTGGGCGTGGGGCCGGGCACCATGCTGGCCAGGCAGGGAGGCGCAGTGGACGCGCTGGCGGTGGTGCAGGTGGGTGGATGGGGGGTTGTTTATGCTCTCGTCCCACTTGGCTGGGTGGCAAACATACCGCGGCGAGCCGTGCATGTTGCACTCACATCTTGTGGGGCTAGTTGTATGCCTTACCCGTCCTGTGCTGCACGCTCCCAGCCCATTGCACACCCAGCGAGGCGCAGCTGCCTGCCCCGCTGTTGCCTTACTTGCACCCGTAGCCCACACCCCCATGCATTCTGGTATCCCTCATCCCTGAGCCGCTTTGGCCCTAAGGCGTTACCTTCCCTCGCTCTGCCCCCTGCTTACCTGTCTCCCCTCCCCCGCTGCAGTCCGGCGAGCTGCACCTGTTCCACGAGTCCTCCGCCGCCCCGCGCTCCCGCGCCTCCACCATCAACTGCAGCGCCGTCAGCCGCACCCGCGCCGGCCGCACCCACACGCTGCCGCTGCTGTCCACCGTCAGCCAGGCCTTCCTGCCCACCTCGGAGGCAACAGCCGCCGCCAGCAGCAACGCCGCCGGCCTTGCTCTTCCGCCGTCTCCGGAACCCCCAGGCAGCTCAGCACAGGGCAGCCCCAGCATCGCATTCACCTCGGTGTGTATTACGGGGCTGCCCCTGGCGGACATCGGGCCGCCAGGCATCATCGGAGAAGGCATACTGGGTACGGGAACCGGTGGAACCGCCACTGCCCACCAGGGTGGGGGAGCTACTGCAGCTTGGGGGGAGGCGCCGCACCCGCCGGGGGCCCCAGGACACCACCACCATCACCACCGCCAGTCCCCTTCTGGGGGTGCGACGGTTGGGGCGGCAGGCGGTGCAGGGGAGGTCCCCAAGTGGCCTGCCACGGTGCTGACCTCCCAGCCCAGCATGCTGCTGGTTATCCCCAAGAGCGTGCTGTACATGGCGGAGTTTGACTTTCTGCGGGGCGAGCTGCAGCGCTTTGCAGCGGAGCGCCAGGCCTGGCTGGCCGGGTGCGTGGAGTCAGCCCACCGCGACGTCAACGCCCCTGCTGTACTGCCCGCCGTCTTCACAGCAGCCGCCAGCCTGCAGTCCCCCACCCCGCACCCACCGCAGCCAAGCCCCCCGCACTCGCAGCCGTCTGCACCACGCCGGTCCAGCGTTGGCGGAGGGCCAGGGGCAGGAGCGGGGGCTGCAAACGGGGCTGGTGCGCAGTCTGCTTCGGGGCAGGCACCACAGGCAGGGCCCCCGCCGGCCCTGGGGTCCATGCGAAGGTCCCTGCTGGCGCAGCTGCCAGAGGATCTGCTCATAGGGGATGATGGCGCAGACGCGCTTGTGGACGGGGCAGCCGAGGGCGGGCAGGCGCATGGGGCCAGCATGGTATCTGGGGAGGCGCCGCAGCTGGCTCCCCCTGCCATGACTCGATCCTCCTCCAGCGGCCGGCCGTCCCTGCTCGACGTCTCTATCGTTCATCAGTCCGCGTCCGGGGGAGCCCCGACTGGGACGGGAGTGGGTGCGGGCGGTGTGAGCATCCTGTCGGGGGCGCTGGGAGGGGCCTTGGGCAGCACCGGAGGTGGGGCTGTGTACCCAGTCCAAGGCTCCAGCAGCCTCAGCCGCAGCGGCAGCACGCAGAGGAGCAGGTGGGACTTCCTGGACGGGCCCACACCAGGGGAGTCCTCAATAGCAGCAGGAGGAGCAGCAGCAGCAGGCCCGCCCGGTGGGGGACCGCCATCCACACCCGGGACGCCCTCCGCTCCCGGCATGCCACGTGCCGGCTCCCTGACCCGCTCCATTGTACCCGACAGCCTCCGGGCCTCCATGGCCTCCGCACGGGACAGCGCCGCCGGCGGCCCCAGCCACCTCGCGCCCATCCTCACATCCTTCCGGGACACCACCCCCTCTGTGGACACGCCCACCGGGGCACAAGCCTCCCCTGCAGCGGCATCGCCCGAGAGCGCCCTGTGGACTGCGCTGGGGATCGAGGTGATCGCCGCGGGGGTCAGCGGTTCCGGGGGCAGCACCCCGCGGCGTGCACCCCTCAGCACCCCCGCCGCCGGTGTGCTCTCCTCCGCCCCCGCACCTGCACTCAAGCCCTCGCCCTCCTCCTCCGCCTTCGCCTCGCCCCGTGGCGCCCGCACCCTCCAGCCTCGGCCGTCCCTCACAGGCATGAACACCCTCGGCGGAGGCACGGGGGGCCTCACCATCGCGTCACCCTTTGACTCGGAGCACTCCCGCTCCCTGGTGGTCACCAGCGCTGCTACCAGCTCCGCCGTCCACTCGCCCTCCGGCCCCCTGGTGCCCGCTCGCCGCTCCTTCAACGGCACTGCCTCCGCCCTGCCGCCCGGGATAGCCGCCTCCCTGCTGGACCATACCCCGGGCTCCTCGTCCTACAACAGCCGGTCAACCAGCCCAGCCCTGGCGGGCTCGCCTGCCCTGTCTCCTGCTGGAGCGGGGGCCGCGAAGCGCATGGCCCGGGCATCGTACTCTGGGCCGGCGGGGCCGGGCCATGGGGGCAGCAACGGGGCGAGCGCGCTGGCGCGTGAGAGCAGCATAGGCAGGGGCGGCATGGCGGCCGTGGGCGACGGTACCAGTATGCCGTCTCTGTACTCCACCAGGAGGAGCGAGACGGGGGTAGGGGTAGGGGGCGCTGGGGCCGGTGGCGGGTCGGTGGTGCCTGGGCTCAGCCTGTTGCAGGACATGCCTGAGGGCGGCAGCTTTGGTGCATTGAACTCCCCTGGATCTGCGCCAAGCGCTGGCAGTTTCCTGAGCCGGGCGATGCGGACGTCGTACTCCGGGGCCGGGGGCCGCTTTGCGGGCGCGGACCTGCCTGGTAGGGCGTCGTACGGCGGGGGGCAGGGGCTGAGCGGGATGGATTCTCTGCGGCGGTCAGGGGGCTTTACGCCCCGCATGGGGGGGCGCGTGAGCAGCATGGGCCGGGATATGGCTGAGGCCGGCGGGGCGGTGGCGGCGGCGGCGGCTGCGATGGCGGCGGAGGCGGCGGAGGAGGGTTCGCTCGCACGGCCGCTGGTGCCGCAGAACCAGGCGGGGAAGTTCATGGTGCGGGAGGGCGCGGCGTCCGTTCCTGCGAGGCAGGGGGCGGCGAGGAGGATCGCGCAGTGCTTCTGAGTGTGTGCGGGGGTGGTGGTAGGTGTTATGTTGCCAGTGCCAGTTGTGAGTGGTGCATGGCAGGTGTCGCGGCCAGTAGTCCGTCATCTGCACGTCGTCGCTGGGGCGTCCACCCTGTGTTGCTGTTGCGCATGCACACGCATGGACACAGGGGTGTCCCCTGCGTGAGTACGGCCACCACTCCATGCGCCAGCCGGTTTGCCGTACTGGGCCACGCTGGGGCACTCTTGACCCTTTTTAGGAGCCTCGGCTGCATAAACAGGTCATTATAACAAAGCAAGCGTACAAGCGTGCAAGCCCATCTATAGTAGCACTGCAATTG
>VFQN01008707.1_pt1 | contig 10133 bp, 12 predicted proteins | sample 3512371 | NCBI WGS metagenome assembly VFQN01 (sample SAMN10412370, study PRJNA504923) | tailings metagenome | isolation source: Replicate 2 from Balatoc abandoned mine | place: Philippines: Itogon, Benguet | collected 2017-08-28 | reverse complement strand
ACAGGAAAAAGGCCGACACGAGCAATCCCAGCCCCGCCAGAGCATAGTACCAGGATCCGCCGAGGACGATCAGCCAGATGCCGCCGACGAAGATCGGCAGGCCGAAGAGGGCCATCACCGCCGCGACGACGATCGGGATCCAACGGCGGAAACCATGGGGCGAATTGGCCATGCGTACACTCCTGACGGCTTGGGGGCAGTGTTCGCTAACGCCACGAAGTTGTCGTGGTTCCGCCTTTTTCACGGGAACGTCTGCGCAGCGCCGCGAGCGGCCTCGCTCCGGGCCGGGCGCGGAGCGCCAAGCGCGTGCCGCGCCGTGCGGGGTGAAGGGTCATATCCATGCGGCGGCGGCGAAGTCGTATCGTGCGAAGACCGGCCGCGTGTGCAGGCCACACAGCACGTCGAACAAGCTTCCCAGATCAAGCGCGACGCCGCCGCGCCTGGCGGCCAGGTCGCAGTAGATCTTCCCGAAGAGCCCTGCCCCCACCAGCACCAGGTATCCGGAAAGATCGCGCTCGAGGAAGCGGCGGATTTCGCCAAAGCGATGGCCGAAGTGCGACTCGCCGATGCTGTTGGCGACGAAGCCCTGGACGGGAACCGGAAGGAAGGTTTCGAGCCGGTCTCCCAGGCGTTCGGCGAAGACGCCGGACAGCTCGGCCCGGCCGGCTATGATGATGATCCTGTCGCCGAGCGCCAACAGGTCGGGGAGCCGGTCGACCAGATCGAGGTGCAGCCAGGCGGACGTGATGGTCTTGTCCAGCATCCGCCCTTCTTCAAGGCGCTGTCGCAGATAGGCTCTGGCATAGCCGATGCCCAGCGCCGCATGCACGTTGCCTTCGCCTATCCGCTCGTCCAGCAGGGCGTTCTCGTCGATGCGGAAGCAGCGGACGCCGACCATGTCCGCATTGTCGATCGCCAGGACGACTTCCCGCGAGAAGGCCTAGGCGGTCTCGCGGTCGATCCCGACATGGTTCTGGCTGTCGAACTCGGCACGGAACGCGGTGAAGATCGCGTCATGCTCCTGCGGCTGCGTCATTCCGTAGGCATTGCCTTCGCCATTGCCGACGCGGACCAGCGAGAAGGGCTGCCGTGCCGAGAGGCGACCCGCCACGCTCTGGAGGAGCCAGTCGACGGACCCGGGCGGATCCACGACGAAGGCGGCCGATCTCTCGATCGCCAGGCGCTGCAGCGCCGCATTGTCGATGAAATGGCGCCTGTGAAGCGCCCGGCAGAAATCCGTTTCGTCCAAAACACAGTGTCTCCGCCAAACCACCGGCGAACAAACAAGGCTGACCGTCTACGGCCGTCGGAGGCGCGAAGGCGGCGGGCAAATGAAAACGCCCTCAGCGACATGGTTCTAGCTCGCTTCGGAGAGCGGGCGGAGCTTGGGCGGCCGAGGAAGCTGTGGAAAAGCGGAGCGGGAGGCGACCCGTGCAGCAGGCGGATCGCCTCAGCTTGACACGTAGAGCCAGGCCAGCCACCCGGCCACCGCGAGACCGACCAGGAGAGCGAGCACGACAGAGGACAGGCTGGAACTCTTCCGGCCCGGATCCTGATTGGCGAAGGGCCGCATCGCCGTCCCGTAGGACGATGCATGGGCGTCGTCGTCCGGCACGGCCGGACGGGCCTGGACGGGAGCCGCGGCTCCGCCGGCCTCGCTGTCGGTGGACGACGGCGCGGCAGCCGGATCAAAGCCGGAGACCTTGTCCTCGCCCTCGCGCGGTGCTCCGGCTGGATCTGTGCGCCCCGATGTCTGGTCTGGTCGGTGTCCGGTCATGCACGCACAACCGCATGATGCCTCCGATGTTCCCAGGGAAAGGTGCGGGGTCGGGAACAAGGGTCGCGATGGCCGGTTCTTTCGCGAATGATCGCCCAGCCCCCAAGCAACCCATCCCGCCACCCCCTGGTGCAGCGCGCGCGGCGGGCCGGCATCGAGCCGGAGCGGCCGAACGCGCAGGGCGGCCTCGAGCCGGTCGGGCGCGCGGCGATCGAGCATCTCCTCGACGTGCTCGGACCGCGACAGCCGCACAGAACTCCCGCGACCGGCCGCTGCCATGTGCCGGCCGGCCTTCAGGACCGCAAGGCCTGGGGGATTTCGCTGCAGCTCTACGAACTGCGCTCGCACCGCAACTGGGGCATCGGCGATTTCGCGGACCTCGCCCGGATGTGCGAACTCGCGGCGGATGCGGGTGCGGACTTCATCGGCCTCAACCCGCTGCACGCGCTGTTTACCGCCGATCCCGGCCGGCGCAGCCCGTTCGCGCCCTGCAGCAGGCTCTTCCTCAACCCGCTCTACATCGCCGTGGATCTGGTCGACCCCGATGCGGGCGCCGCCTGCGCCGCCGACCTCGAACAGCTGCGGTGCGAGGACTTCGTCGACTATGGCAGGGTGGCGCGGGTGAAGATGGACGCGCTGCGGGCGATCCACCGACGCTTGCCGGAAGGAACGGGGCTGGAGGACTTCCGCCGGCAGGGAGGCGCGGCGTTGCGGCGGCACGGCATCTTCGAGGCGCTGTCGCATGCGATGGTCGCGCAGGGCCACGGCGCAGGCTGGACGGACTGGCCCGAGCCGCTGCGCAGGGGCGACGGCGAGGCGGTGGAAGCCTTCGCCCGGGACCATGCCGACGAGGTGGCCTTTCACGTCTGGCTGCAGTGGCAGGCCGACCGCCAGCTGGGTGCAGCCGCGACACGCGCCCGCGAGGCGGGCATGCGGATCGGCCTCTATCTCGACCTCGCCGTGGGAGAGGCTCCCGACGGATCGGCCGTCTGGAGCGACCCCGACGCTTACCTGCGGCGGACCACGATCGGGGCGCCGCCGGACATGTTCACCCACGAGGGACAGGACTGGGGGCTGGCGCCGCTGTCGCCCGGACGGCTGGAAGAAACCGGCGCCCGCGCGGTGGAAGACCTGGCGCGCGCGCTGATGCGCCATGCCGGCGCCCTGCGGATCGATCATGCGATGGCGCTCCAGCATCTGTTCCTGGTGCCGGAAGGCCGCTCGCCGCGCGACGGCGCCTATGTCGAATACCCGACCGGGCTGATGATCGACGCGATCGCCCGTGCGTCGCGCGAAAGGGGCTCGGTGGTGATCGGGGAGGATCTCGGCGTCGTGCCGGAGGGCTTCCGCGACACGATGGAGGGAGCTAACATCTTCTCGTATCGGCCGCTCTACTTCGAGCAGGACGAGGCAGGCTTCCGGCCGCCGCGGGCCTATCCGGAACTGTCGCTGTCCTGCCTGTCGACGCACGATCTGCCGACATTGGTGGGCTGGTGGGAGGGGCGCGACGTCGAATTGCGCGTGACGCACGGGCTGATCGATCCGAGCCAGGCGCAGGCGCATCGCGAGACAAGAGCGCTGGAGCGGCGCATGCTGGCGAAGCTGCTCGGTCTCGGCGGCGTCGAGGGTTCGCCCGCCGAGCTGGCCGTGGCGGCCCACCGGTTCCTGGCCGCGACGGGCAGCCTGCTGAGCGCGGTCCGGCTGGCCGACATGGTCGGCGAGGGCGATCCCACCAACCTACCCGGCACCTCCGACAGCTATCCCAACTGGGCCCGGCGGCTGCGTCCGGACATCGAGGAACTGGCGCAGACGGACCTCTGGCGTGCGATCGTGGAGGGGATGACCCACCGCCCGCCGGCGACCGCGGCGCGGACGACGGCTCCGGGCGGCTGAAGTCGTCGCCGAGCGGATCGCGGCGTGGAAGGTTCTGTTACGCGGACGATCCGGGCCGGGTATCCAGGCCGAAGCGCTCCGCCGTGGCGGCGCCGCCGCGCGCGGCCTGCAGCCCCTGCGGAAAGCCGCTCCGGTCGCTGTAGTCCCGCGCAGGCTTGCGCGAACGGGCATGCGCGGTCGACTGGCCTTTCGCGGAGGCCAGATCGATCAAGGCGATGGCCGCGACGGCGGCGAGGGCAAAGCCGACATTCTGCTTCTTCGGATTGTCGTCGCGATAGGCCGTGAAAAGCGTCGCCATGTCGATGAGGTCGCCGCCGACGCGGCTCCACAGGCCCGCCGACTTCTCCGTCGAGAGCGAGGTCATTCCGGCGACGATCTCGCGCAGGCCGAAGGCGCGGACGAGACCCTCCTGTCCCTCCATGCCCAGCAGGCGCGTCAGCGAGCGCGGCGCGACGAGCTCCGCCATGCCGAGCGCCATGCTGAACCAGCCGAGCGCCCGCGCCATCTCGTCGGCGACGGGCTTCACGCTCGGCCCGGTCTTCACGACCTTGGGGTCCCCGGGCGAACGTTGATGGTCGGCGAGTTGGGTGAAGATGCTCATGGTCCGGCCTTTCAGGGGGTCAGAACGACTTTGATGCAGCTGTCCTGCTTGTCGCGGAAGATGCGATAGAGATCCGGTCCGTCGGCGAGATCCGCCTTGTGGGTGATCACGAACGACGGATCGATCTTCTCGTCCTCGATCATCCGCAACAGGTCGTCCGTCCACTTGTTGACGTGGGTCTGGCCGGTGCGGATGGTGAGGGCCTTGTTCATGACGAGCCCGAACGGGATCTTGTCGACCAGGCCGCTGTAGACGCCCGCGATCGAGAGCGTGCCGCCGGGCTGGCAGACGTAGATCATCTCCCGCAGCACGTGCGGACGGTCGCTTTCCAGCATGCCCATCTGCTTGACGCGGTCGACCAGGGTATCGGGCTGCCCGAAGCTGACATGGGATTCCATGCCGACCGCGTCGATGCATTTCTCAGGACCGAGCCCGCTGGTCAGGTCGTTCAGCCGCTCGATCACGCTCTCCCTGGAGAAGTCGATGGTGATCGCACCGCCCGCCTCGGCCATCGAGAGCCGTTCGGGCAGCATGTCGATCGCGATCACCTGCCGGGCGCCGAGCAGGATGGCGCTGCGGATGGCCATCTGTCCGACCGGCCCGCAGCCCCAGATCGCCACCGTGTCGGTGGGTTCGATCTCGCATTGCACGGCGGCCTGCCAGCCGGTGGGGAAGATGTCGCTGAGGAACAGCAGGGTATCGTCCGGAACGCCCTCAGGCACCTTGATGTGCGTCGTGTCGGCGAAGGGAACACGCAGATATTCGGCTTGTCCGCCGGGGTAGCCGCCGGTGAGATGCGAATAGCCGAACAGCCCGGCCGTCGTGTGGCCGAAGACCTTTTCCGCCAGCGCGCTGTTGCGATTGCTGCGCCGGCAGACGGAGTAGTTTCCCCGCTGGCACTGCTCGCATTCGCCGCAGAAGATGGTGAAGGGAACGACGATGCGGTCGCCCTTCTTCAGCTTGCCGTTCATCCCCGAACCCACCTGGACGACTTCGCCCATGGCCTCGTGGCCCGTGATGTCTCCGGGCAGCATGGCCGGGACGAAGTTGTGATAGAGGTGAAGGTCCGAGCCGCAGATGGCGCAGCTCGTGACCTTGATGATCGCGTCCCGCGGATCTTCGATCTCGGGATCGGTGACCTGGTCGCAGCGAATGTCTTCCTTGCCGTGCCACACCAGTGCGCGCATCGGGTTCTCCCTGTCGTGGCGCCGGCGTGCCGAAGCAGCCGGCCCCAAGGATTGTTCAGATCTTGCGTGTCTGCGCGCCGTCGCCGACGCCCATTTCCCCCTTGGCGGCATCCTCGCCCGCGTTCGCGGCGCTTCGCACCACCTCGCCCACCTTTTCGCCGATGGAGCGATCGCCGGCGGCGAGACCTTGCCGGTCCGCTTCCTCCTTCACCGCGTCATAGGTCTGGGATGCGACACGGCTGGCACTTTCGCGCCCCTTGTCGACAAGGTCGCTCGCCTGCTCGCGAAGGCGCTCGGCCTGCGGTCCCAGCTGCTCCTTCTCCAGCTCGGTGGCCGGCAGCATGGCGCCGATCAGCGCGCCCACGGCAACGCCGGCAACCGCGACGAGCAGAGGCTCCTGGTTGGTGAGGGACGAGAGCGATCGCGGCATGTGCGGAGCATGTCGGGACGCGCCAGTCAGCATGCTGTCGCGCAGCCGGTCGGCCTTCTCCGAAAGACTGTCGGCCATGTTGCCGACGCTGTCGGAGACCGATCGCGCGGCCGATGTCGCGCTGTCAGCGACGGACCCCGCGGCGCCCGACACCCGGTCCATGACCGATGCGTGGGAACCGCTCGAATCGTCGCCCGGCGCGCGGGGCGGCGGGGCGTGGCGCGAGGGATAGCGGGTGACGCCGCCGGCGGACCGGTGACTGTCCGTGCCCCGGCCGAAAGCCAGCCAGGCCAGGCCGGCACCGACCAGCACGACCGGCATGGGATTGTCGCGGACCTGGCTCTTGAGGTTGCCGACCGCCCCCGACAGATCGCCGCCGGTGAACATGTCGGTGAATTCGTCGAAGAGCTGTCCGGCCGTCAGCTTCCGGCGGATGGACTCGGCGGTGTCGGCGACGCTGGCGCGGACGGCCTCGGCTTCGCGCTCGAGTTCGTTGGTGGTCTGTTCGGTCATTTGCTCTGCTCCCTGAGTACCTGCGCGTCCTGTTCGACCTGGTGCAAAGTCCGGTCCGGACGCATTTCGTTCAGCTCGAGACCCGCCCGGCCGTTGCGCATGAGGATCACGCCCATGACCGCAACGGCGACGCCGACGATCAGCGATGCCCAACCGCCGCCGAGCCCGGTCTGGGCCAGCGCGATGACCAGCGCCTGCAGCAGGACCAGAAGTGCGGCCATGAGGCAGATGGCACCGGCAAGGATTTCGACCGCCGAGGCTCCGACCTTGCTGATCTTCTCAGACAGTTCGGTGCGAAGGAGCTTTGCCTCGGTGCGGACGAGCGTGGTGCCCTGGGCGGCGAGGTCGGCGATGAGAGTGGAGAGACTGCGGTTTTCCTCGATCATAGCGCGAACCCCGACGTTGCGGTGGGAACGGGTGCGGGATCGGTCGCAGGCTTGGCCGAGTCGCCGTCATCGCCCTGCCAGGTGGAGCGCGAAACGGTGGTGTCGGACGATGACGCGCTTGCGCCTTCGGAGGCGCGCAGCAGACGGCCGAGCGCCAGGCCCGCCAGCAGCGATCCGGCAAAGACGCCGCCGGTATTGTTGCGACCGGCATCGCGCAGGTCGTCCAGGAATTCGCCGATCGACTTGTCGCGGAGCGACGAGGCAAGGCGTCCGAGGCCGTCGCTGACCTCGCCGACGAGCTTCGAAGCCGTGGTATGCTGGCTGGATTCCAGATGGTCGCGCGCGGCTCGCGCCGCCCCACCCAGAGCATCGAGATGGTCGCCGAGGCTCTGCTTGGCCGTCTCGGCCTGCTTGCTCATCGCGTCCTTGGCGTCGGCCGCCAGACCGGAGGCTTTCTCCGACAGGTCGTCCTTGGTCTCGTGGAGTGTCTGCTTGGTGCCGCGCATCTCGGCGTCGGCGGCACTTCGCAGATCGTCCGCCATCCGCTTGCCAGGTTCAGTGGTCGTTGTCCGCATCTGCCGCTCCTATTCGGTTCGAGAGAAGAGGCCCCGCCCGCGATGCCCGGATTCGGCGTCGCTCACGATCCTCCTGATGGGAGACGAACCCGAGAAGCGCCTCAATGTTCCCTTCAACCTGCCGCAATCGGGAGTTCGAGGAGGAACGGGCCGCGGCGGCATGCGGTCCGAGGCATGCGAGGAACATCGGGGAGCGCCGACGGTTGGGACGGGTCGAAGCCGGCCGGCGCGGCCGACGACGCAGAAGGGGAAACCGTCCACCCATGCAGAGATCGACGAACCATGCCTCCGCCTCGCCCGGCACCGAAAGCGCAGCCGGATTGCTCCGGCCGGTCAACGGGAAGGCCGAACTCAGACAACGCGTCGCCGAGCTGGGGCCGTGGTTCCACAACATCGATCTCGGCGGCGTGTCGACGGCGCCCGACCATTTCCTCGGCGACTATCCCCGTTTCAAGTGGGACCTCTTTGCAGAGGCGATCCCTGAGGACCTGACTGGCAAGTCGGTCCTCGACGTCGGCTGCAATGCGGGCTTCTATTCGATCGAGATGAAGCGGCGCGGCGCCGACCGCGTGCTCGGCGTCGACAGCGACGAACGCTACCTCGCCCAGGCGCGACTGGCCGCGGGCGTCTCGGGACTGGACATCGAGTTCGACCATCTCTCGGTCTACGATGTCGGCAGCCTCGGCGAGCGCTTCGACATCGTGCTCTTCATGGGCGTGCTCTATCACTTGCGCCATCCCCTGCTGGCGCTGGACCTCCTGCGCGAGCACGTCGTGGGGGAGATGCTCGTGTTTCAGTCGATGCAGCGGGGCAGCGCGCAATTGCCCGACCTTGCCGACGACTACGGTTTCGAACAGACCCGGCAGTTCGACGACCTGGCCTACCCGAAGATGCATTTCGTGGAGCAGAGATACAGCGGCGACCCGACCAACTGGTGGATTCCCAACCGCGCCTGCGCGGAGGCGATGCTGCGCAGTGCCGGCTTCGAGATCGCCGCGCATCCGGAAGCGGAGGTCTATCTGTGCCGGCCGGCAGGCTCTCCGCAGGGCGAGGGTGCGGTCTATCCGCGGAGGCGTGGGGAGGCCTTCGGTTAGCGGCTGCGATCGCTCCGCCGCGTCGGCTTTCCCGCAGCTGCATTAAATTGCCCTGACGTCCGGAACCGATCGCGCGGCGGACGCGTTCGGAAGAGCGGACTACGCATCCCAGAACAACTCCAACGAAGCTGCTGCCATCCCGGAGGTTGGGCAGACATGGCGAGGAAGCCGCCCTTTCACGTGCTGATAGCGGACGATGAATACCCCGTCGCGCGAGAGATCGCCAACACGCTGGAGGAGAACGGAGCCGTGGTCCTGGGGCCGGTACCGAACCTCAGCCTGGCCTATCGGGCTCTCGATCTGTCCATGGACGTCGATCTGGCCGTGCTCGACGTGCAGCTGGGGCAGGAACTGGTGTTTCCCCTCGCCGACCATCTGGCGCGCGACGGCGTGCCGCTGGTGTTCTACACCGCCTTCGAGAAGAGACAGGTTAGCGACCGCTATCGCGGAGCGATCGTCGTGAGCAAGTCCGACAGCGTCGGGCGGCTTGTGGATGCGGTCTCGGAGTGCCGGCTGGAAGCGGCCCGACAGACCGACCTCATCGGCGATTTCGCGCTGGGGGTGGTCGACCTTCTTCCAGAACTGCGGCTGAGGGCGCGCGCGCTCGTGGACGACCGCGACGTGGCGGACAGGCTCGTGCAGGAAACGCTCGAAGCGGCACTCGCCTCCATCGAAAGGCGGGCGTGGCGCGAGCCGGCGCCGTATCACCTGCGCCGGCTGCTGTACAAGATACACCGGCGCTGGCAGCGGCGGCCGAACTAGAGCACGCCGCCCCGAGAGCCGCGACGGTCTACTCCGCGATCTTGTCCCGACGGGCCGGATAGGCCCAGGACCGGAAAAGGTCCCCGCAATTTCCCGGATTGGCAGCCGAGCGCCGGGCGGTTCCGGAAATGCCCGACCAGGGTGCGACGGTGGCGGGGGCCGGCGGTTGCCGCGTCGGCGGATAGGCCCATGACCGGTAGAACTCGCCGCCGTCGAGCCCTTCGGGGCGGTCAGGCGACGCTGCCGGCCTGGGCGGGGTCTTGCCTGGGGGCGAACCCTCCCGGCCTGCCACCGGCGCTTGTGGATTGATGCTCATCGTTACCTCCCGAGCCGTCTGTTCGGCTGGCCCCGAACAAGCGGGCGGAGGGGATGTTCCCGGGCGAACGGACGGAACTTCCGTTCTGCCCGCGGGTTTGATGGCCGCATTCGCCTCTCAGGACATCCATCGCACCATGCCCAAGACATCCGTTGTTCGACCCGGCCTGCCCTACCCGCTGGGCGCGACATGGGACGGGTCGGGCTGCAACTTCGCGCTGTTCTCGGCGAATGCCACGAAGGTTGAGCTTTGCCTGTTCGACAGCGCTGGGCGACGGGAGATCGAGCGCATCGCCCTGCCGGAGTTCACCGACGAGATCTGGCACGGCTACCTTCCGGAGGTTCGGCCGGGCCAGCTCTACGGCTACCGCGTGCACGGCCCGCATGCTCCCGAGGCCGGGCATCGCTTCAACCCGCACAAGCTGCTGCTGGACCCCTACGCCCTCTCGCTGCACGGGGAGATCAGGTGGCACGACGCGGCCTTCGGCTACCGGATCGGCAGCGCGCGGGCCGATCTGTCGATGGACCGCCGCGATTCCGCGTTCGTCATGCCGAAATGCGTCGTGGTGGACCCTGCCGTCACCTGGGGCGGGGACACCC
>VFQN01008706.1_pt1 | contig 10135 bp, 7 predicted proteins | sample 3512371 | NCBI WGS metagenome assembly VFQN01 (sample SAMN10412370, study PRJNA504923) | tailings metagenome | isolation source: Replicate 2 from Balatoc abandoned mine | place: Philippines: Itogon, Benguet | collected 2017-08-28 | reverse complement strand
CTCGAGCGCCGGGGTGAACTTGCCCGACGGGAAGGCCCACGCGTCGCACACCGTGGCGCCGACCAGCAGCGGCTCGAGCTGGCGGCGGATCGTCTCGACCTCGGGCAGCTCCGGCACGTCCGGAGTGTGGCACGCGCCGCGCGCCGTCGGCCGGTCGCTGTTGGAGCGCCGATCGGTTGACTAGCGTGCCGCCATGGGCGTCACCGCAGTCGTCAACCAGAAGGGCGGCGTCGGCAAGACGACGGTCACCCTCGGGCTGGCCGCCGCTGCCGGCGCAGGAGGACGGCGGGTGCTCGTCGTCGACCTCGATCCGCAGGCGAACTCGACCACCGGTCTCGGGGTGTTCGGCGCGGAGCGCACGGTCGACCACGCCCTGGAAGGTGAACAGCCCGGCTCGTTGCGAGCGGTCGTGCAGCGCTCCGGTTGGGACGCCCCCGAGGGCTGGGAACCGGTGGACCTGGCGCCCAGCTCGCCCCGGCTGGCGCAGCGCGAGCACCAGCTCGCACTGGACGTGATCGGCGCACAGGACCGACTGGCGGTGGCGCTCGAGGGCCTCGTCGAGGACTACGACGAGGTGGTCATCGACTGCCCGCCGTCGCTGGGACTGCTGACGGTCAACGCGCTGTTCGCCGCCGACCGGGTCCTGATCGTGGCCGAGCCCGCGGCGTGGAGCGCCGACGGCGTCGAGCAGATCCTGCGCAACATCGGTCGCATCGCCGAACGTCGGGGCGGTCGCCCCGAGGTCGCCGGCATCGTGGTCAACCGCCTGGGACGCACCCGAGACGCCGCGTACTGGGACGACCAGCTGCGCCAGCTGCACCCCGACCTGGTGATCGAGCCGTCGGTCCGCCTCCGCGCCGCGGTGGCCGAGGCCGCCGCCCAGTCCACCCCCGTGCACGCCCTGACCCGCGACGGCGCCTCGGCCGCAGCGGCCGAGTTCGACCAGCTGGCCGGCGTGCTCGGCATCGTCGAGCCGACGTCGGTTCCGTCCGCCGAGGCGTCGCACGACTCGACCGAGCACGTCACCGACGTGCCCGCCGAGCCCGGGTCCGGTACCGACGTCGCCGCTGCGCACGCCGCTGCGGCCCCGCACACCGCGCCGGCGTCGCCCGGTGCACCGATCGCGCACGCACCCTCGAGCACAGGAGACCTCTGATGGCGGCCTACGACCCCAAGCGTCCACGACCCGGCGCAGATGCCGAGGAGCCGCCGCCCGTCGACGCGCTGCTCGAGCCGGCGTCCGACCCGGCGGACGATCCCGCCGGCGATGACCTCGTCGTGGTCGAGACGGTGACCGAGGAGCTCCTGGTCGACGACGACACCGGTGAGGTCGTGGGCGAGCGCATCGTCACCGACGACGTGGTGGTCGACACCGCGTCCGGCGAGGTCGTCGCCGAGGAGGTGGTCATCGAGGAGCTCACCGTGGACGACGAGACGGGCGAGGTCCAGGTGGAGACGACCGTGATCGACGCGGTGGCGATCGACGAGGAGCTGGCCGAGGAGCTCGCAGCCGAGGAGCTGGCCGAGGAGCTCGTCGCGGACGAGCTGGCGGCGGAGGCCGAGCGGGTCGAGGTCGACCTGCGCGACGCGTCGCCCAACGGCTCGACGGCGCGGGTCGGCTCCGAGGTGCCCGTGGCCGCGGCGCCCGAGGAGGGCACGGCCAATCGGGCGGTCATCGCTGCGCTCGGCGCCGCAGGGCTGGTGGCGCTGGTGCTGGCGCTCCTGCTGCGCCGTCGGCGACGCGCCGACTGAGCCGCCGTCGGCGACGCGCCGGGCGCGTCGTGGGGCCGGATCGCCCGGGATCGCGCGCGCTCCTTGAGTGTTGGACGTCACGTGCCGATGTGACGGGGACACTTTCGTTTCGTGTCGATCGCGTGACAGACTCCTCGGCCGTCGAGGTGCGTCACCATCGGCGCCCCGGACCCTGGTTCTTGTTGCTGTGAACGTCTCCCGCGCCGACCTCGCTCCCCACCTCCGCCTGCGCCGTCGGAGCGCCCGCGCCTGCATCGCCGCCGTCGTCGGCGTCTGCTTCGTGCTGTCGGCGGTGGGTCCGGCGTCGAGCGCGCCGGACGCGGTGGGCCAGGCGCGAGCCGCGCTCGCCGCGGCGACGGCCGATCGTGTGCAGGCGGAGCAGCGTGTCACCGAGGCCGAGGCCCGTGCCGAGCAGGCCCGCTCCCGTGCCGAGGAGCTGGGGCAGCTGGACGCGACGTTGACCGCAGAGGTGGCCGACGCCCGACGGGCGCTGCGCGAGTACGCCATCGCCGCCTACATCGACGGCGGTCAGTCCGAGGTGTTCCGGGCCACGCTCAGCCTCGAGCAGGCCCAGGCGCTCGCCTGGCAGTCCAGCCTGCTGCTCGGTCAGTCCGTGTCGGCCGACGAGGCCGCCGACCGCTTCGAGTCGTTGCGCGAGGCCAACGGGCCGGCCGTGCTCGACGCCGCCACCGAGGTCGACCGAGCCGATGCCGAGCTGACCGAGGCCCGCTACGACCTGATCCAGGCGGCGGCGTTCGAACGCGACGCCGAGGCCGCGCTGGCCGCGGCGGCGCAGGCGGCGGAGGCCGAGGCGGCCGCTCGCCGCGAGGCCGCCCGACGTGCCGCCGCGGACGCGGCTGCCGCCCAGGCCGCAGCAGCAGCCGCTCAGGCTGCGCCCGCCTCGCCGAGCGCACCGGCACCGGTGCGGGCTCCGGCTGCCACGTCGACGCCGTCCGCGCAGCCCGGGCTGGGCAACCCGACCGCCGCCGAGTCGGCGACCCTGGCCCGGATCCGCCAGTGCGAGTCACGCGGCAACTACTCGATCGTCAGCGCCTCCGGTCGCTACCGGGGTGCGTACCAGTTCGACTTCACGACCTGGCGTGGCGTCGGTGGCACCGGCGATCCGGCGGCGGCGAGCCCGGCGGAGCAGGACTACCGGGCGCTGCTGCTGCTGCGCCTGCGTGGCACCCGCCCGTGGCCGATCTGCGGCCGCTGACAGCCGTCGGCGGGGCGGTCCCGAGGCGCACGTCGAGCGTTTTCCTGCTCGGTGACCCTCACGGCTAGGGTCGGCACTCGTCATGAGTGCGCGAGACAGAGGAATGCCGTGAACGCTCGACTTCGTTTGCCCATCCTGATCGGTGTGGTGGCGCTCGTCGCCCTTGCCTGTTCCCCGGAGGACAACCAGCCGGCGTTCACGGGCGACATCTCCAAGGGCAACCCACCCGCCGAGGAGGCGGCCACCGCGACCGCCAGCGGCGAGGCGCCGGAGCCGGTCGACCTGACCGACGTCGAGAGCTCGCAGCTGCAGGCCGCGCTCGAGCAGACCGAGCCGGGCTGCGAGGTGCTCGACACCCGCAGCTGCCTGCTGCCCTTCCCCAGCGATGCGTACACCGTCGAGGACCCCGCCAGCGGCACCGGCCGCCGGGTGAACCTGCCGTCGGGCCTGCTGGCCAACGTCGACGGCGCGACGCTCGACCCGACCGCCTGGAACGAGAACGACGGCTTCAGCCCGAACACCCCGATCCTGGTGCACGTGCCGGGCATCGACCCGAACCTGACCAACCTCCCCAGCGAGGGCGACATCGGCTTCTCGGTGACCGAGGAGTCCGCCACGGTCATCGTCGACCTCGACAGCGGCCAGCTCGTGCCGCACTGGGCCGAGATGGACAAGCGTGCGGACAACCCCGAGGACCGTGCCCTGATCCTGCGCCCCGCGACGTCGCTCATCGAGACCCACCGCTTCGCCGTGGCGCTGCGCGACATCAAGGACAGCAACGGCCTCGAGATCCCGGCCCCGATCGGCTTCAAGGTCCTGCGCGACAACAACCCCACGCAGAGCCCCACCATCGAGGAGCGCCGCGAGGAGTTCGACGTCGTCTTCAACGAGATGGCTGCCGCCGGCGTCAACCGCGCCGACCTCTACCTGTCGTGGTGGTTCACGGTCGCCTCGGCAGAGACGCTGGCGGGCAAGGCCCTGGCCATGCGTGACGACGCGTTCGGCCGCCTGAACGGCCAGGCGCCGACGTTCGAGGTCACGGGCACGCGCACCGACGACCTGCAGCCCGGCATCGCCAAGATCGTCGAGGGCACCTTCGAGGTGCCGCTCTACCTGACCGAGCGCGGCCGTCCCGGCGGCGTGCTCAACATCGATCCGGCCACCGGCGACCCCGTCGCCAGCGGCACCTACACGGCGTCGTTCGTGTGCTCGGTGCCCGAGGCCGGGGTGCAGAACGGCGAGTCGATCCCGGTGGTCTACGGCCACGGCCTGCTCGGCTCGGCCAACGAGGCCGACTCCAGCCAGGTGCAGCACACCGCGGCCGAGCTGAACGCCCTCTACTGCGCCACCAACTGGATCGGCCTGTCCGCCGAGGACGTGGCCTACGCCTTCGAGGCGCTGTCGGACATCTCGAAGTTCCCGTCGGTGCCCGACCGCCTGCAGCAGAGCCTGATCAACACGCTCTACCTGGGTCGCCTGATGATCCACCCGGACGGGCTCGGCAACGCCCCCGAGTTCCAGACGACCTCGGGCGCCAACATGATCAACACCGAGACGGCGTACTACGACGGCAACAGCCAGGGCGCCATCATGGGCGGTGCGGTCACCGCGATCGCACAGGACTGGACGCGAGCCAGCCTGGGTGTCGGCGGCATGAACTACTCGACCCTGCTCAACCGCAGCGTCGACTTCGACGAGTACTTCGTGGTCCTGCGCAACGCCTACCCCAACCCGCTCGACCAGCAGATCATCTTCGGCGTGCTGCAGATGCTGTGGGACAGCGGCGAGACCGGTGGCTACGTGCAGCACCTGACGGACCGCCCCTACGACCTGACGCCGGCGAAGGAGGTCCTGATGACCGTCGCCTTCGGCGATCACCAGGTGGCCAACATCACGTCGCAGAACATCGCTCGCACCCTGGGCATCCCGATGTACCAGCCGGCGCTGCCGGTGGGGGCGACGATCGTGCCCCAGCCGTTCTACGGCCTCGACCCGATCCGCTCGTTCCCGTGGGCCGGCTCGGCGCTGTTCTACTGGGACTCGGGCACGCTCGCCCCGCCGCTGGGCAACATCACCCCGACGATGTCGCAGCGCTACATCGCGGACTGCACCGGCGCCAACGCCGACCAGGCCGACTCGCCCCGGTGCGCCGACCCGCACGAGGACCCGCGGCGTCAGCCCGGCGTGATCGAGCAGAAGGCGCAGTTCTTCCAGCCCGAGGGTGTGGTCATCGACCCGTGCGGCGATGCGCCCTGCATCTCCAAGCAGCGCGACGAGTTCGACTACTGATCGAGCGGTCGCTCCCGGATCCCACGCATCCGGACGACACGAACCTGGACGACACGACCGAGGCCCGGGCGCAGAGCCCGGGCCTCGTCGCGTGCGGTCGGAGTCGCGCGGCTGCGCCGGGTCCGGCGCTCAGCTCCCGACGCTGAACGCGGCCAGGTCGGCGGCGAGCGCGTCGCGCAGCTGCGCCGCCAGCGCACCGCGCACCGTTGGTCGGGTCACGCGGAACGGGCCGCTGCCCACGTGCTCGGCGATGTCGGCCGCCACGGCCTGTGCCCGAGGGCGGACCTGGTCGAGCTCGACGACCTCGTCCAGGAAGCCGGCCTCGAGCGCCTGCTCGGGGGAGAGGGTCTCGCCGAGCAGCACCGAGCGGGTGAACCAGCGGGGCGACAGGCGGTCACGGCAAAGCTCGACGGCGAAGGCCGGAACGGGCATGCCGATGCGGGTCTCGGGCAGGCCGAGCTTGTACGGGCCGGCGGCGCCGATCCGGACGTCGGCGCAGCACTGCAGGATGCCGCCCATCGCGAGCGCGTGGCCGGTGACGGCGAAGACCACCGGCACCGGGAGCTCGTAGAGGCGCAGCCCCAGTTCGGCGCCACGGCCGAGCATGTCGCGCGCCTCGGCCGGGCCCGAGGTCATGACGGACAGGTCGAAGCCGGCGGAGAACTTGCCGTCGCGGCCCTCGACGACCACGACCTTGGCGTCGGACTCGAGCGCCTGGTCGAGTGCCTGCTCCACTCCGGCCAGCACGGCGTGCGACAGGGCGTTGGCCTTGCCGTCGTCGAGGGTGACGGTGGCCACGCCGTCGGCGACGGTCAGGGTCACGTGGTCGGGTGCGTCAGGAGGCGTCGTGCTCATGGCGGGTCACGCTACGCCCGCCGTCGCGACCGGGCCAGCGCTGCGCCGACGCGCCCGGCCGGCCCCGCGCCCGGTGCCGGCCGTGCGCCGCCGCGGTGCCGAGCCGGCTGTGCAGCCCCTCCGCCGGGCTCGCCGGACGCGTCCGTGGCGGCCGGTGACGTGGGAGACTGGGCCGTCCCGCTCGTCGAGCGTGGCCCTCTTCCACCATGCGCACCGCCACACGAGAGTTCGTCGACCTGCACGGGTCCGGGAACCGGTTGCCGCACCTGCCGGCGCTCGACGGGCTGCGCGGTCTGGCGGTGGCCGGCGTGCTGGCCTTCCACGCCGACCTCGGGGTGATGGTCGGCGGGTACCTGGGTGTGTCGAGCTTCTTCACGCTGTCGGGCTTCCTCATCACCTCGTTGCTGCTGCGCGAGTCGCACGCCGGCGAGGCCCGGTTGGGGCGCTTCTGGAGCCGACGGCTGCGACGGCTCCTGCCCGCCTCGCTGGTGACGCTCGCCGCGGTGCTGCTGGTCTTCGCACCGCTCGTCGCGACCGCGTCGCAGAAGGCCTCGATGCAGGGCGACGTGCTCGCGTCGCTGTTCGACGTCGCGAACTGGTGGTTCGTGTGGACCGACAGCAGCTACGGCGCGCTCTTCGACGACCCGTCGCCGGTGCTGCACTTCTGGAGCCTGGCGATCGAGGAGCAGTTCTACCTGCTGTTCCCGCTGCTGCTCGTCGGGCTGTGGCGCCTCACGCGCGGTCGCCGTCGAGCGCTGGCGGCGACGCTCGCCGCGGTGGCACTGGTGGGGGTGAGCCTGCCGTTCGTGTTCGACATGAGCGACGGCCGCGTCTACTTCGGCACCGACACCCGCGCGCCGGAGCTGCTGGCCGGCGCGGTGCTGGCCGTCGTGATGTCGTCGCGGCCGGTGCGGCGGCGCCTGGTCCTGCGCCACGGCCGCCGTGACCTGGTGGCGGGTCTGGGCGCGGCGGCGCTGGCGGTGCAGCTGTGGCTGTGGTGGACGCTGGAGCAGTCCAGCTCGTGGCTCTACCGCGGCGGGTTCGCGCTCTACGCCCTGTTGAGCTGCCTCGTCATCCTGGCCGGCGTCCTGCCGAGGGGACCGGTGCGGGTGGCCCTGGCCGTGGCGCCGCTGCGCTGGCTCGGCGCTCGCTCGTACGGGATCTACCTGTTCCACTGGCCGCTGTTCCTGGCGGCCGACCAGCAGCTGCCCGAGGTGGCGGCGCTGCCCCGCGCGCTGATGGCCACCGCGGTCACCCTGGTGCTCGCCGACCTGTCGTACCGGTTCGTCGAGCAGCCCATCCGACAGGGGCGTTGGCCGGTGGGTCGTGCGACACCGGTCGTGGCCGTCGCCGCCGTGACCACGGTGGCCCTGCTCACGTTCCTGCCGTGGGTGCGTGCCGACGAGACCCAGGAGATCGACTTCGAGCGCTCGCTCGAGACCTTCGAGCAGCGCCGCGAGGCCTCACGTGCGTCGCTGCCGGATCCGTCCGAGACCACCACCACGGCCACACCGCTCGACGCACCCGAGCCGAGGATCGCGACCTTCGGCGACTCCACCGCGCTGCAGACCGCGATCGCGCTGGCGAACCACCGTCAGGCGACCACCGGTGTGGGGGAGGTGCTCGGCGACGTGGCGCTGGGGTGCAGCGTGAGCCGCTTCGAGGCGAACCGCTTCGACGTCGTGGTCGACGCCACTCCGGCCTGCACCGACTGGCCCGTCACGTGGCCCGAGGTGCTGGCGACCGACCGACCCGACGTCGCACAGCTGGTCACCGGCGCCTGGGAGGTGCCCGACGTCCGGCTGCCGGGCGCCGACGGCTTCTCGGCACTGGGTGACCCGGCCGTCGACGCCTTCGTGCTCGACGAGCTGCGCCTGGCGGTCGACACGTTGTCGAGCGACGGCGCCATGGTGCTGCTGTGGCTGTGGCCGGCGTACGGCAGCTGGGCCGCGGACGGGCGCAGCGATGCCTACGAGCGGCAGGCCGATCCCGCACGCATGGCCCGGCTGCACGAGCTGATCCGACAGGTCGCGGCGGAGCGGCCCGAGACGGTGCGCGTGCTCGACTTCGCCGGGTGGTTCGGCGATCGGGTCGAGGACCCTGCGCTGCGCCCCGACGGGATCCACATCAGCGAGGCGCAGATGACCGCCTACTACGACGAGTGGGTGGCCGCCGAGACCGACCGGCTCTGGACCGAGTGGTGGCGCGAGCACCGCGCTGCGGGCGCCGGCGCCCCGGCGAGCGACTCCGACGGGTCGAGCGCACCGACGACCGCGCCGGGCAGCTGATCGAGCGCCACCGGCTGTCGGTCGGCGCTGGTTAGTGTGGGTCCGCACGACGACCTCAGGAGCGACGATGGGATTCCTCGACAAGGCGAAGGTGCTCGCCGACCAGGCCATGGCGAAGGCCGACGAGGCGATGAACAGCGCGACGACCGGCGCGGGATCGTCCAAGCAGGCCGACGCGTACCTGCGTGACCTGGGTGTGCTCGCCTACCTGGAGTCCACGGGCCGTCCGCCGGCCGACCTGGCCGAGCAGCGCCAGCGCTGCCTGACCGCGCTGGGCCAGCTCGAGGCGCAGGGTCCGCTGAACCTGGCCATGGGCTCGCTGGCGCCCCCGCCCCCGGGAGCTGCGGGCGCGCCGCCGCCCGGAGCGGCAGCAGCACCGCCGCCGCCGGGCGCAGCAGCGCCGCCACCCGCCCCGGGATCGGTCGCCCCACCGCCGCCGCCGGGGCAGGTCGCTGCGCCGCCCGCACCAGGGACCGTGGCTCCGCCGCCACCGCCCGGGTCGGTCGCTCCTCCGCCGCCACCCGCCGGCTCCTGAGCGCGTCGGGCGCACGCCGGACGCACCGGACGAGCGCGACCCCGTGGCCCGCAGGCCATCCAACCGGTGGTCGGTTGTGGCGCGTTCGGACCCGGACCTAGGTTGACCCCGTCCCGGTGCGGAGGGTCGGCCGACCGGGTGTTCGAGGGGGATCCATGGAGACAGCGTCCCGACACGTGCACGTGCGCCCGCTCGGCGTGATCGCCGCGGTCGCGGCTGTCGCGGTGCTGGCTGCCGGCTGCTCGCTGGTGCCCGTGAGCACGCCCGACGTGGTCGGCAACGGGGCCGGTCCCGCACGGCCGTGCACCTCGACCGCGGTCCGCTCCTGCGCCCTGCCGTACCCGTCCGACGAGTTCACCACGGCGGACCCGACGACGGCGACGGGCCGCCGCGTCGTGGCCCCCGATGGCCTGTTCCCCGAGGCCGTGCTGCGCCGGCTCGGCCCCGGCGCCTCGCAGGCCGACGCCTTCGCCGATGCCGACGGGTTCTCGGCGGTCACGCCGATCATCTTCGAGTTCGACCGTGCCGTCGTGCCGGCCTCGGTGCCCACCGACGGCGGCGACGTCGTGGCCGTGTTCGACGTGGAGACCGGCGAGAAGGTCCCGCTGCGCGTCAGCGTGCCCGTCGACGCCGCCCGTCACGGCGCGCCCGACACGATCGTCATGGCCTGGCCGCGCGATCGCCTGGTCCACGGGCACACCTACGTGGCGCGGGTGACCGACGCGCTGCGCGCCCGCGCCGGCGGTGCGGTGCCACGTGCGGACGGGCTGTCGCACGGCTCGGATCCCCGGATCGCCTCGCTGCGAGCGGACCTGGCGAAGGTCGAGGGCGACCGCTGGAACGAGGTCGTGCAGGCGACCCGCTTCACGGTGCGCAGCCAGGGCAACGCGACGGCGCAGCTCGACGCCATGGCCGCGGCAGCCCGCGCCGCCGACCACCCGATCCGCAACCTTCGGGTCGATCCGCCGCTGCTGGTGCCCGACGCGGCGGCGGTCGTGACCGGCGAGGTCCTGCTGTCGGACTTCCGCGACGCCGACGGCGTGGCCCGCTCGGAGCACGGTGCGACGCCCAGCTGGGAGCGCTTCGTGCTGGTGCTGCCCCGTCACGCCGCAGGTCCCGACGGTGCGCCGGTGGTCATCTACGGCCACGGCATCACCGCGGCGAAGGAGACCATGCTGTTCACGGCCGCCTCCAACGCTC
>VFQN01008704.1_pt1 | contig 10137 bp, 7 predicted proteins | sample 3512371 | NCBI WGS metagenome assembly VFQN01 (sample SAMN10412370, study PRJNA504923) | tailings metagenome | isolation source: Replicate 2 from Balatoc abandoned mine | place: Philippines: Itogon, Benguet | collected 2017-08-28 | reverse complement strand
CGGGTAGTCGCCGCCGACATCAACCTCGCCGGTCTCGAACGCGATCGAGCGCGCCGCCGCGTCCGGGATGAAGCGGACGATGATCCGGTCCAGGTACGGCTTGCCCGCGTCCCAGTAGTCCTCGTTGCGCTCGAAGATCATGTGGCTGCCGCGCTGCCACTCCTTGAACCTGAACGGTCCGGTGCCGATCGGCGCATGGTTGTGCGGGTTGGTCGTGACGTCCGAGCCATCGTAGATGTGCTTGGGCACGATCGGCGATTCCTGGCCGGCCAGCGCGTTCAGGAGATAGGGGGCCGGCGCCTTCATCTTCAGGACGACGGTATGCTCGTCCGGGGTCTGCACCTCCTCCAGATTGGCATAGGTCGCCCGGCCGCGCGGATGGCTGGTCTTCAGCGTCATCAGCGAGAAGGCCACGTCCGCCGAGGTGAAGGGCTGGCCGTCATGCCACTTCACGCCCTCGCGCAGCTTGAAGGTCAGCTCCTTGCCATCCGGTGCGACAGTATGGCTGACGGCGAGCTGCGGGCGGAGCGAGAAGTCGAGATTGTAGCCGTAGAGGCCCTCGGTGATCTTGCAGCTCAGCATCACGTTGGCGCCGGTCGTGTCCGAGAGCGGCACCAGGCTGGTGGGCTCCGGGTCGACCAGGAAGCGCAGCGTGCCGCCGCGCACCGGCGCCTCCTGGGCGCGCAGGGTGCGCGGCAGGAGCAGGACGGAGCCGGCGACGGCGCCGAAGGCGCGGCGGGAAAGGCTGGGCATGCGGAAGACCATCGGCGTTGTCCTTGTCCTTGGCTGAGGGCGGGCTCAGGTCGGTTCGTCGACCAGATCGTCGAGGGCTGATTCGTCCACGGTCCACTCGTCGCCCTGGAGTTCCGGGCGGTCGAAGGCGCGCATGGTCGCGAAGTGGTCCTGCCAGTCCTCGACGAACAGGCTCTCGACCAGATGGTCCGCGACTCGCTGGGCGCCGACACTGATTCCGGGCACGTCGCCGGCGATCCGGCCATGGCTCATCACCGCACCCTGGTTCATGCAGTAGACCCGGCCGAGCCAGGAATGGGCATCCCCGGTCCGGTCGCGGAACTCCATGCCTTCGCCCAGGAAGGGATGGTCCAGCACCGGCCCCGGCGCAATCAGCTCCGGCAGCACGTCCCGCCAGCGCAGCACCCTTTCGGCCAGGCGCGCCAGCTCCGGCCGCTTGCGCCAGTCGATGCCAAAGCCGGTCGCCACGATCACGAAGTCGGCGCGGATGCTGCCCCTGGGCGTGGTCAGGAGAATCGTTTCGCCCTCGTCCCGTGCCGCCAGCACCGGGCTGCCGGTGCGCACGGCAAAGCCCGGATGGCGCGAGCAGCGCAGCATCGAGCCCCGCGGCGGCGGCGCGTTCACCGAGCGCATGTAGCCGTTGATCTGCAGGCGCGCTTCCGGCGCCAGGGCACGGAAGCCGCGGGCGAAGCCGGCATGGTTGCCGGCCAGGCTCTTGTTGATCCGCGGGATGTCCGGCCGGCGCACCAGCAGCACCACCCGCTTGGCACCTGCCTCCAGGGCTTCCGCGGCATTGTCGACCGCGGACGCGCCCGCACCGATCACCGCGACCGTCTTGCCGGCCAGCGACGCGAAGTCGATGGGCGCGCTGGAATGGACGACACGTGGCGAGGCCAGCGAGGCGAAGGGCTCGGCGACCAAGGGACCGCCCAGCCCGTCGCGGCCGTTCGCCAGCACCAGCCGGCGCGCCCGGATCCGATGCTCACCGGCAGGCGTGGCCAGGGTGGCGGTGACACCATCCCGGTCGCCGTCCAGATCGACCAGCTCCGCCTGGTTCTCCACCGGCAGCCGGGTCACCCGGCGCAGCCAGACCAGGTAGTCCATCCATTGCGGGCGCGGGATCTTGTCCAGCGCCTCCCAGGCCGCCGTACCGAACTGCGCCTCGAACCAGGCGCGGAAGGTCAGGCTGGCCAGGCCCAGCGCCGGGCCGGCCAGATGCTTGGGCGAGCGCAGCGTCTCCATCCGGCCATAGGTAACCCAGGGGCCCTCGCGGCCCTCGGCCGCGCGGTCGAACAGGCGGATATTGCCGATGCCGTGGCGGAACAGGGCAAAGCCGGCGGCGAGGCCGGCCATGCCGGCGCCGATGATGGCCACGTCGAGGATCGGGGTGCCGTCGTCGCCGGTCCGGGTCGGTACCCAGGCCGGCGGCAGTTCCTCCAGCCGTTCCAGGTCCCACCAGAGCCGGCTTTCCAGCTCGGCCAGCGAGCGGGGACCGGCATAGCCGAGATCGCTCACGCCGCGGCCTCCCGCCCGGACTCGGCCGCCTCCAGCTCGGCGAGGATCACCCGGACCGCCTGGCCGGCGGCTTCCAGCGCTGCCCGGTCGAACGGCCGGTCGCGCTCGATCACCGCCAGCACCGGCGCGAAGATCCGCCGGCGCAGCGCCTGGCGCGCCGAGACGGGCTTGCGGAACAGGACACCGTTGATCCTGGCCATCAGCGCGTCGTCGAACACGCTTTCCCAGACCCGCCGCTCGGTGCCGAGGTCGAACAGCCGGTCCTTGGGCGGCTCGCGGTCGGCCCGCAGCGAAGCCGTGGCTTCCCGGTCCAGCCTGTCGTCCACGATCACCACGCCATAATCGCGCCGGGCAGCGGCCAACGTGACGAAGCCGCGCCGCACGTCCTGCAGCACCAGCTCCGGGTCGCGCTCGAACGGGTCGCCATAGCCGCCGCCACCGGGCGTCATCACGGTGATAGTCTCGCCGGCCGCCAGCTCGATCATGTCGATCTTGCCGAGTTCCTGCTCGTCCGGGCGGCCCAGATTCCTGATGGTGCGGGCGGCCATGCCGCAACGGCCGCCCAGCAGCCTCCAGGGCACGAACCGGAACCGCTCCGTGCCGCGGCCCAGCACCTGGCTGCCGGACTGGTGTGGGGTGAGGGTCAGCTCCAGGCCGACCCCGCCGCGCCACTTGCCGGCCCCGCCGGAATCCGGGCGGATGCCGTAGCGCAGGATGGTGAGCCCGGCCGAGGCCTCGACCGTCTCGACCGGGTTGTTGGCCATGCCGCTGGTCGAGGAATCGCGGCCGTCCACGCCGTCCATGCCCTGCCTGCCGCCGGTGCCGCCGGTCATCGGCTCGACCACGTCGACCTTGCGCTTGCCGTGCTCGTCGGCGGGCTCGGCCAGCACCACAGGGATGATCAGCCCGCAGCCGGCCGCGCGCACGAAGTCCGGCACGGCCTGGGCGAGCAGGCCGTTCATCACGTCGACCATCCGGTTGCCGGTAGCGTGACGCACGCCGACTGCCGCGGGAAACACCGGGTTCAGCAGCGAGCCCGAGGGAATGTGCAGCGTCACCGAGTTCAGGATCCCGGCATTGATGGGGATCGAGGGATCGCGGGTCAGCGCATACTGGAGCAGGCGCAGGGTCAGCCAGGTGTGGCGCTTACCGGCCGATGGCAGGTTGAAGGCCGCCGCGATCTGCGGGTCGGTGCCGGTGAAGTCGATGTCCAGCTGGCCATCCGTGGCGGTCATGGTCGCATGGATGCGCACCGGCAGCGGCGAGACCAGGTCGTCGTCCAGATAGTCGGTGAACCGGTAGGTCCCGTCCGGGATGGTGCGGAACGCGTCGCGCGCCTTCTTGGCGGCGTACTCGATGATCTCGGTGGTGCCGGCGGCAAAGGCCTGGATGCCGTGCTGGGCGATCATGCCCGCCACCCGGCGCTCGCCCACGGCCAATGCTGCGACCATCGCCTTCAGGTCGCCCAGGTTCTCCTCGGCGGTCCGGCAGTTCGCCTCGATGAACGCGACCACGTCCGGATTGAACTTGCCGGCCTTCACGAGCTTCAAAGGCGGGATCATCAGCCCCTCCTGGAAGACCTCGTGGTTGGAGGGCGAGATGCTGGACGGCACCCTGCCGCCGACATCGGCGGAATGGATGAAGCACCAGCCGTAGCAGACCAGCTTGCCGTCATGGAAATAGGGCTGGAGCAGGTGGAGGTCGGGCAGGTGCGTGGCCAGCCCCCCGGAACGGTAGGGGTCGTTGGTGATGATGACGTCGCCGGGCTCGAGCTCGGGCACCGCCCTGATCACATCCGAGGCGTCGTTGTCGGCCATGTTGCAGACGCCGACCGTGGTCGGGAAGCAGAACAGCTTGCCGGCATGGTTGACCAGGCCCGTTCCGAAGTCCTGGGTCTCCTTGACGTAGATCGTCCGCCCGGAGCGCTGGAGCGCAATGCCCATCTCCTCGGCGGTGGCCGCGACCTTGGTCACCAGGATCTCTAGGGTAACCGGATCAAGCATCGCCGTTCTCCCGCGTCACGACCAGGAGGCCCTGCCGGTCGGCCTCCAGCCGCCAGCCGGGCGGCATCCACAAGGTCGTGTCGTCCTGCTCCACCACGGCCGGGCCGGCCACGGCCGAGCCTGCGCCGAAATCCTCGCGCCGATAGACGCTGGCCTCGATCCAGGCCCCGCCGTGGAACACCGGGCGGCGGCTGCGCGGCGCCGGGACGGCCAGGCCCTCGGTCAAGCCGGGCAGGGCCACCTTGGCCACCTCGCCGATGATGCTGAGGCGCTGGGTGACCGCCTCCACCGCATGGTCGGGCTCGCGGAAGCCGTAGATCGCCTCGTGCGCCCGGTGGAAGGCGTCGATCACGCCCTGCACGTCCTCTTCCGCCCGCACCGTCTCCGGGATGGTGACGGTGAGCGAGAAGGACTGGCCGGCATATTGCATGTCGACCGCATGGACGAGGCGCTGGCCGATCACCGGCACGTCCTCGGCCGCCAGCCATTCCGCGGCCATCTCCTCCAGGGCCTGCCAGTTCGCCCAGAGCCGGGCACCCGCCTGGTGCACCCGCGCCTTGCCCAGGCTGCGCACGAAGTCGCGGCGCAGGTCGGCCACCGCCGCACCCATGGCGCAGAAGGTGGCAGCGGCGGTCGGCACGGTGACGCCCTTCAGCTTCGCCTCCTCGGCCAGCATGACCGCATGGGTCGGCCCGGCGCCGCCGAACGGCACGACCACATGGTCGGCGGGCTCGTAGCCCTTCTGCGCCAGGAGCTTGAACAGTTCTGAGGCCATGCGCACGGTCGCGACCTGCAGCGCCGCCTCGGCGGCATGGGCAGGCGAGGGCAGGCGGAGCCGCCTCGCGATCTCGGCCAGCGCAGCTTCCGCCTTGCGCTTGTCCAGGCGCATGGCACCGCCCAGGAACCGGTCGGGATCGATGAAGCCCAGCACCAGGTAGCAGTCGGTGACGGTGGGCTCGGTGCCGCCCAGGCCATAGGCGACCGGGCCCGGATGGGCGCCGGCACTTTCCGGGCCGACCTTGATCACGCCATAGGCGTCGACCGACACGATCGAGCCGCCGCCGGCCCCGATGCTGGACACGCCCACGACCGGCATCATCAGGGGCAGGTCGCCGATCCGGGCATTGGTGGTGAACTCGACCTCGCCGTCGCTGATGATGGCGATGTCGGCGCTGGTGCCGCCCATGTCGAAGGTGAGCGCCGCCTCGATGCCGGCATTGCGGCACAAGGCGGCGGCGGCAGTCGCCCCCGAGGCCGGGCCGGACAGCACGGTGTCGATCGCGCGGGCGGCGGCGCTGGCGAGGCTCAGCATGCCGCCGGACGAGGAGGTGAGCTGCAGCACGGACGGCGCCACCTCGTCGATCCGACCGCCGAGCCTGGCCAGATATGCCCCCATCAGGGGATGGACCTCGGCATTGATGCAGGCGACCACGGCCCGCTCGAACTCGCGCACCTCCGGCCAGATCTCGGCCGAGCAGGTCACCGGCAGGTCCGGCAGGCGCTGGGCGATCGCCTTGCCCAGCTCGATCTCCAGGGCCGGGTCGACATAGGCGTTCAGCAGCATGATCGCGACGGCGCCGGCGCGCGAGGCGGCGATCTCCCGGCACAAGGCGTCGATCGCGGCCTCGTCCGGGCGGGCCAGCACGCTGCCGTCCGCGGCGATCCGCGCGTCGATCTCGAAGATCAGGTCGCGCGGGACGACCGCCTGTTCCTTGCCCAGGTGGAAGTTGTAGGGCGTCTTGAGCTTGGCGCGGCCGATCTCCAGCACGTCGCGCCCGCCCTTGGCGACCACCAGGGCGACGTCGGCGACCTTGCGCTGCAGGATCGCGTTCAGCGCCAGCGTGGTGCCGTGCACGATGCGCAGGGTGCGCCCGGCCAGCTCCGGATGCCGCTGGGTCAGCGCACGCAGCCCCCGGCCCACGGCCTGCGACGGATCGGCCGGCATGCTCGGCTGCTTGTGCAGGAGGAGCCTGCCATCCGGCATCACCACCACGAAGTCGGTGAAGGTCCCACCGACATCGATGCCGACCGTGGGCATCGCCTCCTGGGACTGACCGGACAAGCTCATGGAGCGGACACCTTCCACACGCGGCGAGTTCTGATCGGGGGCCGCGCGGAGCAGGACCCAGTCCCCGTCATCGGGGACATGCCCATCACGCAGGCCCAGCAGCCTAGTCAGGCAACCGATTACCTTCCAGCGCGGAGTCCACGGACACGGCATTTCCGGGCGCAGCCGCACGGGCCTCGGCCAACCGGCCCGGCCGGACAAGGGCTGCCTGGCGACGGCCGGCTCAAGCTAGAATTTCTAACGGGCAACTTAACTGGCCGGAAGCCCTCCGCTGTCCGTGCCGGCAAGGGACCACCATGCCGAACGACATCGGCCAGTCCCAGGGGGCTGGCGGAAGACGGAGATGCGGTGGGAACAGCAGCTTTGAGGCTGGCGGGCCACGTCAGATGAAAATGAGTACTACATTTACGCCATAGCACTCTAATCTATCCAATGGGAGCTGGGTGCGCGCTTTTGAAGAATTTGCCTATCGGAGTGTGGATTCCGAGGGAAGTCGGCCACTCCCGGGGTGGCGAGCGCTCGATCTCTGGTTGATCCGTATAGGCTCCCCGGCCTGCAGCAGGGGAGAGCCGATGCCAGCCGAGAGAGTGCCGATGCGTTGTGTCAGGGAGATATTGCGGCTCAAGGCCGAAGGACTGAGCGAGCGGGCGATCGCGCGCAGCACGCGCCTGGCCCGCAGCACCGTAGGCGACTATCCGAGCGCGCGTCCAACCGCACACCATGCTGAAGATGCTGGACAAGAGCATTTTCGCCCATTTGCTGTTCGACCGGCTGGAGGGACGGTTCGGCTTCAATACGTTCCGCTGGGAGGCGCAGGGTTGGCTGGGAACCGACGAAAACAGGATGTGGCTGTTAAGCGAAGGCCGGTACAGCAACAATCAACTCGACGACGGCCTCCAGCAACTGTTCTATGGCCGAGCGATCACCACTTACTTCGACGCCCTCGTCGGCGTCCGGTACGATCTCTATTCATTGCCAGGTCGCGACGGGGGCGCCTTCGGCATCCAGGGACTGGCGCCTCAGTTCTTTCAAGGTCTCCGCCATCGGCTACGTCAGCGGCGAGGGCCACCTCGGGGCGAGGCTCGGGGCCCGCTACGAGCTGCTGATCACGCAGCGACTGATCCTGCAGCTGCAGATCAAGCTCAATTTCTACACCAGGAACGATTTCGCGCGGCAAGTCGGCGCCGGCCTGTCGGACTCGATGCAGGACTGCGGCTTCGCCATGAGATCACGCGACAGTTCACGCCCTACGTCGGTGGGCCAGTACGGCGCCACCGCCAATCATGTCAGTGCAGTCGTCCCTCAAGCGATATCTATTTCATCGGCTTCGCCATCGGGGCGTTCGATGGCATCGGCATCAGGCCGTGCACCATCTTTTGCTGATCCGCGGTCAGGAGTTTCCCGGCGTCGCCGACCGCACGGATGAACGTCAATCGCTGGTCCGACTTCAGCTTTTCGATCTCACGCACCTTGCTCTCGATGGCGGCTGCATCGGGCTGCTCCGCCGCGGTCAGCATCCAAAGCGCCTCTTCAGCCTCGGCTATCTTGCGCTGTGTCGTGGCTTGCGCGCTCAGGGCGCGCTGCTTGATGGCGTTCAGGCCAGACCTTTGCTCAACGCTGAGGCCAAGCTTGTCGGCATAGTCGAGAAAGAACCCCGTGCTGCCGACATGATAGAGGTGGGAAGCGCCGGGAAAGCCCGGCAGCGCCGACGGCATCGCCATAGTGGTTCCGGCGCCAGGCGCCATACCCATGGCGCCCATCATCTTGTCCATGCCCATCATGCCGCCGCCACCCATGCCCATGCCGCCCTGGCCGGCACCGCCCATGGCCTTGTCATCCATGCCCATCATTCCACCGCGGCCCATACCCATGCCGCCCTGGCCCATACCACCCTGACCCGCGCCGCCTTGGCCCATGCCGCCAGAGGATTGCGAGGGGTCCGCCATCCCGTGCTGCGCCAGCTGTATCGTGGCCGTGGGCTTGGCGCGGTTGGCAAATACAGCCGCAGGGTTCGTGTCAGCCAGTACGCCGCCACCAGCGAGGGCGATCAGGCTGGTCGCAGTGAGGCCCAGCAGGGCTGTCTTGGACATGGAAGCTCTCCATCGGCTTGAGGTCACTTTGTGGAGTGACTCTCTCAAGACGGGAATTTCTCCGCCTTGATCCAGCTCAAACGGGGCGCAATCGCGGTCAGTGGTGCTTGTACCACCCGACACCACGAATATCGTTCCAGGCGTCGGTCTGGTGGCAAAGGTAGCATTGCTCCACGCGCGCATGTTCCTGTCTCGCCACGATCTTTGAGACCATGTGGAAGTGGCCCATGTAGTGGCTTGGCGGTGCCTGGTGGCATTGCGCGCACTCGGTCGAACTGGGCGATGGATGCTGGAAGCCGGCAATCTGCCACGTCGTGGTGACATGACACGCCGCACATTCCTGTCCGAACAGGTCGCGATGCGGGCTTCTGTTGCTGTGGCAGCTGAAGCAGTCCAGGGTTTCCAGACCGGTCGGCGATTTGTTCAGCAGGCTTGAAAGCCAATCCGCGGCCTGCGTCTGGCCGTCGAGCTGCCTCGACCGCCCGATTGCGATCAGCGCGTCGTGATCCATCCGGGTAGGCCGCACCGCTTTCTGATGCTCGACGTGGCAAGCGGCACACGATTGGATGGTCGAATGAAAGGCCGTCGATTGGCGCGCCAGCGTGACGGCGTCGGTGGCATGACACGCGATGCAGGCGCTCGCTTCCACGCCGCGCAGCGGCGTGTGGCAGGTCTCGCATTGGCCTGACAGAAACGCGTGCTTGGCGGAAAGCTCACCGGGTCTCACCAGGTTCGGCCATTGCGGCACGGCGGTCGAGCCTTGCCGATAGACCGTGCCAATCACGGCTGCTGCACCAGCAATCGTGGCCGTGATCAGGATCAAGTAGGCAAGCGCCTTCCAGTTCATGGAAGCCACCGCAGGCCGTAATAGATGCCGCTGCCGATGTGCAGCAGCAGGAGTCCATAGAGGACGATCGAGGCGACGGTATGCACCACCATCCAGCGCCCCGTGATGCGCTTGGCCGTTTCGCGAACAGTGAGAGAATATTCAGTATCCACGATGGCATCGACGAGACGGACGAGCTCCGCAGTCCGGACAAGACCGTCTGGATGCCGGCGATGCGGATGGTGTTCCATGTTACGAACCGACAACTGCTCGAAGGGATTCGGTCGGGGGACGTCGTCGAGTTCGAAGCTGCCAGGTTGAGAGGCGCCGTCATGATCGTCAGCCTTCGAAGGGTGAACTGAAGACGCTGTGAGGCCTCGGGGCCATTTCGATGCAGGCTGCCAACGATGTGGTCGAGATCCGAAGTCAAAGGTTCGATGCATGGACGCTTTCACTCGCCGGCCAGTCACAACATCAGATCGCGATTTGTCCATTCAGGCCCCGGAAGATGATCGGGCCACCGCCGTCGACGACAAGCGGTTCAGGTCGTTGCTGACGTGATCCGGAGGAGCCAACAACGGCTAAGCTTGGGGCGGCGCGGCGGACGCAGGCGACGGATCAACCCGGCCGCGAGTTCGGCGTTCGCGTGGAGACTTTACCCGCACAGTCGGCGTCACGAATGGCGGTCGAGCCCTACGCGGAGGGGGGAGTTCCGCACCCTCCCGCCGAGTGATCCGCTGGCTGACGGCGGACTTTTTCGCCAGTAAGGGGCCTTCAGTTCTCCCCGCTCAGTCACATTGCTCTTGACGCGGTAAAGCCGAGGCCGTCTTCACCATCGCCGTTGCTGCCTACAAACTTGATCCGACGACCCAGACTGCTCGC